>ENA-UOTZ01000130-UOTZ01000130.1-compost-metagenome-genome-assembly--contig:-NODE-130-length-57666-cov-7.651791_pt1 | contig 57666 bp, 27 predicted proteins | sample MGYA00238144_ERZ746983 | MGnify/ENA primary metagenome ERZ746983 (study PRJEB28759, sample SAMN06268863) | compost metagenome | isolation source: single cell | place: USA: California, Emeryville, Joint...
ACAAGACGAGGTCTCAGTTGGAGCAGTGAAAATGAGAAATGGATGAATAAGAGTCTCAGAGAAGAGTTTTCTGATGAATAAGAGCCAAAAGTATTTCACCTCCGGAAACTGTTTCAGAAGTGTAAATTTTGCTCACTTTCTCTTTCCTCGAAATATCAAATATTTCCATATGCGCTGATAGAAAATGTTGGTGATTGAGGGAGAGGAGCAATGCTGTATTTGGAACTTCTTTTAAATCCGTACACCAGCCTTTCAATATGAGTAGCTAGCCCAAAAACAAACCTTTAATATACCTTCACCTATTTGAGCTCCTTGAAAGTCAGCATAAGTTTGTTTAGTCTCAAGATCAATGACTCTGATATTGTTATCTTTCCAAGAAGAGTAGGCAAATAAAGTCAAATTTGACAGTGTTTTTTCTTCTATCCAAGATTAGTTTGATTCGAAAAAATCTTGGTATAATGAGAATTCCAAAGGTACAAAGGCATATCACAACGAACAGGGGGTAATTACTGGTATGGATCGAATTTTTAATCGACCTATCCATTATCAGTTCGCTTTTCGTTGGCTTGAACTTATCTGGAGCATTAGAAGTAGGTTTCTGACTATCTTCTGGATCACTTGCTGTTTTCATGGTTTGTTCTGTGAATAAAAGGCAGAATGTAACTATTTAATTTGCTTTTAAAAACATGTTCTTGATTAATAAGCGCTAATGATCTAATTAAATCATAAAACGGGAGCTTTTCTCAGCATAGGTAAATTTTTGGAATCTGTCTATTCTGTCTATTCTGTCCAGTCTGCCTCCTTGAATAGAAGCCAACTCATTTTCCTTCTCGGCCAGTTAACAATATTATTTTTTGCTATTCCTTTCTTTTTCAAATTATAGGTTTCTTAAGAAAATATAATAGCAGTAGTAGCCGTCGAACCATTCGAAAGAACATAATAAGCGAATCGATTTATTGATATTTATCCATGGTGCTCTTCGTTTATTTAAGTTATCTCTGTTACTACTTTCTTTCCCAACAGTTGAATGTAATTTCCATTCAAATGAAACAAACTGACATAAGCCATGTCTAAAGAAAATACGTGAATCTTGCTTACTTAGCATAAATGAGTATAGAGACACGAACCACCAAACAACTAGTTGTATATTTTCAATGAACTGGCTGAATGTGAAGAATTTTAAATCATTATGAATAGTATTTCCTAAATAGCTAGTGAAAATATTGAGGAAAGATTTATACAGTATTTGAGACTGCGTTCAAGCTTGATGAATCAAGTTGTTTACAGTAAGTAAATGAACTATTATCAGTCGATTAAGTCATCATAGTATTCACACTTCCTTTTCTGATTAGCTATTACTAAAAATTATTTATTTTGAGATCGGAAATCCATCTTCATGATTACTGCTCTTGTTAAATAAAATTAATTTGGTTGGATATCTTATTACAACCTCGCTGTGACGAAATGGTCAACTTCACTGTGGAACAGATCAGAGAACTCATGGACAAGCCTGAGAACATTAGAAACATGACGATCATTTCTCCTATGAAGCAAGGGAAGTCTACAATTTTAGATTCTTTAGTCGCGAGGGCTGGAATTATTCCCTGTAGAGCGACTTGTACAAGATTTGTGTGTGAGCGTGGAGAGGAGCAGCTGCGAAATATTACTGTCAAGCCCACTAGCTTTTCATTATACTACGAACACAATACCTCTGAAAAACTCAAAAATGACGTCCATCTAATCAATCTCATCGATTCTCCAGGACATATTGACTTCTTATCTGAGGTCACAACTGCTCTTCGAGTCGTCGACGGTGCTCTTGTTATTATCGATTGTGTTGAAGGTGTCTCTATGCAATCTGAGGTTATTCTCCGAGCAGCTTTAATTGAAAAGATTAGACCGATTTTGATGATTAACAACATTGACCGGCAAATCCTCGAGCTTAAGATCGAGGCCGAAGAAATGTACCGAAACTACAGCACAGTCATTGAATCGATCAACACCATCATTACTAACTATGGACAATCAGATATGGGCGACATCTTGCTTGACCCAAGTAAAGGCAACATCGCCTTCGGCTCTGACAAAGATAGCTGGGCTTTCACTCTTCCCACGTTCGCTCAAATCTATTCTAATAAATTCGGGATCGATATAGAAAAGATGAAAGAGAAGCTGTGGGGTGACAATTACTACGATTCTAAGTCCAAAAAGTGGCTCAAGGAACCTACAAATGAAGAAGGTGAAAATCTCCAGAGAGCCTTCTGTGCTTTCGTCATGGAGCCTATTATCAAGCTCTCTCGTTCAATTTTGGATGGTAATGCAGAGCAAATGAACAAAATACTCACTTCTATCGGAATTTCCCTTGGCCCTGAGGACAATGAACTCACAGGAAATCGTCTACTTAAGCGCGTTATGTCTCAATGGATCAACGCCGCGGACAGCCTTCTCGAGATGATAGTACTTCATCTACCTTCACCCAAAGTCGCACAAAAATATCGAGTAAACGTACTCTACGAAGGGCCACAAGATGATGAGATTGCCGCTTCAATCAGGGACTGCAACCAAAAAGGTCCTCTGATCATGTACGTTTCTAAAATGGTACCAACTTCCAATGGAGGACGATTCTTCGCATTTGGAAGAGTGTTTGGTGGTACGATTTCTGCTGGGAAAAAAGTCAGAATCATGGGTTCGAACTACGCACCTGGAAAGAAGGGCGATCTGTTCATCAATACCATCCCAAATACCATCCTCATGCTTGGCAGAAGTGTCGAAGAAGTCCCAGATGTTCCTTGTGGTAATATTGTTGGTCTTTCCGGCATCGACCGATATCTCGTTAAGACCGGAACAATCAGTGACAATGAAAGCGCTTATTGTATCAAAAGCATGAAATACTCTTTCGCGCCGCTTGTAAAAGTCACAGTCATGCCAAAGGAGCCTGCTGACCTGCCAAGGCTGATAGAAGGCCTAAAAAAACTCTCAAAATCTGATCCTCTTGCCATGGCCTCAATAGTCGATGATCAGTGCATTATTGGCGGTTGCGGTGAATCTCACATCGAAATCTGCTTGAATGATCTCCAACTGGAATACGCTACCTGCGAACTGAAGATCTCTGATCCTTTCGTTACTTACAAAGAAACTGTGACTGATAAATCGAGCCAAATCTGTCTGACGAAAACTGCGAATAAACATAACAGGTTTCACGCCACTGCTGAACCCCTATCTGAGGGGCTAGCTGATTTCATTGAATCTGGGAAGCTTGGGCCAAATAATGATTCCAAGGAACTCCAAAGAATTCTCGGCGACCAGTTTAATTGGGAGAAATGGGATGCCCAAAGAATTTGGGCTTTTGGGCCTGATAATCAAGGCGCCAATATCCTCGTCAACGTTACTAAAGGAGTTACCTACTTGAGTGAAATCAAAGACTCTATGGTAGCTGCTTTCCAATGGGCTACCAAAGAAGGAGTTATGACCGAAGAAAGTATGAGATCAGTTAGGATGAACTTTGTCGATGCAGTCCTAATGGCTGACGCCATTCATCGAGGCGGTGGTCAAGTCATTCCTGCTTTCAGAAGACTTTTCTATGCTGCTGAACTTACCGCTGAACCGAGAATGGTAGAACCGATCTACCTGGTAGAAATTACGACAAAAAATGATTCTGTCAGTGACGTCTACAAGTGCTTGAGTGAGAGAAGAGGTGTTGTTATTGAAGAAGAGCTGATCGCTGGAACTCCTTTGCTCAAACTCAAAGCTTATCTCCCTATCGCCGAATCATTTGGTATATTTTCCGCTCAATCTCTTTCGACATAACCTCTTTCTTCTATAGGTTTCACTGCATATCTGAATACAACCACTGGCGGTCAAGCCTTGTCATATTGTGTGTTCCATCACTGGGCTCAAGTAGACGGTGATCCATTTGAAGGTGACAGCAGAAACGGCAAAATCATTACTGCAATTAGACAGAGAAAGGGTCTCGCTGAAGGAATCCCATCCTTAGACAATTACATCAACAAACTATAAGGAAAGAATTCTCATTATCTTCGAGAAATAGAGTGAGTACACAGAAACAGTAATTTAGAAAAAATGTGAGTCTGACTTCATAATGCTCATTAATTCATACTTCATTCCTTGATGACTTTCATTTCTCAAGGACTAGGTTACTCAATAAACTGATTTTCACAATCAATCATTGGAATTTTATAAACAGTAAAATTTATTACGAACATTTGTCTTTACAGAACCATTGAGTTGCCCTTGGAAAGAGAACCTCTATTAGCTGTTGTATCATAATAATTAAATTCAAATTCAAAGTTGCCGATTTATTCGAACCAACACTTGAATTTAAATGTTTGGAATTTTTTTCGAAAATGTACATGCAACGCAGATCGAGTTAGACAAGTCTGAAATGTTTCTCTAATAATAATTATTAGATAAGTTACTCTTTTGTGTTTATCAGAAATTAAAGTAGAGTTGTACGCCACCCAAGGACCGAGTTATATTAAGGGTCATTGCTTGTTCACTAGCTTCTACCTTTTAGTTCTTGTTGCCAGCATTTTTATTTTTGTTTTCAATCTATTTTCTCAACAATTAAAGGAATCATTCCCCTCTATCTTACAAACAGACGCATCAAATATAGAGCTATATTTAATTCATGTTTCTGATTGTTGTCTCTCTTTTTTTGTATAAATGATGACAATATTAAGAACCTCCTAAGCTTCCCAAATAATCGTAAATTTCAATTTCTTTTATCTTTATAATAATAACTCTCAATATTTTTCACGACTTTCCTTTTTTCTCAATTCATTCATGCTCAAATGAAGCAGACAGAATTAGCATGATCTAATCAACAAATGAGGATAAATTTTGAAATAATTAATGTACTGCCATCTGGAGTACGCTCAGCGTAAAGTAATTTTCCAGTCTTGAAGTCCCCACAGCTTTACTGTTGTATCGTCTGATGCAGATGCGATCATGTCGCCATTCGGACTCCACCGCACACAGCTTACCCATATCGCTCCTAGGATATTGTTAGCACATAAAGCATGCTTGATAGTTAGCAATTAATAAATGGCAAAAATTAACTCTGTCGATACAGCAAAGTGAACCGAATTAAAGGATCTTACCTTTTTGAATGGGATCAAAGACCTTGACAAACTTCGATTCCCTTTTGTCAAGGATTTTGATATAGCTATCACCACTACAAACCGCAAGGAGATTTCCATTCCTGGGGCAAACATCGATCCAACCGATAGTTGCTATAAGGAATAAGTCAAAGGAGCAAGGAAATGACATTGAAAAAGAAGACATAAATAATGAGCCAATCTCGATAAGATTTGTATAACTTCATTTGAAAAAGGGACATATATATGCAAGAGAAAAATCAAATATTTACCTAAGCCACCGAATTGGACATCATTTTTCAAAGTTAAGGTTGTCTTCTCAGCATCAAGGATATTAATTTTGTTCGTGTGTTACTTAACATATAATAAGGGTTCGCCAGCATTAGTGATCCATCTGCAGCGACTGAAATAATCTAACAAACTCGGATAAGCATCAAAGAGAATATTGATATTGTGGTAAATTAATAGCCAATATGTAACTCATAAAACCTGAAAAAAAATTATTGAAATATAGGTTACCTACTTTGCTGAGTTTCAGATGAAACTTGCAGCTATGAGTATCCACATCTGATATTAAGCATGTTACATCACGGTCAACGGTTGCCATCAGCTCTCCATTAAGGTTGAAATCAAGACCACTTATATAGTTGGCTGTATGTAGATAGAATCAACGAACTGGTGGAAAAATATGAGTTACATCTTGTATTCGGATATTGTGAATGCCATTTCGATTTTCGCTTAAGATTGACAATGTTATCATTCTTCGATGTGTCAAAATTGAATAAATGGTAAGCTGCATGTCCTTGAACGGGAATCGCACCGAGTAATCCTCTTCTCAAATTATAAGTCATGTCTCCGTAATCAGTATCTATCATTATTTGAAGAAGTATGAAATTAAAAAGGAACTCTACATCCTCCGCAAGCTTCCTCGAATGAGTAAATTTTTTTAACTTTTCCTTTCTTGGAGATATCAAACACCTCTAGATTGACTAATCTCCAATCATGATGAGCAGAAACGAGTAATCCTGTTTCCGGGATTTCTTTAAGATGCGTCCAACTCTGTTTGAGTTCTAAGTGGATAACCATGTATAGAAATCAAATAATTAAAGGTTGAAAGTATACCCTTGCTGAGTCGCACTCCATCGAAATCGATGATTTCTTGCGTATTTTCGAGTTCAATCATTCTAATTTTATTATTTTCACGTGATGACCATGCAAGTAACCTCGAAGGGAAGCACCCTATCCACAAAATTATGCGCATTAAAGATAAATAAGGTCTACACCCAATTGTAATATAAGCAAAAACATATTTCGAATTACGATGGAAGAATATAAAGATATAAACTGTTTTACCCGTAATTCTTATTGGATTTCGTTGAAAAATGTACAGTGGCACTTGGATCAGTTGTTCGGATGTCTTGGGGACAAAATTTTTGGATGAGACTCCGATTTCTTCTTGAAAGGGCTTGGAGGAGAGCTTAAGCTTGGAGCGGAGCGTCTTATTTTCAGTTATCTTGTCATTTGGCAGCATTTCTGACTTTTTTTTGCTTTGAGCGCCGAGAGTGAATAAATTTAAATCTGATAAATTAGTTGATTGGCTTTAAGGGGGAAAAGTTTATTAAAAATGCAGTTCAAAGCTGAAATGAGTGAACTGAGTTCTACTAAATTTTCCCTTGAAATTGAAGCCGCTCGCAACTTTTTCAAAAATTTCAAAATCTATGCAGAATTTCTCTGAAACACGTCATAGAAAGCGCAAATCTCTTCAAATAAAATTTCCAGAAGGTTCAAAAATCATATAACCATCTTTATTGAGATCCAAATGAGATAAATGTCTATGATTCATAAGGGATTTGAAGACGAAATTACATTAAGGAATAAGGTTGCTCTGTGCTTTAATTAACTCTGGTTTTTGGAATTAAGACCGCCAATAGACTTACATGACATATTAGTTTATCTTATTTTTCTTTTTCGAAAATAATCTTTGGTTTAAATCAATTGCTTGTACTATTTTTCGAGAAGACTAAATGAAGTAACCTTCAATAGTTTAAGAGTTCTGGATTACAAGAAGAGTCAGCGGTATAAATATATAATTTTTAAATTTGACTCTTATTCAAACGAAACAAATCGACAAAGCACCATCTGTTAGTAGAAATAGTGATGTATAAAAAAAAAAGAGTTATAAATTTACGTCCATTTGAAGTGGTTCCAGTAAATAGCGTCTTTTCTGCTCTCAAGTCTAAAACATTCACTGACGTATCATTGGATGCGCTTGCGAGTAAATCCCCATTTGGATTCCATCTCACACAATTGACGTCTCCTAAGAAAAAGTAATTAGATGTTAGATACAACGCATAGCATCAATCAAAAAAAATTTACTTGAATGAATTTCATCGAAGGTATTGATAATCTTCTGGGTTCTTTTATCAAATATCTTGACATTCCTATCAGGACCACCTGATGCTAACAAATTTCCGTTGCTTTGGCAAACATCTATCCAAGTTGAGCGTCCTATAAAGAGCTCACCAGGAAATTATGAATAAAAGCAAAAAACATGTGAAAAACAAAGATCTGGTTGATTACTTTTTGGAAATTTGATCACGCATAATTGAGAAGGTAAAAAGAGACAAACAACAATTAATCGTAACTACCTGCAATCTTTTCAAGTTGGACTGGATTAGCCAAGATCAAAGCTTTCTTCTCAGCATCGAGAATGTTGAGTTTGTTACGATTATATTTCACAAATAGTAATGGTTCATCAGGATTAGGACTCCATTTGCAGAGACCGATAAAATCTAAATGCTCAGGATGAATATTAGAAGACTGTTAATTTGATCAATGGCTTATTAATAATCAGGATAGAAGTAGAGCTATTACAGGCAATAATTGAAAATAGAACTTACCTAATGCATTAAACTCCAGACAATATATGAATTTATCAGTATTCACATCTGATATTATGCAGACACCAGAAGTGTTTAAAGTCGCCGCAATTTCTCCCATAGGATTGAAATCCATTCCGCCAATGAGATTGCCTAGATAATGATTGAGGAAATTAAATCGGAAGAATACCATCAATCATTTTTGAAGTGCTGTTCTGTGAGTGCCACTTCGCTTTTTTTAATAGCTTCATATTGGCACTCTTCTGGACTGAGGAGTCAATATTGAACAAATGATAAGATATTTGATCTTGAACACAAATCGCGCCAAAAATACCCCTTCTTGAATTATAGGACGAGTCTCCCCAACCCGTAACTTATGAAAATTGATTAGTAGAAGAAATCACATGAAGAATAATGATAAATAATTAGAGCTGTAATTTTGAGATCATAGATGCAGAAAAACAAGGTGCTAACTTAATTTTTACATCCTTGAACTTCCTCAAAAGCATAAATTTGTTTAGCTTTTCCTTTTGCTGAGATATCAAATATTCCTATTTTGGCCGACTTGCTCCAATTTTGTTGGAGGGACACTAGTAATTTGGTGTTTGGTATTTCTTTCAAGTGTGACCAAGGAACACCTATTTGCATTTTCTCATCACATCAAATTACCTTACAAAAGTTTACCTGAGTCACTGACTTGGACTCCTTGAAAGTTTGCATAGCTTTGATTTGTCGCGAGGTCAGTAACCTTTATGGTGTTATTAATAGCTGAGCTCCAGGCGAATAGCGTTTGTTGAATGGAAGAATTCTCTTCTACTCAAAGGAGGGTGAGTGAATAAAGAACAAGAGATTCGAATCATAATTGCTAGAGAAGAGCGAATCGCGACAAAGATATCAAAACTCATAAACATGAGATTACTCATGGCATAGGTGGTATCCTTGGCCTCCTGAAGACCTAGTTTAAAGGAGTCTTGAGGATTGACGGATCTATCTTGAGTGTTTTTGTCAGGAGAATCTCTTTTGTAGGGTAAAAGTGAATGCTTGTTTCCCATTTGAGTTGCTAATTTCGTGCTAAAATTAAATTGGTGATTTAATAATTTAAGTGTATTAATTTCTTTAATTTATCGTCTGTTGAAATACAACATGTGAGTTTGGGTTGTTCGCTCCAACTCAGAAAAAATCTGTGTTTGGAGACCTTGGTAATGGGTTTCGAAATGACTAAGGTAAACTTCGTAGAATATCAAATGCACGTAGCAATGTTGGCAATATAACCGAAAAAATGCCGTCTCAAAACTAAAGAAACGTGTTTCATTCATGAATTAGCATTAGTAAAATATAGGTTCAACTATCAAAGAGCGAACATTGTTGCTTTGATTTTTCTTTAATAAGAACTTAAAACTTTTATTTGCATCCTGCTATTATTGATCTTTTTTGTTTCTTGTTCTTCTCTGTTACGAAGATTTTCATTATCTCTCGGCTTTTAAAAAGACAAGGCATTTAGCCTTCGTAATTACCAGAATATGAAGAAGATTCGTAGCATTATGTGGTCAAAAGAATACACATATTGTTTGAGAAATATACCCTTTGCTTTGATCTGAATACTTATCCTAAAAAATTTTTAAGTCATATATCCTTCTTTAAAAAAAAACCATTGGCCTTACGTTATTAAGTTTAGATGAAGTCGCTGTTGTGCTGTCAATCATAGCATTGAATTGATCCAAGCTTCGCGAATATGATCCAATTTCCAACAATATAGAATAAATCTGCTCTTCTATCCTGTTCCTATCATCATTACACTCCTATTCTTCCTTACTTGAGCATCCAAAAAAAATATTTTAAGCTTCACTCTCACAAAGTTAACATTGAAACAAAACTTCTTGATGTTCTGACCATTTAGCACTGCTTAATCTTGACTGATTTAATTTTCTATCTGATCAGCTCAATTCAGAATAAATTTATTTTAAATATCCTTTTGCATATCCAATATCGACAGAATGGTCACATTCACTACTGAACAGCTAAGAGAGGCTATGAATAACCCTGAAAACATAAGAAATGTAACTATCATTGCTCATATCAAGCATGGAAAAACCACTATTTCGGAAGCTTTGGTCGCAAAAACTGGTATCATCGCCAACAAGACACCTGACGATGCGAAATCTACTAAAACGCCGGAAGATGTGAAAGAACAGGACATCTCCATCAAGACCATTGATAATTCCGTCAAGTCTGTCAGCAACTCCTTCAGATCCACAAGCAATTCTTTATACTATGAGCACAACACCACTGAAAAAGGGAAAAATGATCCCTACTTTATCAATCTTATCGATTCTCCGGGTCATAGTGACTTTTTATCTGAAGTCACAGCCGCTCTCAGAATCACTGATGGCGCTCTCGTTATCGTCGACAGCGTTGAAGGCGTCTGCCTAGGTACCGAGTCTGTTTTGCGAGGAGCTATGGCAGAGAAGATCAGACCAGTCTTGATGATAAACAAGGTTGACAGACTAATTTTCGAGCTTCAAACTGACGTTGAAGAAATGTACCAGAACTTCAGCAGGACCATCGATTTGTGTAACGTCATTGTTGTTACCTACGGACAACCTGATATGGGTGATGCCCAGATCTTTCCAAGCAAGGGCAATGTTGCCTTCGGTTCCGGTAAGGATGGCTGGGCTTTCACTATTCCCACATTCGCGCGTATCTACGCGTCAAAGTTTGGAATTGATTTGGAGAGGATGAAAGAGAAACTTTGGGGTGATCACTTCTTCAGTCCGAAGGCCAAAAAATGGGTAACAAGCTCTGCTGGTGAAGGGGGTGAGTCGCTCAAAAGAGGTTTCTGCGCCTTCATCATGGAACCTATTATTACGCTCTCTCGGTCCATAATGGAAGGTAAAATGGATCAAATGGACAAGATTCTTAGTTCTCTGCAGATTAAACTCAGCTCTGAAGAAAGGGAACGCAAGGGAAATGACCTCCTCAAGCTCATAATGTCAAAATGGATGAACGTTGCTGATTCTCTTCTGGAAATGATGGTGCTTCATCTCCCTTCACCAAGGGTGGCTCAAAAATACAGAGTTAGTGACCTCTACGACGGTCCACAAGATGATGAAATCGCTGCTTCTATCAGAGATTGCAACCCCAAGGGTCCTCTTATCATGTACGTCTCCAAGATGATACCAAACACCCAGAAAGGGCGCTTCTTCGCTTTTGGACGCGTGTTTGGCGGTACCATCTCCACCGGTCAAAAGGTCCGAGTGTTGGGTCCTGAATATGTGCCTGGAAGGAAGACCGATCTTTTCATCGATAAGGCCATTCAAGGAGCCGCTCTCTTATTAGGAAACACCGTCAAGTTTATCGCTGAGGTTCCTTGTGGTAACCTTGTTGGACTGGTTGGAGTCGACCAATATCTTATGAAGGCAGGTACTATCACTGACAGTGAAAGCTCTCGTGTGGTCAGACCAGCAAAATTATCTGTTTCGCCTGTTTACAGAGTTGCCGTAGATATAAAAAACTCAGCTGATTTCCCTAAGCTAATTGAGGGTCTTAGAAAGCTCTCTAAATCTGATCCTCTCGTCCATGCTTACACCGAACTAAGTGGTCAAAGCATTATTGCAGGCTCCAGTGAACTACACATCGAGGTTTGCCTGAATGACTTACAAAAGGAGTATACTAACTGCGAAATCAAGGCTTCTGAGCCTTTCATTGTTTACAAAGAAACCGTCACTGCTGTCTCTAATCAATTCTGCCTTGCCAAATCTCCAAACAAACATAACAGGATTTGTGCGTCTGCTGAACCTCTCGATGGGGGACTCGTTGACCTCATCGAAACAGGAAAGCTTGGCCCAAAAAGCGACAGCAAAACAAAAGAACAGATCCTATGTGACGATTATGGATGGGATAAGATAGAAGTTTCGAGCCTTTGGGCTTTTGGGCCCGACAATAAAGGTGCCAACATCCTCGTCGACGTTACTAAAGGAGTACCACTCATCAACGAAATCAAGGACTTCGTGGATTCTGCCTTCCAATGGTGTACTATGGAAAGCGTTATGATCGAAGAAAATATGAGATCAGTTAAGATGAACCTTGCTGATGCGATTTTACATACTGACGCCATTCATAGAGGTGGTGGGCAAATAATTCCCGCTTGCAGACGAGCACTTTATGCTGCTGTACTTACTGCAGAGCCACGAATTCAGGAGCCGATTTACATCGTTGAAATAATTTCCCCGACTGAAGTTATGAACGGAGTCTATCAATGCTTAAATCAGAGAAGAGGCGTCATCATTGAAGAAGACCCGATTCCTGGAAGTGCGTTGATCAAAGTAAAAGCTTATCTCCCTATCGCCGAGTCCGTTGGTAAGATTATTGCATAATCTCAGGCATATTTAACGCATTACCTTAGGTTTTGCTGCACATATGAGTGCTACTACGGGTGGGCAAGCTATCCCACAATGCATGTTCGACCATTGGGAGGCAGTAACTGGTTCTCCTTTTGAAGATGGTAGTAAAACCACTCTCATTATTGCTCAAGCCAGAGAGAGAAAGGGCCTTAAACCAGGTATTCCACCTTTAGAGAATTACATCGACAAGTTATGAGTACCCTCTCCTAAGTACGTTTGCATAGATAATATGTTTACTGATTCTCTTATTTTGCTGGAGAGAAGTAATACCCGGAATTTTTCGGTTTGCACTTGAGAAGACGTGTCCCAAAATCCTATGCCAGATAATTAAACTAATTGGTTCAAAAAACTTAACTCTAAATCCGTTTCACGATTTTCCCTTTATAGTTAAGATGCCACATAACAAACAATAAACCCTCTAAAGATTTCAATACAATGGATTTTGGGAATAGCTTGACTTAGATCCTCGCTATGTTGCAAAAAAACGCACATCCCTAGCAATTGAATTCATAGAACTTAAGATTAATTTATCCAGACTTTCAAATTGAAATATATTGCTGCTAAGTCATTACTATTAAATGAATGAATTCATAAATAATAAGTCACTGTATCTCGAGCTAATTTACAAAAAATGAATTATGCTTACTCTTTTTGGTGTAGCCTTTAATACAGGTTTGTGCTCCAGTATAACATCTGTGGAGAGTAAGCTGCTGTCTTATTAGTTTGTTGAATTTGAAACTCATGATGTATGATATTTATTTTGCGATTTGAGTAAGATGAAAGCTCCATATCCCGAGAAAACGAAGAAGTAATTAACACTGGTAAAATGAAAAACCGGATTTTTGAAATCTTTTTCAGACTTTTCGATAGGGTTTGCTCAGTTATTTTCGTAAGAAATTCTTGGTAGAAGCAAAAGTCTGGCTGTTTCGCTCTTCAACCAGATTCTCGCTCAAAATAAATGCCTTCTCCGAGTATTTTTTCTCAAATGGGTCCTGAATTGCAATTTTCTGTCCTCCAATCTTCTCTACGCTAGAGAGATTTTTGGCATCTAGACTTAAACATCTCTCCAAGCAAATTACGTAAAACGCTCAAGTTGCAAGTTTAGAATTCTTTGATGCAATCAATGACTGCTGCTCTGCGGAATCGACTTTGTTCAGCTTGAGGACCGCAAAGGCCGAAGCTCTAATTTCTGCTGCTAAATCCTGAGAGCTTAATTTCTTCTGCTCTGACTCTCCAGAAAGATAAGTTACTTAAACGTTATCAAAGCCTTTCGCCCAATTACCAAAGAAATTGCGCTTGTGTCCTTGAGAAAGGAGATATTTCTGGTCCGAGTGCCTTCATAACATTTCTCGCCTTGAAGAACGTTCCAAAGGAACTCTCTATCGGAAAGATCTTTCAATCCCACAGTAATCTTTGGAATTTATGATTTCAACATTTTCGTTTAGCCGGCAACTCAAAGGTATCCAAAGGAGGGTTGCACAAGCGATTTGGTTGATGTTTACATTGATTTCAAATGTGTGTATAATAACAGAACCTGGGTGCCGATATTGAAGTCGGAGCAACTCCTGAACGAAGAGGGAAGCTGCCAGATTATAATTGTTTTTCACGAACTCTTGGTGCAATCAAGGATTCTGATAGTATGGCTTTCAAGAGAAGTGCGATTTCTGGCTTCGAAATCCTGTAAGTTGAGGTTTCGGCTAAGAACCCGAAATGTTCATAAAGAAATTTAATCTTGGGTGGCAGCGTGAACTTTTTCTCTTATTTGCTATCGACTTTTGGAAGCATTCGCCTCCGCCTTTGGATCTTTCTGAACTCTGTAGGAAATAATTTTATTTCAATTCATAAATCGAAATTATCTAACGAGCTAGAAGCAATCGATGATTCTGATCCAAGTCAATTCCAGAAGGCTCGACAGAAATTTGTCTAGGTATTCAGCTCGAAGTATTTAAGAAGTGATTAAATAGATCTCTGAAGAGGTTTTTCAGTCTATCTCAGGCGGATTAGAACAAAAGCGAGAAAAGTTTTTTTTTCATAACATGTTGAAGCTTAGGATCGATACGTCGCTATTGGTCCAATTTCCTTATTAAAAACTGATGATTATTGACTAGTAAGCATGCTTTCTGAACGTTTATTCTAAAAATTACCATTCTGATTATCAATATCTTAAAATTTATGGACTTAATTAGAATTTTGATTCGAAACGTGTATTCGATTTCACAGAAAAGTTCCCATGTTTGGATGAAGAAAGATCAGTTGTGAAACTCTATAAGTCTGACATCAAATATTTGAAAGTACTAAATTGTCTCAAAATTCTGTTGAAGCTGTACCAATCTGCAAAGGAGAAAGCCTTGCCATTGAGGTTTCTACAACAAATAAATAAACTCATTTAAAGGCAGTATAGCATCAGCTTATCTCTTTCTGTCTCACCCGATGATTGATTTTACCCAAATTAAGCTTATAGAGAAGGCAACAGATAATGAACAGATAATGGTAGAATTTGTAAAACTCTCAAAACATGTTATTTGAAGAAGGATGATGCTTAACAAATGCATGGCCAGCAGATCTTTAGCTTAAAAAATGTTTGTCTACCCTCATTTTAAAGAATAATAGCTCTAATACCATTCATACTTTTACAAAAATTATTCACGCGAATTATGGAATTTTCCTGGTTTATATTAAAGACACTTCGATAACCTTGAATGCTTAAAAACTGGGTCTATACTCTAAAATTTCAGCCTGGATCCCACCCCTGAACTCCTAATTTTTCCCTTAATGGCCTACTTTCAAAGTACAAACTGCGTCCTATACTCATGGACAACTCGCCCCATCTATTCTCATGTCATTAGCCAATAACTTGTCTCAAAAACTTCATAGATAATTGGGATTATTATATAAATTTACGGCTTTTACAAAAATCGGCTCTCATTCATGATATGATTTTATAAAAAAAAATGAACACACTTGCTGGAAGCTTCTCAAAAATAAGTTTTGATTCGTATTTTAAAATACAATTTTTATAAAAAGGGAAATCAATGAATACAAAATTCCACAGAAATAAAATAATAATTCACTTGGAACCATTCCCGAAACTTTTATTTCTAACTCGAATTATCCGAGTTGATTTTCAGTAGAACATAATTTTGGAAAGAGTAAAAGCTCGCGTTATTCGAACTCTAATGACAAAAACTTTCACTGAACGGCTAAAGTTCGCGGCGTTGAGTTTTCGGTCCCCTCAGCAAGCGGCCAAAGACTTCAAGGCCTTTCGTTTTCTCATCTTAATCTACTTAGTCTCTGAGCTAACTCAGCAATCAGTCGCGATATCATATCTGCCTTCGCCTCGTGACGAACTTGCCTCTCCTTCAAGGTTGCTAGCGATTATCATCATAGCCGGAGTATTTATCTTCTTGGAGACTCTCAGATTAATTTCGAAAGCAGCTTCAACCAGCAGAAAATACGAAATCGGCTATATGATCTTCATTTTTCTTTCTCTTTCAATAATCCCGGAAGAATTCTCATATCAAACTCAGATACGATTAGAGACGGAAGACTTTGCTCCTGTATATCAGTTCACGATCTTCAAAATCCTGATCGCAGGCTTTATTCCCAATAATTTAGCAAAATGCTTGGTTTTGTGGACTGATGCTCTCTATCTCTTTATCCGTATCCCAGCATTCCATAGCCACTCAGTCATCACACCAGCAATCATCAGCCTTATCGCCCCAATCGCTCTCGCGCTCAATTCTATGTCAGAAAAAGCCAATGCAACACCCGAAAATGAGCCTTGAGATAAATTCGACTTTGATGGCGAGTGGGCAAAGGATGTCCTTGGCAACCTACACGATGGATTGGCGGTTTTCGATTTGTATAGAACGGTGAGGTACGTCAATCCGGAGTTAAGAGAGTTACTCGATGCAAACGAAGAAAATGTGATTGACATGCTAATGCAGCTGCCTAACCGAGATCTCGTGTCTCATATGGCAGACGGAGGATCACTTACGCCATCTACATGCACTTCCACTAAATTAGTTGTTGAATCCGGGAGCACTTCTTTCAAAAAGATTCCAGGATCGAGTCATCATCTGCAAAATTCTCATCCGAAAAAATCGTTATTTCACACAGGAAATCAAAATTATAAGCTGGATAATTTTGAAAATTCGAAGTGCAGCTCAATGATAGATCTTGGTAACGAAGGGCAAAATTCTCAATACTCACCAACAAGCCGTGGGAAACTGACTCACAGAGAATCAGATAACAAAGACCCAAGTAACAATTCACTTGACAGTTCAAGGAATATCCCTCTATTATCATTTTCCAAGCCAAAACTTTCGAAAATAACAGAGAGAAAAGCTCGCACTCCTGATGCGCGGTCAATAAGAAACTTGTATGCCTCTTCCTTTCGCAAAGCCTCAATGACGAGCTCGCCTAATAGGACTATTACAGCAAAAACAACGCTCTCCAAGAAAGAGTCTCCAAAATCTCCATATATTGCAAGTATGAATTTCCTCGAATCAGCTTTCCTTTCAAATATTGAAAAAACCTCGGATGATCAGGCGCTCCGGTTGCACCCTGTTCCCGAAAGTTTCAAAGCTAACCTCTTAAAAGGTTATAAAAGCACGAGATGTGAATCCGTGGGAGAAACTATCGACGCGATGCTTGCAAAAGCACGCAGGGACACTGCTGAAGGAAAAAGGAGTCTCGCGAAGAAATCGTTGAGCTGGATGGGTCGTATAACCCTTAAAAAGGAGAAAGTTTCCCATTTTCGGTCTCAGCACTCTGGAGAAGTAGAAGAAGAGCAGGAGGTCGCCGATTCCATTTCCATAAGCACTTTTCATAAATCAGGAGATGATAAGGTCAAATATATCGATGTTATGCTCAAGGTGATAGACTCACAGGGCGAAAAATTGCTTTTGGTGATGGCTAAGGACATGACTTTCAGAGACATGACTCAACGACTGCAGTCATTGAATTTAAAGAAAAGCGAGACGTTGGCTGTAGTGTCGCATGAATATCGAACACCATTGAACGGTATTTCTTCAATGCTTGAGATGCTGAGCGAAAAGGTCCATCCAATCCTCGAGGAGCAGTACGTCCGACCAGCCTTGATTAATACGAAACGACTGCTAAGCCTTGTGAATGACATTCTTGACTACCATCAGCTTCAAAATAACAAACTGAACCTAGTTCACAAGCCTTGCTGCCTTCAAGAGCTTATTCAAAACGTGTTCAAAGTGTTAGAGATTCCAGCGGGCATCAGAGGACTCGAGCTCGATTTTAAAATCGATCCAAGTGTACCTTACGAAATCGTCACTGATTCTGGTCGACTGGAGCAGATTTTACTTAACCTCGCTTCAAATGCACTGAAATTCACAGAAAAAGGTGGGATATACGTACACGTGACTGCTCCAAAGGTTGGAAAAGTCACCATCCAAGTCCGAGACACCGGCATTGGGATTAAAGACTCTAACCTCTCCAAACTTTTCCGCTCTTTTGGAAAGGTAGATCTTGGGTCAAAATCCTCGTTGAACCCTACAGGTGTAGGCCTTGGCTTAGTCATTAGTAACGCCTTATCAAAGAGCCTTCACTCCGATGAGAATGAGGGTGGATTGAGAGTTGAGTCAGTATACGGGAAAGGAAGCTGCTTCTATTTCACTATCGACGATCTTGCGTACAGAGAAGAAGAAAACTTCTACTTCTCTAACGAAGACCGCGCAAGTATGTGCTCTACACCGAAAGAGATACTCCCCACAAAACCCATGAGCATTGTCATGTCTCCAGTCAGCTCTCGGTCGCAAGAAGTGTATTCATTCGTGAATTCGGGCAGGAATCATTATACTGAGCGTCCATTTGGCGCAAAGCTCCAGGTTCAACATGGAGTGCGGGATTTCGAGCATTTGATGAACAGGAACTATCAGGCTCGCCGAGATGCTTTTCAAAGTCCGGAAAGTATCTTCAATATCCCAAGCGAAATAAATCAATTCACAGAGTGTCCAAAATGCAAATCTATCCTCGCCGTTGATGATGATCCTTTCAATATCCTCGCCCTTCAGAAGGTGCTGAATCACTTTGGCTTCCAGAATGTGGATCATGCGTCAAATGGAGCTGAAGCACTAAAAATGATCAAGGAGAAGGCTAAATCTGACTGCCATAACCGATATAAAATAATTTTCTTAGACTGTTGTATGCCGGTGTTAAATGGCTATGAAACGGCGACAGAAATCCGAAATTTGATAAGCAAAGGTGAAATCCCAGATCAGATAATAATTGGAGCAACCGCCAACGTGGAGAGCGGGAACTTGAGCAAATGCATTAGCAGTGGAATGAACGATACGGTCATTAAACCGCTTACCAAGAATCATTTACACGAAAAATTAAATAAATGGCTTGGAAAAGTTTAATAACAAAGCATGATTTGAAGTTTTTTTATTGTGGTATTTGATTTGAGATATCTTTTTAAGGAAAAGAGTAGTAGTGATAGTTCATTATCTTCTCTGGATATCTTTCTGTTTTTTAAAGTACGTTCTTCACAGTATGAATTAAGAGTGAATTTATAATCACAATATGTGTAATTTAAGACTGGGCATCTTTGTAAATGAAAATCTGATTTCCTTATATGTCAGCTGAATGCGACCCAAAATAAATTAGATGATGGAGGCTAATTTTCTGTTTAAAGTCTTAAGAATTTCGCATTCTCAGGTCAAACTCAAAGGCTTAGTATATGATTCAAGACGGTTGTGCAGCGTAAATGAAGACTTAAGAAAGCGAAAAAATTTTCTTAACTTTTTATCATTTAACGAGCAATGTGTAAATCGATTGAGGATTTGATAGAAACAAAAGTAGAAAGTCACGATTTCTGAAATACATTGAAAGGGTATGGAAACGATAAAAAAATTGAATGTTATCATTATTATTGTTGGTGACCGCGAGCTGAAACCGGTTTTTTCCTTGTATTCTTATTCGATAAGCTTCTTTTCGAAAGCTGCTGCTGCTTCTCAGGACTTTCCCTCCAAGTCGACGGAGCAGTAAAATTCGAGGTCATTCGATCCTGATGCAGGTCAGATTGATGCTTCATCTTCGCTTTGATGAGGTCTTGCTTTTCTTTAAGCCAATTCGAAAAATCTGAGCTCAGCCTTGGCCCAGACCCCTTTTCCTTGCGCTTTGCTGTTTGTTTCTCAACTGATCCTCTTTTCCTCCCGATTACGTCATTTCCTTTCGCTTTCCCGTCATCTTTTACCGATCTACTCGAGATGAATCCGTAGTTGTTTCCCGCTTGCTCCAGATCATCCTGCTGCGTTATACTTCCCATTCTGCTCCTTTTCTGCATTTCCTTCACCTTATCAAGGTTCAGCTTGAACCCTAGATGCCTCGAAGGACTTACAGGGATGCTGCTTGGATTCGAGAACATGTAATTCGTATTTGAAAAACTGGAAATCGAACCGCTTTTTCGTGACTCGGGTTGTCTATGCTGCACTTTATCAGTACTCTTTTTTCTAGTCGAATCGGGCCTTTTTTGCAGAGTGCTCTTCGCAACGTCCTTGCGTCCTACTGAACCCTCTGTTTTCTGGTAGCGAGTGTCGACTGTAGCAGCTGACTGCAGTCGATCATCTGTGAAAACGCGATCTTGGACCGTTCTGAACGAGTTTAGTGAGTTTGTCGTTGTAAGGAAGTAATTGTTGATGGCTGCAAGAGCTGCAGGATGTGATAACCCTTCGTTTGATCCAAACCGATGAGCCTTTGCTTTCTTTCGGAAAGTATTTGAGCCTTGATCTCGGGCGGTTTGACTGCCCTCTACAACCCTTTCCCCGCTATGCTGTCGTTGATTTTCCTTGCTCGAGACCGACGAAGTCTTTTTAGATTTAGCCCTCGAGGCGTCTTGCTTGAGGGTTTGGTGGTCGTGGTGTTGTAGGTGCTGGATTTCCTTCAATAAATCCTCAGGAGAAGCGGCTTGCCTTGTCATGCGTCTATTCGTTCGGCTAGATTTATTCCTGTGGGACTTTAGTCTTGGAGCCGGAGCGCCCAAGTAGATTTGTTTGAGCTTTTCTTTCCTTAGATGCTCGTTCATGGCATCATCGTTCATTGTAATTTTCGAAAGGACTGAGCCCTTTCGGAACACATGAACATTTTCTTGTTCCAGACCGTTAAATGGTTCTGATAATTGGCGTTGATTTCTTTTGGTCATTTCATTGATATACTGAGCAGGACTGTGATTATCCTTTGAATGCGCGGCGTGTTTTGTTCGTTGTTGTGCACTAGATCTGTTGCTGCTCGCTCTTCCCGGCGACTGTTTCGTCGATGCTACTTGCTCACTAGGACCACGGTGGGACTTCTGCAGATGTCTTCGATCCGAGAGCCCTCCGTTGTGACTTTGTGGCTTGCTCCCTTGGTTTGAGCTTGGTTTATGCTCTCTATGAGATTTTATTCCATCGTCTCTAACGTCCTGTCTGCGTCCTTTCACTCGATCTTCAAGCTCTCTGGCAACTTGCTCAAGTCTCTTCAAATCAAGACCGGTGCCTTTAACAACTGAATTTATATCAGATTCCTTTAGATGAGGCTGTCCTTGGGCTTTTTGCGGTTTTCTGAAGTCTGGCTTCGCTGCGAATTTCTCAACCGCTTGCTCTGAAACAAAATTGTCTCTCTTCGGTTCAGGTTTTGCGATTACTGGCTTAGGCATTCTTCCCTCTTGAGTACTAGAGCCATTTCTTCGGTGTGTAGGCTCTTCTTTCTCAATTCCCTCGGAGATCATTTGGTGAATCATTAGCAGATCGCTTTGGTTAGAGACGTCGTTCGGTATACTGCTATTGAGAGAATTATTGTTGCGAGGCTGTTTCGAAACGAACTCTTGATACTTCGCGAAAGGATCCTCCTCCTCTCCAAACACAATTGAATGACTTTGACTCGGTTCTTTATTTTTGCTCCAAGCGTTCGGAGGGAACGGACTCACAATGTGTTTATTCAAACCATTTCTCGCGCCTTCGTCTGGACGCACATTGCCGCCTTGAGGACAATCACTTTGCTTTACCTTCGATTCTTCCTCTGACGAGCTCTTTTGGCTGTAGATATTATGAACTTGGGTTTCAAAGCTTTGCTGTCCTTCCCTCTCGCTTTGCTCGCCAAAATCCAGCATTTTTTTGAAATTTATACCGCCGTTCTCTGCTAATTCGTTCTGCGCTTTGCGTTTCAAGGCAGGATCGGTTTCAGTCAGCTCCTCACTGTCTGAATCTCGATATCCAAGCTCGATTTTCCGAGCGATATATTGCTCTCGAGCAGTATTCGGCATATCTTCGTAGGCTTTCAATTTTGCCAGGAATATTTTATGGAGTTTGAGATTGCGCTTGCAAATAATTTTGTTTTGCTCGTGAATGCAGAGGTTAGGTGACTGTTCGAAATTATTTTCTGCGTAAAAAGTGGTCAAGGTGTTCATTTTGTTAGGCAGCTCGTGCGATTGGTAGTACCGTTTGCAAAACTCTCTATCATCGTCGTAGTAAAGAAAATCTTTGAAAAGTATGACTTCAGGCGTGTTGCAGTTAGCCAGGAGCTCGTTTATCGGTTTGGAGAAATAGAAGTTGAAAGCATTGAAGTACTTGTTCCGGATAATCTCCTCAGACCGTTTCTGGAGAGCTTTGTCGTATGATTGGGTCATATTTGCCAGGCGTGGCCCTAATTTTACCATTGGTAAGTTACAAATCGAGTGGAACATAAAATTTGGAACAGTAGAGATGAAGAGAATGACCAATAAAGAATAAAAAGACCGCCAGGATATCAGAGGTCATTGGAAAATTGAATTAAGAGGAGAAAACGGGCATGAAAGGAAACATACTGAGATTAGATTCTGTGGACTGGGCTTTCGAGTGTGAGAATCTGTTTTGCTTTTCGGGTTTGCTGGTGTTGTAGGGATTGAACATGAAGTAGGATGGCTTCTCACGGGATGTGTTTAAATTTCGATCGAGTGTTGGGCCTCTTCTCCGAAATAAACTGATTGTTAATCTATTAAAATTTCTAAAGCAACGATGGTTTAAATTTCAACGTTTATAAATTCGGTCCTTTCAACACAAGAGAAATGAGCATTACGAAAGAGGTGGACGTTTCGGAGCCACGAGGGCTGGAGGTACAACATGTTAGATTCCAGTCAACAGTGAAAAAATACGAAAAAGTCGATGAATCAGATTATAGGGATTCTCATTTGGTGTAAGAACGCTTCGATCATTGGAGATCAGTTAATTTGCTATTTCTAATGATAGATGCTAAGCGGGTATGGCGAGATTTTCTTAGTTTTTAGTCGTTGGAAGTGAAGTCATACCATAGTGATGGCCTATCAATAGATTAAATTTGAATTTCTATTAGGTTTTTCAAGAGCTTTAAGAGCATTATGGTTTCCACGCCTGTAGATGGATCTCAAGAATTCGATTGCAGAGAGAGCTTTTGCTTTATTTTATTTGTTAGGTAATACAATTAATTGTTGATCAAATTGTTTCATATGTTTTTTGAGGTTAAAGCATAAATTGGCAAATAAATCAAGAAACTGATCTATCTTCAATTTTTTCAATTTATTCAAAGCACTTTGAACATAGAGACATCAAATTTATTATGATCAAAAGAATTGCAACCAAAAAACCGATAGTGAAAATATTTAATCATTATGATGCAAGGCAGGATGTTTTAACTTCGTTTGACACTTACACTCCCTCTTTATTCGTTGTATCATAACTTTTGATCCGAGTCATCATCAGCAGAGTTTTTTACTCTTGGCTGGTTTTGACTGTTAAGCAGTATTTCTCAGCAACAACGAGTCCATTGGCTGTGACGGTAGTATCAAGGCCAGAGAAAAACAATTGATGGTACAATCTTTGTGTGTAGGAGTTAAACAAACGAAAATCACAGCAACAAAAACAAAGAACGGGTACTTGGAATATTCAAAGAACGACTTGACCTTTAATATGCAAAGGGCCCCAAGTGGGTAGATCTTCTCTGGCTTTGTTTCATGAGAAATAAATAAAATCTTATGCTCGATACGACTATCAAAACAAGAATCGCTTTTAAAATCTATCCTTATGATCAGATCGCGGAGGTAGATGCTCCCTTCTGATATGTTTTAAGGAATTGCCTCTGAGGATGTAGGAATTCATTGGATCTTCAATTATTGATTTTTCGAAGGAATTTTTGGAAAATATTATGTTTGCTGTATCTATAAATGCTTCCAAAACTAATATATTTCTACCTTATCGAGAGTTGTACTAAAGTCATGCTATAATTATGAGTAACTAAGGCATTGCAGCTTTCAAGCAATATAATTAAAAAAAAGCAAGCAGATAAAATTGACTCATGAGTGGTTTTTCTCCTTAATCAATTTCACTGAAAATCAACGTTATCAAATTACTCCTGGCCCATGATGACGATATCCCTGAGAGAATTCAACGACTCTGTCCGGTTTACTAATTTATCAAGAATTTTACTCGAAATTTTGAGTAGCAACTATTAAGTAAGAAAAATTGACCTTCATTAGCTGAACAGTAGCGAAACCTCTCTAAATACATAAATTTTTGAAGTTAGCTGCTAATATGAACCGGGCTCAACACTATCCATATTAAGAGGGGATCAAATATGTAAGTCAGTTGTTAATACCAGTACAGACTCATTTGTACTCAACTTATATTATAATTTGCCTTGGTCTAATATTCTTATAATTTCCTACAACATAGCATCCCATCTGGCAGACTTATCTTCAGCTCAAGAGCGGAGCATCAGCTTTTCTGATGAGAATTCTAAAATAATTTTCAAAGCTGAGGTTTGTTTCTCAACGCTTCTGTGAACTTGATTCTGTTACGAAGTCTGTATCATAGTCCTCCGAGCTTTTTCTACTTTTTTGCCACAATTTCAGAGTTATTTTCGTTTGAAGGTTCCGGCTCACATGGAGTTAATTCCTATTACTGAAAATATAAAATCCAGTGATTAAAATCCATCTCCTTGAGTCTTTATTATAATACCTCGATAAAAAAGTTTGCTATGGAACCTTCTGAGTACGAAAGCGCACTCGATGAAGAAACGAAGCTTTCAGAGCTGACTGCTCCTCGCGAAAAAGAAAAAGTTTCTTTATCCGATTTCTTACTCCTATCAATGATCGGCAAAGGAACTTACGCAAAAGTCGTTTTAGTGAGAAAGAAGAATACACGTCAAGTCCTTGCATTGAAAATCCTAAAAAAATCGCTTCTTGAAAAGAAGAATCAGAAGGCCAAACTTTCAACTGAACGTCAAGTCTTAGTAAACTTTACTTTTCTGTTCTCTCTAATACAATATATTCTTTTTAGATTGAAATGAAACATCCTTTCATCATAAAACTGCATTATGCTTTTCAAAATGAAAGAAAGCTCTTCTTTGCAATGGAATACTGTCCAGGAGGTGAGCTATTCAACCTCATCCAAAAGCGACGAGTGCTAAATGAAGATCAGTAATCATCTATATCCGTAACGTACTTATCTCTATTTATTAGAGCTCGGTTTTATGCCGTCCAGATCTTGCTAGCACTGCAATACCTCCACTCGAAGGATATTATCTATAGAGAGTAAGTCTCACAAATGATCATTGATGTTAAAATATTTATCCACAAACAGCTTGAAGCCTGAAAACGTTATGATCGACAAGGAAGGGTTTATTCGATTGTGCGACTTTGGACTCTCAAAGCGTGGGATTACTGGCAACTCAGGAGCGACGAGTCTCTGCGGAACTCCTGAATATCTTGCGCCTGAAATTCTCAATCGAAAGAGTCATGGAAAACCAGTTGATTGGTGGACTTTCGGTAATTCAAGTGTATATTGCAATCGATAATCTGACCCTACTGTTCAGGCGCGATTCTCTATGAAATGTTGACTGGACTTCCTCCTTTCTATACGACAAAACGAGACGAGCTCTTCGAAAACATCAAAAATGGCAAATTGAAATACCCAACACGCTTGTCCATCAGCGCTGTGGATTTGCTAGATAAGCTGTTCAACAAAGACCCAACAAAGAGACTCGGGAGCGGTCCCGATGGAGCTGAACAAATTAAGAAACACAATTGGTTTTCTTTGGTGAACTGGGATGCATATTTGAGGAAGGAGATCAAACCGCCTTTTATTCCCAAAATCTCAAACGAAATCGATGTGTCTAATTTCAATCCAGAGTTCACCGAAGCGCCTATCGAAAACCTTGTCGATTCAGGGCAAATTGATAATCCAGGATTGACTGATTCCGGAGTCCTGGGAGTAGAAAGAATGAGAACTTTTTCAGGTATTTTTCATTATGAGTTTATATGTTTCTAACTGCTGTGTTTTCAGATTGGTCGTATGGAGGCGAAAGTTACCGACAAGAGGATTTCAAACAATAGTTTTTCAAAATCTTATGAAAAACATGGGAGTTTGCATTCTCAAATGCCTAACATAAGAAAAAAATTGTTTACAATTTATAGCCATTTGGTTTAAGTTTTTTAAGATTCTAAGTAAGAAATTATACTTATAGAAAGATTTGAATTGAAAGAGTCACAATTTCATGTTTCAAATTATTTATTTTTGAGCATTTGAGAATAAACAATAATCAATTATTGAGTCAATATATATTACAAGATTACAACATTGAGTGGCATTTTTTCTCTTCATTTCCAGAAATTAACATGAATTTTGATAGACGCGATATAGAATATAGTTTTTTTTTCTTTTACGTATTTGCGAAAGTTGAGTATTGGTGATGAGTTTGCTGCACAGCTCTTGGAATAAGTATTAAGCTTATCATGATGTGATTTAAAAAGCGCGCGTATATCAGCAGGAAGAATCTGATTAGGAAGACCATGATGTTGAACCTTATTTCTGTCAAGCAAAATTCTCTGAAGGTAAAATTACTTGCTGAGGTAGGCTAATATCATCTGTATTATCAGCCCAGCTAGAGAAAGTCCTGTAAAAGCGCTCAGCAATTTTGTAGACTTCATGCAAATTGCTACGATTCCCATCGTATAATAAATGACAGTAAATGCTGCATCAGCTGAGAGAAGAAGTGGGATCAACTATAGTTATAGCAGATACAATTATACCTGTTAATGAGAACTCAAGCATTCGATAGAGGTAGGAAGCGGCTGCTCCAGGATAAATCAATTGCAGCTATATAATCAGAAAAATATGTATTTAGATAATAATGCTCATTACCTGCTCAGTTGTTTCCTGACGAGTGAGGTAGCCGAGGATCCCAAAGAGCACTTCCAAGAGGAAGGCGGCGCAAACTGCTATCGTAAACATTTTTTTATGATACAAAAACAGTTTAACGAATTCGTCAAAGTAATTGGGGATTTCATTCGCTTCTCCATAAAAAATGACTTCGTCGTTGTCGACAATGTACACTGTCCTATATTGGCGGTTAGAAATGGAGGAAACAGAACGATCTACTGGGAGTAAGGTTGTATGTTTTGGAGGTCGGCCTCTTCTTGTTTCTTCTTTACATAATCACCTTCAGGAATACCTATGAAAGAGTTTGGCGAGGTGGGAAAAAGAGATCGAAAACCAGTCATCAAAGTTCCATCTGGATTCAGGAGGATAACGTTGCTTTTGCTGCTCAAGGCTGACATGCCTGATCTTTGAGAAAGCCGATCGTCGGCATCGTAAGCACTTTCCATGTCTAAAGTGCTGGATAGGCGGTAATGAGAGCGGGTGAGACTGAGATGGGCTTTATCTCAGGATTTACCAAACTTATAACGATACTTGTTTAATTGAAACGTAGTCGTTTTTGCATGCGAAACCGTTTGTAAACCACTTTTATTTTTAAATGAATACCTTGGTTAGAAGTGGCTAAACCCGGTATTTTTTGCTAATACAATGAAGAGAAAGGAAGAAAACAATCGCAGGTCGATAGACTTTGAAAATAAATAGTCTTTTTGAGGTGATAGTCATTTTTCTCTAGCAGCTTCGATTTTCAAAATTTATATAATGAGGAAGTAGGTCTAACACTTTAATCGATTTTTCCCTCCTTAGGTGTTGAATAAGCGAATATCCAAGCCAAGTAGCAGTGTTAAAGTCAGTTGAAGATTCTCAAATAATCCGAAAAATTCAAATGGACGTAGCAGTGCTTAAAATACTTAAAATGCAAAGTAAAAAAAAAAATTGCGTAACCTTGGGAAACAGACAACGTAGTTATTTTTCTCAAACAAACAGCAGATTATTTATGTCCATGGTTTTTGTTGACGCGCCTCAACGAGAGAGAATACCTTCCTGATATCTTTTTTTTTACCATATTTAAATCTTGGGTGTAGTCGGACAACTCTTCATATTGAGCATTTTTTCGACCAATCAAAGCGATTTAGTTGCTGGCGCCCGCACTTATCCGGAGCAATTTACGAGTTATTTTTGGTAAGCTTCCAATATACATGATGTTGAAGAGCTTTTATCATGCCATTATCCATAGCACTCAATTAATTTAAATAGAAAAGCTCAACGAAATCCACACGGTTTTAAAAATCTGGATGACATTACCATCATTCCACTTACGCATCCAGAGGACCTCGTTGCAATGAACGCCGAGGATCAAAACGTCTAATCCTGGTCTCAACGCGTCTAATCCTGGTCTCAACCTGTTTTTTCATATTATCTGAGGGCACCGTCATTGGTCTCGCTGGCTGTAAATCTTTCTGTCTCTGGTCTACATAAGTGTCAAAGAAAGCCCTTAAATTGGGAAAAGTTTTGCCCATACTTTGGGCAGATTTCACATGCTTCTGTGGTGACAACGGAAATGAAGCCTTAAATCCCGACCTCATAGTAAATAATTTAGTTTTCTGGGGCAAAATTGAATCAAGGTCAGATTGATTTTGACTCTTCGTTCCTTTTCTTGGGTGTGTGTTAATCCCAATTAGCAAATGCTGGGTTGGAATTGATGAGAATGAGAATTTATCCTTTCCTGATTCACTAGACTTTGGTGTGTAGGTTGCTGACTTTGATACCAATTGAAAAATTTTGCTCTTTTCATTCTCTTGATGGGCTGACTTCTTCTCAAACCTTGAATTTATTGTGATATGGAGGTTTCGTGATGATGGTTTTAATTTAATCCCGTCGTCATCTTCACAAGTAGACTGATTTTCAATAAGTTGAGAATTAGAGTGCAATTGAAAGCGATTTTTTGGTGACCTGACCAGGCTTGCATTTTTTGCATAATTTTGAGATTTTTTCGGAGAGTGAATAAAAAATTCTTGGTGTTTGATTAGTTTATTTATTGGCAATACTAAGCGAAAAGGACTGCTGGCAGTTTTTGGAGGAGAAGAAAGTGGAGTATCCTGTGGAATACTTTGAGAAGAAAGTGGATTATCCTGTGTGATACTTTGAGAAAAAAATCTTTTATGAGGTGAATAGATTGAAGCATAAAGACTCATGGATTTCGTCTCAACTTCCCATGGTTGAAGTTCTCCAATACCCGTTTGCTTCGGTTCTTCGTCTTCTTCAGCTTCCAACCCTGCAATAAAGGGTTCGGAGTCTTGTGTTGAATTGTCATTACTCATCGTGTGAGCAAGTGTATTTTACCGTAGTAGAATAAAATAGATAAATATATGGTTAGAATTTCTGAAGGAGTGATTATTAGTTTATCGCTCTTTCAAAAACCCGAGGGCTCATTGAACTAGTTCTTAGAAAGAACTAACCCTAAAATGGAATTATTTGACTCGTTTTCCCCGCATCGAAAAGACAGTAATTTTCAAGGGAATCCGTTTCATCTATCAGCGAAGAGAGATGTAACAGCGATTCCAGCAGCGTAGACATGAAGGCATATCCGGTTGATCTACAACTGACCGTTTATCTTTAGGGCTTTTGCAAATTAATTTGGCGTAATATTTTCAATAATCACATCCATAAGAGTATTTGCTTTGCTATCTCGAAAGCTTTCAGTCATAGACTTGCAATATTATATTCTTCCAGGAAAGAAATTCAAAAATTCAAAAACGCATCGACAAATGCTCCAGCTAAATTGCTTGTAGTTTCGATTGTAGCAGAATTTTTTTACTCGTCTGACCTCAAATACACGAAATTGTCAGCCATGAGCCCTCCGAAGGCCAGAGCGATAACTCAGTGAATTCTTCGTCTATGCTCATTTTAATTTTTATTACTCCTGGCAGTACCATCCATAGGTGCTAATTAAAAATTTATTTTGAACGAATGCTTATTTATCCTCTCTGCTCGCATGTAATACAATATTTTTAAATTCTGAGTTTCTAATTATGGGGCAATGCGTCTTGCGCGATTGCGGCTTTGAGCTCGCTAATGGATCTGATAAAAAGCTGAGCGATAATAGCATGGAAGAGGTAGATTCGACGGATGAAAGTATATTAACTTACCCAATAGAAAGTCAAAAGTAAATTACCTTTTCAAAGAAAACGTGCCTACAAAAGAACCGAAGCTGACGAGCAATCTCCCACCCAATTAAAAAAAGCCAATAAGGATCTCCAAAAGCGATTCAGGATGCATTTGCAAGAGATGATTGAAAAAGAAAATGCGCATTATGCCACAGACGAAAGCCCTAAATCTCAGGAAGGTGCTACGCTTGTAATGGAAGATGACGGGAACGATCATTTTCAAATAAGTCCTCGGTTTGGAACAACTCAGAGCGATTTGGATGACAATGATTGTACGATCAATATTCCTACGATTTCAGAATTCAATACGAAAACTGAAGAGCGCCTGGCTAGAGAAGGGGACGTGCCTTTCGAGATAAGAGATTTCGGGTCGAATGAAAAACCAAAAACAAAAAAATCGAATGTAATTTCTCTATAGCTAAATCATCCATTAATTGTATCAAATATCAAGATTATGAAGAATCATAGTAATGGAAGACAGAAAAGACCTTGGATGTCATTGACGGAGCATAGTTATACTAAAAAGGAAATCCCCTATGGAAGCTCTTTTAACCGATCCGGACTGGATATCTCATCGGTCAACTCAAAAAGTATTCTTAAAGTAATGAGCTTTGATTGATTTTGCCTGTTCTTAGAGAGTGGTGATTTATTCTCAAGCGTTGATGAGCAAGAGTCAGACAAAGTTGTGGTTGTGAGAGGGAGAGGAAATCGAGGCAAAATGCCTGCGTTTGATAATGTCTTTTTCAAAGACACGGTTAGAAACACAAGGGAAGCTGAGAGTAGCTATGGAGGGATCTCTCGAAATTTGTTGCCTGATGAAATCGTTAGCAATATCAATACAGAGAGTGAATCGTCTAACGTTACAATCACGAGCAAGGATGTGAGCCAGTAAAGGTGGAAGATCCAAGAGTCGGGTGTTGATATTTAAACCTCTCTTGAAGAATAGGATTTCCTTGTTTGCTCAAGGGAGGTTGATCGGCTTAATTATTTATTTAATGAAACTATGAATTTTGAGTCCCGTGCTCAATTTTATAGTTTTTGCATTTTATTAAATTTATTCATTGAGACAAAGAGCATATGCGTTTGTCACGAATGGCATTAAATGAAAGAATTATGATTATTTCCCAATCCTGACTTGGTTATAGCCGTAGTAGCAATGAATAAGCAATGGGTAGGCTCTTTTTCAAGCCAATGCGTTTTACAAATTAAAGTCTGATTGAAGAAATTGGTTAAAAAGTTCAATATCAGCAGAAAAACCATGTTACAGGCAAGTAGCTATTACAACAATGAGTGAGAATTGAGTTGCTAAGCTTCTCAAATGCTGTTACCGATTGGGTCACTCATTTGGTGCATTTTTGGCGCCATTAGACCACAACCTTCTGATAAGTGATTTTAAGGTACGAAGGTGAGAATCTGTCCCAAAGAAGAACCTTCGAACGAGTTTTGAGTCTCTCTTTTGAGTTGAATTCCTCATTGTGTTTCGCTTCTCTAAATTAGGAGCTTTTTATTCTCTTTAGCAGTCAGAGAATCTCTGAATACTCTTCATTATGGTCATCCGAAATCAAAATTAATCGGTGTTTCACTATCCATAGAACTCACTCTTATTAAAGACGAAGCAATCACACAATTCATAAATTCCATAGCATCGGTATGATTAAACCATACAACCAATAGACAAAGATCTCTTCCCTCTTCTGATAGCATCACTCTCAGTTCATTTGAAATTGATATATTCGCCACATTTCTAACCAAACACCATGTAATTTTTTGTCAAATCCGCCGAAACTGACAAATTTAATTTTCACTGTATTTCGCTAAAAACTTTTTTTCGGGATCAGAATAATGTGCCAAAGAGCTCTTTTTATTTTATACTCATCTACTGGTCGCCAGATTATATCAAGAATTCGGAACCACTTCGTGAAAATAAAGTTTATCACCTCGAAAAATAGCCGCGTTAAAGATGCTTTGGAACCTCTTTGGCAAAACTGACACTGAAAAGAAAGACCCGAACCTCGAAGAGCTACCCGATTTAAAAGACAAGACTCCATACGCAAAAGAAGTGCGAACTCTAGAGCCCAACTCCGGATTCAGCGAATGCGTTTCACCGAACGTCATTCCAGAGAAAGATCTCGAGGAACGTCGATCCAAACACCACCAAACCAAAAAATATTCCTTATATTCCGGAAAGCAGAACCTCGATTCAGCAAAAACTTCACATCGTAGTTCCAATGATAGTGAAAGAATGCTGACAATCTCTGTTCCTCCAAACCAAAAGCTTCGTCAAAGACAACAGCAGCTCAGCGTGCTTACAAACAGCTCGGAGAACCTGCCAGTGCTTGGTGCTAGCTTAGAAAGCGTCCGGAATAAAGCTGGCAAATCAATGTTGTCTGCGTCTTTTGAGCAAGAATCCGCCAGCAAGAAGGCGCCTATCGACAGGAAAGAAACACGTCGGTATTCGCAAGATTTGACAATGTCAACGCTTTCTCAAGAAAAAGGCAAAAATGAAGTCGCTCCTTCTCGGTTTAAGCTCAAACATCATACTTCAATCGATTTCACAGCGAAGAGTAGTCCGTTAGTTTCCAGCCAAACCGAAAACAAGGAATCTGACTCGGCCGTTCCGACATTTACAGAAAGCGATGGCCAGAAACCCACTATTCTGGATACTGAGCAGCCGCTGGATGGCTCGAATAAAATAGAATCATCTGGTACTGCTATCTGGTTTCCAAAACACCATGTCAGAGCCAGTATATGGAAAACCTTCGCTAGGCTCACATATTATCAAATAGCCGTGATGATCATTTCGTTGATTACGGCTGTTGCAGCGAATGATTACAGGCAGAGTACGGTCATCGACGGTGAGCGTTACCAAATCTGGGGCCATTACCTTTTCGATGGACTAATCACAGCGATTTTTATCGGATGGTGCTTTAGAATGATGGTTAGAAATGAAGAAAAAGACAGCAGTGTAGTTCGTTATAGAATTCCATGGAAAGTGACGTTGGCAACGGTTCTACTTTGCTGCTTGTTCTCAGTGGGATTTAACTCCATCTTCGAGACGCAGACGTATGGACAATCGCGATGGTGGTACCTTGCATGCAAGGTATTCCTGTTACCTCTGACGTCGATCGTCTATTTCATCTACTTAAGAGCCAAAAAGCTCAGCCACCTGAAAAAATCCCAGGTTGACAAAGGGATGTTTTTGAAAAATAACATCTACAAGAGATTCCTGGAAGAACTAAACGAAAGAAGAATGGAATTGATGGAAAAACAAAAGAGACGCAAGAGAAGTCGAGCCACTGGAGCATTCGAGGTTCAGATCGGGGAGCATAGACATTTCAGAGAGCTATCCAACCTGTTTAAATTCAATAAAGTCCAATATCTGAAGGTGATTCCTATCCGACGAGGCCTTGCCCTTCACGTGATAATTGGGCTTTTCTTCCTTCAACTTTTCGTGAGCTATGGCTTCCTCAAAGCTATTGATAGAGCCTATGAATCTCAAGAAATGTACGGACTTTACCTTGCTGCATTCTTCTACCCAGCTACCATCGGACTGCTCAAACTCATCATCATGAAGATAAACGAGATCGAAGAGTTCCCGTTCACAGTGGCAAGTATCCATCTGATTTCAATGGCATTTGCTGCTTTGCCTTACAGATTGATCTACCTAAGGAGCCAGAACTATGAACAAGCAGTTGGCGTTATCGCAATAAAATTCTTATATAAACTTGTCGTATATGTTGCTTATGGATCAGCCTTTACGACTCTGAATAAAATTTTCGCAAAAACCGCTGAGTGTCTCCAGCGAACATGGGAGTTCATTCTGAAAAACATCCTTAGGAGGGCAACAACTCCGAAATTGCCGAAGATGGAGACACAAGAGCCTCTGTCGATAATTTCGAAGATAAGCAGTGGAAAAGACCTGAACCCTGAAGAAACCCGATTGAAAGAATATATCTGCAGATTTATCACGCTGGAGATTATTGACATTACCAGCTTGATAGCGGTTATGATAACCTTTGCGGTTTATAGTCTGCAGACTCATATTCTACACGTCTTCCAGAGCTTTGCCAATGAGAGAGTCAAGGAGATAATCGGCTACAATATGATTGAATTGGTATTTGATTTACTGATCTTAGTGCCGATGTTGGCCTTGTTCTATTGGAAGAGAACAACGTTCTACGTGCCGACTGTGAAGAAATATTTCAACGAGCTCGTCCGAGGGTCATTTGGATTATTTGTTGTAGTAAGTTTGTTTATATATTACACGCAATATATGGTAATATCAAACTCCTGGAGTGAATAAACACTCAGAGTAGTTCATTCCATTTTTTTTTGGAAAAGGAGATTAAAGTTCAGTTTTTTTTTTATTGGTGAGTTGATTCTTATTAGTAGTTTATTTTTTTATCATTGTTATTGAGGATTTAAATATTTCATTGTTCCTGGGTACTGATTTCAAATAAATGCAGATCAACAAATCACATCTCTCACTGCTTGCTTATTTAATTGGAAAGGCATTCACCTGTGGTGCGTGAGAACTATCGTAGAAGGCAGTACAGAACGAAAATAGCATGGAGATGAAAACGATCAAAACAGAATCGGGAGTTTGAGACTCGAATAAAACTCAGCTATGATCGATATGAATGAACCCTAGCTCAGAAAAATTAATAAAGGCGTTGTGGTGCTGTTTAATTATTCAAGAGCAGATATAGATTGATTTAGTATTTTACTGGCCATCAGTGAGTTTTGTCTCACAGATCATATGATTTCAATATTTCGTAATGCCAATATTGAAAAGCAGATCACTAACGTCTAGTAATTATCGAACAATTGGTTATCACTATCTTAAGATTTTATAAAATTATTCCTTCTCAGTCACCTGTGATATTAGTTCGAATTCATTCTCTGTCAGGTACCATCTATGAAAATTTTATTTTTGTCATTGCTATTAATGATACGAGTCTAATGTCAATGTGCTAAGAGTTTCCTATTATTTATTGTTATCATACCCTAGATACATGATTCGCTCGAAAAGTGGCCGTCTCGCATTGGTTGATTTCTCGTTTCAAAAACTTCAGAAAAAATACAAAAAATATTTGCTTTTTGAGCGATTGTAAAATAGCAACAATTATTTTTTAAATTATTAATTGATAACTCAATGTATAATTCAAAGGAACAAATTTGAAAGGTCTCAACCTAATTTTATGAGTATAATGTAACAATTTTGTACAATTAGAACAACTTAGTCAATTTCCCAATCTTTTGATGCTCTTTTTACAAATACTCTACGAGTCAAATCGAGCATTCATTTTAATAGTACAGAGTGAAAAAACAATAAGTACTCACCAAAAAAAGGTGTAAATAATAAACCAAAATTTCTTATTTTTAAAATTTCTGCTGTCTTAGAGCAGGAGAGTTTGTCATCGTTCTTGGTCGAGACTGAGTCGACGTAGTAACAGGCCTTCTAATTGCCTCTAGAACTGGATTTTGTCTCGATTCGGACCTTAACTGTAATTTTTCTTTTATCGGCTGTGAATCTTCTATAAAAGTTAGATTTTTAGGCGAAGGGCTCCTTTCATTCGAAGTTGGGCGCGCTACTTTAACGCTTTCTGGAAACTCGAGCTGGTTATTGTATCGAATCATCCTGTTCACAAGGATGCTATCTCCTAGATTGTATGGCTGATAATCTATCAATTTCCTGCGATTTCTTCTAGTGGGAACTCTCTCTCGAGAGGGAAGCCCTTTCCACTGCAGGTTATGTGCTCTCTTCCAATCTTCTCTCGATTTAATAGCAAACTCTTGCCGTAAATCAGTCGTCGGTGGAATATAAGTATCTCTTCCTATTCATGAGTCGATATTGTAATATATACAGGCAAAGCTGAGTTGTACCTGTTTCTACATAATTTCTTATTGATAAGTTTGTCGTTTCGTTGTGAGCCGTGTTATGCTTCTTGTTGGTTCCCGCTGAACGTAAATAGTTTGCTCTGTCAGCAAACTTAAAGCATGTTCTAACATCTAAGTTGTTGCAGAGCAATCTTGGCTGAGAGGAAATCACATATTTCCTTTGAAAAACTTCTGTTGGAGTCAGTGCGTCGCTAATAATTGTATGAGTTAGTTGGTCTTTTCGGAACTTGACTTACCGCTGCTGAATCCATTTCATGAAATGATCAGGAAATTCGACCCTATCTATGGTTATGAAGGTTAAAAAGAGTAATAATTAGGGAGGAAACCAGATATCATTGATCTGACGAGCTCTTTGAGATCTTGGATACTGATCGTATTGGCGGTGTTCTCTCGTTTGAGTCTGATAACGATGTAGCTGAGGGAATAGAAATAAGCGATGATTTCCTTTTGTTTGGATAAATTATTTTTAGGTGCTTATTTGGACTCAATTTACCGCTTCGCCTCTGAGGTCGTCTTCGTAGGCATTTATGCCATTGATTGTAAAAAAGAATTTGTGAAAAATTAAATCTTGCCTCTCGATTCCGCTTTTCAGCAGGGGTTCTGGCGTCTTGCCTCTGGAATTTGGATGAACTTCTACAAACAATTTTGCGACCAAATGCAACCACAACGAATTACCTTCTTTCGTTGGATTTTCATAACGTGCTTGGAGTATTGGCTCTGCATCATTTTTCGCGTCTTCTTGGTCTCTATCGCTAGGCTTTGAGAGCAACATTGACTTTTGGTTTGATAATTCTATTGAGCTCCTATCTTTCTGTTTTTTTTCTTCATTCTCGACTATTCCTTGCATCTAATTATAGTTTCACGGTCGAATATCTGTCGCTTTCGATAGATTACTATTAGCAAAATTGCGTCATTGTAATATTTTTTCTCCCCTTGGATAAATTTCTCCCAGAACTCAAGCAGCTCCTATTTCCTTTATTACATAGAAAAAAGCAGCATCATTACCTCCTCTGACATTTCTGAGACAATCTCGCAAGCCTTTGTAACCTCAAACGATATCAAATTCACTGTAATCAATACAATCTTCGTATAATGTTCCATGACTTGAATAAAAAAAGATCGTCACTTCAATTTATTCATATGCGTTTGAAATTTACTATTGATCAGAGTAGCAGGCTTGAGTTTGCTGATTGTAATCATATTTTGACTCTGCACTGAAATTTTTAAATCTTTGTCGAAATAAGTTGGTTTCTGAATCGGATTGGTAACGATTGTGTTTAAAACATCAATAATATCATCGATTGTTAATAAAATATCCCGCACTTTGTTAGTTTTTAGCTGGAGACCCTCTTCTTGGGTTTTATCTAACGACGGTTTTTTGGACGTTGGCAAAACCAGCTTTGGAACGCTGTTTTTCTCCTCAACAGAGTTTTCTTGAACCCGTTTTTGTCTCACTGAAGTAGGCCTGCGACCAGGCTTTATCTCAAAGTTGCGCTCTTTGTCAGGGTGAATGTACGACTTCACGAAGCTTTGAAACCCCTCTTTTGACAGCAAAGTCTCCGGAGGGGATTTTTTATGGTAAACGCTTTCTCTCGTAAATGAATGAGCATTTTTGATTCTTGCTTCGATTTCAGGTTCATATTCGTAAGTTCCAAACAAATCTGTCTCATGGCGACTGACGCTTCCAAGCTTTTTAGGCCGCTTGCCTTGACGGCTCTCAGGTTTTGAGTATACTATTTCGATTTGAATTTGCAAAGAGAAAAGAGAACTTACCTGGACGTCTCAGAGGGGCATTGAATTCTGAAGTGATAGTGTTATGCAATAATTCTCCAAGAGGTTTTGCTCGATGCTCTGAAATATCCTCGCTTGAAGGATATGAAACTTCCTGGGCTTGGCGGATGCTTTTGGGGTCTGGGACTGGACTTATTGATCTTTTGGATGAATATGAAGAACGTTTTGCTGGCGCGGGTTCATGTTCTTTAGAGAAATTCGTTGGGTCCTCTAGATAAAGAGGGCCTTAATGGATGACATTTAATCTGTAACTCTACCTGTGTAGTTGATACGAGCAGCGACTCCTTTTCTCAGCACACCCTGGTACTTCACGAAATGAGTGCGCTGTACTTGGTGGTTGAGGTCCAGTTCGAACTTCGTGATCGGAATGGGTGAGATGCTCATTTGAAAAGAGTTGTTGATGTGCTTCGAGCGAGAAAATTATTTGTTCTTTTAACAACACAATAAAAATTAAGAGGATTGAAAAAAATAACTTTCAACTCAAGAACCATTAATTGCAGAGTGTCTCTGAAATCCTGGTTATTAATTTGGAGGGTTCAGGAATTATAGAAATTGTCTAATTAATTGTAGCATAAACGCATGCATCGATCCGCCAAAGTGTTGAAGCTCTCAGATAGGCATTGGATAAAAATTTTTTTGAATAGTACTCCAGCAAGGCTCTGATTTATCATATGAGGAAGTTAAATATTTCGTCAATATATTGTGAAAAGGTCTCTTCTGAGTCGCATACATATGAATACATATAACATATTTTTTTTCCCTTGCGTCTCTTTTTCTTCTGATGTCTCAAAAATTTTCTTGTAATTATTTTGATACCTTGAATTCAAAGAGAGTGGTTTCTACTAAATTTCCCGAATACTATGCTGAGCACTTAAGACTACTTTAGACTTACGTACCAGTGCTACCAAACTATTAATCGAATTGAATTTTTGCTTACCGTATCATACGAGTAAAATTAGTGTGTTATTATAATTGCTTACAAAATTTTTATCTTTACTAGTTAACTTCTGGAGGCACATCTTGTGTGTCTTACAAGTAATTAAGTCCATTAGTAATGAACTGGATTGATGAAACTACGAATACTAATTCGTTGTATTTATATAAGTAATTTATCCCTTAATTTATCCCTTATAATAAAAGCAGTTAGAAGAAAATATTTATAATTTCTTTTCGAGTTTAGAATTTCAAACTCTATAATAAAATCGAGAACTGATACTCCAAAGGCATAGAGAATGTATAAATTGGTAATATGTAAGTTGTGAAACTCGTTTTAAGAGAGAAAGCTATTCAGGTAAATGGTAATTTGTCAGAAAAACCTGAATCTATATTCAATAGATAGAGTGTAATGAGCAAGGAATCATAACTATGAACTTAAAAAAAAAATCATATTAATTAAACTCAATGAGAAAATAACTCTTATTATAAGAAAACATCACTCTTCATCGCACTAATCACTCTTTATAGCATTAATCATTCAAATTAGAAATAAAAAAAATAAATCCCGTAAAACCGCAAAGGAAGCTGAAGATTCATGGTTTAAATTACTCCCTTACGAGACGAACACCTTAGAATGCATCTTCATAGGCTTGAAAACTATTACATTAAAATGCAGGAGAGAGAGAAAAAAAAAGAGCTTTGATTTTTAAGAGCTTTAAGCTAAATCGGTTTTACTCATCTCTCAATGCGAATAATCCTTTTTCTCTTGATTATTTTAAATTGCTTAACATACAATACCGAAGGATAGGATAGACAACAAATTAAAAAAAAAAACTAGAATAAATATTTCTATGAAGTTGGTTTCGGTTTCCAATTGAGACTCATATTCTCACTATCTCTAATTTTTCATAATGATTATCGTTCTCACTTCCGAACATTAATTCATACAATTTGAGAGTCAGTGTATTGTGTTCAAATGTTTTTACTCAGCGACTTTCAAAGGTGATTTAATATCCAATAATATCAGTGAATACTTTATAATATATATGCAAATGACTGAGCCTTCTTTCTCTCTCAAGAACGAAGTTCTCAGCTAAGCTCTCTTAAATGCAATTCTTAATAAATAAATAACATTAAAGAATTGAGTAGTTCAAGTATTAATAATATATTAGTATTTCCACTGACCGCGGTCGTCGATGGAAATTATGAATTAAGAAAGTTGGAATATGTTCTTCTTAGTAAACTGAGGGATGTTCTCGCTATAGACGTAGAACATGTTCTTGCCGTTGTTTGCAGGCTGCGGCTCTGCTATCTCTGGATAGAAGACTATAGGCTCGAGTTTTAACTTGTCTTTTAAGGTCAGAGGTTTGGTGTCAGCTGGCAAGGACTTCTCAGACACAGATCTCTTGAAAACAGGAGGTTGAGGCTTGAAACCAAATGCCATCTTCTTTGCTACATCAAGGTACCCTTGGCCGCTATAGTGGTTCTCGAAATTCATAGTCTCCTAAATATCAAGTCAGCTGTGATTATTGTTTTGAAAGAAAAAGTTTTTATAAAATCCTGCTGGGATTCCTGAAAAACTTGAATTGCTCAGGATTTTAAGTTTTTTTGAACTTCTATATCAAAATTTAGTTAATAACTAAAATTATTAGCCATTCAATTTCGATTCGCAGAAGCCTCTTCTTTCAAAAATCTCAATGACTCGAGTGTTCCGAGAGCGCCATTCTCAAATACAAACAGAAGTCGAGACGATGTTACGAAATAGAGTTATGAGGTTTCTAAAGCCCAGAGGCAACAAATTCATGTAAATAATGCAGAGACATTTAACATACGACGTACGGCACAGTTTTTTCTACATTTTTTGTTCTACATTTTAAGAGGAAGAAAAACATTTGAATCCGAATGTATCTTCAAGTGACGGTTGCAACGACTCTCGATGTGTAGTACTTGTCTGAATTTATAGGAGGTTTCTTTAAAGAATTTTCTGTTCAGAAACCAGAGTTTTCTTTACTGGTAAGTCACTGAAAAATTTTAGAGGAGGCAAGCTGTTACTGGAAGCATCCACTTCTACCATGCCTTTATATCTTTTTTGAAGAATTCGATGCGATCTAGAATTGTGATGAAAAATTTTCAACAATTGAGAAAGAACCCTGTGATATTCTTTAGATATTGCGGTATAATGATGAAGCGAGGTAAATTTGGCAGTATTCTCATGTGGATGATCATATCTTGAAGATTTTTCAAAAAATATTAATAATCTTGAGTGCTTTTACAAAAAAGAGGTAACGAAAAAATGAGGTTTGAGCAATTTTCAAGAGCCATTCTCCAGTTATGGCACTGAAATGTAAAAAGACAGTATGTTTGTTCAGTATTTAGTGTACGAGAAGCTGAGAAGGAAATAAAGAGGTCTATTAATTAAATTAAAACTCTGCTTATTTGCACGTTTTCCAGTCCTGTCCGATCAGATATTATAAATCAACAGATGAAGGGAATCACTCTCCAAAACTGAAAACAACCTCACTCACTCTCATCAGTTTTGAGGGAAACGATGGATACCATTGAATGCTCACCGGCTTAGAAATAATGAAAAACCAGAATAGAGCCTTTGACATCCTGAGTGTGTATTCGAATTTTTTGAAATTTAGATTTCTTAATAGGTTTTGAGGAGTCTTGAATGAAAATAGACTCTATAACTTTGGGATTCCAACAGAAGAAATTACTCCGACATTAAAGCGTAGGAAATACCAACGAACGCATAAAGAGCATCAATATGAAGATGTATTTTATTTCAAGAAAAGCCGGCACCTCTGCCTCTACAGTCCTCATATAAAAGAGTGCTTACAGTTGAGTTGAGTAGATTCCGATTGATGTATCTTGAAAGGATGGATTTATGTTTGCAGAACCGTGCGCCATAAAATGGAATTATAGGCTAAGTAGATATAATAACAATAAATCCCATTAATAAGCTATTAATTCGAATCAGAAGCTCAGCCAGTTTTTTCAGGAGAGCGTTACTGATCGAGGGTCATCTTACTACCTCATTGTGTTGAGTTAGCTTCAGCAGCAAGACTACTGTAATGAAGGCTTTAGTAAACTAGCAATTGTCCAACATTCATTGACTTGTATATTCCTTTTTCAAAAAAAATCTTTTTCTTTCAATCACTAAGTATCAACAAATTAACTGAAAAATACTTTTTTTCATTTTTTCTAAAGTTATCATATTTTCAAGCTTCATTTTTCCAACTCAGCGGCACAACTAACTGAGAACTCATTTACATTGAGTTGACTCACGATGATTTCCTCGGTTGATAGGCGCAACCAATTACATTCTTACTCAGTTAGATAGGTAGTCTTTAGCCAGAATATTCTTGTCCAAAAGCAAGCCATAAAAACATTTACGACAATCTTGGAAATATTGATGCTGACATCACGATTAAGCAGACAAATTTAGCTTATCCATGCTCAGCCATTTATTCCATTTGAGGAAAATGATCCTCACTTTTCACTGACAAAGAAGCTCTTCGGAAATTAACTTTTGAGATAAAAATTCGAGCTTTACTTGCTTTTCCTAATCAGAATTAGAGCAGATCTTACTTCTTAAAATTTCAGGCAGTACCAGACGACTTCCTTAAGGGATAAGCTCTCAGAATTGGAGACCTCGAATTCTACCCTTATATTTCACATTACTTTATTCGAACCACTTAAATATCCAACTAACTCTACTACTGATAATAATATTACATAAACTTTGCCATTTGAAAGTTAAAAAGAATTGGTGGTTGCCTTTGTTTTTAGGTATTAGATGATAATGAATTGCTAAAAAAAAATTAGCTGACAATTCTTAAGATCTTATTATTAATGCACTTAGAAATAAAAAAAAAGTCTCGCAGGACTAATATATATATAAACTTATTAATTGAAAGGGAAGAAAAAAATACCCCATGAAATATATTAATGTTAATTTTAATTAGTATAGTTTTTTGTTTTGGTTTGGATCTGAGGAAGTAGTTTCCATGTCCAATATAGTTAATTATAAGTTTAGGAACTGAAAATTGAGTCATTCCAGAAGTTTCTTTAATTTTTTGACGATAATGGATGCAAACATCATCGAATTATCAGGTTGCATGTTTGGGAAGTTGTTCGCGTACTCAAACGGATTGTATGAACGCTCATTTCGCAATTCAAACGCCTGCTCAGGAGTCAGCTCTTTCGGCATAAAGACCGAGCTGTTAGAGCATGAGCGGTCTTCGAATACATGCGCACGGCTGCGGCATTTGCCTTTCTCGTGTTGTCTCAACTGTCCAATCGTTAAAAAGGATTTCCCACAATTGGGAACCTCACACTTGTACATTTTATTGTTCGTATGCTTCAAGTGGTGGTATCTCAGGGCTGATTGGGTCGTGAAGTTCATGCCGCATAGTGGATAATCACACATATACGGTTTCTCACCAGTATGAAGACGGCAGTGGGTCTGAAGAGTGTCTAATCGCTTGAAACCTTTTTCGCAGCCAGCGAATGGGCAAATGTAAGGACGCGAGTTCGCATGTGATTGCATGTGTCTGTTCAATTCAGATTTGTATAGGAAGGTCTTTTCGCATTCAGGATATTCACAGCTGAAGGTCTTTTTAGTAGTTTGGCATTGTTTGAGTTGGAACAAGGTGTCAGGAGCCGAATCATCGGTGGTTGTGTCGTTGAATGATAATTCACGCTGAGCTTTAGGAGTATCGTTGAGTAAGTCAGCAAACATTTAGATTTTTCTTGTAAAATGATGTTTTAAGGTAATTATAAATAATTATAATCATTAGAAGCGCGCCTGATTAAAAAGGGCCATTTTCTCCGATCAGAAACGGTAATTTTAGAATCTTTTCAAGGAGAGACAGTAATCTGTAAAGTTTTCGGATGAAATGAATCACTCAGAACAAGTAACTACTGAAAAATTGCTATCGGACCTGATCGGAAAAGACCCTAAACGGAATAAGTTTAAGGTTTTTTTCGAAACTGGTGTCGGAGAAGGTCACAGCAACTATGACATTTTAACATCAAAAGGCAAGCAAGCAGGTCAAGAGTGATCATGATGTCTTACAAGTAGCAGAGTCTATAGCCTAGTAAATAACAGAAGCTGTTATTAGTTAATTAGCTGATTTTCATATGAATCAGATAAACCCCTTACTCCTCAGATGTATCTGAGACGAGAATGGCTCCTATGACTGATACTGACCTGCACAAGCTGAAAACGAAAAATATTCAGTGCTGAGGACATATTTACTCAAAATATAGGAAAACAAATACGATATTAAACCGATTTTAATTTATTTTGGAATTTTCTGAGAGAGCCGGCAAATGTGACCTGTGTATTCAGTTCTTTATTCGTCTTGTATGCTGTTTTGATGAGAATACTGCCAATGCTTGGTATTAGTCTTTTGTTATGGGATTCCAGAATTTTTTCACACCTCTTTTAAATTATTGAGAACCACAATTAGCCACAATAATGGCTCTCAACTTAAGAGGGGAGAGAAAAATGAATAATGAAAGAGAAAATTGGCAGATAAGAGTCTTTGCCATCGATTGTAACCAATCTGCAAGATGCATGCTGGAGAGAGGATAATCTTTCTCCTCCAGTGATCAAAGAGGAATTACGTAGAGTTTAAGTAAAATGATTTTAGGGTTTTTCTCAAAATTTACGAGCAATCAATTGCAACTGCTCGATGGCAAAAATTTTCGATACCTCGATTAGACTCCTTCTCACTGGTCTGTTCCACTGGAGAGGGACTTATGAAATACCTATATTCATAATTCGCTCCTAGGTAAGAGAGTAATTTCATTATGACTCTCGTTAGATTCAAAAGACAGTCCATTTATTGATCTTCTATGTATCTCATGTAAATCAATAGTGAATTGTTTGCAACAAATGAAAGAAGTAATCAAAATTTCTCACAACATCTATCTCATGAATAACCTATTTTCTTCTACTGAATTGGCATCTTCTGATTTGAGATTTGAACAATTATTGGATATCTCTATTGACTATCTTTTTCACTAACTTTTTTTTTCTTATTAAAACACGACCTGCAGGAATTTTTGAAATTCCTGAATTTGGTCTATTAATGCAATTTATTATAGAATCTCCGAGTCTATCTCATATAGACTTAACGCATCTTAAACCTCAGATAAAAAGCACTTGAATTCAAAAATAAAATTATTAATTCCAACTTGAATCACTAAATGGGAGTCGCCTGCGCAGTCGACAGAAACATCAAAAATGAAGGGTCATTGACTTCATATTCCTTTGGATTGACCTGCATCCCTTCTTATGACAAGGTATTTACCTTACTCATAAAGGCAAACCTAATCATAAACCGATCTTAGGTTTATCGAGACTGTCAGAAGCACGCTGACAAGTTCGAAGAGTTAAAGCAGGACTTCAAGGAGGCAAGAGCTAACCTGGCAGCTGTCATTAACGCTGAATTGACCACTCCAAAGGTGTTCGCTGACGCAATCCAATATCTGGTCTCAAAATACACAGAAATGCATACATTAGAGCAAGATTCAATCCAAATCGTAGACAAACATCCTTATCTGATCGTTGGTGGACAGAAAGGATCCAAGTTAGTCAACGACCTTCAGCCTGCGATCAAGTTCATCATGGCAATGGAACAAACCCGCAAAGAACTCATAATACTTGAAGTACATATTCTTAGCGATAAAAGAATGAACAAAGGTATGTTTTACCATGAGATGTAGTGGTGATATTGATTGTTTTATCTCTAGTTCTTTTCGAAAATTATGAGACGAACGCGACCAAAGAGGATCTTGAAGATTTTGACAAGTAAATGAGAATTTATTTAATTTTGTTACTGAAATTGTTTGGATCTCATTTGTAGAGCTCTTGGAAGAGAAATCGCGAAGAAGAATGCAACTCTCGCAGCGAACCTTGCCCTTGACATTCTGACTTATCGTGAGGAACTGGAGTCGACTTCGGCGCTTTTGCCAAAATATTTGGTGGAGAAATTAGGAGACCTTATCAGGTCAAAAAGCCAGGCAACAATTGTTCGAGAAGATTCCTCACAGACACAGTCCATCCCAACATACTAGTAAGATTCCTACACTTTTTGTTTCGAAAACTGTAGTCTATTGCATTTCATAAATGTGCGATATCGAGGGATGTATATAGCGTTACATGAGGAAGATATTTAGAGAGAATTCTCGATTCCTTTGTTAGAGCACATCTAGAGTAAAGATAAACTACATATTACACCTTGACGAGTTAGAAAAATTACAAAATTAAGTGCTTTGACTTCTTGTAACGAGTTTGCCAAGGATTGATTATCCTTACATCGGCATAAGAAGGGATTTTTTGTATCTCTGCCAAATGAAAAACAAAAAAAAAGTAAAGTTAAAATACTATATTAGTTCAATACTACTTCTATTACTGAAGTAATTGGCTCTTCCTTTCCGTCATTTCAAAGTGTGATAGAAGGGAAAACAAAGTTAGTGATACACGGTCTCGCTGCTCAGTGATATCGAGTTCAACTGATTCACCACCCTGTTCGGATAAATTACCATAGGCAACATTGCAACACATGTTAACCATTGAAACCAGAGTTAATTCTATCAGGCTACCCTTAACTAAAAATTTTCATTCCAAAATTCTCTTTCTCTCTCTCAAACGGAATTACCCAGTCAAACACCTCCTCGCACATTTCATTATAATGGGTTTCTTGCAAACTTCATCGAATGCTAATAATTATTTAGTTACAGAATATTCTGTCGAAATCAAGCATTTACTAGAAAACATATAATTTTCGAAAAAATTATTCAAATGTCTCTCAAAAAAGAGAATAAATACTGAGATTTACGATCGTCTTAAACAAACAAACTACTTTTCATCTTTTTCTTCGTTTTGAATTTGGACAGCATTCCCTTCTAGAGTAGCGTGTTCATGCTCAAACTGCAGCTGTATTTCAGCCTCGGCCGTCTGATATGGCTTCTTTTCTTCAGTTTCTCCTGAAAGTTCAACTTTCTTCTCTTTATTTTTGATGATTGATAACTTTTTCTCTCCACGCCGTAATTTCATTGTTACCTAGTCGATTATCAAGTATAAAATTTCCGCGATTCCTAACAAAATTCATATACTTTCTTCTTTCGTTTTCTCGCGTTGAAGGTTACTGACTTCTTTTCTTCTTGTTCATTAAATTGAATCGCAGTCTACGAAATAATTAATTATGACCGCAAAAAGCTTTCATGAGTACTTGGCGCGCCACTATCTCTGTCTCCTGCTGCTCCTTCTTCTCCTCAGGGCTCTTTATTTCCTCCACTCTCTCTTCTTTCCCTTCCTTAACCGTTTTCAGATCGTTCTCTTCCTCACAGTTATTTTCACGCTCTTGTGCAGCCCTCTCATCATCATCCAATTTAGTTTCTTCAAATATAGCGACGTGCAATTCAGTTTCGTGTTTATTTGAAATAGAGGACTTTTCTGGAACCTTTTGGCTGATTGTACTTTTCCTTTTCTTTTTCTTCTTGCGCTAAAGAGAGATGTTAATAAAAGATCTATGTAATATCTATCACTCCAATTTTCTGTTGGCTTTTTCCCTCTACAAGTCTTTCAGAGCTCTTTAATTCAAAGATCAGTCAATAATACTAGGCTTCGAGGAGAACCTACCTGAGATTCTAGTGCAATGGTAGTAAAATGACATCTTTGTTCAGATTTCACCAGACTTGATGCTGTTTCCTAAATTTTAACGAATAGATTTTTAAACATGACAATGTGAAAGAGAATTCATCTACCACTAGCAAGCGAGTTGAATTCATTGGAGGGCTGTTTGGACTCCAACTCGGTAGCTTACTTAGATCGTCAAAAATCTTACCGACTGGGCCGAAACTTCCGGAAGCGAGTCTTCTGTTGCTTCGCTGGGTCTCAATTTCGCTCAAAGGAGATTCTGAGAACTACCAATAGGAAAGAGGATAGTATCTTTAGACTTGAAAAAATACGCATTTTATTACTTGTATTGTGTTTGTCGGAATCGCGGATTCTCTATAAGCTTTGGTAGAGAGCTGTGCACTGAGAATGGTATGGATATCAAGCACATTCTCGTCAATAAATATTTTGGCAAATTTTCTTGTTTGGGTCATGTTTTTCTTTTCGATTACATATTTTATAATAAAGAAACTGAAAATGAAGTTGATTAAAGGCGATAGGAGCAGATCTTGGAGCATTAACTTGACCCAATTTGCTGCCCATTTCGTTTGCTGTTGATTGCGCCTATAGTTCACACTATACACAAACGAAAGAACAAGCACAACAGCAGTCACCCCAAACACCATGAGGCTCGGAATGGCAATCCAGAGGATCCTCTTTTTGCCATTTCTAAGTCATAGGGAATCACTAAGGCACACACTTTTCATTTGGAAATTACCTTGGAAGCGCCTTGCTTTGGAGATTATTTTGAGTGATTCGAACCACTTTCTCAAGGAAGGAGTATAATGGCATCAAGACAAGGAAAGGTATCACGAAAAGGCCAAAGTCAAATTGATTCAATTCTTTCGTAAATTCTACTGGGTGGTTGCTCGTCTAAATCAAGGTACAGTCAGCGTCATAAGAAAGAAAAACAAAGAAATTACCTCGGGTAGATGAAAGACAGCAGCAATATCAAACATCACCACCATTCGTATCAAAAACAGCAATGCCCTTCCAATTTTACCAATAGTATTATCCTTGTAGAGATAGATCATCAAGAGAGGATGAGTTGCCAGCCAGTTCACAACCAACTTGTAGGTGATATGAGGTTTAATATCATAGTTTTCTTGCCTTCGTTTTAGTCCATTAATGAGACAATAATTCTTATTGGTTGTTTTGACTATTAGCAGTGTGAGTAGAAACCAAATCACATAAGCGATTGCTGTCCAGATTGACCATTTCCGGAATGGACTGCAAAGCTTGCAGCTCTTGGTAACCTCATCAGGACAATAGTCCTCTGTTGGGCAACTGTTTAAGCACGTTGAATTATCAGGCGATGCTTGCAAGTAGAACCCAGACTGGCAAGTCTGGCATTCAGTATTTGTGGGGCCGAAGCAAGAAACGCAAGCTTTATCGCAAGCAGAGCAGGTATTTGGAACAGAATTAGGGTAATACCCTTCCTCCGGGCAAGATGCAACGCAGGTACCAGAAGCCTCTATTAGATAGGATCCCTTTTTGCAACTCAAACATGAATCACTTCCTAAGTTATTACATGTTTCGCAGTCTCTGCTGCAAGGTAAGCACTCATTCGTCGAAGGGTTTGCCCAGTATCCTGCAGCATCAGGGCACGAAGGAAGACATGTGGCTGAGGAAGGCTGGAGGAAAAATCCTGCTTGGCAGCTTGAGCAGCCATCATTGCTCGGTCCAAAACAGGTTCTACAGGATCGGTCGCAGAGACTACATAGCCGATTGGCGTTGTCTGGATAGTACCCTCCAGGACAAGAGGTCACACATTTTTGTAAAAGAAGATTCCAATAAAATCCTACACCACATGAAGCGCAGTCTAAAGTGCTTGGTCCCGTACAGAATTTGCACGTGGCGGCGCAAGGAGAGCAGATGTTAGTTGTAGAGTCAGCCCAGTATCCGTTGCTGCAGGTATTCAAGCATGTCTTCGAGTTATTCGGCTGTAAATAGTACTTCGGAGAACAAGCAGAACATTGATTATTGCCAGAGCCTGTGCAACGAGAGCAAGCTGAATTACAGGGCGAGCAAACATTTTTTGATGTATCAGCCCAGTATCCTGCTGATGGGCAGGTATTTAAACAGGTTGTAGAGTCACCCTGTAAAAAATATCCCGATTGGCAGCTACTGCATTGAGTAAAATCACCACCAAAACACGTTTTGCATGCCGAATGACAAGCAATACATTTCTTAAGAGTTATGTTCTTGTAATACCCCGTTGGACACGAAGTCAAGCATTCATTAGAACTCGGCTGCAAATAGAGACCAGAGTTACATGTAATACAATCGAATCTGGTGGTCCCATAACAAGAGGAGCAAGAGAAATAGCATGCCAAGCAGAGATCAGAGGCAGGATAGCGGAAATAACGCGCAGGGCATGATGAATTGCAAGTTGATTGTGAGGAAGGCTCAGAATGGTATCCTGTGGCGCATTGGAAGCACTCAGTGTTCGAGGGACCGAAACAAGTAGAACAAGCTAGGTCACAGGGATCGCAGACGTAAGTGATAGCATTAGCGTAGTAGCCATTCGGACAGTCCTGAGTGCATCTTCCGATAGACTGTAAGAAATTAGGCAAATAGCAAGAAGTGCAGGTCGTAAAGTTACTACACGTTTGGCATTCTGCTGGACAACTAAGACAAGCTCCGAGCAATCCAAAATAACCGCTAGGGCATGTCTGCGAACACACGGTTGAATTAGGATATAGATAGTAACCGGCCGAGGAATTACACGAAGTGCAGTTATTAGTACCAGCAGCACGGCAGATTCTACAGCCTAAATCACAAGGTTCACAAGTTTGAGTTGATATATTTGCGTAGTAACCGTCATCGCAAGTGGCCACACATACGTTATATGGAGCCTGCAAAAAATAATTTGCTTTGCAAGAAATACAGGAGGTGTTGAGTGCAGAGTAACAAGTCGCGCACGAGGACGAACAAGGTGCGCACATGTTATCCTTACCGTAACCGAAACCATCAGGACAAGTGAGTGAGCAAGTGGTTGAATTCGGTTGAAGGTAATAGTCCCAATGACAAAGTCCACAGTCGTTGTATGATGGCCCAGTACATGTTCTGCAACCCAAAGCACAGCGCTTACAAGTATTATCGTTTGGGTCAGGGTAATACTCCTGCCCGCAATCAGTAGCGCACAAGTTGACAACATCAAGAAATAATCCTGGCAGACAGGAACTGCACATACCTCTGAACGGACCAAAACACGTAAAGCAATTGCAATCACAAGGATAGCATGTATAATTGTTACAAGAGCTTCCAGGAGAGATATATCCAGAGTAAGGACAAATTTCGTAGCAGTTGCTCGTGCTACCAAATTCACAAATTCCAACACAGCCAGGACCGTCAAATGTCACATTGAATGAAGAAAGGTGCCAAAGTTGAACTGATCCAATTGAAATAGTTTCGCCATCACGGACTGTTGAAATTTTATTGCTTGTAACAGTGAAATTCACGTTGGTTTTCAATCCAAGATTGGTGGTTGAAGGGCTGACATTAATTGAACCAGCTCCCATAAAATGCACCTTGAACGCTGGCCAACTATTGGTTGGAAAAGCAAAAAAGCTGCTGCTATCGCCTATTTTTTCTATGTAGGTGTAATACGTTTGCCTAAGGTGAGTTGAAATTTTCCAAGTCGTGTTTTCGATGGGATCGATCGTTGGACAAGCAAAGCTGATAAGCATCGTAACGTAGAGTAGCACAATGACCAGAGAGCACATATTTTTTCTCTTCTCTTTTTTTAAGGAACAGATTACAAATGAAAAAAATCAGTCCAATGAAATAAGCTGTGATCGATTAGAATTCACTGTTTATATAACAAATTAAAAACTTTTAAGTTTTAAAGGCCTCATTTATGCAATAATAAAATTGAAATCGACGGAATTTTTATGATTATGAATTTCGAAAATTAACTTTGAAAACTTAGCACAGCTGTGTTAGCAGTTCTAAATTACCATTAGACTGATTCTTTCCTGATTGCAGAGAGACTTGTGCTAAAGCGAACATAAGGAAATTTGTTTGTTTTAATCGAAAGAAGGTGTGGTTAGTATATTTTTTACCCTTGAATTTCGCCAGTGCTTCGCTCGATTATTTAAAATTTTTAATGATAAGGGGTATTTCTGAAAATGCACTTTTGAAATTTAATTAACATAGATGGTAATAGAACCTCTACTAAGGTTGGTCATCCTCTTCTTCTTGAATAAAGCACATGCTATGTTACACTGCTGCTTGAGATATTAGTTGAAGGGAAGGCTAAAGACACAAAATTCTCTCGTGTTTTTTCGCTAATACAGAATTAATTGACTAGAAGCTGAAAATCGTAAGCAGTCCTTCACTCAAGTATTGTTGATGGTCTCGAATTGCTATTCTATTCACTGAGGCTCTTCAGAAATTAGAGGCGGAGGTGGTTTCAGACAGTTATGACAAAATAGGATTTCACGCAGAATCTCTAACAAAATCATTGCTATTTTCTTGGCTTTCAATTTTTTAGATATGTTCCAAGAGAAGATGACTTTTGAGGTTATTTTTTTAATTCCATCATATGTAGCGATGACTAATTGAAATACGAGCGTTCCTCGAACAATATATTTTTATCAGAGAGATAAGCTCAAATCTATTTTGAAAATTTGAAGACATATTTTTTTGTAAATCTGAAAAGTCTGACTTGAGCGCACCCTTGCAGAGCGAACAGCTTCTTTATTTCTGCATTCGAAAAACTCTATTCTTTAGAGTCTGAATCAATAATGAGAAGCCACTGAATTATATTTCAATTTCCAAAAAACTCCTCCACTTTAACGCATGCGTAAATGTGCATAAATGAATGTTCATATTGAAATCTTGATTGCAGGTAATAATTTTCTGAGGACGCATCAAATTAGCTCATTGCAATTATATTTTCATTTGACTAATGATTAGAATTTTCAAGCCCTTTGGTAGGGGAAATTGCTTTTTTTGATCGAAAGACTGACTCTATCTTTAGATATACATAATAACCACCTGTTTTGATGGCTTCTTTAGTGTAATGTCATTTTGCTTCAGTGCCGCATTAGTGGCGATATGAAATTTTCGATGATTTTTGTTTTAATTTTCGTGCACATTCAAACACAAAAGTAATGAGTCTAATGCTATTTATTTTTCTTTTTGCAATTGATCTCAGGAATTACAATTTCGAAATTGCGCACCAAAAACACAGAAAGCAGTAAAAGCATTTAACAATGAAAATGACGAATTTTCTATCTCTTTTGCTGCTTACCTCCCTGGTCGCCACCAGCTGCCTTCGTATCCAGCAACCCTCTCATTTCTTCAATCAATTTATGCTCTCGTTTCAGCTTCTCCTCAAACTTCTGAATAACAGCTTGCTTTTCTCTCTCCACTGAGTACACCTGACTTTCTTTCTTCAGACGCATCGCATTAATTCTTCTGTTTCTCGATCCACTCATAACGTAACCCAGGTCCTCAAATTTAGAAATCTGCTCGCTTGAAAGACCAACCTCACCACGACGAGGAATACGTTTGCCCTCTTGGATATACGATGCAATAGCGTCCGCTTCTCCCGGCAGCATCTGCGTGCTAAAGTTCGCTTTTACCTTATCCGTCAAAGCTAACATGAAAAATAATTAGTCAAAATAATTCCTTAAAGCTGCTAATTACCTTCCAAGTTAACAGGTCGAGGTCCCACAAACTCATACTTTTCGTCATCGTTATCATTGTTGCTTTTGTTACTCTTCTTACTGATTTGTTTTTCAAGCGGCTTTTCCTGGAAAGGATCTTCATCAGAATCAGATTCGTTGTCAGAGTCCTTCTCTTTTTTCTTTCTCTTTTCCTTTTTCTTTTTTTTCTTCTTTCCCTCTTTATCCTCCTTATCACCTTTGTCTTTCTTCGCTTTCTTCTCTTTTTTCTCTTTCTTTTCCTTCTTCTCCTTCTTTCCCTTCTTCTCTTTCTTATTCTTCTTTTTCTTTTTCTTCTCCCTCTTTTTCTCAGACGCATCGCTCTCCTCAGCCTCAGAGGATGAGGAGCTTAATTTCCTCTTCTTGGGTTTTTTGTAAAGGGAGGGCGAATCGAAAATATCCATCAATTCAGAAGAAAGTTGAAAAGTGTCCATTTCCTGTTCTTGTTTCTCAATTTTCGCTTTTAGCTCTCTCTGCTCCCTTTCAAGTTCACTGTCATCGCTCTCTATCGTCCAAAAGAGCTCTTTCTTTGGAGGGGCGAGCCTTTTTTCCTTTCGTTTTTGAAGAGTGCTTGCATATCCTTCACCATAGCTTCTTTTCTTCCTGTCTTTCTCGTATCTGTGGCTTTTTCGTCCTTCTTTTCTGGATCTCTCCCGAGAAGAAGAGACGCTGCGGGATGAGCTATCTTAAATGTTATTACTTTCGAACAAGAGATTTACTTGAGCGGCTTCTTTTATTTTTTCGATCGGGAGAGTGACTTCCTAAAGAAGAGGACCTCGAAGATCGAGATGAACTGCGGTTTCTGCGGCGTTTTGGCGAATCTGAATTTCTCTTGGAAGATGAGCGCGAGCGTGACCTCCGCTTATTTTTGATGTTGGTGTTGCGTTCTTTTGATCCCATGAAAATTTATTCAAATAAGCTTATAATAAGATAAATCGAATTAGACTCCCTTCCAGAATGTAAAGAATCGTTTTGGCGAAGTTTTGTAATTGAAAATTAGAAGAATAATTGCATAGGAAAGGTAAGCCTGATAATGAGTGAAGGGTTTATTCTGTTGATGAAATTCTCAAGCACAAAAGTCGTTTTATTCATCTTGAATTTAGAAGAAGAGTGGTTTATCAGAGAAATTTCATGATGATACTGCGATTGGAACTCGCATATGAAAAGAGAAATTGCTTGATTATTTGGAATTTATAGCTCCCAAACTAATATATTTTTTGTTTCAAGTATCATGTTGCAGCTAAATTTCAAAGCGTTGCAGCATCAATCTCGAAAGTTTCTGGGTTAATTTCTGAAACAGCAGTCTTGTTGGACTGTACTGAAGCTTGATACTTTACTAAATTTGTATCCCTATTCGAGGATTCAAGGACCTCTTTATCTCTTAAGAGCGTTTTCAGTGTAACCGAATTCCGACTCAAAAGATACCTCTTTAATTTTTCGATATTTGGTAGACGCTGATCAATACAAATAAAACTAACAACTTTAGTTTTCAGGAAGAATAACTTCGTTCATAATTAGAAAATATGCACTGAACTACGAAATAGAGCAGTAAATGTCATAAACAAAATAAGATTATATTAGTGTGTCTCTCTAACTGAATTTTAAAAAATTATAAGTAGTGCATTCAATTTCAACATTCGATCATTCGATACAAAAACACTAGTTTTCTCTCTTCTCACTTACGCATGGTTCTCGCTTCTCATCTACGCATGGTTCTCTGGAGTATCTTCTTTATGATTCGCATTTCTGCCTTCTCCTCTACTCTCGTCTCCTCTGCATTTATATTAAAATGCTTGTAGATATCTTCCTTCGAAGCTCCTTTAATCTCGACCGATTTCAAAAGGAAATAGGCCGATGTCACCATCCCTATTGCCCAGTAAATCAACAATGTTCCCCGCACCTTGACTGCACTGCCAGCTATTATCGGAAAAACAATCGTATCGATCACTCTCATGAAAGAAAACCCTCCTATCACAACACTAAATGCCGTGCCTGTCATGATATTTGGAGAGTACAAGAAATTGAACTGTCCTATTCCAGCCCCAGAGCAGAAAAATGTTAGAATAAGACAATACTTTTGTGCCGTGTAGAGCCCGACAAACCCGAATAACCAGTTTAGCCCCAGTGCTAGATAAGAGAGGCCGAAAATAATAGCAAAGAGCCACTTTTTACGGCACTTTCCTAGCCAGAAAAACGATCCCGTGTTTCCAACTACCTGAGCAATGCCATAGAACGAAGTAAAAAGCAAAGCTGTATCCTTGATACTCGATTTTTCGGCCCCTGCGTCACGTTCGGTTCTTTCTATCATCATATAAGCATAGATACCACTGTAATTGAGTCCTGCGCAAACTTGACTCAATCCCAACGCTAGTCCAAGGTAAATTTGCTTTCGATAATTCCTATACAAATTGGAGACGGAAAATTTCTCTTGTTGGCCTTGAGAGTCTTTTTTAATGTCTTCCAACTCTCTCTCAACCTCCTCCTTCTTGTACACTCTCGCAAGAGCCTTACGTGCACCCTCTTCGTCTTCATATCTGTTGTACAGAAATTTTCCTGAATCACCTCTTGTATTAAAAATTAATATCAGGCCAGTAATCGTGGCCGGAATAATTCCAAAAAGATTGAGGAATCTCCAGTACTGATTGTCAGCCTGAGACATATTCGGACCCCCTCGAGCAATGATGAAGCCAATAAAGATACCAAACCCGGCGAAATATGGAATGAACGCCGAGGAAAACCAATGGAGTTCCTTCGGAGAGATTTCTCTTCCTATTACTGGCGCGATGGTAATAAACACACCGGCAGGAATATTCGCCAGCAGTCTGCCGATGATTAGAGTTGGAACCGTAGCTATTGCTGATAGTATTGAACCGATATAGGCCAATATCACCATCAGAAGGATCGTTTTAAACCGTCCAATCCAGTGTGAGAGGGGCGGACTCAGCACGGATCCGATGAAATTACCCCCTGAAACCATACAGCTGATTAAGATCAGGTAAAAATTCTTTTGGGAGTCAGACCAATTCATGACTGTGGTCAAAGTGTTGAGAACGACTCCGAAGGCAACCAATTGGTAACCATAATAAAGGAAGCTGATAGAGAGTCCCAAAATAGTCAAAAAATATGACCATTTGTTCTTTAGCCTTGTTGTGGACTTCTTTTTGCGTTTTTCTCCCTTGCCGGCCTTCGCTCCTTCAACTTTCATTACGCCCCTTTCATCTTTCGTTGTAGTCTGACGACTCTGTTCACCTCCATTGCCAATAGCTTGAGAATTGATAGTTTCTTTGGTGTCCATGGGTCTCTCGCCGACGTTTGTGTCATTGTTCGCTCCTTCAACATTTTTTTCGACTTTGGGCTCAACGCCGTCATGGACGTTGATGTCTTGAAGTTCCATTCTTTATCGTTGAAAATTTAGAATTTTGTGTTTATAACAATCAGGTCCCCTCGAAACATCTTAAGACAAAAGTAAAAGACCCGAAGAAGCATCACATTACTGACCTAAAGAATATATTTCTTTTGATTAAAACGCTAATTTACTTCGATTAATAACGCAAGATCTTAGGAAAATTAGTTCTAAAATAACCTAATTGGTCTAATTTTTAAGAGAGACTCTTGTCTAATAGTCAGTGAAAGAATAATTGCTTGATAAATTACGAACTAATGAAAAGCAATTTCGAGCCTATCAAAGATACCACTTCGTTTACTAGAACGAATGATTGACTGAATCTTCCTTTTCAATGAAAGTGCTTCATCTCCTAGCTCGCCATTGGAGATATTGAATCCAATAAAGTCAAATTTGTTCCCGATAGACACTTCGAATATTTCGATTTAGCTTCGAAATTTGTAAGAATCTTGTTTGAATAAAAAAGGAAAATAGACTTTGACTTTCGAACTATCCATAAAATTGGTTGATAAGCTCTTGCAAGTCATAATAAATTCCTCGAACTAGGCTAGCCACTCAGGCAAGCCGCCCTATGATGTCACAATTGATTTTTTATTGGTTCAGCTTCCATTTCTCTTAAAAATGAGTTTGAATTTCAATTTTTTCTTTTGCAATCACCTCAGATAAAGGCGCAGTCTATTCTGAGCTCTAGACTAGATGTTAATCAAAGAAATAATTCAGTCAGAGTGCAATTCGTATTACCTTTCTTTCCTGTGATTCTCCCATATAATACCTATAACTTATAATATCGGATAAACAGGGAGAGATCAGGTGTTAGCTGAGCTAATAGCGTCTCTCTCTATTCTCTCACTAAATTGTGGCGCTTGAATGTGTAAGAGTGATCATTTGGGTTTCCGCAATCCTAAAAGATGATCTTTTGCCGATTTATCAAATTACGGTTGCCTTGAGCGCCTTGCGATCGTATTCACTTACTACATTCGACACAAAAGAGAAACTGAGAGCGACCCAAAAGAAATTGGGTTCACAAAACAATCGAGATAGCTTCTAATTTAATGAGCTAATATCAACGCGAAATCGACATTTTATTTCAAGTATTCGGTCACTAATAGCGAGGCTTTGACTGATACTCAACTCTATTGTAATCATTACTACTTGAAAAAAGAACCCAAAGCTAGTTTCCTTCACTATTTGAGATTGAATGATGAAACTTCATAGTAACAGCAACAAAAGACATATGAGTATGTGAATGGCTTTTTATGACTAGCCCAGTCTTAGTCGCAGGAGAATTCAAAGCTTACTTAGTGAATTATGTGTTTACTAATAGAATCATTGAAGTAACAATTTTTTGAAAAATTTCAACATCTCGAGCTTTCAACTACTCAGTCAGCTAAACTCTCTCAACAATTAGTTAGGTCTCTCAGCAGGATTATTCGTCGCTTGGGAATATCTCGCAAGAGCTTCGTTAAATCTCGCTTCAAAGATCTGTAGTTTTTCCGAGACAATCGTCATCACGTTTCTTTCCTCTTTC
>ENA-UOTZ01000133-UOTZ01000133.1-compost-metagenome-genome-assembly--contig:-NODE-133-length-57410-cov-15.876616_pt1 | contig 57410 bp, 38 predicted proteins | sample MGYA00238144_ERZ746983 | MGnify/ENA primary metagenome ERZ746983 (study PRJEB28759, sample SAMN06268863) | compost metagenome | isolation source: single cell | place: USA: California, Emeryville, Joint...
TTGCGAAGAATTACTTCCTCTTGGATTCATCTTTTGAAAAAACCAGCCAAACGGTGGACGTGAATGCTGCAAATGGAAATCCAGCTTCGATCTTTTGCTATAACCTTGTTCCGGTTATGGAAGGTTTTGCAACGGACCGGAATTTAACGATATCAGGTTTGAATCTAACCGGACTCAATGCTACTCTGATCACGGTTATCAATAGATTAATATCGAGTGAGACTGCATCTCCCATCACATTCAGCAAAATTCAGGTCAAAGAGACTTACAATAATATGAGTGCTCTCGTTTCTGTAATGGATGTCGACGTGGCTGTGACTATCAGTCATTTTACTGTCGATACAGCACTCACGAATAACGGACTCTTCCAATTTATAAACGCAAAAGGCCTCTCATTGTCCGATATTCAGGTTGCAAACGTCCAATCTGTAAGTGCCGCGATAATACAGGCAAGCAGCTCGGTGTTCAATCCTATTAAGAGGCTAAGAGTGAAAGGATGCTCTCAAATGGACTATATTCTTGCAGAAAATCGAACACAGGATCCTCTTATCCCGTCGACTATGTACGCTCTGATCAACATTACCTATTCAACTTTCCCAATCCAAGATTTTGTCCTCATGGACATGAAGTCGATTAACCTTTTCTACGCTTTGGAATCTACACTATATCTTCATGGAGGCTTAATTAGCAATTCTTCATCTACATATGATATGTTGAATTCGAGAAAGAGCCAAATTATAGCACAAAGCGTGTTCTTCAACCAAATTCACTGCGATGCTGAGAATTGTAGCGCAGGGATATTTTTGAGCTTCAATGATACAATTGATATCCATGGATCCACTCTTTACGATAGCTCTGCGTATACATCTTTACTGTCGTACAATAGGGCCAGTACATTCTCCCTTCAAGACTCCGTAATTGCCAATAACACCGTTAATGAATCTGCCAGCGCTCTCACTATCAGTGTCGGCACATCTGCTATTTCAAACGTGATTTTTGTCGGCAACAAAGCATCAAAATACGCAATGATTGTGGGCATTCGGTCCACAATAGGAATTGAAAATGCTGTTTTTCTTCAGAATGATGCAGGCACGCTGAGCAAGAACATCTACGTCAGAGGTGGAGATATGGTGTTAAGCAATTCTCTGTTTGTGAACTATATTAAATCATCAGCGACTACTACAGATTTTATCAACTCACTGGAAGGGGCTGTTACTGCAGAAAACATCAGTTTTATAGGAGGTATTGGAAATGCTGGCGCGGTCAGCTTTACAGCAGATATTGCTGTATTGAATTTCACAAACTGCTTATTTAAAGATAACATTGGTTATCAGAAAGGAGGCGCAATCTATCAAGAAGGGAAACTGTACCTCACGAACACTACATTCGTAAACAATACCGCTTATATAAACGGTAGCAATATACACGGCGAGGCCTATTCAGTTCTCAAGGCAAGTCAAATCACATTTAGGAATGTGTCAAACACATCAATTCATCTCGTTCAGATGAAAAGCCTAGAACTCGACTCCTGCACTCTGGTTGGAGAAAGCAAAGCGCAGGCAATCTATTGTGAAAGCTGTACTAACGTCACGATCACGAACTCCAACTTTGCGAATTTCCGAGGCAGTGCTTGCGGATCTGTGCTGCAAGCTTATTTTCCACCAGTTATGGTCTCCACTTCGGGCTATACGACCGTATATGTCACGATTGCTAACACCACATTTCAGAATAATCAAGTGAATATTCCCTCAAATAACTCTCTTGGCGGTGCAATTTGCTTGGCTTCTGGAAATCCAGCAATTATCTATCAAGGGACGTTTACCAAAACAAACTTCATTTCTAATTCAGTTGGTGGAAAGGGCGGAGCTATATACTACAAATGCTCTCCAATGGCATGTAGCATGGCAATATCCAGCAGTAGTTTTACGGGTAATACGGCTGGTGTGGCCGGAGGAGCTCTCTATTTTGACCAGCAACCATTAACTTACTCGAGCGACAACATTTTTAGTGGAAACACAGCGCCGTATGGTCCGAACACGGGAGCCTACCCCATTCAATTATCAGTTCTTCCCAGCGATAGTAGTAATCGAAGAAGGAATCTAGATGATCTGAGTGGCTATGACTTTGTAAGTGGCCAAGAAATCGATCCACCACTAAGAATCGCTCTCGTAGATGAATATGGTCAGGTTTATACTCTCGACAACAGCAGTGTCTTGACTGTGACAGCAACCGACTCATCCGTACAATATCTAAGTGTGAGAACCTTCACAGCAGAAGCTGGAGTCTACACACTTACAGAATTCAAAGTGGAAACAGGCCTAAACACACGTGTTTCACTGGAATTTTCCACGACTGGTATTACTCAATTGAATCGGTCTCTCTCTGCGTCACCCGTTCTTACAATTAACCCGTTGTTTAGAGATTGCAAAAGAGGAGAACGAATTTCAGACGACAGACGTCAGTGTATAAGTTGTTCCGATGGCACCTACACATTATCCCAATACTTCAATTCATCATGTAAATCTTGTGAAGAGGGTCTTGACTGCCTCGGTGGGGACCTTATTGGACCTCAAGCTGGGTATTGGAGATTCGATTCCTGGACTCAGACTGTTCAAGAGTGTCCAGGTGAGGGTTGCGTTGGATATCACCGGCCTGAAAATGCTACTTGGGAGGGCTGGTGCAAAGAGAAATATAATGAAACCTTCTGCTACACTGGCTGGTGTAACTATTCCGCAGGAACCATGGGAAATTTATGCGCTGAATGCAAAGAAGGCTACGCTCCACAAGCTCTCACTGGAAATTGCATTAACTGTTCAAACAACACATTCAACTATGTGTACACTATCGGTTTCATAGTGGTTTCTGTCGTTGCAATCGGCTATATCATTCGAAAAGCGACAAAGGATAAAGATGAAGAAGATCTTGATGAAGACGAAGACGATCGTCTTGATACTATTCTCATCAGAATCTTCACAAATTATATTCAAATGATTTCGATTATCTCCAGCTTCCCATTGAATTGGCCGGGTCAACTCACAACTCTATTCCAGCAATACAACACCCTAAGCACTGCAGCAAGTCAAATGTTCTCTTTCGATTGTTTCCTCCAAACAGCCGTATTTTCGAAATTCACCATCGAATCCTTCTTCTTGAAAGTCCTTGTTACTTCAATCGTTCCAATACTTATTACGCTCGTTTCCATCCTGTTGTGGATTTCTATTTATCTCTTCCGATTCAAATTTGAAGGAGCTGAGCGTAGGTTCCGCAAAATAATGAACAAAATCATCACTACGATTATTGTCTTGCTATTCATGATACACTCTGATGTCGTTTACGTCTCTATCACAGCTCTTCGCTGCACCAACCTCGCCGATTCAGATTCTCTAGCGTATGACTCCTCGAGTCCGAACACACATTATTATCTCGAAGAAGACACTTCAATCGAGTGCTGGACACCCGAACACAAAGCCTTTGCTTTCGGTTTTGCTCTCCCTTCGTTTATATTCTGGGGTAACCTTCTTTTCTTTTCTCCACAAACTTGATAAAATTTCATAAATTAGGCGTCGGAATCCCAATCTTAGCCTTTTGGATTGTTCGATCAAATCGACACAGACTCCGAGATCCTGAGATACTCGGAAGATATGGGTTTATCTACGATGGGTATCTTCCTCAGTATTATTACTGGTAAGCGTCATGTCTTCTTCTATTCACCTAATCGTGTGGTATCAGGGAATTCGTGATATTATACCGAAAGATAGGCATGGTGTTCATTTCTATCTTTTTGGTGGACTATGGTCTTCAATTACAGGTAAACGATTTGATTAATTTGCCTTAGTAAGTCTAATTAAATAAATACAGGCAATAGCTATTATCGGCATTTGTTTGTTTGGGTACTTCTTGCAGACAAGGTGTATGCCGTTTGATGAAAATAGATTCAAAACGTTGAATCAGCTCGAATTAAAATCGCTTATGATCTCCGGAGTAGTAGCATACTGCGGAATGTACTTTATCTCTGGAAAATTGAATGACAACTGGAACAGTCTTCTATTTGTGTTTATCATGATTGGAAATATTTGGTTTATCGTCTATTGGCTCAAGCAATTCCTGGCTTCCAAAGTGGTGGTAGTGAAGAAAGAGTATGAGAAACTCAAAAGAAATGTATATTTCAATAAGTACTCCAAGCCTTTCCGCAAGATGGGTTCTTGGTTGAAAAGGAAATATCGATTCATTATTCGAATATCAAGTTCTTCTCAAGCTTCCTTTTATGATGGAATCACTGGAGGATTCACTGAAGAAGATAACCGAGAAAATAATGATGGGTACGGTATCACCTCAATGGAAAATGTTACGCCAAGGAAAAATACTAAAATTGAAATGGCCGAAGGTGAAAGTAATCCTGGGAGCGCGAGGCCGACGAGCGAAGTTAAAGCGAATGTGGTTAAAGCCAGTGTAGAAAACAACAAGACAGAAAATGAACAGGAACAAAACGAAGAGAAACAAAATGAAGAGGAACAATACGAAGGGGATCAATGAGAGAGGTTGAAGACTCTATTCAGACGAAATAATTAGTGAATTTTTTGAAAACGGTATCAAAGACTTTTATCATTGGTATTAAAGTATATATGGAGGAGGAATTCTCTTTCATTAGTAGTAGTTTGTCTCATTCTTTTTTGCTGAAGTAAATTTGCTGACTTAACGGTTATTCAAAGACTAATCTGGAGGGTCCAGATCAGAAATATAAAAAGATACATAACGCTTTATTTAAGCTAAAACAATTTGAATAGATTGGTTGCCTATTAGCATTCAAAATCTATGATTCAAATCACAGAGAATATAATTCATTAATATTCTTAATGATTCAGATTCATTACTAAGCCAAAAAAATAAAATAAATGAATTGGACATGCACATCCATACTTTTGTTAATTCCCTCTCTCTAGTCTGGTTGTCCAACTGCATCTCAGACTCTCCCTCTTAACACAAACTTTAAAGTAAACAAACATTCGATCTCATAATAACTTTCACAAACTAATCAAAAAAAGAAGCTGATATGACCAAGATTTCAAACCACTTAATCTAACTTTTCTTATTTACTTTCCTGCTCAATAGCAAGAATTTTTATCGATCAACAATGTATGAGTTCTTGTGATTTGAATGAATAAGGATGCAAATCGAGAATTCATTTGGGTCTAAATTAACCTTCAAGAGATTTTCACATTTCAAAAGCTCCTTAATTGATTTGATGCCCAAACTTAATGTCTGAAATCCTTGAAATAACTACTAGTCGTTGCTCTATTTTAATTCTTTTGTTAACGCTCCAATTGAATAATTAAAAGGGAAGTTTGAGCAATTAAAAGGATGCTATTTTACAAATAAAAGTATATTCATTTAACTTCGAAGCTTAACCAGCATTGTTTCCTCTGCTGGACGGTCTGAAATTCTTTATTCTTGCTCCTGAAGGACGAGACTCTCCCATTCCAGTTTCTAGTGTTGAACCTCCAAATGGCGAGGTTCCCATTGATTGATTTCCAAATGGCTGGCCACTGCCGAATGGTTGCTTTATTCCTCCTATTCCTCCCATTCCTCCCGTGGAGTCTTCCAACTTTGTGTTTCTGGCAAAGGTTCTTTTCGGTAACGGATTTTCTTCACCTTCTCCCATCACACCTTTATTTACCGGAACACCAAACTGCTTTCTTCCCTGCATGATATCTATGCCATGAATTTCTCTGCCCTTACTTCGTGTGGATTTCGACGCATACTCGCCTGATTCCAACGCAGTGTCATTCTCCTCCCTAAAAATTTTTTCTTGTCAAGATAAGCCAAATGAACTAATTCACATGTATGTGTCATGAACGTATCCATTAGTGCTATTGGTTCTTCCCTCAGGCTTCGTCTGCACAATAGATAAGCTTTTACTATTGATAGAAATATATGCGTGTCTTATATTTTCAAGGCAGAAAATATTACATTTTTTCAGCTTTGATGGCGTCAATTTTGGGTTCTGGGTACTTTTCAAGGTTCAGAAAATATTGATCCTTCTTCTCAGGTGAATCTAATTAACGTTAAGGCTAATTAAAAGATCATAATTTGAAATCAAATCACCTCTTTCTGGAGCAAAGAGCTCTTTGGACATTTTTTTTAACACGTCGGCTGTGCTCATATTTCCTGCCTAATTCACATTACTCAGTTAAGCTCATTCAGACAACATTACTGTTGGTATCCCGATCCCATCGACTTGATCGTTTCCAAACGTTATAAAGATTGGTTTGGTATAGTCCTTCTGCTGCAAGCTCGTTAACGTGTCCGTAAAAAAGTAGTTATTCAACACTGAACGAATCTAACACGAACAAATTAAACCCTTGAGTCTCTTCTCGTTTTTGCTAAATAAGTACCTGCGCAGACAGCTTTTGGTTTGCCGCTGAAGAAAAAAGCAGAGAGCAGCCATTGATATGGCAGTAGTATCGTAATATCCTTGAGATCCACTTTCGATTCTCACTATCAAGTTCCAATTATCGCATTTAAGAATCACAAAGAAGTTTGATAATACGTTTCATATCCCTCAAATGCGTCGTACTTATTTGCAACAACAAAGGTCGGAATCTTAATCGCCTGGATCTTTAACCTGGTATTGTACCGGTTAGCTGTGAAGATAACCAGAAAACTTTACTGGTCTGGATTTGAATCCACAGTGCTTTGAATGCCTGCTAAATGTTCTTCTACTTGCTGAGAGTACTCTCTGGGAAGGCTTCTGAAGAATTTCTCAGTCTAAAATGAGCGCGGGTAACTAAAGGCAGAGAATCATGAAATCATACACTTTGTTTAATAGCGTCGATCCAAAAATTCAAATCATCGATAAGATTCCCTGGCTTTGAGAGGTCGACCACCAAAACATAGGCAAAACTTCTGAAATTCTCTTTTGTGAGAGCAACGCTAACGAGATTGGAGAGCTGACGACCTCCGCCTAGCTCGTAGATATGGACAACTTCTTTTCTTGTATTTGAACTTCGCTTTGCACAGGAATAATCGAGGGCGTAAGTTGGCTTTGGAGTTTCTTCGCGATTCGCAGATTTGAGAAAAGAGATAATAGAACTTTTTCCAGTGTCCTTTTCCCCGAGAAACACGACGGTCTTTTCAAATGTCTTCACTATATGTCGAAGTAAATGCTTAGTATAAGCCTAAGGGGCGGTGAAAGCGCTTACGTTCAAGGTTTTTTTTGTCCTCCTCTTCGGCTAGCTTCCATATATCACAGTACGCGCCTTCTTGTTTCTCTACCATTTGATGTTAGTGTTCAATAGAACTTGTAATTTTATGCTTTAATTATTTGAAATCTCTTATATAACGAAAGTTGCAAATTTGCTCCCGCAGGGTTATAGAACCTAGCTTCTTGATAAAAAGTTTAGACTGGTTGAGGGATTTGCTGAGAATAGCAGAGAACGTTGTACCTTTCATCGATTTTTTTCAATTTTGAATTGTATTTATAGCATGAAGAGGATTTTTTCTTATTTGTGTGTGACATGGAGTGCAAGCCAACTTCCGAAACGGCCTCAAATTCGAGTAATTTTCAAAGAAACCAGGCATGCTGCTTTAAGAATTTTCATGAACGTATTTTGTAACAGAAGAGACATAAACTAATAAGGGGTATTTTTGCCCAAGGTATTTTTTGTTGTCGTGTAATTCAAGAAAAGACACCTAGTCTCAAAATAACCCAGTCAATATTGCTCAATTCAGATTGAATTCTATTCAGGTTTTTCAATACTGATGACTTCCTATGAAGGTAATCCGTAGAACTTTATCAAAGTGTTGGATGACTTCCATAGGATGCTTCACAGAGTTAATACTCCTGCCTTAGATGAGAAATTTAGAAAAAGAATTTTTAAAATATACAATAGCGTTTCATTATGACAAATGCATGACATTTGCCGGGATTTTAAATAAATCCCAAATTTTTGCTAATAAATAAAACCTAAGTTTATCTAATATAATTTTTCAACACAGCAAGTCAGGTAGTTCGGCAAATCTTAATATTGTCAAATAAGGAATCTCGGACAGTCATTCATATTGGGTAAAATTGATTGAGAAGTTCAATACAATGGCATCACGTTTGAAAAAATAACTTAATTATCTAATATCCGAAGAACGAGCTTCGCAAAGTCAACAACAAAGGGTGCATTTAGAATTATTTGTCAGTTACTATTACGAAGCTTCAATCTCTCTTTTCATCAAAGGAATAACGAAAAATAACAAACAATGTGATAGTCTAAAATTTCATTCAGTGTCATGAAAATTCATCCCGTGTCTCCTGTGGATAAAAATTATTAGGTTGTCGTTGGACCTTTTGATCCTACTCATCTAAGATCTGAATTTACAAAAAACCATTTTTTTTTTCTTAATTCTTAACACAATGAGCGTATGTGAAATATTTCAAATAGTTAGTAAACTAAATAAATTTATGAACGACAGTTTACTCTGCAACACTACAGAAGATTGCAACCTTCATGGTAATTTTTTGATGTTAGTCTTGTGTCTCATTCCCACTTAGGAAACTGTAACTTTGGCACCTGTCGGTACTCACAACCATTGATTTTTTGATAATAATTCTTGCAATCAGATGCGATATTGGCTGGTTCGGACCAACCTGTCAAGTGAGCCTCGAAACAGAATGGTCAGGGGTAACGTAAAATTGGTTATACGATTTTCAACGATTTGTATATAGGGATTCAAAAGCTATGTCGCGGTATTTTCAATGATCAATATATTAATCGGACTCTATGTCTTTATTATCCTTTACAAAAAACTTAAACGCGTAACCCACTACTTTTCCGAAATATCTCTGATTTTATCCACCTATAGGACCGCATGTTTTACATAATGCGAACTTGTCGCTTTCTTTTTCTCACAATGAGAAGTCCATATAATCTGACAATGGGTGCAATCTTAATTTTCGTTATGTGTATTTGCTCTCAATGAATTACGATACTTATGTACATTCTTTGTTTGGAAAGTGAGGTTGCTATGGATTCTCATCGATCCTTTTCAAATGAAGGAGATCTTCAGCCGAGGTATTGAAAGACTGCTCTACGAATCTGCATATAGTATACTTTTTGCTATATACAGCACAATCCTCTGGGTCTGGTAAATCAAGCTACCTTTGTTCCGTTCCATTATTGGTAATATTTGCCGAAACAGGTACTATTTATACGCTGATATGAGTAAGAAGAACAGTCGAAGAGGCAAGTTTAGATGCAGGCTCTTTGGGAGAGTACCTTTCCCCTTTGACTCTCTGTTATTGATTCGTATGGAATTAGCATATTCAGGTCGTCATTCTGCTAGAAGTTATTTTACAAGTCGGAGCCAGCGTTATGAAAGGGCTCAGCAGATCTCCAACCATGGGAAAAAGTGTCGAAAAAGCAACAGCCACTGTTATTACACTCAGCTATATCGTTGGCTTTTTTGTGCTTTTTCTCTTTGTTTTTGGTAAGATAACGTTCTAATGAATCAGAAAGAGATACCTTCTTATAGAATTTCTGTTCTATGGGATACTCTTGCATCTCTGCGTCAAAGATGACGAAAGGGATTTGCAAGAAAAGATAAAAAGGTGAGACATATCCCTTTTATCCGAGCTTTCATCCTTTGTGTTTTGTGACCAGGATAAGCTCTCAGGATGGCAAGACAGGGGGCACGACAAAATGGAGTAGCACTGCAAGAGCACGCAATTCGCAACAAACAGACATGATCCTACAACTAAGCAAAACCACATCAAGATTGGACCTAGCGATTTCCACACCACCGGCTTTCACTCAAAAGAGAAGAACCAAAACATTCGTCGTTCACAACGTGAGTCCACAACGGTCAGAAAAAACGTTGAACCGTCTGAGTACCCCACTAACAGTCCCTTCTTCACACAAGCAGAAACATCCAGATACACTCATAAACTCAGTCTTCGATACCGATGGCCGTGATTTGCTCGTAGAAACCTATGGTCCTGAATTCAAAAGAAGAGTTGCAGAGACATCGTTTAATTTGCAGTTCCCAAATCACAAAACTCTCCCTACACAGTCATGCAGCCCTGAGTTAAAGGATCAAGCTCAGAATAAATCAATTCAACTCACGGAGAGCGAGGAGCCAAAATGGCATTTTACCGATCCTGATGAAGAAAGGAAGCTGGAAGTCAAAAGACTAAGAAGTAAAAAAGAAATAGAAAAAATTCAAATGCAGGTCCGGAGACAATCTGCTACCATAGAACAGGAGTTAGACAAGCGCCAGAAGCTTCGTAGAAGTGAAACGCGTAAAATCATTTGTCAGTCATCCAAAATAACCATCATGTTGATGAAGTGGGGCATTCAGCATTACTCAGAGACATAAGCTATCTCGAGAATTGGAGAAATATGACAAAAGAAGATCAAACGGTCATTCGGAAGGTAAATTTAATTTTGGACAACCAAAGTATAAGAGCATTTAGATCTCATATTTGACCTCGATCTCTATCGGCCTCGAAGTGCTATATATAGCGCTTTCCGTAGCGGTTCTAACTACCAACATTTGTCAGAGCTCGCTAGTAAAATTGAATTTTTGTTATTGATTTATCCGCTAAATAATGTATAGGGCGCGATGTTGACGGCTTATTTCACAGCGTTTTTAGAAACATTTGCCATATTGACAGTTATTGTCTTATTCACGAACATTAGGGTTCAAGAAAGAGAAAACTTGAAGCTTATCTCCAGGGTAAGATTCCTTTTATTCATCCATCCATGCTTGATTGTTTGCTATTATTATTTGCTATTGAAGATTGGAAATCACAAAAATACGATAAATCAATTATACATGTTTGAGATCCCGAGTCAGATGAAAGAGGATGATACCAGCAAAATACGACTTGAAATTAGTATCAATAACCCTGGACTCGACCAGGCTGAATTAGATAGAAAAATGGCTGAACAAAAGAAAAAACTTCAATCGAGGAGACTGTCAAAAGTTTCGCAATTTCTACGTAGACTATCCACAGGCTTCAAAGCTTCTGCCTAACTCTTACCGAAAATTAAGGACTCATTTGAGGCTCAACCATGTATATTCTATTTTTTTATTTAAATTAAAGAAGACTTGCAAGTCGTAGGCATTACTGATCTGTATTAGGTTTGAAACACTCACATTTTTATTTTAAAATTTTTCTCATAAATCTGAAACATACTTTGAACTGCTATTGAATCACTATATACTCTTTAAATTGTTAATTAACTTATTCATTTTCTCTTTATATTATCAACATTAGGAATTCAACTTCGCAAAGTGAGAGATTGCTTAACTCCGTGCCGTTGTAGAAGATCTACTCAAAAATCTGAAGCATTGAGATAACGCAACAGCAAGACGAGCTTTACACACAATATTCAAAGAAAAATCAATGTGGTAGTTTTATAAAAAACATTTGAAGCAAAAAGACAGCTGCCTAGTTGTTGCTTGTGCTGATATCTTCCTCCTTTGTCTGAGTGACATCGTCTCGACCATTCTCATCAGCATCAACAGAGCTCTCTTTCTCTTTCGTTTTCTTGGCTTTTACAATTACCTTCTCTAAGATGAGTGGCCTGATTTTCTGGCAGCTGATGAAATTTGCGTTCCCATTCATTGTGATCATGTTTCCACCAGAGTTGATCTTTGGGTACACAACGAAAAATATCCAGCCGTTTCTGAAATGCGAGGTAACTTCTCTTATTTGAATCTTCTCGAAGCTAGCAGAGCCATAAACCAGATCCTTCTCGGTGAATCCTTTTAGTATTTTATTTCCTTCATACATTGAGATCATAAGCATCATACTGTTATTAGAAGAGGCTACCTGCTGTATTAGTATCAATATATTTCGGAGGGCTTTCTGAGCTGTAGATCCCGAGAGACAATGTGATTCTATTCGTGTTTTCGACTAAATTTCCTTTCTTATCAACCAGCAAAACTGAAAACCTGAATTTATTGTCAATGAAAGTACAAGTGATAACTAATACTTGAAGTTTCTCTCTCTGTAGAGTGGAAGATCAAGGTTCTTCTTTAAAACAAGTTGGTATTGGAAGTCAGGATTGGGTCCATAAAGATATGATAATAACATGTCGGTATTAATATTTTCGGAGGCATTCCCCACGAATTTCGAAGGGAAAGCAGGATTAGGCTGACTCGAAAGCGGCAGAGCGATGCTTGTTATACTACTACAAAGTGAATGGGCTTAGACTTTGGTATCATTCAATGCTTTACTGTTTTAAACTGCTCACTTCAGTGGTTAGAGTCCTCAACGCCTCTTCTAACACATCATGCTTTTCTTTCAGCTCATTCAATATTTTATTCTGAGTTGACACCAAATTGAAAAGTTTATTTTGGAAATCCCTTGTGGAGCTATCAGTTTGCTGATCCGCTTCAGTTGCTTCAGGTTTCATGCTTCCTGAGATGCTATTTTGATTCTTCATTTTAATTAATTGGTTTAGGTTCATGGCAGATAGATTCATGTTCTGCATGCCAAGCGAAGAATTCGTTAACTCCTGGAATGAAATATTCAGGTTCTGTGGCATGTTATATTGTCCGAGCATCGGAAAGAACGGACTCGGCATAAGAAACTCTTGCTTCGGCTGATTCGCCATCATTTGTGACAGAATCATCGGATTCAGCCCAAAAAGAGCACTGTTTTGAACTTGATCCTTTAAGAGTGACTGTGTGTCTTTTTCTTGACTAACACCTGTGAAATTCAGAATTGAATATTAGCTACCAAAAGCATTTTTGTACCTTCCTTCTTGATTTTTTTCTGGAGAAAATCCAGCACATTAGCTTCATTCTGATCACCGAGAGAAGTTTTCCTATGAAAATAGTTTAAGCAAGAACAATGAAATGTAGACTACAGGCAGGTTTGCTTGCTTCTGACATAGTAGTTCCTGCATTCTTCATGAGCGCAGGTGTTTTCCTGATCATCTCGCTTTAACAGACACATCTACAACAGCTATAATTTCCGAAGCAGCTTTACAATCGCGTTCAAATGAAATTATAATAAATTTCGCACTCTTCTTGGCTTTGAAAAAAGGTATTAAATTTTTTGCCAGCGCCGATTTATTATGACTTAAATAATTTCCATGAGCACTAAACAAATGTTTCTTAATTTTTTATCTCTGTATTAAATTCCAAAAGCTCTTTCGAAAAACTGCTTTCTTTTTTTAATTCTCGCCTCGTGGCATTCTAAAGCGTTTATTTCTATGTTCCGAAAAGCTCTATCTTATGGACGACGCAAGTAGTTTATACTTGCAGTTCAATAATTGGGCTCGGAGTCTCATATTTCTCGCCATTAGTACCAAATTTTAATCGAAATGAAGGAAAGTGTGGCAACCCACATCGGGGTTTAACTCTTCGAAGCAGAAGTGCTTCTTTGAACCTTCGTCAGGCATTCAATTGAAGATCAGATTGGGGTCTTGATAAAAATCAAAAATCAGCGCTCGATTAATGATGAATGGCGAATGTTAATTTTGGAAGCTACATTTTGGAAATTATTTAAAATTCGGATCGAAATGCACGATGGTTTTGATTTAAAAAATTCTAGACCCATTTAGAGCTCTTTTTATGGGCTTATTCTTCAGAGAATAATTCCTTTGCGAAGAAAAAGACTCTCTTTGAGTGGAAGAGATTGTTGAAAGAGCAGATATCAAGCTTTCGAAGCAGCATTATTGACACCGATTAGGCAGTCTTTTGCATCAAAGCGAGTAGAATAAAAGCATATATCTATGAGTTAGGCGACCAACAAAAAAACATATTTCATTGCTACCGAAAGGCGCCAAGGTGCAGACTAATTCCTCTGCTACAATCGAAGGTGATTCCTCTCAACATGTGTATGGTAATATATTGATGTAGTTAATGAGAAAATGGTTACAAGACCTATATTGTTGAAAGCAAGTGATGGCATCTAGCTAAGCTTAAGATTCCAAGTTGATTCGCTATTTTTTCTAAGAATTCAAATAAATTCAGATGTCTTCTATCTGTTACTAAAATGACTCAAGCCAAGATATTCTGAGAAGCAATTACTTAATGTCTGAGCTTAGTTCGGTGTTCTCAATGCGAACCTTGAACAAATTATTGCTGCTAACGTATTTCTGAGAGAAAAGCAAAAAAAATCGAAAAAGAATGAAAATTGCATAATTTTCACAGTCAAATTGCCGTATTAGAATAAGTTACTGGTTTACGATTCGATTTAGAATTAAAGAAGAATTGTTTATTCCAAATAAATTCGAAGAGCATTTGGAAATTTTATTAGAAACTATTTTGAGATTCATGCAAATTAATGCAATGCATAAATAACTAAAATCTAACTTTCTCCAAAGAAGGTTTTCCTTGAAAACTCAAGTCTGTTTTTTATGGAAATCGCAGTGTCGATGAGAGTGATTCATGTGGTTGGCTCACCACTGGGGAACTCGAACTCCTTTGCTCAACAAGTGTGATTTAATGACAGAAAATTCAGACATGTGAGATAGTGCAGAAAATTTCCCAAATTTTGGATCGATTTCATGGTAATTTCTGGTTAGAGAAGAAGAAACAGGGTAGATGCTGGCAACATACTTCCAATCTGGCTATCATCTCAAAAAATTTTGGTGCGTTGAAATTAAAGAAAGAATTTACCCTACTCTTCGATTAATTTTGAACGAACAATTCGGTAAAACCAAACGACAACCGATAAAATTTTTTTGAGAGCTCAACAGTTGTTGACCAATATCATACTATCTTGAAAATAAGGAAGACGAGATCCAGATTTTTAATTGAGGAAACCTATAGCATCTTAAAACATCACAGCCAGTGTAGGTTCTTCTCGAACTTTAGTTAGTTGACATAATCGTTATGTTCGATCGAATTAGGTATGTTATTTTTCTTTTATGTATAGAGTCGCTTGTCCTTACTCAACAGACCAACATTGGCTTTTCGAAATTCAAAAATGGGACGGTGATTCTGGTGGAAAGCATCAGAAACGCGTTTGACAGAGTCGACGCAGAACTTCTGGTGGGAAAATTTTAGAATCAAGTTGGAAATTCTTCAGAAAATGTAGATTTTCGCTTGGCATCCAGCAGGGAGGCGAAAACTTCCTTGGCGAAATAAATACGAAAAACGAAAAAACCTTTTCTAAATGAATTCACTTGATTCGATCATCAATGCTAAAATGTGTGATCGGTAAGAATGCTTATATGTTGTGAGTTGAAGTAAATTGAGGATTGTTGCTTCTCGCTGAGCCACCGAAGTATTAAAATCTCAAAGAGTGATATATATTTAATGGTGTTGGTATTCAAGATGCCTGGCTTATAAATTATCTGAGTGAACTAATTTGCAGGTATGACATCATTTTGAGTATGAATATTGAAAGTGACATCAAGTACAAACTGGGCACAATATGTGTAATTAGCGAACCGTAAACGTTGAATTACTAAAATAAATTTCTCTGACAAATTCTCTTGAGAATGAATATACACAACAGAGTTCATGAAAATGCAATGTGAAAATGATAGAATTTTGAGAATTTGGAGAGAAATGCCAATTATCTTTTCTAAAAATTGCATTTAAATTATCCGAATAATCAAGCAAGATTTCAGTTTTTTCATTGATTTTTCTTTGGTATTCAAAGCATAAATACCAAACGCACCATAGCTTCCAAAACCGAAAAAGCTTCTTTACATAAATTGATGTATTACTTAAAGATAAGCATAAATATATTATTTTGTTGGGCTGTTTCACAACCCAACAAAACATCAACAACAAAAAAAGAGCCATTATCTTTATATTTGCCACGTGTGCGAGAATAAAAAGTGATAGAGTATTTTCAGATCAACCTCATCCCCACTCATGATTTATTTGACAATTAGATTAATCGAGTCATAATTTATGGTTGCTCCACAATTTCCGGAGTGATTTGTCTCCTACAACTAGGACACGACGAATTTTTGAGAATCCAATGCTTGATACATCCATCATGAAAAATGTGACGGCAAGGATTCAGATATATGACCATTTGTCCCGAGGAAAATCCTTCCATGCAGATCGGACATACAGTTTTTTCATTAAAAGATTGAGTATGATCCCTCGAATTGAATTCTTTGTTTTTCAACTTTTCTACAAGCTCAATGTTTTGTTGCGGCTGGCTTTGCTGAGGCTGTATGAAAAAATTCAATTGATATACAGGTCCCTGCTGAGATGTTATTTGGAATGGTCGAAGTATATTATCTGGGGATATATTCGACGTGACTGCTGCATATGTCGCAATAATCACCGAAAATAAGATATAACAAATTATCGTGTGATAAATCAGCACAAACGCGAACAATGGGCTTGTTTCTTGAATGCAAATCTGCTGCTCAGTGTCAGATACATCGAATTCTTCCGCAATCCAAGCCAGTCCTTTCATAAACCAAAACATGTTGAAAGGCATAAAGCCTCCAAGTAGAAAATTTGATATATATCGTGTGGTAGTTTCATTTATCAAAGTGTTTTCGGTCGAAACTGCCAGGAAATATAGCAAAAAGAACAGTCCCACGCTGATAGTTGATGCGAATACCCAAGCATTGATTGGATTTTTACAGGTCTCAAGTTTATTCATGAGAACAATCGCGAATGCATTTCCCCCTAGAAGCAATATCGAAGTCAAAATGCTGACCAACCCAAAGCCAGCACGAGCGGAGGCAGCTGGATATACAGTATCTACAAAATATGGGACGCTCATTAGCCAAATCGCACCAAACGCCAGCGTTGTGACGAACAATACAAAGACTGTGTAGAAAGTAATAACCTGGGAATTGCATGTCTCTGTGATATTCTGCATGGTCTCTGGCTCTACGATTTGAAAATCTGTAATCCATCGTAAGTAAAGAGTCCTCCTACGATGAAGTAAGGGAGTTCTGAGAGGAAACTGAAAGTTGCGATAGGTATTGATCGGTAGTTTGACATCTGAGAAGAGATAACGAATGGAAGGCAGCTCCAGTAAGGAAGTTGAACTAATAAAAATGAGGAACTTGATGTAAGGAAGTTTTTTAAAGGTTTGCAGTCGTCGAGATTTGGAATGCTGTAGAAGGCGTGAAGACAAGGAAGCAGAGAGAGCCCCAAGTATATGTATGAGGCGCGAAGATTCATGAGAGAGTAGCTCCAACTAATCGAAAGTTCGACGTTCACGTATTATTATCAAATTGAATAAATTTAGTCTTTCTCTGAAAGTAATGACGATTATATTATAGAGCATAGTATGAAAATGATCAGAATTTATGTCGAATGATCGAAGCGCTTGAGAAGAAATCTTCCGTAATAGAGTAATGGACGAGTTGCGAATATACTTGTTTGACCGAAATCGTTAGAAAGTTAGCTTTCAATAGCAAAAGATATTAAAGAAATGTGAACACAAAGGGGAGGTAGTTTCGATCTGTTCAATTTCCACTTAAGCAAACGTCTATAATATGCATTGTTTTGGAAGGTTTTATTACGTGAATGTTTATAAGATAAAGATTTTACAAGGAGTGTGAAAATATGTTGCTATACGGGAGTCAAAAAGTAGCAGACCATGAAAGAAAAAAAAGCAAAAATCAAATAAGAAGACCTGGTAGCTCTTTAGATTGCTAGGTTCTTCAGAGCAGGCTTCAGGCTTCAAATTGTGAAATTAGTTGTTCTTAGGTTAAATAGTTCGATATATTAAACTAAAACTAATCAATTTAGTTTGTTAAAGTTGTTTTGCATGCATGGTAATTTATTGTTGAATGATAAAGAGTTGTTGAGATAGCAAAACTTTCTACTAAATTTGAGTAGATGATGTAGTTCGAATTGATTAATTAAGTTAGCTACTTGCCTACTATTTGAGAGTAGGACAAGTGATATATGATCTAGTATCAATATATCACTTCGTGCTTATGAGATTTGTTTAAATGCTGTTGTTCAAAACTATTGAACTTTAAATTTACTTTGTGAATCCTTCTCTAATTCTCAGTTGATGAGAACAGAGGTTGCATTTATAACAAGAAAACACAGCTAAATGTTTTTATGCCTCTACTGTTGTGCAAATGTTACAACTTTTACCATGTATCGATAAAACGGACTTTATCACAGAAGATTTGAACCTGACTCTTGACCTCTAGATTGAATTGTAGATTGTTTCTTCAAAATACCAATACATTTCAAATACATGCCAGAAGAATACATTTAAATTTGTATTCTTATTGAATGAACTATTGAGTGAGGAAATACATCGTGATTACCTAATATTACCAGACAAAATGACATTACCAAGATAAAGAGTTTGAGGAAATTCAAAATTGAATACCAATACCACGTAAACGAAAATTTGACCATTCGGTTTGTAATTTGAAATTTTTTCGAAACCAGATTAATAAAGCAATTATTAATTTGGTTCAAATTTCTCATAAAATTGAAATGGAAATTAACGTTCTCAGTTGATGGTGAATTTAAAAGTCAAAGAATATACAGCAATGCTGTGCATTGGAAATGAACCCCAGCTGGAATCTCTTGTCAAACAACATAATGAGAGTTAAAGACAAATTCAGTTAGAAGGTTATCAATGAATTTTGGATTTAATTTCTACTCATTGGGAGTTAGGGGCATAGGAGGTGTAATTCTTGTTTGTTGCCCACTATTGGTGTTTTTGCTCGCCTCTGTAACTCCTTTGCTAATTTGCCTCCGCTCCAAGAACTGGAGATTGTAATTCTAGACGACAAAAAATATTTCTTTTGAAGTTGAAGTTTTCACAAAATTGCCCAACATACTATGATAATTATTTCATTGAAAGAAAATTTTCTTTTGAGGTTAAGGCAACAGTTGAATCAATTTTGAGCATTCCGCCACGATTGACAAGTATGTGATCTCAAACTCATTATCAGAAAAAATACAATTTTAATTTGAGTCTGTAGCTCCCATTTTTCAACGATTGTCATAAGCGATTCGAACATTTTTATTCCCTTAATCTGGGCGTGAAATTTTTCAAATCACACAAAACTTCCGAATTCGCTTTATTTTAATTTGTAGATTTTTTGACACAAACGATATCAGACCTACTTTTAAATCTAACATTCAGAGATCCGATTCTGACAACATACACACACAATGATAATTTACGAATCCGCAAAGAATAGTACATTGCCCTTCAATGAGCAAAATAACTACCTCTTCCTTTACCGCTCTGCCAGCGTTACATACAACTTATCTCAGAATAAACCAACCTTCAAAGACGTTTTCAACCAGCGTCTACTCAACGATTTCTCTTGTTCTAAAACATTCAGTTGCAACCCTACCAACCCTAACAGAATGGCAACTTTGAAACCTTCTCATTTAAAGAAAATACACACTGCTATGAGTTTTTTACAACTTGCAAAACACGAACGTCTTGAATTGAACAGCATTCCTCAGAACCTTACCATGGCAAAGTTGCTCTATCGCGAGCTAAAGAAAGCCGAAACCGTGAAAGACTTGAGACTGCTGTACGATGCAAAAACGTACCAAGACTTTAAGATCTTCAAACGAGTACTCAGCAGTCTCCGAAGGCATAATTTCGAGAATATGAATGTCCGCCTAGCAATACACCCAACTGTTGGATACCAAAGCACACTATACCTGCAAAGGCTTTCATATTTTAGCAAAAGTGTCTCGAAACTCATGATAACTGGTTATGACCGTTTCAATTTTCATGATTTTGTGAGAATTCTGACGCATTTCAGAGCCCTGCGTACTCTCCACGTTGCAACGGTAGACCTAGAAGGAATTGAAGAGTACAAGGACATGCTTCCACAGCTAGAGTGCAATCTACAAAAGCTACATATCGGAGTGCCAAGCACTGAGACAAATATTCAGAGAATAAATATCCTTGGCGGACTTTTCGCGAATGTAAAAAAGCTCAGTTTACACGGAAATTTCCGAGTTCTGCTCCAGTATCTTGAGACAAATAAGTTGGCTAGCACTGAGTCCCTCAAACTGAGATTCACTTTGCAATTTCAAAGTGAAAATCTGATGGAAGACGAAAAGCCTGAATGCTTTTCGATCCAACAAATAATTCAGAACCATAAATTGAAGAAATTATACCTTGAGATCCCTGAAGGGAATTACACGATTGATTTTTCGTCTCTCTGGACCGACTTTTTGGATTTGGAGATGCTGACTCTGTTCTTGGGCAAAAAGAGCTATCCTGTATTTGAAAGAGCAGCCGAACCACATCCTTCGCTTCGAGTCGTTAAGTTTGAGGCGATATATAATGACCAAGGATCACAGACTTTCTTGACGAATTTTCTTCGAAGTGCTTTTACAAAAGGCAATAAAATCGAAAAATTGACCTTGCAACCCTGCGACTGGCCAAGAGACAGCCGGCTATATCCATTCAAGTTCGAAGAATTAAAGCACTTAGATTTTACTCATCTATTGTCCTTGGATCTGAGGGATTGCTTAATCCAAACTCACGAACTAATGACTATTTTCTTGAATCCTTCTATATCTTCTCTAAAGACTCTCTCTTTGCGCAAAGTGCTGATTATTGACGCAGAAATAGCTGATTTTAAAGAGCTCGAAAAAGAAATTTTGAAGGAATCAGGGTTGCAGCAGATCAATGGAATTATTAAAACTATTAGCGAGTCAGAGCTCGCAAAGGGACTGATGAATTTGAAATTGGAAGAGATGAATCTAACGTCGAATCTTGAAATTGATGAAGAAATAGCAGGAAGGTTTAAATCGCTCAAGACCCTTGACCTCTCTTTCAATCCAATTGTTTCGCAAGGGTTCGCAAAGCTTTTTAAAGCTGAGTTTCCAAACTTGAAGGAGATTAATTTTAGTTCGCTGATACTGTCTCTTACTGAAATATACGAATTACTCTATGAGTCCTCGTATGTGCTGAGAAGATTGCGATCGATTCAATGTGGATATGATACCGTTGCGCCAAAAGGGAATTTGGATTCAGAGCTCGTTAAACGAGTGCATCAAATGTATAATAAGGTGCTTAGGAAAGCAGTTAGATTTGAAGAATAAGAAGTAAACTCGGTTCCGATTGCTGTTAGAATGGTTGGATGCATGCTGTAATAGTATGATAGACAATGAAATAGTCAATTCCATATTTTTATTTATAAGTCAGTGCCGATAATCTATCATATCAGAAAATCACAAGTTTGAACTTCATTTTCATTACAATTTCGTGGTGTGAAATTGAAAAAGGAACTTTTTCTTCATTTTTGAGAGATCATTATTATTATGATTGCGTTATGAGAATTTTATCTAAAATTTTCTAAATAGACGAAAATAAGACTAGGGATTCAGATGTAGACTTTTCATGTTATCGAATGTAAACAACTTTCTCAATTGTTACTAATTCAACTTTTATACATCTAACCAGAAATTCAAGATCGTCTTTTCGAAAGAGGTTATTGATGAATGGAGTTAATATATTAACTTAACTAATGCTTATCTATGGTTCAATATTCAGCAAGGCTAAGGAACTTGAATGTATGCGTTTTGATACAGGAAATATTTCGTCATAGTTTATAGTGAGCAAACCAAGCCCGGTAAAAAGCCAAATTCTTGTTGAGCCTGGCTTTCTACTAATATAATTATAAAGGTTTATTTCGGGTTGATTTTTCCTAATTTGAGACAGAATAGCATGGCCTCTGTGTCAGTCGCTTTCTCTCGAAGATAACCTGCTTTCAATTGTTCTTAAATTACTGAATAAACAAGGCAATATCTCGAAAATTATTTTTTTCTGGAAAACTTACCGTTTAATCTCTTAACACACACACATTTATTCTAACTTGGTTCATGCTGATTTCCCTCATCGACATTTACTCTATTCTAACAAGTTCCTACATCTTCCTCAGTAAAATTTGGAATAATACAACATTACATATCCGCTTGCCTTTTTTTTTTAAAAAAAAAACGTCTAGTCAGATGAATATCAGATCGATTAAGATGAAAGCGCTATTCGATTAATAAAACCCAAATAAACTAGCTACTTCTCATGCACGTAAACGAAATCACTACTTTCTCTGAAAGCCCAACTTACGACGAGGAGACTCTCATGAAATATGACGCTGACAAAGAAAACATATCAAAGAGACATGAGGAAGAAGGTGCACTGCTTGATATCGGAGACGAAAGGCTGCTCAAACGACATTGGGGTAAACACTTTGTCTTCTGCTTCTGGAGAGGAGAGCCAGCCTTTACCATCGGTCCTAACTGTAAACATATTGTCCTCCCTCAATGAAAATAACTCAAACCTTTCTCAGGGATCCTTGCTCTTGTGACTTTCTCTGCGATGATGATCATTGGAATTCTCATAGTGTTTTTCTGTTTTAAACAGAATCTGTCTTCTTTACTTACTCGCGCTACTATTGCAATGGTTGCTTGGCAAGGAGTTACATATCTGTTAATGATATTACGAAACCCAGGGCTGCTGACTAACCCTCGTCCAACTTCCAGCACAGACTCAGATTTTATTGGCCAAAAGAAGTAAAAGCTGTTTTTTTAGATAACTAAAGTTTAACGATAATCAATTAGCTATTGTAAAACATGCAAGATTGTAGGGAAAAACACAACATTGCACTGTGAGATATGTGACATATGTGTCAACGAGCACCACCATCATTGCAAGTGGGTAGGAAAATGCGTTGGAAGAAGAAATTTGATGCTCTACTACGTTTTCACTTGCTCAACGCCAATGTATATTATCTACTGTGCGTTTGTGTGTATTCAATTGATTTCATCTACGGCGTAATGCTGCTGGCACTAGCAACGTTGATAATTTTTAATTAACTGCATCCTACGGCCATGCCTCATGTAAACTTCAAGATTTTTATATTGCTATTGTATATGTGTGAGCAAATTATTTTCTTTGATTCAGACACGTAGGTTTAGATCACGAAAAGTAATTCTGAAGGATGGATAAAGATTTTGTTATTATATAGTTAAACGTCTGATGAAGTATGAATCGGCTTATTTAGCGGCTCTCTTCTTCTTAAGCTTGTCCAATTGGGCAAGGACGCTCACCACTCGACTCAAATCAGTCATTTGAGGGCCTTTTTCATCATTGAATTCAATAACTTTCTTGTTCTCAATAATCATCGTGAATCTCCTGCATCTGTAGCCAAGCGAGCCCTTGGAAAGGTCGACTCCAACGTCCAAGGCTTTTGTGAAATCACCATTACCATCAGCGATCCAGGTGAGAGTGTCTTTAGATTCGAGTTTTTTCGCGAAAGCTCCAACAACGAAAGGATCGTTGACTGACATCGCAAAAATTTTGTCGGTTCCGTCGGCTTTCAATTCAGCAGAGCGCTTAATGTACTCTGGAATATGAACGCTCTCGCACGATGGAGTAAAGGCACCTGAAATAAAAGGTTAGGGTAAGGATGTTGTAAGGGACTCTGATTACCTGGATAGCCAATGAGAATGACTCTACCGTTTTCGAAAGCAGAGTGAGAGTCGAGGATAGTAGTAGTGTATTCGCCGTTGTTATATTCAACCAGCTTGAGGTTGACATGAGGGATGGTGTCGCCGATGGCGATGTTGTATTTGGAGAGGTTGAACAGGGATTTAGCCTGACTGGTGAAGGGCTTGAAGAGTTTTTGCATGGTTTGGGATGATATTTATTCGATTATAAATCTTTTTCTATTCTGAAATATTTAATTACTAAGGAGTGATTCGACTCAGAAGAGTGATGCATTTTTTCTGCATAATAAATTCATTAATTTGATTTTGGTGATGCATTCTCTGAAACAGGGTTTTTTGCCTTTCATTCCTCTGATATAACTCTGGATGCTTCTGCTAATTCTCGTTGAGTGGGAAGAAGAGATAGCTGATTGTTCAAAATTTTCAGGAATATTCAGGGAGTTTCTCCAAGAATGACGCACTCCATGTGATCCACAATAGTAGTAATCGAAGGAAAAATCGAAGTTTTGACTGAAATGTCAGGCTTTTCAGCACAATTAATTTTTATTTTGATTAGAGCTGTGAGAGTGCAAAAGATTTATAATTTATTTCTAATTTTTCCAAATCAACAGTTTGTTTGTTTTTTTTAAAAAAAAATGTATTAAAATCGTCAAATCAAATAAATCTCTTGTGAGATTAGAAAGTAATACCAATGTACCGGTACTCAATGCTCAAAGCGTTTTGAAATTATATCTATAACATGGAAGCATTCAGATTTTTCAAATTAGTAATAGGTATTTATTTGATATATGAAATATGGTAATCTGATTGATATTGAATATGAGAGGAGTATCAGTCTGAAATATTAATGAGAAAAACTGCAAATCTGTGGTAAAACAGTATTTTGAATGGAAAAAAAGAGAATAATCTCTTAAAAAAAATTCTTAAGTCAACTCGTAAGCATGCAAAATAAATCGCTTCAAATTTAAAACAGTCGACCATTCTACTAAATTTCAGTGAATTCTTAACTGTGGAGAGAAAAAATAGCTAATAAAACCGAATAGTATTCTTAACCACTTTGAATAAGTATCTTACTATATCGAATATCTTAATGCACAAATACTTGGTTGCACTATAATGTTAATGAGAATATATTAACCATGGTCGGACTATTAATACTATAAAATATTCTGCATTCTCTAGTTAAGTAGTTTAACTTTTGATCCATTTTTTTTCATTCTTCCTCTCTTCGACTTCAAAAGCGCCGCAGATCGCCGGAGAAATTTCGTCTGGAAATTAACCGAGAAAACTAAAAATTCTAAACAAACTAACCTCCTCTAAGTAACTGAATAATAATTTGCAAGTCTGGAACCTCTTAACCCGAGTTCCCTCTTTAGAATTTCAGTTCAAAATGATACTCGTTCAATTTTACTCTCTTTTTGTAAAATAAACTTAAACTGAGAAACTCAATAAAAATATTTTGCACAAAACATTATTAGCTTTTGCTTTTTAGGCTAGTTACCATCGCTTCTAACTCTAGATTCTTCTGCACAAGATCATGGAACGCAGTTGCAATCACTCTCAATTCTTCGTCTTTTTGATCCCCAGTTTCGCTCAGAATTGCTGTTAGCCCATCCGTGCATTTCTTTTGACGTTCAATCTCTTCTTTCTGTGTCTTAATTTCATCCTATCCAACAATAAAATAAAACTCAATCCTCACCTTTTCAAAAAGCATCATTACCTCTGCTTGCTGTAACTTTGTCTCTGCAGTATAGAGCTTTTCTTTCAACTCTTTCGTCTCTGACTCTTTAAGCACCAAACTTTCCTATATTTTAATTATTTTTTCAACTTTCACATCCAAACTGCATATTTACCTGTAGTTTGATAGTCTTTTCTTTCAATGCCTCATTATCAGTAGTCATCTAAATAAATTTAAATACATACGGTACAAGCTCAATCTCTACCTGCTTTATCTTAGGTAGGTCAATGCTCCCTGCAGTATTTCCACCAGTCGCACCTCCTGCTTTCAGTTTCTTGAGATCCTCTCTTAGCGTTTCGTTCTCTAGAAGCAGTTTCTCCATCTTCAATACGCTTTCACTGGATTTAACTTTCAGTTTCAATTCCTCGTTCTCCACTTGGATTTCCTTGCACTTCGCTTTGAGTACCTCATTTTCCTTCTGGAGTATCTCAAGCTCCACTTCGTCAACACCTGGCTTATTTCCATGCTCTTTTCTGTGGTCTTCTAACTCTTTCTCTAATTTCGCAGTAATCTGGTAGAAATCTGAACCATCGTTAATAAAGCCGGTCAGTGCGCCATTTGTAGGTAACTTCGAAAGTTCTTCTTTCTCAAGATTTAATTGTTCGATTTGCTGCTGAGCATCATGCAACTGCGCCTCTAAATCAGCTATCGTCAGCTCTGTTCGTCTCTTCTCGTTCTTCATATTCTCGATTTCAGTCACTTTTCGAGTCAGATCGATTTCGAGGTTGATATTCTTATTTTTCTCCTCAGCGATTTGAGCTTTATATTTGTCCATTTTTGCGTTCAAAGACTCCTTAACTCCTTCAAGATCGCGAATTTTTTCATTTTTCTTTTCAAGGTCGATTCTCAGTTCGTCTATTTTAGACGAAGCAGCAAAATTGTCTTCCATCCTTTGTCTATACGTTTCCAATGCGCTTTCTAATTTCGGAATTTGAGCTGCCTTTTTCTTCAGCATCTCGTTTTCATCCTACAAAAGTGTTACTATTATAACTGCTATAACCTCTAAACACGCACCTTTATTTCCGACAGAGCTGCCTCATGCTTTAGTCGAGTCTCTTCAATTAATTTATTCAATTCAACAATCTTTTTATTCTTGAATTCCAAGTCCACTTTCAGCTCATCGTGGCTTTCGGTTTGTAATGACTTTTTCCATTTAGCATTAAATCAAAGATTAAATCAAGGCTCGTTTACTTTATGCTTGAGAAGATTAGAGATTTCAGTCTCTAGGTCTCCGATTTTCTTTAAAAACACATTCCTTTCATCTTTCAGCTGATTCACTTGATTTTGTAAGTCCTGATTTAATTTTTCAGTCTCGTCTAACTTCATCAGGAGTTTCAATTCTTTGTTCTAAATTTCCATGTATTAAGCAATAAGATCTCCTGAATAACGGATGCTTTACCTTAGAAAAGCTGTTATCTAAGTCGGATTTATTAGGAGACTCTTCTTGTTTGCCAAGCGGTACATTTCTTTGCATTACTTTCTCTATTAGTGGCATGAGAGCCGCTTGATGCGTTTCATCGAGTGTCAGTATTGCTCTGATGTAAGTCTCTTTGGCCTCGCAAAGGCAAGCCACTCCAAGTATCAACTCAATCTTGATAACACTCAAATCAGAGTGGTAAAAGAAAAGCTTTTACAAGGTGTAGGAGCTGTGATTTATCTTTATCAATGACGATCTTGTTGACATCGACGTATTTTTTGTCGTAATATCTTTCTTGTACCTTCCCATGGAATTGAGTTATTTGCTAAGAATGAGAGGAGGTTTACTGTGGTATAATATCTTTCAAGTTGATCAACGATAGATTGGAATCTCTCAATGCTGGCTTGAGGAGATGAGTTTGAGCCCAGTTCTTTCTTTTTCTTGAAAAAGTGATCGCTGGGGATATGAGATGGATTTGTTTGGAGAAATCTGGAGTTTAGTTACATTTTGCAGAGGACGTCCTCCAATTGAGTTCCGTCAAGAAGTTCTTCGAGGGTCGATAAGCTCGAGTAACTTGGATCAAATGTCTCCAGCTGTAGAATAGGGATGGAATGTTAGGATCAGAGAAGGCAAAAGAGGTAGATAACCCAGCTGAGAACGGCAGAAGTAAAATCGAAGCTGTCCATTTTAAAATTTATTTCAAATTAGCAACTTGTTTGAAAAATTCTGCCTTTGAAATTCAAAATGTGTTTCGAGCGAAATTGAGACTAAGGAAAGCAGAGGAATGATGTAAATTCGAGGCTTCTTGAATTGGACAAGCCAGTAACCTGATGGCTTTTAATTGGTTGATAGAACATGGAGAGGTATTTCTGACTGTGCGTAGTATACATTTCAGAAACATGGAAACTTGACTTTTAGAAGACAATAGCTAATGGGAAAGTATAAGGAATTGCTTAAAGTGCGAATTGTTTTACTGGCCGTCTTGGATATTAGTGAGATTACGGATGAAGGATAAAAATAAAAATGGGTTCGTTTGAGAATTTTGCATACTCAGTAATATTAAAGGTAGATAATGAAAAATTCGAGTAGATATACTTCAATTTATCTTGATAGAGCATTTAAATAAAGGAAGAATCATTTGTTGAAACGATCAATGAAAAGCTATGATGACAGGAGGAAGTTTTTTCGAGATAAGGTTTCATTCATCAATCGAACTCGATGAGAATTATTCATTGGAAGCTTCAGTCTTAATTACGTTAATATGATAAATCTTAATTGATCGTTGCAAATATATTTCTAGCTGAGCATAGCCAAGGTTTATTACTTGGTGAAGCGCTTAAGTAGTCAAGTTATGGACAAAATATGATATAAATTTATATTTTCAAATTAACAAAAAAAAAGGAATGTTGTTTACTCATGCAAAAAATGTCTTTATCCTTCCTAAACATATCAACCAAATCCTCTTTGGTCATTTTCGGATACCGAATTCGGATCTCAAAAAATTTGTCAAAGACTTAATTAATATCTAGATCTCGACTTTTCACTTCAAGGAATCCCATGACATCTTCTTCTTCCTCCTAACAATCATTATCGGGATTAATACTTTGAGTAATAGAGATTGTAGCTATAGCACTTACATCTAACAGTGGTTTGAGTTTGAAGACGGTCTCAAGATTTTTTCAAAAATCAGTTTATGCAGTTTCTGATATTTCTGCAAAATATTCTCAGATTTTTCTTTTCCTTCAAATAGTTCATGTGAGATGGCAACGTTAAAGGAGAGTTCCCAGACCGAGCCAAGCTCACGAATTATATTGCCTGGTTTAAAAAATAAAATAAAATAAGATAAATATAGTATTTTTCATATCCAGTACCAGTTTCAATTTCTATGTTTTTTCCAGCGATTAGTTCATCAGAAAACGCTTGGAAATGATGGAAAGAATGAATAGCGATGTCGGCTACCTCTGCTTCTTTACTTGTAAACTATAAAAATTAGATGGTCACAGAAATTGAAACTTTGAGAAAAGTTGGTGCTTTTTGTTACTCTTATCGATTGTCTAACAAGAAAAGAAACAAGATTCTCTTGTGTTTTATTCTTAAGCTCGCACACATATCCTTTAAACATTGAGAGCAGGTGCGTAAGATATGACAGCGAGCGTATTTCTCGTTCACTGTAATCCTCAGGCAATATCGAAAATCCAAAGTAACTAGTATGACCGTTTGTTACCGTATGAAATGTTTCAGTAATATTGTATGCCTTCTCAAAGAGTTCTTCAATAAATCCAGCTTTTTCGATTAGCTCTTTGAAGGTATTTATTTATCAGATAAGGACTATAGTTGTACCATGACATTCTAGAGGCACCTCAAAGATTATGAAAAGCATTTTGTATTTTTTCAGCATCTCAATGCTCAGAAATACATTCGGATGTTCAAACATCAAGCTTAATTCCCATCCGATTCGCTCTCTAATGAGTTTGGTTTTCATAGCAACCTGACATGTTTCAACGGATGATTTCGAAAATCAAATACCAAAACCTCAGGATCGTTGAAAGCTTCCACAATATCTTCCTCCAAAGTCAATTCGAACCGAGAAGCAAAGCGAATCACTCTTAGAACTCGAAGTGGATCGTCAAGGAAGGAGTTTTTTGCAGGGAGAGGAGTTCTTGCAATGCCTTTTTCGAGATCTCCTAAGCCCTGTGTCCAGAAAAGAGAGAGGGAGTTAAGTACCCTCGAATTGAAACGCAGTTACTGTTTTTGTAAAGTCTTCGATTGATTGTGTACTGAGATTGTAGAATAAAGAGTTGATGGTTAAATCTCTTCGAAATGCGTCTATTTCTGCTGTCGCTTTGCCCTTTGGAACAATGAGTACAATTCTATCCTGAGATTGAGTCATTTATTACTGTCTGTGGAATTCGGGAGTTGGAACTATAAACTTCACTCCGTAGATTCACCACATCAACGAAAGTGTCCAAAATTTTCACTTTTACTTTATCTAATTGCTTTGTTTCTTCTGAATTATATGAAATAACTTCAAATTTGCTGTTTTCGTCGTCTGTGCTTTGAACTCGATACTCATTGAGCAACTTCACAAATTCGGCTCCGGTCATATCATCAATAGCAAAGTCTATATCACTGCTCTCTCTGCCAATCACCTAATAATTGCTTATTATAAGAGAAAACTGTTAAATGAGCTTTTTGCACTTACTTTGTCCCTCACCCATCCACCAACAACTCGAACAATTGTTTTTAAGCTCATGGCTTTCAGGAATTCATTTATTATTCTGAAAATACTTGCTTCTGTCTCATTTAATGAGATGTTTGTGTTTATTTGGTATTTCGTTGTGCTTTTCATGGTTTTCGTTTGGCTTGTTCTGTCGAATAAACTAGCTGATTTTATTGCAGTTGATAAAAATTTACTGGGGCGAAAGTAATATTTGATTTCCAATCTTTATTTTGAAGGTTCGAAAAGATATATCTGGTCGGAACAAATAAAAAGAAAATGCTTGTAGTGTAGGATTCAGGATGTTTGAGAACACGAGACTCAAACTCGGCACTCAGTTCATGGGTAGCTGCCAAAACTAGTTTCAATAGAATCTGGCAAGAGCTTTTCAAAGCACACTGAATTTACAGAAAAAATTGAAAAAACAAAAAAATATTTATCCTTTGATAACTGAATTGAAATTTCACTGCCGTGGCAAAATACAGCGCATTCTTAAATAAGACATTTACTCCACACAACTCAAATACGAGGTCATTAATTTCTTAGATCTATTTTTCATCTGACATTAACAAAAGGAATCTCGTTGGTTCAGGAAATCTCACATACCAGTCTATTAATTCAAACCATTTTTTGATTGAGGAGGACTTTTGTTATTTAATATTTGAAGAATGGGTCGAATAATGCTGTAATGGAAAAATGACTAAATAAGAAATATACATTGTCCAAGTAGCCTTCAAATTCTAATAAGATAACGAAAATGCGTAAAAAAAAACTTAAAAATTGAGTAAGTAGCAAAATATAAATTTCTTCCTTTCATCCCTACAAAAGCTTATCAAGACAATGAAGAAGGAATTGGCTGTAGACTCTGGGTTCATTTTTCGTGAAATTCAAATTCTCTAGTTTTTCAGGAAGCAGTATATTTCTCGTATTACGATACGTTCTTATATCCACAAACACTTTCACGAAAAATCTTCTATCAACGGTAAATAGCGTCCCAGGGTTCCTCAATTCCTCACATTTAACTACCGGGGAAAGTGCCATTACCACCCTAAAATCTCTTATCCCTCCTTTAATCAATATTTCCATGTCTTCACTTAGCTCTGAAAGAAGCAACCTCTTATCAGCGCCTCTTATTTCAAATAGCCGCTTTTGTGCGAATCCTTCAAAGTCTTGAGAACTGATTTTAATTTTCGTAATTGTTTTCGCCTCCATGTCAAAGTCCTCCCGGCTCAGATGTTTTCCATCAAGAGTATATCTCTGCTTCAGATTGAATGGGAGATTGTCCTGTGGATAGATATAAAAAGACTTATACGGGTTCTCTTGGAGGATCACATTGCAGCGAATGTGTTTGTTTTCAACGAAAAAGACACCGAATATCTTCGGGATAAGCGATTGCTTGCATGCCCGTCGCTTTTGATAGCAAGAAGCGTGATAGATCTCAAGAAAAGACTCTTGCAGGTCAAATTTTTCTTCTTTTTCAAGAAGGCGAATCACGAACTCTTTATTCGAACTCGCAGCTTGAAAACGATCATAGATCCCTCTCGGAAAAGTTTTCTTTGCGAAAGCGGCGAGGCAATTCGGATTCGAGAATGCCCCAAAAGATTTCTGAATCGAAGCGCGAGTGATATCCCACATATCACCAAGATGGTTAAATACTCTTGGAGCGATTTCGATACCCGTGGTAAGCTCGCTCATTGGCTCATTTTCCTCAGTTTGAAGCCTAGAGGTTTCGTTGAGAACGAGAGTCATGTGTTCAAAACGAAGGACTTTGATTTCGGTGTAATATAAGTGCTTCCAAGGAGGTCGTTCGAGTCTTCGTAATGGTTCCGTATCAAATTCAATGTTAGAGAGTAATCTGCAGATCGTAATCAAAATACATTGTAAGTCTTTATGGCTTATATTGGCATGTCGGGGCAGGATTTTGACGGCCCGGCTCTCCGCGATATCTGGTTTATTTGTGGTTACAAGGGATATTTCTTTTGTTATGTTCGCATATCTTGCAGAAATATCATGATTAACGTTGTCTTGGCTGACGTTGATATGAGAGAGATCAAGAACGCTCTGACTTATAGTAACCGTAGCGTCCTTTGGGGGCTTTTTGCCTGTGAATAAGTCGAGTTTCTTTCCGTTTTGTATGATATCAGGCCAAAGAAGATGGCGCATCCTGCAATTGAATGGGAAAATCATACCGAAGAAGTATGTACGGAAGTTCGATTCTAATAGTCTCGCGATCGCCATTACCCAAGGTAGCGATACATAGAAGCACAGGAAGATGCCCACATACTCCGATAGCGTAGACGATGAAGACCTGTTCACGTAGTTCTCAATAAGGAACGCGCAATAAGGCAGCATCAATAATGAGAAGACTAAGCTTGGGATGAATGTGACGACAATCAAGGAATTTTGCAAGCTTCGTGAAAATGGGTCTTTTGTGATAGAGGCCTTAATGCGCTCTCCTCTGACCCAACAAACGAAGAAAAATGTGAGGATGGAAAGCACACCGATAAACGCGATCAATGAAGCTGCGACCACGCCGAAGACGCTGCCTGATCGAAGTCCATAAAAGGTAAAATTGTTCATTCCAATGCTATCGGTGAAATAAGCTCCAATGGTAAGTCCAACAACTGAGGCTGCGTTAATAAGAGCATACTTCAACGTCAGCAACCCCAATTTGACTGGTCGATAGTGCTTGAACATGTGGGTTATATGATAGTTGGAGATCATCAAACACAGGAGATAACTGAAGAAAATTAAGACGTAAATTATGCCCAGAGCGTTCGCACCAGTTGAATTCACCGTGAAATAAGATGAAAAGGGGACCAGCGATTGAGGCTTATCTGCTGAGATGTAGAAAAATCCGAGAAACTGGAGAAAACTAAGAGAAAACTCCATTGAGATCAAAATTAGTTGGATTGCGTTGATATTTGGCGTCTTGATTGATAGTCGTATTATTGGGATTAGGCTTAGCAGAGCGAACACCAGCGACGCAAGATTTAAGCCAAATGCGGTATTCAAAGCGGTTCCTGTGATGGATGCCATTTAAACGTTCAAATTTCGTATTTCTTCGTTTTACGGTAAATATATTTTTATTCGCGCTTTCTAATTGAATTATTGTTAATTTTCCAAAAAAGTAAAGGAAATCTTCATTTAAAAAAAAAAAACGTTTGAATAAAGAACCCAGTGTGAAAAGACCAAGGTTTCGTTGATTTCGAGATAAAAGGTTTTACAAAATTCAGGAAGAGGAAGAAAAACGGCTTAGCGAATTGTGTTGTTAAATTTCAAGGCAACCATACATCCATTTAAACGCTGTAAAATTTGCATAAACTATGGGACTATTTTATTCATTATTAACTAATCCGATCTTGTATACTTCTATGTTATTAAAGGAAGTAGTCAGGTGCTCTTTTGTTCACTTGAGGCTCATCGCTTTTTGGTGCTGGGTCGAACTGGAGGCTAAATAATCATGGATTAGTTGTGAAAGGCGTTTCATAAAGTTACAAGTTCATTTTGAGCTGGTCATCAACCTCCATCACTGCAGCTTGGTTTCCGCATCTATAGATGAGTTAGCATTGTATATTATCTCATTTTCATACCTATAGCAATAGTTTGGAGCCGAAAAGATAGTGACGACTCTTCCTTCATGAGTTTTCTGGAAACCCTACACATTCCAATGAATTGTAACGGCCGTTAGAAAGGTATCATTATACATCCATAACAAGCTGATGAGCTCTTGCAACCAATTTTAGTTTGTTTTTATAAGTGAAAGCTTGCGAGATATCCGGTCCAAATGTATATCCCGAACCTCTTGGCGAGACTCCCCAGCCTAAGAACCGAGTTGTTATGAACTTTTTCCTTTCATATTTCTCTCACCTGATTTGTTATCATCTGGATCAGACCACAGAAAATCGCACATAGCTCCCTCTTGTGGGAGATCCTGGAAGCGATTGAGATTTTTTATTTTGTCAATTTCTTCAATCGAAGGTGAGAGCCCACCGTGGAGGCAAAAAATCTAAGCAGATTGGCAGTGAAACGTTAGCGACGCGCCAAATCATATTCTATTTACTTCATTGTTGATGAGTCCAGTCAATGGAAGATAGCAGAAGACATCAGCGAACATCTTCCAGACGGATTCGCTTCCGTATTTTTTATAGCATTCGTCGTAGAAACCATAGATTTTATTAATTTCTTTGCTTTCATGGTTGCCTCTAAGGATAGTGATTCGGTCTTTGTAGCGGACTTTCAAGCAAAGCACTAACGAGAATGTTTCAACACTGTGATAGCCTCTGTCAACGTAGTCTCCCATGAACAAGTAATTTGTGTCCTATATGTAAAAGTTGGAATCAGTGATGTTTTCCGGCGAGAGAGTGCGTACTGGAGGCTTGCCACCGATCTTAAAAAGCTCAACCAAATCTTGGAATTGGCCGTGGGTGTCTCCACATACTGTCACGGGCGCTCTAACGCTAACAACGTTGGGTTCTTGAGAGAGAACTTCTTTGGCCTAACGATTCGGGTCAGCTGGGGTCAATATGCGGGGAAGGAGGCACCTTTTCGCAGAGGAACTTGACTTCTGCCTCGGAGAGGTATTTGCACTCATTATAGAGCTGATCGATCATTCGATCGAGATTGGTTATGTCGGTAGCCATCTCTCAGATTTAGTTTTAGTTTAGCGATTTAATTACTAAATTAAAGGGGCTTATTTATAAGTGGATTATATGTAGAAATTTTTTCAACTAATTATATTCTGGCTAACAGGTCCGGAAATTGAAAGAATTCAGATGTATCTTTATGAAGTTTCACATGCAATTCATATGGTAAAGTATGAAGGTAGTAAATAGCCTTAATTCATCAAAATAAACCATGCAATACATACATATATAGGTAAATAACATGCAATAATCGTGCAATACAGAGTTAATAGGTAATTAATTTGGTAAATTGTTCAGCATTGGGCTCGTTTAACCTTGTCTTATATATTCTTAAAAAAAAACTGAGATTATACATGAGGTTCTGTCTTATGCCACGCTTTTGACTGAGCCACCAGTCGATTTCGAGCAAGTTGTCTCCGTCAAATTGATACATGAGCCATCGAATTCGTAATTTCTGAACAAAGCTGATCAAATTTTGTAAACCGAACGGATTTAAAATAAAAGTCTACCTTGAACAGAATCACGGCGTAATAACAGCATGTTCTGATGAAGTACATTCGCATCGACATCTTTCTCATCATCCCTCTGATGACGAGGATCGAAATTGTCGTCTTGCTTCTACATTTTAGAGGGATAATTCACAAAACACTAGAAAGATAACGCTACTGGTGGTATATACGGAGCTTTCAATTCTCTCGCTTCGAGTTTCTTCCAAGGAAAGTTTTTAAACCAAGGATGCGCCTTTACCTCTCCAGGCCCATTCAACCCAAGACGATTCATGGGTTTTCTTTGGATCAACTTGGATCGTTATTTTAGCAAATTGCACAACTTAAGTTCTTTGTTACTTTGTTAACAAAATCCGCAGCTTCCAGTGACCAGCTATTTGGTACTTCATGCTTCTTGATCTGAACTTGTTTCGCAATGATTTGATCACGAATCTCTTTCCTAGTGCATCCTTGATAAGGTCTCTGAGATGTATTGATTAACGCGTTATGGACTCACTAAATCCTTACTTTTCCAAGCATGAATTCATATGCCATAACTCCCACTGCGAAATAATCAGCAGCAACACCATGGTTCTGCCTGCACATTACTTCTGGAGCTAAAATTCCCAAGAAGCATGAATACACCTCTAATAAGGGAGAATTTAAATACCCATGTAGCCAGGAGTTCCGCTAGTATCGCTCGAATTTTCAGGTCTCCACACACGCGCAATGCCCAAATCAGTGATGCTGACGTATCCTACTCCATTATAAATCCATATTGCCACTTATTTTACCCTCAGAATCCATGACAACATTCTCAGGTTTGATATCTCGATGTAAAATCCCATTCAAATGCAAGTATTCTAACCCCGTCAGTATGCACGCAATGAAGAACTCTGATAGAAACCATTGCTTTAACTTCGTTAATATAATTGGTATTTACTCGTTTGCTCTTCATTGAATTTTCTTTGTCTTCCATAATGGAACCTCAAATCTCCTCCAGACTTGAGATCCATGACGAGGTATAGATTATCCCTGTCCTGAAACGCGCTGACCATGTTCACGATGAATCTACAAATTGTCCCTTCATATATATATTTTTTTTTGGGAAAAGAACTCACGGGTGATGTAATGTTTCCAGCAAATGTCTCTCATTCATTACAGAGCTGACGCTGCGTTTCGTAATGACTCTTAGAAAACGATCAAGCTTTCATTATTGCACAGTGATTTTAGTTACTTTGCCTTTGACATTTCTTTCATAGCATAGACTTGCTTTGTCTTCTTTGATTCAATCTTCCAAACCTATAAATTTTCCTTAGAACATCACCATGATTAGGGTAATCACCTTTCCAAAGCCGCCTTTGCCAATGACGTACATGAAGTTAAAATTTGACCGAGATAGAACTTTACAGAAAATCATATTGATCTGAGCGAGTAATTTCCTTACCAGATGTGTTTTCTGCCGCTTCTGTTTTAAAGGTACAGTTCCCCATTGAATTAATGATATCGAATTTGTGACGCTTATAAATAGAAGAGGTCTACAGCTAAAGGATATAGAAAATGGAATATGGCGACTGGATGGCTTCTGATTTAAAATTTATTGACTTTGCAAATTTTTTTTGGGAGATACAGTGAGAATTAATTCTACTGGAAAGTAGGCTTGCACGCTGGGAGCAGTAATAGTGATATTAAAACTCAAAAGCAAGGAAGGAGCGAAAATAAGTATAAGGTCTAAATAACTCAGGGATGACGAAGGTTCTGAAAATTTTTATATTTTTCCGTTAATGAAAGCAGCTAAATGAGTTAAAAAAATTTGACAAGTCATTTCTCCGAATTCAGTATTCAGATTTTTTTAATTTTTTTTTTCCTCGTTGAATCCTTACAAAGCGAGAAAGGAGATGATCGTAAAGATATGAACACGAAAAGAAGATAAATGCATCATTGATTCCAAATAATAATATTTAAAGCTAGCTGCTCTGTCGATGTATTCTGCAGAAGGAAAATAGTCAAAATTCAATCTAAACATCCCTAAGGCTCTTGAAATAATAAATTAATGGCAGTTGCGTGATTTCTTTCTCAACCAACCTCCGGTCAAATTTTCAAGATGTCTGATTTTCATTAGAAAAGAAACCTTGCATTGAGGTTACATGAAGAATCTGTTCTGATTGGGAGGTTATGCATTTTTCAAAGTGAATTCAGTTACTTCTATACGGGCGGTGAAAAACTACCATGAGTAAAATAAAAAAAAGTTTGTTTTTTCTGGAGTTAGCTATTACCATTATAAATTTATTGAACACGATTTACTATTTTAGTTGAAATCTTGTTTAATGTGGTAGGAATAGACCTACATTTCACGTACGATGGAGAAAGACCTTCCTTGACGATATTGTCGTTAGCCTTAACAGCCTCTGCTCTCTTTTTTAATATCATTTAAACAAAGCCCGATGAATTTCTTGGCAATTTGATTCCTCTTGAGAATTACCTGCGAAGATTAACCTATTCCAGAAAATAAATTTCACCTTGCAATAGAACTTTCTTCTTTCTCCTTGAAAACCACAGAAAATCCAATTTTTCGCTCCAACTAACTGACTAGCCGGCTCACTGCGCTTCAATTCTTATAATTTAGGCTAATATACACAACATAGAAGCAGAGGGTTGTGAAATTTTCCATTAAGCAACACAAAGTCGAAGTTATACTGCAGCCTTATTCTCCAATAGCCATCTTTTCATCTGAAAGTATTTCTAGTCCACGGATCTCTCAAGCAATTTGACCGAAATTTCTGGATCTCAACACAAAATTCTCAATTGCCATTTCCAGAAATTCTTTATCGCCATTGACTCTCTCTAGTAGACCAGCTAGTCTTTCGTGCTCCTATGCTCTACTTTTATCAGGTAATTCAACAATTTTTTGAGCAAGCGTGATTCTCATTTATCAGAATTTATTAGTTCTACGTATTTCGATAAATAGGAAACACGTATTTTACTTCCTCGACTTACGCATTTAAATACGCGTTCAGTCAGACTCAATAATCAAAATTTAAGATTCTCAGATTAAAAAAAACAAATGAACGCCACGTACGACTCAGATTACCTCAGAGACGCCGACAAGCATGCTCAACACAGCGCCGCTTTCCTTGGCGACGCCAGAGTTAACTTCGTAAGAAAAGTATTCGGCATTGTGGCTGCTCAATTGTCAGTCACTGCGCTTTTCATTGGTTTATCAGCTTTCTCCACTCTTTACGTCAGCTTCCTCGAAGCAACCCCCTTCCTCACCTTGCTCTCTGCTTTGGGATCTCTGGTGACCATGTTAATCCTCGTGTTTTCTCGTGAACTCTCAAGAACTTACCCAAAGAACTACTATTTACTCGGTGCTTTCACTCTCTGCGAATCTCACCTTGTCTCATCCATAACCGCGTACTATGAGCCTCTCGTCGTTTTCGAAGCCATGCTCGTGACTGCCGCAATTGTAGCTGCACTCACTCTCTACGCCTTCACCACCAAGCGTGAAATCACCTACTTCATGGGATTGATCTGGATGCTTGCTTTGGGAAGCTTGTTCGTTGGTATCGTCGGAATCTTCTTCAGAGGCGCCTTTATGCATCTCTTGTACGCTCTGATTGGTACTGTAGTGGCAGGACTCTACTTGATCTACGACATCAAAGCCATCATGGGCAACCACGGATACCTCAAGGTCGACATCGATGACTACGTTCGCGGAGCATTGAATCTCTACATCGATATCATTAGAATTTTCATTAAAATCCTCGAATTTTTGGGCAAGGATAACAACAACAATAAGAACAACAAGAAAAAGTAAGAGTATCTATATGTAACTTTTATAGTTCGCTTGCAACTAAATCAGTTTGAACAAAAGTTTGATTCATGTTTCTAAGAACCGTTGCAAATTTCAAGAATTTACAAATAAGAACTTGAGTGAAAATGTAAATAGTCATTACCTTCAATAAAATTCTGAGCTGCTCTCTAGTTAGTGTAGATTTATTCATTTTGAAGCCTATTAATAGAAAATCTTCTGCTCATGAAGTCCTTGACAGAGTTTTGCTTTTAAAACATCACAATACTGAAGAGGCCTGGACGCAAAATAGTTTTGGTTGGATTTTTGAAAGGTTTCTAGGGCAGGTTTGAAAATTTTAAGTTGGATGCTCGAATTGCCGAAGTTTGGCCCAGTTTTTTGTTTCATTTATTTTGTAGCTGCAGTGTTCGTCTCCGGCAATTTTTAGTGCCTTCGTTCTATTGTGAGATCCTTCAGGTTTCTGAGAGCGCATGTTTTGGGTTAATACTGAAGCCGAAAGCAATGCTAGTTTGATTTATCCAAGAAATAAACATTTCTGGTAATTGAATCTCTTCTCTCACTAACGATAAATGCGGAAATTTATTTTCAATGTCAGACTACTGCTAAAGATAATCACCTCACTTCTGAGCTTGGGTGAAGATTTGTTAATTGAAAATATATTTTGCTACCTTATTGAGGAAAACGAATAAGCATGAGCCAGAAATCGACTCATCCAGTCCCTGAAGAGTCAGAAGCTAGAAGAGACGCCTCAAACGATGATCTGCTGAAAAATTCAAGAGTAACTAGTACTTTCCTTTAATCCATTATATTATGAGATCCTCGTTTTTCACTCTTTCTATTTCAAATCGTGATCTAACTTTGGATAGCAGAGACATCTCCAATATCTCCAACCCTTCTTGTCTGGCCCCCAGCGAGGACTAATAGGATTCGTATTGCTAAGTGCAAAACGAAGCAGTAGAATCCAAGACATACCAGTAAAAATGAGTCGCTATAATCAATGAATTCCTTTACAATAGTTATTTCGAAAAAAAATAAAATAAATTCAGTATTAAACAATTGCAACCTATGAATCAAACATGACCCATTACTTTCCAGTTCCTGGAAGATAATATCTTTACACCAAAATAATGCGAAAGATGTTGCAAAATGATTAATTTTCTGTTTTGAAATAGTGTACTTTGTTTCTGCTTCTTGTTTGATTCGACATTTACATCTTGTAGACTTCACGAACTGGATTGATATATGCCAGAGCAATGGAAATATATTGGTTGCAGGTGGCATATATAAAAACGTGAGAATATTTGATAAACGAGGATCAAAAATTGTACAAACTTTCGATGACATCCACAACGGTAACATTTTTTCTTCGCTTAATAAACTATTTCTGAATTCTAGTTGTTATTTTCTAGGCCAAATCTTTTGTGTGAGATGGAGTCCAAGTGGTGATCTGCTTGCGAGTGCTTCAGAGGATAAGACAGCAGCACTATTAGACTTCAGGACTGGAAAACAGCTTTATACTGGAAACATCTCAGACGGGAGTAAATATTGACGGTTTGATTAATTAATAAAGGTTATTCCGATTTCTTCATAGATTCTGCTATGTCAGTTTGTTTCATTTGAGAAAGAAACACAATCAATAATCACATGAAGAGAAAGCAGCCATCACAAGAAACAATTTGGGTAAATACTCATTAGATACAAAGAAGAATAGTATTTTTGAGCTAGTATTGACAGCGATTATCTTCTATTCTTCCTTTTAAGAATATCATCATGAAACTCCCTATTGAACTTAGTGACAGAAAACCGAGAACCCTATCAAATCAAAACAACTCATAATTACTTAATGAAAAATTTTCTTCAATTTACTTAGTCGTAAAAATGCGAACCAGTTTTGGATTAAAATATATCCGTTGCTTACCATCCTATTTATTTTATTCCTCACTTTTCAGTTGACCTCGAATGGGAAGAGTGAACAGAAGAGTGACAATAACTTCAATTAGTGGCAAAACATCTAATAAATTGCTATTGAAAATATATTCTTATGCGAAAGAACATACACTCTATACCATTGATGTCTTTATTCAGAGACGAACAGCAATGAACTGTTGTAATTCAGATAGGAAAACTCTATTTGTTAGAGATCGATGGGTCTTAAAAGGATTCTGCTGGTGAAATGTTACTTTCTATTACCATCATATATATAGAACAGAATTTGTCTGAGTGTTAGTTTCTTTCAACAGCATGAATAGTGTCTTTTGTATCAGTATTAAAATTAGCATATAGTCTCATATAATATAATAATGAATGGCTTAAAAAATTATCAGCTATAACATAATAGCAATTTGCCATTAACTAGAACGGCTCAAGATTAAACTTTAAAATGAATGCATTCATTCAAGCCTTATCAATTTGGCGATTCTTGACGAGATCTAGCAGACAAACTAGGGCGGTACGATTTCGTCATGGATTTCGGATGGAAAGTAATCCCTTGCTCTGCCATCAGCTTTACTTCAAGTTGCTTTCGCTTCTCCTCTTTCCTGATTCTCTCGTTATAGAGCCGATCAAACGCAGGTGTTTCACTAGTTTCCCAATCTTTAAACTGACTTACCACTGCATAAGGCTGCCGGAAGTCTCCACTGGCATCAATACTATAATGCCTTCTCACAACCGAGTCCACATAACTTCGGCTTCGATTCATCCTTTCACTGCTTTTATTTCTTGCGGAATCTCTTGCTCTCATCTCTCTTTCAAATTCTTTTTCTAACTGCTGCCTTATTCTCGCCTCTTCATACAAACGAGCAAACGGATCGATGTTCCTTCTTCTGCTTGTCGACCTTGACTTCGATCTATATCTACTCGTGTGACTGGCCGGCGTAAATGTGCACTCCTCCATCTCTTTGTCTCTCAATTCTCCTTCTTTTTTGATTAATTCCCTCTTCCTCCGGCCAGCTTCCGAATGCATGCGATCAACATGAATATCGAGGTTCTGACGGATGGCTTTCTTATCATGAGTCGGAGTTTGAAGCTTTGGCTGGAAAGTACAGTTCTTGAGCTCTTTTTCATGGCTAATAATGCGTTTTAGAACAAGATTCCTTTGTTTTAGTTGCGCTTTCTCATAGAGCCTTGCTGCTGCCTCTGCCTTCCTTGCTTTAGGACTCCTATTATCTCTTGCTGTTGCAAACGCGGCCTGAGATTTGCGAATATCTGGACTGAATGTCGCTCCTTGTAACTTCCGATTTTCTGAGCTCTGCTGCTGTAGACTGCTTTTCAGTGGTTTGATTTGAGATAGTCTATCAAAAACCGGAGTTTTCAGGTGCTCCGAGAGGGCCTTGTTTTGGGTTAGAGGATTTGTTTGTGGCACGAAGGTACATTCGTTAAGCTCTTTGAGTCTAGCCATGTGCCATTTGAGAGCCTTGCTCTCATTTTGGGTGAAATAGTCCTCATATAGCTGATCGCATCGTTTCGTACGAGGTGATATTAAAGGGCTTCTTCCACGTCCACCGGATTTTGGTTTATAAGGAGAATCATCGTTGAGTCCTCTAGCACTTTTAGTAGAGTCGTTGGCCAGCTTTTTCTCGAGTTTAGAGTAGAGGTTGTATAATTTATCGAGTTTTTTGCTCGAAGGGGTCTCGAAGAGCTGCTTTGAGCTACTTCCTGGGATGTTTTCTTGAGGTTGGTTTTGAACACAGGGACCTTGTCGCGAAGTTGACCGCTTTGAACTCTTTTTCGAATTGGAGTTGTAAAACTGTTCGATTTCTTTCTCTTCATGACTCCCGTCCGACAGCCAATTGCGATCAGTCGTGCGATTTGACAGGAATGCTTCTGCTTGGTGGCTTTTTTCATATGCATCTCTTAGAGTTGGATTCGAGGTGCGCCGAGTGCTTTCCAAGTAAGAGTCTCGAGCTGATGCAGGAATTTTCGAGCTAGAAGATGTCATATGGGTGGGTGATTCACGCTGCCGAGAGAGCCAGCCCATGTAGAAACGGTTTGAAAGATCATAGTAGTCAGATGCTGTGAGATACTCAAGGTATTTAGCGAGTTCAATTATCAGTTGCCGCTGACCAAGGTCTCGAAACTCAGTTCTAAATCTTCGAGAGGCGCTCTCGTCAAAAAAACCCACAGAATCGCAATAGTCGAAGAAAATTTTATTTTGATACCTGCTCTTTTCGGACATTGAGTGTCAGTTGATTTTTAATTTATAACTCAATAACTGTAATTCCCGCAAAAGAAATAACTTGAATAGAAGATTGGAAATTCAAAAGAAAGGCCTCTTATTTATGATTGTTGCTTATTTATGATTTTAGATGATAGTTGCTTGAAACTATAAGAAGACTATTCGCAGGGAGTTCGTCTTGGTGACGCTATTTTTCAGAGCAGACTATTTTCAACTTGTTAAATTTTATATCCGGAGGATGACTTTCGAAGCTGACCGTCGTAGATATAGAAATAGACGCAGCTAGAATATAAACAACAAACTATTTTAAAGCTCATTATATCTATTTAGAGGTAACCAGCTGCAGAGGTCTGGTTTTCGCGAATTAGAACATAATCACTAGGAGGTTCATTCTTCATTCCATAAAATGACGAGGCCACTGAACCAGACAACTCCGTTCCGGTTTCTTTCTTGAATTTCTTGAACAGTTCTTCTCTCACCTTGCGAGTAAATCCGAAATAAAGCGCATTGAGGAACCCAATAATCCTGAATAAAAAGGCTGATACAATGATAACCCACCCACTGGACTTTCCTGTTGACAGCTGATAAATCGTTTCAAATAGCCCAGGAAACCCACATACAGCAAAAATTGTCGGGAATGGCATAAGTTGGTACGCAATTTTTTTAATCTCAACGCAATCACCGGTCCTTTTCGTCGCAAGATATAGGCTCCTAACGACAAGTCCATAGAATATTACAATGAGCGTCAGAGCGATTAGCAAAGGAGTAAATTGGATAAAGATTCCCACCCAAAGAGCCTCGTTCTGAGGCAAATCCTTATTTATACCGCATCCGTAATATCTTGACGGTCCATATCCATCAAATAGAACAGGAATAAACCCGAGAGCCATAGACCAGAAGATGCCTATGATCCAGTACCAAAGGGTATAACTTTCTATCCTTGGTCTGTCTTTGATAATCAATAAGTATGTGTTCACTGCGAATGATATCGTCCAAATCAGCGAGAATTGGAAGCTAAGCACCATAAAGAACATAATTATATCACAGGTGCCGTTCGGACAACTCTGACTTTTAATGTTTCGAGCGATAAGCGAAAAAACCGAATAGATTAGATCCGTTAGCAGCAACACTTTGATGTAGACAGAAAATTGAGTCCGTACTTTAAGCCAGCTCACAAGGATCAGCACTCCAAGGGTCCCGACGAGACTGAGACTGCACGAGATGTTAATAAAGAGAGTTGAAAGAGAACTAATAGTATCTGGAGATGGTTCCATTTTATGTCAAGGTTCGCGGATAAACTCTTATTCCTAATCCAATACACAAATATAAATATAATCCTGATCCTGCGAGTCACTTGGCTTCATTCAAAGTACCCAGCTCAAAGGTAGCTTCCGTTTTTTTTTTTTACAATATTTCCATCGACAAAAGCAAAGGGAGGTTATTATGATCAAGGCTTGATAAATTCATGAATAAACAGAACCTCGCTATTCGAATTCAGAGGTTATGCAGATAATTTTCAAAGCATTATCAAATTCAGTTAACTATTAATATGAATCATATTATAAAAGCCTTGAACTATTAAATGCATCTAAGAGGACCGAATCTCAATCAGATAATCAACTATAGCCAACTGTTTTGTGCCTCTGTCGACTAGGTTACTGGCTCTTCTGTTTGGAGTCCTCCTTTGGTGTAGTTCCCTCGGTCTTAGGAGTCTCTTTGGGTTTTGTCACAGCGTGGTAAATAGTATCCACCAAAGGCAATCCAACAGCAGCGCCTAGGTAGGAGAATGTAATCGCTGGAATGATTTTGCTTTGCTTTCCTTTAGCGATGTTAATTTGGCTGAAGGTTATGTAACCCAAAAATAATGTCGTGAGGCTCAATAATGCAGCTGAAACAGCAGGAGACTTGGGGCTGAGGCGATTCGCGCGACTCGCCAATTCTTTCAGCTTTGGCGCAAGGCCGACGACCATCAGAAAGAGGCTTGTAGCGGGTAGGATGAAGAGAGACCATTTGCCCATACTACGGATGACGTTGCCGTCAAAACCGAACTTGCTTGGAACTAGCGCTGGAAGCTGTTTGTAGTTGAGCTGGATGTAGATCAGCTGAGCTAGTAGCACAGGTGCGGCTATTGCCATGTAGGCAATTTCACTTCCAGTTTTTTCCTGGAAGAATTTTTTAGTGTTTTCAGTGATTTTAGAGAAGGTTGATCCCATTTGCTTGTTGATTTTTTTTCTTTATAGTTGAGGAAGGATTCATGTGTTTAAATAGACAGAGTTTGCTGAATGACGGTATCAGTCTGAAATTCAATCGAGCCGCAAATTTAAAAATTTATCGATAAAAATCTACGGTATTAGATTGTCTCCATTTGATTCGAGAGGCAACAGAAGCGCCAGTAAGCACCTCAACGTAGGAGGTATTTTTTTTTTTACTATTTGTTATTGCTTTTCGAGAGAGGGATTAGGACAAATTCAGAAGTATAAAGATCTTTCCTCGTGAAGTGAAGCTTTGGCCATCATCTTCATAGAATTCATAATGGCACAGCTGACGTTGCAAAACACATTTCTATTACATTGGAATGAAGAAAATCAAGATGAGGTATAACATTGGAGCAATTATTTGCAGATTTCTTTGAAATGGGAAAAAATTCGGCTGATCATCTAAGATTTCTGGAGTGATATTGGTCAAAATGAGTTAGTTTACGAATTAGATTTTGATAATGGGGTGATAGATGATATCTGGAATAGATTTTGGTTAAGGAGGAGATGAACTATTAGACCCAATTGGTCTCATTTATGTTACTTAACTAAAGTATTTAAGTGAAAGATAGGGATATATGAAAGGGGAGATGCACAGAAGGAAAAAAATAAGGATTTCATTGGATACATTTTGGAAAATATCGTCAATTTTGTTTCATATCCTTCATTAGTAAATTCGATTAGTGAAACTCGTGAAGATTTATTTTTGTAAATGAAGTCGTTTTTCAAATTTGAAGATATCGTATAATTAAAAAAAAAGAGAAATATGATTGGAGAGTGCTATAGAGGGCTTTGGATCGTAACATCACACAGGATACGGTGTGTTGAGGCAAGCAGTTCAATTTTCAAATACTTCAAAGACATTTTCGACTTTGTTTAGAAGAAAAGAGATTTCTTCGGCTTCTACTTTGAGGAGGCGGGCCAGACATCAATAGAGTACTTAGCGACTCAGTTCAAAGAACAATGTTTCGATTGTGGTCAGGTTAATACATTAAACAGAGGATGATTGCGATAATGACCTGCATCGGGTTCCATTTCTGCTATTAAATCAAAGTTAGCCCCTACGTTATTGAACTATAGCTTCTTATATCTAATCACTTGAAAATGATGCTTTTCGCTCCTGAGCTATTCCCAATATGCGTTTTTTTTTTTAATGGGGCTCGCATAATCAACGACAGAACTTGATTTAAGTGAGACATCACTTTCATCAAGATTCTTTTAATCTTATAAAGGAGTTATTATATGTCCCTTCAATCTGTTGAAAGAAAACGTTTTCAGCAAACGTTCATTATCCTTCAAGATCGCCTCAATAAATTAAATCTGATAGCACCTTATCCTGGCTTAAATTTAAGATCACTATATTCTATATGGGCGGTATCACAAGCTAACCTCTCTCATCCTCATGATCTATATATTGCTTAGATATCTGTTCCTCACTGAGACATTCCTCCGACGAACCACGCAGACAACCGCTTATTTTTAAAAAAGAAACGCATGGAGTGACTTTTGAGATTCTAGTCAGTGACATCTGCAGCGAGAGATCTGACGCAGTAGGTAATGCAACAGAGCTTTTCACAATCGCTGAAGTCTATTATTCACATAGTCAACCCTTCCAACACCCAGCTGCTGCATAATACGGGAATATCTCAACTAATGATTGAAAAAGCCGGCGAGTAACGCGTTTTATTCAAACAATTTCTTACCTATGTTACAAAGCGGAGTGCAAGTTGAATGCAATAGAATTGTTGATGAATTCGGACCTTGTAATAATCTATTGAGATTGGCTTCTATAACTCATCCTTAATTCTGAAGTGAAAGTAGGCCAAGTAGTAGCAACAAACAATGGAAATTTGAAATGTAAAGCTATTCTTCATGCGATTGTTCCTGTCTGGCTCGGGGTAATAGACATTCTTTCTCTTGGTTGTAATTTCATGTAGGGAAATGACCAGGAAGTCGAAAAACTTGGTGAAACAATCAACAATGCGTAATTTGGTCTAGTACTACTCCGTTTGATCCCTTGAGAATAGATTGGCGAAAGCTGAAGAATTAAAGCTCGCAACGATAGCATTTCCTGCTATTGGAGGAGGGGTCCTTGGCTTTCCGAGGGATATTGCAGCTGAAACCATGGTACGAGCGTGCTTGCAATATATTCAATCATCTAGACGTGAGAAAACAATCAAAAATATTCGGTTTATCAATTCTGGATCTGCTACAGTAATTTCTTGTGATTTGCGAATAAAGATCGTTTATTTTTGTCAACAAAAGACTAAATTTTATCAGCAAGCGTGCCAAAATCAGCTCGTGATGGGTAAGATTTTAATGGAAAAGAGTTGTTATTCACATAATAATCTCATGAATTAGGCGATATTTCGCAATTTCTGAGCAAGGAACAAGACAATTCCTTCAATGAAGAATCACAGAAGAAATAGTAACTTTTCTTCAAAAACGAAAAATACGAGGTATAATTTAATTCTAACGTTAGCTCATAAGTTGCGAATTGTAACTTTATAAGGAGCTTTATTTTACAAAGATTTAGATTATTTTTTACTGAGAGTTTGAGAAGTGGCAATAATCAATAAAACAGGAAAGGTTAAAGAATCTTTGTATTATTTTAAAATACATGAATTGCTGCAACCATCTTAAATTGGATAAAAAAAAACGTTGCTTACATATATTAACATACTTAATGTACCTATTAAAACACGAGTAAAGTCTCGTATGATGACCCCCCTACTTTGGCAGCCGGATTGAAACAAAAAGTATCTTTGAGATCAGTTACTTTGATATAGATAGATCGAAAATTAATTTGTATCATCCATTACGATGGAACTCACAGCAACAGCCAGGCAAAGAGGGTAGTCGATACTTACTCAACAAAACTAGAAGATACCGAGGAGAAATTATATTCGGTAAGTTGAGAGTCTTTGTGTTCTAGAAAATTCATATTGATAGATGGTTAGAAAGGCTCTACAACGTTCACATTTTCTAATCGGAAGATATTTAACGAAATGTATCTAAATCCTCCAATAATACTTCAGATAATATGAGAGTTCCAAAAATTATTCGAGACTTCGTCGAAAAAGAAATACAATCACCGAAAACATAGTTTATGTAGGTTCCATCGCAAAATTTATTTGAGATTCCTAATAATGCAAACTTGTTTTCATGGCATCTATTTTAGATTTTTTTAGGCTTTTTTGAATGGGTACTTAAATTGCAAGAATTTTTTGTTGCTTCCATATAAAAAAAAGGACGAGGTATCTAAATGCATATCATCAGCAAAATTTTTGTGCGTGAGCTCCAATTATAGAGTAGCCCAAATTTCTATTGGTGTCAATACGAATCAATTAGGGTTGTTACTTTAAATTCCGACAAGATAACAGGATTTTTGGTTGTTATGATTGTAAATTTTAATTCACAGGAATGAGCACATACAATTTTTTATTCCGCTACATAGTCATCGGCGATTCAGGTACAATCCCTGGGCTTTAGTTGCTTATTCAGAGACATAGGCGTTGGAAAGTCCTCTATTTTGCTTCGTTTGATGGACAACCAATTCACAGAGAAACATAAGGCCACTATTGGAATGGAATTTGTATCAAAAAACTTAAAAATCAAAAACAAAACCATCAAACTGCAGATTTGGGACACTGTAACCATTACAATTGTTTGCATTTGTCACATCCTACTTGAATAGGCGGGCCAGGAGCAATTTCGCTCGATTACTCGCTCTTACTACAAAGGGTATCGATGATTAATTATCCTCTCACACGTGCCAACAAGTCCACTTTGTTTTAGAGCCATAGGTGCTATATTAGTGTATGATATCACTAGTCGAGAATCATTTCGAAACGCAAGCAAATGGCTTGAAGAAACGCGGCAGTATTCTAACTCAAATATGAATATTGTGCTCGTTGGAAATAAATGCGATTTGGAAGACAAGTATTAGAGCTTCTTTTTCTAGCAATAACTCACCTTTATATTAAAGGAGAGAGGTTTCTTTGGACGAAGGAGCAGAATTCGCGAAATTGAATAATCTGTTATTTATGGAAACCTCGGCAAAAGCGGGATCCAACATCAAAGAGGTCGATTATTCGCATATTCTTGAAATCTAATCGGTATGAAACTGATTTGGTTTAGGTCTTCAATCGATCGGCAGAAAATATCCTCACAAAAATTGAAACAGGAGAGATTGATCCTTTCGCTGATACCAGCGGAGTCAAAGCAGGCGCAGAAGAGTCAGCTTTTGTTCCGGGTACTAGGAGACTGTCAACCAGGAATTCGATCCGGAAAAACAAAAAGTGTTGCTAAAGCATCCTATTTTAACGGTTATCGGTTACCTGCAATGCTTCATTGTAGTTTGAGCCAAAGAGAGTGTGTTAAATAGGATTCTTACCAACAGCAATAATAGTTTATCCAATACTTTATTCAATGAGTAACGAATACTCTGGTCAGGTGAATATCCTCTCTGGTAGTATTAACTGAATCTTTATTTTTCTCATTTCGTATTTGTTGCTTTCTTGTGATGCAGTTTATCAGTTTATTAAACTACAACACCACTCCCTCTCTCTTGGACATCGATTTCATGGAGATGAATCCTTTTGTGCTATTCGTTACCCTAACAAAACAATTTAGAAAAATCAAAGATTTCTTCTTTACTAAATCGTAATTATATGTAAATTACGACTTCGAATAAACTTCAGAAGTGCTGATACAATAAAACTTTTTAAATCTAAACTCGAGACTCTCAAGTACAGAAAATCAGAAACAATTATGTGTATCCCTTTCGAGACAGTTCCTCCTCCAAACGAGAAATGCGACAAGTTGGTCTCTAACCTGAAATACGTCTGTCTCTTTCAACTTATACTCGCCATTGTGGAACTTTTCACGAATCCTTTCACTGGACTCTATGAATTATTCGCAGTCTTCATCCTGTACCAGGCCTACTCAACCATCAGTTACTGCAACTTGATCATTTATGTTTTCTTTTGCTCGATGAATCTGATTCAAAACCTTCTATTCTTTGGCAATATGTGGCAGAACAGACAATCTATCAGTGGCAGCTTCGTGTTCCCTTTCGTGGTTGCAACTCTTGCCAGCATCTTCTACCCAGTCGCAATTTACTACGCTTTCTTGGCGTACAGAGAATTTAAAGCTGTTATTCTTTCAGGAACTCCATTGGGAACAGGATACACCGTTGGTGGCGGCGGTGCGAGCCAGCCTTTCAATCAGACCTGTAATGTGACTTATGTTTAATATATTCTAAGATCTAATCTAGATGATGATGAACAACCTCAGGAGCAGCCACAATCAAGAGGCGGTTTCCAAGCATTCTCAGGACAAGGTGTTCGTATTGGCTAGATGTATAATTCGTAACGAGGAAGAATCTCTCTTTATTCAATAATCTTACTCAAATGTGTTGTTTGCTTTCATAAAGGTTAGTGAATGATGGAATAAACTTAAAAAGATTGACTAAATTATATGAACTTGACTGACGACCATGAGAGAATTTCAAAGCCGATCAAGTTGATAATTTCTCAAAAATCAATCAGCCTGAGCAATTGAAAGAAGGAAATTTCTCGAGTAATGAAAAGTTATATTATTTCTGGCATTTGAATAAAAAAATCGAATTGATTAGAAAGATCTTTCTTGGTTCTTTATCTCTCCCTTTCCTCTAAAAGACAATTATAGATTCCACAAAAGTGTGCAAGCAAAGTTTTAGATTTTCGGTTGGTTTAGAAGTCTCCATGAGAGTTACGGATTTCAGTCTAAAGAGATGCAAATAGAAATAAGCGTTTTTGGACAATATTCGTCTGATTTTAACTGTAATCAGCCTTGGGGCGTCGATTCTCCTCAATTCGTAGGCTTTCATTTTGAACGGGAGCTAACAAAAAGCCATAACAACTCTTTTGAACAATTTGCATATCTTAAATTAATTTTAATAGATTTTCTGCAAAGAACTTTTTCAAGCTCAAATTCTCGCTGGATGAGTTTAAACGACTCCAATGAAGGCGTCTCTAGTTAAATTTTTAAGCTCTTAGTTGGTCGATCCTGTCAACAACAACTTTCAAAATAGATTGAAGAAAAAGTTCAATATTGTACCTTAGCTGTAAACTTAACGAGATGGCAGAGGGACCTCGCCTATATTCCTTTATTGAGAAACTTCTTTTTCGAAGTGTCTTTGGAACATTTGGCAAATAATTATAAATCATGAAACTGTTTGCCAGGTTTAGCTTCATAACCTTCAACAGCAGCGGGAGATTACGCCTTGAAATCATTTTGGGATCGAATTCAAATCATTTTGGGATCGAATTCAACGCATTCAAGCAAAGTAAACATTTAAAAACCTTAAAGGTACCTTGTTTCAGGCCTAACGCTAATCTATAATAGGATCCAATAATCGAACCAGAATAAATTTAGTAAAAAATGATTTCTGCGCAATAGAAATAAAACACTACTAATTTAGTTAATTACCAAATACAATCACTTTCGAAAAACTTTAGATCGTTCTAGTAAATTTGTCGGTGCTCTAAACAGTCAGAAATGTCACCATTAAAGGAATTATAATCTCAATCTGCTCACTATTCATGGTATTTGAGAATAATCCCATCAATTCAGACTTCCAAATGACTAGTTCATTCAATAAACGCATAACAATTCGAAATGCGTTCTGTGTTCAAGATCAAATTCATAAATTTTTTTCGGAGCCATAAATTGCCAAAAATAATTTTAAAGATTTTTTCGTTTCCGAAATTGGTTGTCATTCCAAATGGTTTAATTAGGGAGCGAGCGATTATCGGGATAATAAATTATTTTTTGATAAACCATTCTGAATAAGCGTTTTTACATGAATACGCAAATATTATCAGAGTCGAATCAGATTCTACCAAGAACCTTTGTAGAGGATCTCTCTTCAAAATAAAAAAACCGTGGTTCACCTGTCCTAAGGAACTGCATCGAATACGATGAAAATATCAGCATTGACCAAGTAATCAGTTACAAGCGACGAACTCGCAAATTTTCTACTGTTGGTCCTTGCGAATATTTAAAGGCTCATGAGGATTATTCAGAAGATTTGTTTGAAGCAATTGATGTTTACCTTGACAAATGCAAAGTTTTTATCGTGTCACCAACCCCTGTCAAATTTTCTGGAAGAAAAAGTTGTACTAATGTTGATGCTGTTCGCTACAAAAAGGATGATATACCGATACTAACACAACAAAGAAATTCTTTGACGGAACTCAGATTTACAGCACAAGAAGGACCTTTCTTAATGAAAATGTCTTCTTCAACGTTATTCCAGAAAGCAATTATTTCCAGACCAGGTATATAGTAAAAGTCATCCAGAACTCTAATCCTGGATATCATAATCTCTGAAAAAATAACTTTCTCCAAACATCCTATTGGAATTGACCTCGCTCACAACTTATCAGTGTTCTATCGCAAAACACTTGGTCATTATAAAGACTCAACTAAGATAATGCAATTGATTAAAGAATCTCACTCAATGAATAGCTGATGAAGATGAGGAAGCTCAATAAGTGTTATTCTTTCATATCATCACTCATCAACATAATAAAGTAACAGATAAAATTTTAGTGCACGAGAAATATTGGAATTAATCACTTTTTGTATTATTTAAATTTACATATGAAAATATTGGTAAACTGTAAAGTAGAGGGTCCTGATATATTTGGGCTATTTGATGATGATGTAACCACTTCTCAGCTTCGCGACAATATATTATTTTAAGATAAATTTCCTGCTGTAGGGACTGTATGTATTTATTGAATCTGATGACTGTAATTAGAAGAAAGCTGTTGTCGAGGAGGAGTCGAAATTCTAATTAGGTCTAACAGAAGAGTGTTCAAGATTTCATCTAATTGATATTTGGATAAAGCTACCGAAGTAGAAAAGAAGCCGTCTCCTAAGATAATTTTTCAATTAAGAATTGCGACAATTCATATAAATAAATTCAAAAAATGTGATTTAGATAAGCAGATGAATTGAATGAATTGTTTTCGGAAAAATTGTCTTAAACCTTATATATATGAGAGAAATGGTCAATTCTCTTTCTACGTTCTTTCAGAGGTAGTCTCTGTTTTTTCTCCCTCGGAGCTGGATCGAATTGCGTGCTAAGTTAGTTGGTCATGAATATTCATTTTATCAGAGAGGATTGTTATTACTAATTGATATTCAACTTTTCGTCAACTTCCATAAGACCGCCACAGTTTCCACATCTGTTGCAGTAATTTGGTGCTGAAAATATGGTTACGAGTTGTTTATCGTGTATTTCGTTATAACCCTATTGTTAGAATTATTAAATACATCTTTCTAAACGTAAAAGCGTCTACTTCCATTACTAATTCATGTGCTCTCGCTATCTTTGTGAGGTTGTTACGGTGATTGAACTCTTGAGTTATATCTTCTCCAAAGGTAAAGGTAGAGGTTCTTGGCATCAGGCCCCATCCTATCTCAACTTCTTCATATAATTAATTGAACCAATGTACCGCTTCTGTCATCAGGCTCCCCCCACAAAAGATCATATACGGGACCGTCAACTGGAACATCATCGAATCTATCTAATTCTCGAAGCTGATCCAAAGTATCTATTGAAGGAGACAATCCAGCATGCACGCAAAATATCTAAGAGACGTTTCAACAATGACTAAGTAGTGCTTTTGAACCTTTTTTTCGATGACTGCAGTCAAGGGCAAATAATCAAAAAGATCGGTGCAGGCTTTCCAAACGTTCGCATTTCCAAATTTTAAGTTGCATTCATCGTAAAATCCGTAGTATTGCGTTATGTAACGCGATTCGTGGTTCCCTCTAAGTAAAGTGATTCTGTCTCTGTATCTGATCTTCAGAGCAATCAGCAAAGTGAAACATTCAACGCTCTGATATCCTCTGTTCACATAGTCTCCCATGAATAGATAGTTTGTTTCCTATTCGTACTATCATGAGAAAAATACTAACGCTGATTATAACAGAACATTTTCCATTGATTGCAAATATTTCCATCAAATCCGGAAATTGACCATGGATATCACCGCATACAGTTACTGGTGCTTTGACAGGAACAACATTCGACTCGTCGATGAAAATTACAGCCGCCTATTGTGAGGTTTTATAATTTGAATGAGTGTATTTAACTAACTTTCTCACACAGCTCGATAATTTCTGTTTCTGAAAGAAGCTCCCCCTTATACATCCTTTCAATTTGTTCATCAAGATCGGCTGGAAGTCTGGGTTTCATTGGAAATTCTATCCGGTAAGGCTTATAGTGATTTGTGTCTTCAATAGTTAGTTTGTTGTGGAATAATTCTTCATTTAACAAAACACAATTCTTCCAAAAATAGACCTACCGACCAGAACTTTCGCGTCCGACTTGCTTGGAGAATTAAGCCCTCATGAATTAATAAGCAGGAAGAAATAGCTTCACACAACACCAGAGAATACAAACTACTATCACTTTCCTACTTTTCTTAGTTAGGGTGGAAAATTCATATATCTCTTTTAATTTTGATGTAGATATGCAATCTAAAAATAGAGAGAGCAAGGAAAGAATAGTGCTATATTCATAAGTGTGTATGTTTATCGTCTTTTGTTTGTCATTATGCTCCATTCAATTCAGAGTAGTTTTCTTTGAAATTTTACGATTTTGACTCATCTTAAAGAAAACGAGATTTTGACTTTTCTATAAATCTAAGCAATAAAGAACATGAAAAAGTTACCTTTTTGTGATGAAGTTATATCCTGGATCACCTTTCCAGTATTAAAGTCCAACAGTTTTGCTGATTTATCATTAGAGGCAGTTGTGAGCATATCACCATACTGATTCCACCACACACAGTTGATAGTACCTAACATATATCTTGAATTAATAATGGAATATGAAAAAGAAATTGAATTAAATAACATGATCTCAAAAAATATATGTTGAGATAATTGTTCGTGAAATGGAAGGGGCTTATATACTCACCTGAATGAATGCCATTAATTACTTTCATTAATATGCAGTAAATGAAGATAATAAAACCAGACAGCCATTGATGAAGTAAAGAAAACGAAAAAGATACATCATCGACAGACCGCAATTATCTTCACTCAGTACCCGCTGACACCAATGCCTTTTTTTCAACATCTAGAACGTTGTGATTTTTACCATCATACTTGACGAACACAAGAAACTCACCAGGGTTTCTGCTCCATCTGCAGCGACTATACTAACCTATATTTCAATATTATAAGGAAGAATAGGATATATCTCTTAACGAAAAGTGCATATATATATAAGATTGCTCAAACTCGAGCTTCTAGGACCAGAGAGAAAGAGAAAAAGCATTCTCTGACGATAAGATCTATTTTTACCTGATTGACGGCCAGCATCCAAATGAGACCTGTAGCTATCGATATTGATATCTGCTACCAAGCACGTTCCGTGAATGTCCATAGTTGCTACCAACTCTCCGGTAGGATTGAAATCAAGCCCACTCATCTGATTTCCTTCACAGTAAGGATTCCAAGTTGCCTTTTTTGAGAGATTGAATCTGGGTGTACTCTTCTGACCAGAATAACTTCCAATATTGAACAGATGGTAAGTTATTTTCTGTCCAATCGGGATCACACCAAGAAGTTCTCTCCTTGCATTATAAGTCACATTGCCGAAGCCAGTTCCTAATAGAAATTAAGTAACAATATCAGATACATTATTTATATTGGGAGAATATGTTCATAGGAATCGACTGAAAATGAATATTACTTCCAAAGATTTCACCAAACGAGTAGATTTTTTTTGATATGAACTTTGTTTGAGAGTTCGAATATTTCCATAGTAGCTGAATCATCACTGTCGTGATGAAGAGATATAAGCAATTTGGAGTTTGGAATTTCTTTTACATGCGTCCAACTGTTCACTATTAGATTCTCTTACAAACACAAAGAAAATTTGGGCGCTCTTTTACTAGGACCATCAATTTGAGCATCCTGAAAGTTTGCGTAATTCTGCTTCGCTTCAAGATCAAAGACATCGATATTGTTGCTTTTTGAGAGCAGAAAGCGAGCAGCTTTGGACTTATAGAGTCGTCCTCTTCTAATAGGATAAAGATCGTCAAGTGGCAAGGCGAAATTAGCAGCAAAGTACAAAACAAATGGAAGAGAGATTGAAGCTACGTAGATAAAAGTACCGAATCTCATAGATTTTTGTAGCAGATTGCTTCTTTGGGTTTCATCCTCGAGTGGAAGATCGTTTATGGCTTGCTTTGACTCTTCAAAGACTGTTTCAACAGATCTCTGGCCTTTTTTCGCGTCTTTTGTTGGAAGCATTGCACTTCTCGCTTGATGTAAAATAGAGGAATCAATTAAAATTTAACTATGATAAATTAGGCTGCAATAAATTATTTCGTCTGAATTAATTTCGAAAACACAAAGTTGAAAGAGCAGATCTCAAGTAAATATTCAAGGCGAACGGTAGTCCGGGCTAACAACTAGCTAGCGATCCTTGAAGAGCTAGGCCCCTCGCTTCTAATACTATAATTTAGGGTTTCTGTTACTGGAGAAGCAGCAAGAGAATCTTTTTCCTGGCCAGCATTACTTCCCAATGATTCACCAGTTTTTGTAGGTTGCCGCTTCACCAATAAGGAGGGAGCTTTTGTCGCGCTGCTGCAACTTAAGGATCAATAGCTTTGTTTTTAGGAGTTTGTTGCTGGATAGGATCATTAGATCTGTTTTTGATTAAAAAAGTAATATATCGGTAGAAATCTTAGAATGAACTTTATTCATTCAACCAATTCCACAAGCAGATCATGCAATTAAACCAATTATTTTTCAATGATTTCTTAAACTTTGCTATTGGCCGTGAAAGTAAAGAAAGAAGAATTGATTGCCCATTAAATGCCATTAAGATTATTTGTTCGACGCACGAAACCGCGGGCAGCGCTTTTTAAGTAACTTCTTAAAGAACTTGAAGACTTCAGTAGCTATCTTCACTGCTTTTTTTGCAGGAGATTTCGATTCATGACTAACCATATCAAGTCTACACTTAGGATTCGATAATGTGATTCCTTTTGCCTTAATTCTGTCGACTGCTATGTAATACATGTTATCCCAATCCTGCAACCCCATTTTCCCATTGAAATAAAGTCGTTCAATAATCAAGATTCTTTCGATATTCTAATAAAATTAAATATTTTCGGAGATGATACGTTCCGCAGAAGCTTCAGCCTCGACTGGGTTTTCCAGCTTAACTCCACATGCTTTCTTTTATATCAC
>ENA-UOTZ01000134-UOTZ01000134.1-compost-metagenome-genome-assembly--contig:-NODE-134-length-57208-cov-12.088323_pt1 | contig 57208 bp, 41 predicted proteins | sample MGYA00238144_ERZ746983 | MGnify/ENA primary metagenome ERZ746983 (study PRJEB28759, sample SAMN06268863) | compost metagenome | isolation source: single cell | place: USA: California, Emeryville, Joint...
TCTAAAGTAACCATTTTTACTTTTCATGCATTTTAACTATGCTTTTTAGTCCGCTTGAAGAGAAAGAAAAGAACCAAGACATCTTCTGTATGACTTCGCATAAGGACACGTTATTCTATGGAAGCAGGAATCATCAAGTCAGAAGAATCAATCTAAGCACTATGGATTCGCTCTCGCCTTTAGAGCCGCCTCATTTCGACGTAGTCACTTCGTTGGCAATGCTGAAAGGGGCTCTTGTTAGTGGGTAAAAATAGGCTGTGTCTGCAACTCCCTCTTAATCACTGTCATCTCTTCTAGATCTCGAGATAAAAACCTGAGGCTCTGGGATATACGAGGATGTTTCAAAAACCTAAGAAACACTTCTTATGCACATCAAGACTGGATTAGCGTTGCTCAATGTAATGATTCTCACTAGTTCGATTATGTTTAACTGATTCGTTTTTTTTGCACTCTACAGCTAATCCTGCAAGTAATTTACTCTACAGCGGTTCGAGAGACGGTATCGTGAAAGTTTGGGGTGTTTCTAACCAAAAGCTCTGCTGCATTAGCGACATACTCGCTCATTCAGTAAGTTCCTAATTTTAAGTATAGTCACTGATATTTTATGCAAAGGGCTCTGTCAATGGGCTTTGCAGTCTGACTGAAACAAGCAGCAATCTCTTTGCTACAGTTTCCTCAGATAAAATGTTGAAAATCTGGAAATTCGACGCAGACGAAGTCAATGCAACAACCATGAACAAGCCTCTATCTGATGATATGGCTGAGGAAAATGACCTGCCTTTCACACAAAATGACTACAATGACAGTCCCATGTTCAAGGTAGCAGACGCCAACTCGACTCGATACTCTGACGATCAATCAACTATGCAAGTGTCCAAGAGCACTGGAACCAACTCTCAATTTTTACCCAATAACACCGATATGGCAGGCCAGAGGATTACTCCTGAATACTTCTAGTATTTATCAATGATTTCATAAGTCTTTTAGATTCTATGACATCGAGTGTAAATAATATTTCCCTATCAATTTAAAATGCTTCAATTATTTAGTGAAAATTCCTTAATTTAGTTCGCAAGTGTCTCTCTCTAGATGTTTGTTAAAAAAGAACCTCTTCATTATATGAGTAACAATAAAAAATGACTAAAATCAAAGCTTCGCTCCTTATTTATTGAAAAAATATTATTTTTGAATAGAAGATGGGGAAAAATTCGTAATTATGGAGGATTATTCGTGACACTGGTTATCATCAACCATAATTAATGAATAAAATAAACTATTTACAAGGTAATATAAAAACATTTATTGGAGCTAGATTTCTTGGGCTATCTCAGTCGTATTCAGACTACTACTACAATGAGAAACATGCGCTTTCTTGTTTGAGTAGCGATGATTTTGCTTCAGCAAGAAAGTGAGCGGAGTTGCAAGAGTAACTGATTTATTCAAAGTCCGCGAAGGGAGATGACTGCTCAATTGTTGCAAGGAGATGCTATGTATTGCCGGAGGATTGCTTTTTGCTTGCTTTTTATGGCTACTCATTGTTAGTTTGCTGGGTTCTGAAATGAGACGTCCTGGACTAAAGTATTTCTCATTGCTCTCCTTGCTGATGTTGAACTATCTTTCTGCTTTGAATTACAAGGTACAGAGACCGCTTTGAGTGAGATTGATTGACGATCGCTTAGTAGACAAAGCTCCGGGCTACACGATCTGACCTGGCCGTTCTGATCGATATTGGAGTTACCTTGAGTTTGGGCTGGATTTTTCATACAATCAACGTGTAAATTTACAGAATGGATCCCGTACAGCGAAGTGTTCATTCTTCTTGTTTGATTGCTGCTCGATCGAGGAGTAGCTGATATCTCATTGAGAGATACATTCGCAGAAGACTTGCAATTCTTCGTCGTGGGCAGTGCCTCTTCAAGCTCATTCAAGGAGCTCACATTGTGTATGTAATGAAGGCTTGAATTACATGAATGGCGGCTGAATGGTTTACAAAATGAAACTGTCACTCGATTCTCCTCCGTTTGAGTTTCAAAATGAAAGTGTTTTCCCTTTTTCGCTTCATCAGAATTGCTTTGTTGATTTTTGTGCTCAGGACTAGGGTGAGGTCTCTGAATTTTCGAATTTGTTGGAGTATTTTCCAGCGTGATAGTAGCAACTTGCGACTGCTTTCTTGAGAATAACCCTTTTGGAATAGTGATACTGCTTGTCGCACTCATAGTGTTTGGCTTCGGCATGACCGTTTGCTGATTCCAGCCTTCTGACTTACGTTTTGTTTTCATTGGGCCTTGAGTGGAGTTTCTTTCATCACGAACTGAGGGTTCCGTTTCGTTTGTGCTATAGGTCGTACTTTTCGTGGTCAAGCAAGTATACCTTTGACTCTTTCTCGAATCGTCTTGAATCATTGCATTGGTAACATCTGTCGCATTTGTGAACGTAGTGGCAGAATTTTTATGATTTTTGCTTTCTCTTGGCGTTGTATTTTTCGCTGCAAGATTTTGAGAAATCTTCTTGATTTTGTTCAAATTGTGAAGGCTTTGTTTAGCAACGTTCAATCTTGGGTTGGAAATCATGCACTCCTCGTTGTTGGTAGATTTTCTGAGTGTTGAGAAGGTTTTCTTTTCGCTTTCGTTCGTTTTTATTGTTTCTTTTGCTTTCGTGCTCGTTGCAAAATTCATTCGATTAAAAAGCGCCTTTTCATTCCTCATCAGTTGTGAAAAACTCAGCTGATTTGGAGTGTGTGCTTGATTAAGCAGTTTCGTCAGAGAGGAAGGATCTCCTTGTACCTGTGCTTCCGATACCCCAAAGTTCGGAATACTTACTCCAGTGAAAGCCAATTCTTTTTTAGGGCGCTCTTGAGAAACCCTTTTTGATTCTTTCTCAAGAGATTTCATTTGAAGAGAATATCGTTTATTCACTTCTTTTTTCCAGCTTGTTAGATCATATTCGGACTGCATAGGCTTTGCTTCTGAAACACGACTTGGACGTTGAAAACCGGTTTTCTGGGTCTCAGTTTTATAAGTAATATTTGCTCTAACAGCTTTTTTAGTTCCAAATCCATTAGATTGATTGTATCGTCCAGTTAGAGTAGCAAGCTCTTTCATTTTCCTAGATAAGAAAAATTTTCAAATGATAAAGGAGAAGAAAAAGAGCAGTCATACTCAGAATTGGCTAAATCTTTGGTTGATCCACAGTTCAAGCTCAGTCTTTTGGTGTCATCTCGCTTAGCTTTCTTGCCCTCCTTCAAGTCTTTACTGGGCACTCTGTGTCCAACTATCGAGTTTTGACGGGTGCCTCCTGCACTTTTCAATACTCTCGTTGCTCCATTATTAAGCCCATAAACAACGAGAAATGGCATTTCTTTGTAATGATTATTTTTTCTTGTAGGAAATGCAGTACGAGTCTTCGCTAATTTTTTTGCTGCATCCTTTCCAACAGATTCTTCCGTCCTCAAACCAGCAGTCTTTTTATCAGCTTCGTTGCATGAAGATTTAGTATCCAAAATTCGATCGCTTAGCTGATTTGACGAAGCATCCGTTCTCTCTTCGAATACTTTAGCCAAACTGATAGTGATGTGATCTTGAACTTCATAGATAGCCTCTTTCTTGTGATCAGACCTCATAATTCTCGAATGATTCGACCGACTGTAGTACTGTTAGACAATAGGTCAAAAGAGTCTAACATACTCAGAATAAGCTTTATTAATCAGGAAAGGCGATTGTTCCGGAGTGCCACCGACTAGAGAAGGCTCAAATCGCACGACACTCTCACTGGAACCAGTCATTTCTGCCACAATAAGGCTCTTCTTTATTGTGGCTAATAAAGTCTGAAAGGGCGTTGTTATTCGAAGGAGAAGCGCAAAAATTTACTGATATCGGAGGATTATCTTGCGGAGACTTGGAATTCTCAGGCAGAATCGTGGAATAAATATAATTGCAGAGGTTATTCGGGTCTTCTTCAATCATATCGCAATCGAAATCTTCACTTTTCTTTCTTTTTATTTCAGATGTCAATGGCTCGATCAACGCAGGTTCAAGCTTTTTGGCGGGAGAAGCATAATCTCTCGGACTCAAAACCTGACTGGCGTGAAGTTTCTCTTTTGATTGGATTTGCACCGGTAAAGGTCTCTGGACAAGGTGAGTTGGTTAAGCACTACAGGTATTGAGATTAATCGTTACTTTTTTCATTTCTGACTGGAAGCAGGGTTCTGGAGCAGGTTGTTGACTTAAAGAGTCAATATAAGAGTGAATTTTATCATGATAGGTTATGATGTTCGTTTTGTTTGCTTGGCTGACCGTGTGGCCCATTGTTGTAAAGGAATAAGATGCTTAATTATTCAAATTTACTCAGTTAACCGATTAATTAGATTGTCGAAATTACGATTCAGTACACTTAATACTGTGTTTTTTCTCTATTCAAACAACGGCTCTTAAAAATTATCTTTTTAATAATTTCTTAAAAGTTAGCAATAAGTTCTAAATTCTTTCGTAACACTGAAAAGCAGATTATCTGTTGATGCCTTCGAGAGTGCTACAGTTGCGTTATATTCCTAGGCATTTCTCAAAGTGAAGGCTCTTCAGAATTAAAGGAGCTCTCTCCTTAAAGGTTATTTCTGAAATTATAAGGCGAAACATTATAAGTAAATTCGAGTTCAATCAGTACTAAAATTTCTTAAATTAAATTGAAAAACGAGAAAATAATCACTTAACTTTTTCGAGCTCTATCAGGGTTCGTAAGGAATTACTGTTTAGATATTTTCGAAAACGCCGACAGAACTTGTTTAGACTGTGAGTTGCTAACAGTGGTCGTCAATTATCAAGAATTTCTTGTTCATTCCTTATTCATAGAAACATCGCTTACATTCGCATGACAACCCTACGACAAATCGGAATTAACTGCAATCATTATTGGCTTTCAGCTGATCCTCTGAGAAACTCTTCTCTCCGAATAATTTTGACACAGTTTTTCAGTCTCAAATTCAATTCTTCTTTTTCTGACACTTTCATGTGCTCTTTGCTTGTGAAAGTAGCAACGAAGAGCAGAAAAAAATAACAATTGCCTTTGGCTATTAAAGTTATATCAAGCTAAAAGAGTGGATTTCTGGATAGAGATGTGTCAAGTTTTGAAAAACAACTCTGAGCAATTTATATATCACGCAAGGACAGAAAAATGGGAAACTAGGTCCTTATGCCTGGCTTATATAATTTGATTCATTATTCAAATTTTCTAAGGTTCTGGAAATTTACAGAGGGAAGGTGCGAAATTGTTAATGATTTCTCGTAGTGTAAGGCTAGGAACACAGGATCGTATTTTAAAATGTCGATTCTTGCCATTTTTGTTGGATAAGGTGTCGTGCCATCCGCTCGCGGTTCCCAGTGCACATAAGCCTCTAAATCATTTGTCAATGAATTATACTCGAGATCCGTGATATTCTTTGGTTTATCCCATAAAAAGTGCCCAAAAGCAGGGAGATCGTTATTGTCGAATACAAGCATTTGTTTATCAATTGACTGCTTTTTCACTTTCTTGGATTCTTTTGTAAGATCCGCAACTGCTTTTCCAGAGCTACTAACTTGGTTCTCCGAAAGTTTTTTTGCTAATTCAGTTCCCGCTTTGATTTTCTCTCTCAACGTCGCGATATCATTATCCAAATTCAGGTTGTCTGTTTTCAGACCCTCACTATCTGATATTTTATTTGAATGCGCTGTAATATGCCCGTTTTGTGCACCTTCAGCACTTTCCTTTGCTTTCTCAAAAGACTCAGCCCTTGCGCCATTCTCATTCGGAAAATTATTTTCACTATGTAAATCCTTCTCTTCTCTCTCCTTTGCTGCCTGCTTCCCATGTCCACTTTTTTCTGAATGTTTAGCTGACTTCTCACTCGATACACGATTCTTATCAGTAAAATGTTAATTAGTTTTTACAATCAAAATGGCTGCTTACCAATGCGGGCGCTTTTTTAGTATCTTTTTCTGGTCTTAGATTCTTCTCATAATTCTGAATAGCTAGATGCGCAGTCACCAAATTCTCAATGGGTTCCCAAGTCGCTTCGTCTGTTTCATATCCATCCCATTTTACTAGGTATTTCACTTTGCCATGCTTGATCTTCTTGCCAATGATCCTCTCCACAACATATTCGTCTTCAGAAAGAGGAATATTCTGCTTCTTCTGTGACGTTTTTTTCAAATTTTTAAATCTCCTTCTATTTTGCGCCTTTTTCCCTCCATTAGAATCGTCTCCTCCACCTCTCTTTTTTTCATGGGTATATTTCTCGTATCCTATCTCTCCTCTAGCAGATGCGCCATCACCATGCTCCTTGTTATCGGTGTTTCGAGGATTTTGCTGCATTAATCTTTATGATAGAGCTCCTTGTAAAAAATTGCGCTGATTATTCAAAAATTGCCTTGCAAAAATTTATTTGTGTTAATTATCACTCCTTCGCTAAACATGCCACAAATGCAGAATTGAGGGAGATCTATAGTTTAGAGCATCTGACGCTAAATTAAGGCCTTAGACTATATGTAGCATTCTTATCCATGAGATTTTGATGAGATCTCGAAAGTAATCAAAACACTGTATTTTTTGGAGTATGATTGCTATTGAAATGAAGCCTCTATTCAATACGGATATGGAAGTAGATTCATGACTGAAAGAGATTCAAAAAGTCATTCTAAAAAACTAAAATTGCTAAACTCAGCTCTATTTCTTCTTTATATCATATGATTTTCAAGAGCGGTCGCCTAGTAGTCAATCTTCTTCTTTCCAGGACTTCTCAATGAGCTGCTCATCACAGACTGTGATTGCTTGGATCTGCCTTCAATCTTTGATTTCACCTCATAAACTCTGTCCTTTCTGTCGAGGATTGCTCTGACTCTCTCATCTTGTTCGGAATATTTGTCCAATTCGTTGATCAACTGAGAGAAAGGTAAGTATATTCCCACAAGCAACTATTCATTTACATCATTGTTTTGCGCGGTCAACAAGTCGAGATGTTTCATATGAGCGTCGATATCGTGGCTCAAATCATCATTGGAGTCAATCAATTGCAGATGATCTCTCTTAAGTTCTTCGTACTTTCTCTTGAGGTCAGCGATTTGGTTCTCTCGATCACTATCAGCAAGCGCGTTAATCAAACGTATTCAATAAAAGCAGGCATACTCAATTAATCTCTCGAGATTGCTAAGCTTAGCTTGAGCTTCAAGATTCTTGTTATATTCGTTTTCTTGGTTCTTCTGCGTGGTTTGAGTATCAAGTCTAATCTTCTCTTGTTGTCTTTTAAGATCCTGAATATCTGCTTCAAGAGAAATGATATGCTTCTTTTGGTCACTGAGCTGCTGTTCAGCATATCGGATATTGTCGTTCTTGCCCTTGATTTCGGTTCTGAGGTTATCCTGAGTTTTTTGAAGTTGAGCGTTCTGGCCGTCGAGCTTATCCAAATCGAACTCGAGATCTCGAATGGTTTTCTCGAGTCTGCTCTTCTTGTCAGTTAGCTCTTGGATCTGAGCATTGTAGTTATCGAGATCGCCTTGTAAGTTTCTGTTTTCATCTTGTGTTTTTGAAATCTAATGAAATTTAGAGACTGATGATCCCAAGGAAAAAATTACATTGTTCTCGAGATCTCTTCTATCGGCTTGGAGACCATTGTTGCTGTCGAAGAGGTCAGAGAGCTCGGCTTTCAATCTCGCGATCTCAGAGCTTCTGGAGTTGATCAGCTCGTTAATCCCGTTATTATCGATTCTCAGGTCCTGAAGATCGCCATTAATCGCGTCGAGTTCATTTTTAAGGCCATCAACGTCGTATTTGAGGTTTTGGATGGTTTTGGTGTTGATCTCGTTTCTGTTCTTAAAGTCTCTTTCATTAAGAGTCTAAACAGGCGGTTTAGCGCTTCAGTGATGAGAGATGTGGAGTAATACCTTCTCTTCCTGAAGGAGATTGTATCGATGTTCGAGATTGTTCAACTTTGTATGCAATTCGTTGTAGTCTTTCTCATTTCTTCGTAACTCAAAGAGTTCAGCCTTAAGCTGGGAAATGATGAGGTCCTTTTGGTCGGATTCGGCTTGTGACTGGAAAGCATAAGGAGATTTAAAGGATGAATAGGCAAAGATGATACCCTTTTGTGGGAGGAGTAGGCCATTTAAGATTTTCTAATGAAGTAACAGAAAAATTTTTAATTATAAGCTCAGTTTTTCGCATTAATATTTATACTGAAAATATCTGTTAGAAATTAGATATTTTGCAGTTATTTATCTTTTTATTGCAAATTGCACTTAACTGAAACGTTTCAACCTGGTAATATATTACAGTGTACTGTATTTCGTTGATAAATTCAGTTTTCCAGAGCATTTTTAAGGAACGTTCACAAATTCTATCATAATGAGGAGCTTATTTTGAAGAGAATTTCGGTTGTAGATTTTAGGAGGCTGTCACTAAGAGTTATATTACTGTTAAATCTTTAAGAGCGGAATCTTTGATTAATTCCCAATAAATTATAAATCTTCCAAGTATTGGAGTGACTTTATCCTCTCAATTCATTTTAGACAGAATTACGCACCGAGGGTGATCTGAAATAAACATGAAATTGTTTATTTTAGGCTGCTCAGGAATGCCACTGATCAAATAAATATCATTGTGAGACAAATTTCTGGCTAAAGTCATAAATATTTTCCTTGTTTGTCCAAGCATCCTGATATTGCTGATTGTCAGAAGACAATTTTTACATGCTAGCCTTGGCTACTGTTTCTCAAGAATTGGACCGGATTTGGCCATTTAGTCTGAATAATTTTTCTCATTTTTTCTGGCCTAATCAATATTTTTTATTCTTGAACATTAAGCTTTATCGAGTAGTATCTAATATGAGAATCTAAGGTCTATGAATGACTTAACAGTGTAGAGGCATCAAGCTGATTTGTCATGGCAAAAGTAAAGAGACACTAAACAGAGAATTCATGAACTTTTGATCAACAAAAGGAATTTAGAAATAAATTCAAGGAAAGTGAGGACTTTACTCCCCAAAGACAGTCTCGAATGAATTATAATATGAATAAGGCTGATAAGCTAATTTTACATTGAAAAAAAATTGAAATTGAGCAAGATATGCTAATTATTCAATTTAATTGTTTGACTGGCTCCTCATAAAATTCATCTTCACTCTCAGAAAATGCTGTGGCGTCCTCATACATTGAGTATTCGGAGAGCAAACTATACATATGCGACTCCCCTTCAATAAATTCAATTTCTTCCATTCCCTCTTGAGTGTACCAATGCAGAAACGCCTTCCTATTGAACAAAGCACTAAATTGCTCATGAATTTTCTTGAAAGTTTCTTGGATAGCTGTGTTATTCCCGATCATCGTGGCAGTCATTTTAGAATGTTTTGGTGCAATGTCACAAGTCGACGCTTTTATATTATTTGGAATCCATTCAACAAAGTTGCTGCTATTCTTATTCGCGACATTGAAACTTTGCTCGTCAACTTCCATGGCTGACACTTTACCTCGGAACATCGCTGATACAGCAAAGTACCTACCATGTCTGGGATCGGCAGAACATAGTATACTCTTAGCAGCAAACATCTCCTGGTAAAGCTCTGGCACACTGAGAGAGACTAAGTTAGGGCATGCTCTTGAGCTAAAAGGAGCGATCCCTGTCATTAAGAAGTGCATTCTTGGGAAGGGAATGAGATTGACAGCAAGTTTTCTCAAATCGCAATTAATCTGACCGGGGAATCTGAGAGAACAAGTCATTCCAGACATAGCAGAAGCTATTATATTATTCATGTCGCCGTAAGTTGGTTTGGTGAGTCCCAATACCTTGAGACAGATTTCGTAGAGAGCTTCATTATCGAGCACTTGCACAATGTCCGCACTCTCCATTAGTTTAATAATCGTGAGGAATGCATTGTATGGTTCAACAACAGTATCTGACACTATTGATGAAGGAAAAACTGAGCAGGTTGCGTTTAATCTGTCAGGAAACTCCTCTTTGATCTTCTCCTGGAGGAGAGTTCCTAACCCAGAACCAGTCCCACCACTCAAAGCGTGAGTAAATTGAAATCCTTGAAGCTGATCACATTCTTCAGCCTCTTTTCTGATAACATCTAAGATAGGTTCGAGAATATCAGCTCCTTCAGTGTAATGTCCCTTAGCCCAGTTGTTTCCTACTCCAGTCTTTCCAACAATGAAATTGGAAGGTTTAAAAAGTTTTCCGATTGGTCCAGCTTTAACGGAATCTACAGTCCCTGGCTCTAAGTCGATAAGAATAGATCGTGGGATATATCTACCACCAGTTGCTTCGTTGAAATAGACATTCATTCTTTGAAGTTGGAGATCAGAATGACCTTGATAGATGCCAGTAGTAGGATCAATGCCGTGCTCTTCGGTGATTGTTTCCCAGAAATTAGTACCGATTTGGTTTCCGCATTGACCTACTTGAACTTGAATAATTTCTCTCATCTTTTCTGAGGATTCTGCTCAATCTTTCGCTATTTTTTGGTACAAATTCTGAGTTAATTTTGATCCATAAATTGGATGATAAAGTCTCATTGTTTATCTGATTAGACTTCAAAACCGATCAGACGTATGGAATTATTGTCAAAACAGTTTGCGAAATAAATCTATGTCGATTCTCTAAGTTGGTCGGGAGTAAGAAAACAAATCTTTTCGGAGTAACAACAAAGCATCTTTCGCAATTTCCAGATTTTACTTTAACTAAAGATGACTGGTAAAATTTTATCACCTTTGTTTTTCATTCAGGTTTTAATTGATTTAACCTCTGTAAACAAAAGAGTAGCAATGCAATCCACACAACGAAAGCCACATTCTTAGGTCTCCTCTCTCTCCAATAACTAAAACTTGTTCAGCAACCAGTTGAATCATATGCTAATTCTGGCTGGTGCTTAGTTTGGGTCTTATTTTTCAGTGAGGGTTGTGATAGAGAGTTATCTACAATCCTTAATTCGTGGGTTTGAAAATTCATCGAATATAGCACATATAGAATCCTCTACACAACCCAGTCACCCCCTTTCTGTAGAAAATTCAAAAAACCATCAATCATATTGAAAATCCATCGAATTATAACACAAATATAGCACAATTATTGCTGAAAACTCCTTAATCAAGAGTCAGAAAACTAAAAATGCTCAGTATTCTACAGGCTGAGTTGCAAAAAATATTCCAGGTCTCTAAATAGTCAAATAAATTCACAGTATGAGCTTCTCCGGCAAAGTCATCAAATCAGGGCAATTTCATATTTTATCTGACAACTGATTAATTAGAATTTGAAAATGCACTTTGAAATGGATCCAATCGCGGTGAGGCAGCACGAAAAAATTTTTAAGCTTGGAGAAGTCCCTCACAACAAATCCTCACAGTCCATTGTGAGCACTGCAGACCGCCTTCACTCTACCTTAGCCCGCTCAGTCAGAAAGCTCATGACTCTGAAAATCGGTGATGAAGAGTTTGATGACCCTCAAATAAATCTCGACAGCCTCGATTCTTATTCAACAGAGTTACTCTACGGTGTTCTCAGCAAGAAATTCGGCAGAATGGTTCAAATTCTCCAGGAAGATGAAGATCAGCTTGAAGAACTCGCAAAAGTGAACGAGCAACTCAAACAAACTTTGGCTGAGATGGAAAAGTACTCAGAGGAATCGACCAAACAAGCTCGCCAAGAGCTAGAGCAGCTTCTCGACGCCAATGCCCAGATAATTAACCAGAACAACCTCGGAAAGGTAGATATTCAGAATTTACAAACGCTACTTCTTCAAAAAGATGAAGAGATCCACAAACTGAAGGTCAGCCAGATGAAGGCCATGGATGATTTCATCCAAATGCGAGAAAGCCAACAACAAATGAACGCAAAATCCAATGAATTGAAAGACACCATAACGGATATGCGGAAGAACTTGGAGAATTCTGAAATTCAGATCGCAGAGTTTGAAAAAACTGTTTTTGAAAAACAAAAGGAGCTCGAGAATCTGATGAAGCAGAGGAAGGTGCAAGAGACTAAATTGAAGCAAAACACGTTAAAATTGAACAGTCTACTCTCTGATATCAAAAAGAAAGGGTCTGAACAAGACAAAACTATGGATGAGTACAGACGTAAACTGGAGAAGAATTCTGTTTTTGTGAAACGACTCGCTGAGATTGAGAAAGAAAAAGAGGAGCTAAACGAAGAAATGGCTCTGAAAACCGCCGAACTTAATCAAGTGAGAGCGATTAACGAAGACTATGAGTATCGAATGGAGCAGCTCAAAGGAATTGAAAATTACATAGGGAATGAACGGAACCGGCACTATAAACTGCTGGCTGAACAGGAGCAGATGAAGCAGGATATCAACGAATTGGCTCCTCATTCGCTGCTTGATGTCACTCCGCAGCATCTAGATTCGAAGCGCAGTCTTCCTAAATTTGAGACGCACGAGAAATCTCCTGCGGCAGCTGATGAAGAGAGGGAAGGGAATGTCGCATTTGAAAACCTTGAGGAGGAAATTGGGTTTTATAAGCAGCAAATGGCGCAATTCCAGCAAAAAATCGACGAACTTGAAGCCGAAAACAATGAAAAAATCACAACGATAAACGGACAAAGGAAACTCACGAATGATCTGCATGCAGAGTACACCGATAAGATCCAAACGTTCAATCTCGTAAAAGCTGAGTGCGAAGATGCGCTGATCGAATGTAATCAGCTAGAAAACGAGATGGAGCTCCTTATGAAGAAATTTGATCTGCTTTCAGAAATCTTAAATAGGAACAACGCTCAGCAAGGCGGTCAGCAGATGAGTGGACAAAAGCCTCAGATTCCTCGGTTTCATGAAGAGGAGATAGACACAGCAAAGACAACGTTTGGGCAAGAGGACCTAAGTCCTAAGCCAGACCAGCTTAATGTGTCTCCTAGCGAGAGAGATAAAATGCGATCGAGGAAGGAGATACAGCCTGAGCCTGATGTAGAGGATTATGAGGAAGAGTCAAATGAAACTCCAATGTCTTACCTTCAGAGGCGTCCTCAACCACAAAAACCTGAGATTCAACCAACTAAAAAATCTCCAGGGTCAAAGAAACGCTAATAATCTTCATTTCATTCGTTGTTCATTTGATTATATCTTTAGCAATGAACTGTAATGTCAAGTAAAAAATTCACCGCAATAGTACTCAATAATGTAAAAAAGTCTCCAAAAAAGCGCATTCAAAAATATAGTCCTCTAGTTATGCTTTCAAAAAGGAGCAATGCAAATAGCTGTACTGGAATGAGGGAGCTCTTTAAGAATAGTTCTGATTCGAATTTAGCACTCTCTCTACAAAAAGCTAAGCGATTTCATTTCTGATTATGTGAATGTAAATGTAGTTTTAGCGCTAAGCATCACTTACGACGAAACAGAAACCCACAAATCGACTAATTACGCATGAAATGAATGACATTGCTCACTAACAACCTGATAGAGTGACGAGCAGTAACTGCAGTTGAGTCTCCTTCTTGAACGAGGAACTAAGTGGAAGTAATTTTCTTGATTAAGTGCTTATTGAAGAATTCTTTGTCGCAGTTGTCTTTGTAATACTAGCAAAAAAGGTGAAATTTAATGCCATTCTACAAACAGTTATATACTCTCAAAAACAGCTCTGTTTCGATCTTTCCTGCTCTGAAAACATTCTCTAGGAAGAGATTCGTATCTTCGATGGCCTTATTTGTTGTTACCACATCCAATAGACTAATTTTATGAGAAAGGATAACTTTTCGAAAGGATTTCGGGAATTACACTTTGGATTTCTCATCGGCTTCACTCAGAACGAATGAGATATTGTCAGCCGACAATTGCACTCTCTCATTCGATTGAATATAATTTTGAAGGGTGCTTGTCTTGTTTGATATATCGCTGATGACCAAAGGAGCATCGTTCTACTCGAGGAAAAAATAAAAAAAAAGATCATCATTAACCATCCAGCAATCTAAATAATTACTTCTAATTTCGTCAGCTTTGTTTCCTCATCAGCCAGTTTCAACCATGTATTCTGAAGGTCAACAAGATTCGTTCTTTGATAGTTCAAATCACCCTCCATCTTCTTGGCTATCTCCAAAGACTCATCGAAGTCTAATCCAAAAAAGAACCAATTATAGAAATCTGAAACGCTCTTCTCTTTACATTTCTTTTTGATCTTTCCCAAGCAAATTTCACGCTCATTTCCCATTTGCTGGTTCATATTTGGGTTAATCATGTTTCCCATATTAATCCCAGTGTTCGGGTTAGTTGGGTAGCCCGTAGGATATCCGCCCATTCCAAAGTTTGGTTGCGGATTTGCCATTTCGAAAAGAGGATACTCTTTAGAGAACTCTGTGCAGATCTGGGACATAACTCTCGACTAGAAAAGATTATAGTTTTTTTTTTCTCTCTCTCAGAAATCTTTGGTTTTTACAATGTTTTTGTGAGTCGTCCAGTTCGTGATCTCTGAAAATTGCAAAAGGTAGCTCTTTCCGTCTGCGCTCTTCTGAACGTCGTACTTTGGAAGCGCTTTGAAACGAGTAACTATTGGAGAGAAAGATTATTCAGTGCAATTATGCCGCAGTTACCGTCAGGATTGATAAAACTAATCACGGGGGCTACGTTCGGGAAAAGAGCTGGTAGGACGATACTGATGATGATTAAATAAGTTGCGCCTTGGTAAAGGATAGGAAGATTTCCAAAGAGCTCTAAGACATAGGAGGTTGGAGCATTTGCTGAAGGAAAAAACACTATTAATCGAATTAATAATTGAGGAGTTACGCTGGGCTACTAATCTGAAATCCAGGTTGTCATTTCCCATAAGCAAATCGTGAACATATTTACGAATCAAGTCCCTGAAAATGAGGTGAGAGTTGGAAATCCAACAAAATTCGATTGAGGTGATTTTACTTATTGATGCCGTAGCAGGTAGAGAACAAGATCGTCTCCAGCTTCTGCATCTTCTGGAACGTTGTGGTCTTCATAGGGACATTATTGAACATCATTTTTCCTCCGCTTCCTGTTCTTGATTTTAAATAAACTCTTTTAATCGATATTTTTATAAGGTATGCGGCTGTTCTCAGATGAATACGATGTCAAAAATTCCTCTCTTGAGTTCCGTATCACTATTTGATCCAATAAAATTTTGCAAATCGAAGTTGAAGCACCTGGGATGTGCCAACCAATTCTTCAATACAAAAAAATGGGAAAAAAAGAAATTTCAACGTTCCAATAGGAAGGCAATTTCAAGATGAAAGTGCAGCAAAAAAAAATCATATTTCTTAGATGTTCTCTATCCTCTTGATGTAGTGGTCATACAGAGTTAGGTCTGAATTACTTATTTGGACTTTAGTAATATGACAATTGGAATTATTTCTAATGACTTCATTGGGATATTTTGAGACGAGAAACATAGGTTGAATAGCAGTTAAAAATTGAATGTAGTAAGTAAGTTTCGAAATCCAATCTCTAAAGGAATATAGCTTGTCATGAACTATTTTTCAGATAGTTTGGTTCTAGTGAGTGAGTGATTGAGTTTTTCTTGACAGTACTATTGGATTCAACAAAGTATGGTCTTCGAGTATTTAAAACTTAAAAATAAAGAAAATAATCCACGTTCTCTGGATGAAGTTCCAGAAATGATGAATAGACAATCATAGTTCCAACTTAGATTGTTTTCAAGTAAAATTGGCTGCAGATCGGTTTTACGTTATTACTAAGAGAGTTAAATATTCCCATCTTGCCATAATTCAAATAACTAATGCATTATTCATATGAGATGGATGTTAAAATTAATTGAGGAGTACCTTGGAAAAATATGACGCATGGACTGTTTTCAATATGCGCATTGCCTGATCTACATTAGTTTGCAGATCCCGCTTAAACTCTGAGAGTTCTTGCACAAGAACACTGGACCCAACTTGCAGTTTCTTTCCTTTGTCACCCAGATCTCTCTTCAATATTTCTAACTTCGATAAATCCTATGAAAAGTTCAGTTTCATGAATGAAGAGCACTCTTTGCTTACAAGATTATTTTCTTTTTTGATGTTTATATTGAAATCAGCAATCTCCTGTTCTATCTCGATAATTTCATCGATTAGCTCCTGTCTCTTCCCAATAGTGGCTCGTGCCGATGCCAGATTTACTAAAATATCCTGGAAATCACAGAGATTATGAGTATACCGATCGAAATAACTGTGCCTTTACCTTGAGTTGTGGTTCGAGATCTGCAAGGAGTTTTTTATTATTATAATCCTCAGTTTCAGAGAGGCGTTCTGTATCTAAAAGCGCCGGTTTCGACTGATTAGCTATATTCGTATTCAGTATCTTAAGGATCAGGTTCGCAGTGTTTAGAATTGCTGACGACTGCTTTCGCTTCAGGTCACTATATACGCGCAGTCCCTGCAAAGTTTCTTGGATAATCTGTTCCATACGTTCTAAGTAATAATCAAAATTCTGAATCGCAGTATCCTCTGAAGTAGGCTCAGAAAGTCCATTTCGACGGCGTCCAGGTAAGCTTTGGTAGACAGTCTTGGTTACTTTATCGATAATGCCATCGTCTTTGGTGGGCTTTGAATTTTTATAGTCGTAATATGCGTGCTGGTCTAGCAGGAATTTCTGAAACTCGATGGTTCGATGGAGGTAACTATGATTAACCAATTTCTTTAAAAAAGTCAGCAAGTCAGCCTTCCTCCTTTCAGCGAATTCGGCTCCTTCCTGGTTAAATTTAGCCCAAATGCTCTTCTCAGGGTGCAATGGAACAATATAGCCAATGTAGTTGCTGCTAAGCTCGTTATAGAGCCAGACGAAGTCATTAAATCTATTTAATGTGTAGTATTTGTTTGGATCAATTCTTATTATTCAGAAAATTATACCTTCTGCTAACAGTATACTTATGCTCGCCACCTTCAACGCAGATTTCATATAAGGTATAACCCGTAACAAGGCTAGTTAGTTGAAAGAGTTGCTGTTAGTCAGAGATGATGATGGCTGTGTTGATACCCTTCTTTCACATTTGTCATGTTCGGGATTGTTATTTTAATTTTGCCCCTATTATTATCAAAGAATGAAAGATATTCACTCTGATAGAAGTTATCTTCTTGTGTCTGAGTTTCACGTGCTAAGCTGCGACTGTGACCTACCTCAGCACTTTCATCCTCTACACCTAAATCTAACACACATGACTGTCAGATCAGTGATTCGAAATTGTAATACCGTGGGACGCGTCGTTATGTCCAAGGCTGATTTGCTTCTCTGGTGAAAGATCAGGCTTTCGCAGGCGAGGATATAGCACTTTTCCAGTAGTAAAATCATTGTCCATGCCAGTTTGAGTTTCGAATGTGGTTTGATTCTGGTTCTTCACAGTGTTTACTTCAATGTTATGAGATTGCCTTTCCTCTTGCTCTTGCTCTTTTAGCTTCTCAGGAATTTTTTCGTGATGGTCTTCATCATCGCCGACATCAACAAAATCTTTCTTTTCCGCTCTTTGTTGAGCTCCTTCATTTTCTTTGATTCCGTAATCATTGCTTGCCCAATTAAATTGGAAAGTTTCAGTTTTTTCTTTCTCAGCTGGCTCCTTCGCTTCTCCGCAACCATCCTCATTAGCATGGCTTTCAAAATAATTCCTATTCTCTCTGTGCTCTAAACCGGTTTCTTTATTATCATAGCCAAATTCGACTTGATTCACTGACATGCTCAACGTTAGCGGAATATCTGACAAATTCTTAAAATTTTGCTGTATGTTTGTGTTTAATTTCCAATTTTCAATTGCATTGGGATCAAAGGATGGACCCATTTTCTCTGCACCCATGGAAAAGCTATTTCTCATGGCGTTTTCGACAAATGGGAGTAGCTTTTCAGAGTTATCCTCTGCAACAGTCAGAGTCGCCGTCTCATTCCGCTTGAAATCGACAGTGCTGCTCATCACCTTATCGTTTTGTGAGGATGTTGCTCTCGTTTCCATTTCTTCAGGCTCATCCTTCTCATCGTGCAGAATTAGCGCAGACATTTCGTTCTTTGTGTCCAAAGGAATCGACAAGGGTTCTGTATAAGGGCTATCTTCAATTCCGCTCTCTCCGGAAGGGACTTCCTTCGAATCGAAAGATTTATGTTTTACGAGCTGTACTTGAAAAGCTTCTTGAGTTGTATTGCAGGGGACTGCGTTGAAGTCTGATGACTGATGGTCTCCTTCATCTTGGGATTCCGATTCGAGCTTTGGGTCGTTCTCGGAGAGGCAATCTACGAATTCTGAGTCTGCAGTATGTTTATGATCCGACATCATTATTGTTGATCGTAAAATAATTTTTCTATTAAAACTTCATCAGAATGCTCTTCAATTAAACGGAACTGGAAACAAATCAAAACTCTTAATACATTAGCATTCTTATACCTATTGATATCTAAGTAACTAAATTACTCACGTTGAATGCTAGTTGCATGTTCACAATAAATGCTAGTACTCCTCCATTCATTCTGCTCTGATGTCTCATTCCTAACGAATTCGCATTTAAATTCTTTGTCAGACTGAAGAATTTTCGAAGTTGTCAAAATATTGCGAACTCTGCTTCTACAGAAGTTTAACTCATAATTCGTTTGATCTGTTCTAAAAGAAACGGAACAGAATTTAGAAATTTTGGTATTAATTTTCGATTTAAAGTATGAACTTTTTCGAAGGTAATTGAAATATAGACTTCTAGCTAAAATTTTTCCAAATATCTAACAGTATATGATACTGCTTCTAACCCATCTAAGCACTAGAAACTAGCCATACAACAAGAACGTAAAGGACATAAAATTGCTCGGACAATAACACAGCAATGCTAGCTTCCATTATTGTTTCTGTGACGATGAATGATAGATTGGGAGAAGCTCTTTATTGGTCTTTATCTTCGGTATCGTGTTTTTTTGGTAAGGACTAATATCCCTCGAATTGGTTTGCATCGATTCTATCCGATTTCTCTGGTAGTCAATCGGAGATTTTTCTCTCCTGAGCGCGAATTGCTCGATCGGCGATTTTTTTCGAATATCATCATTGTTCAGGTCATTGCTGGCCCGATTAGAACTTTTTCCAGATCTTATTTGAGTTTTGTAATTGGGACTGATATCAAAGTAAAACTCCTCGGTTTGTTTGGCTCTCCTTCTGTTTGATGAAGGTTCTTCTGCTAGCGTTACCACCATACGATCACCTTCATTCCCTTTAGCTACTGACTGGAAACCGTCAAACTTAAACGATTTATTGGTTCTATGAGCACTCTCCTTCTTTGGTTCCGTAGATCTATCGCTTTTTTGAGAGGAAGTAGCTCCCGTCTGTATAGACCCACTACCTGTAGCGTGCAGATTTTGAAGTTTTATTGGGAGATTAGGTCTTTCTTTTGACTTGGATTTCACCTCGGTGTGAAGGTAACCGTCTTCATCCCCATCGGTCTCTTTGGTAGCGTTGTCGACTTGCCCCTCGGGCTTTGTAATATTTTCTTTGCTTATTTTAAGTTTATTGAGTTCATGGCTGGCATACATTTTGATAAAAGACTCGATGTAGACATATCCACCTCCAACTTTGGCAGCTAGCTTGCCATCAATTATCTTCATGCGGACTCTCTTCGAGCCGAAGGTATAGACTCGATCAGTGAGCTTTTCGAATTTAATCGGAAGCTTGTTTTCTTTGAGGAATTCATCCAACTTTGCGTCAATTTCAGTGTAGCCATTTTTTGACTTTGAGTCTTTCTTCGTTGAAGACGACATCGACTTGGTTGCTGGAGGCACCACGTGATGAGTAGTATTATTAAAGTTGCTGTTCAATTGTAATTTATTCGCTTCCGAGTTTCCTTTTCCAGCCGAGCCTTTTCCGATACTAGTCTCTAATTTTTGAATATCTTCAAAGGCGTTTTTCAGAGATTTCTCAAGGGATTGAAGTTTATTGGTGAGCAGCTGTATCGTTTTTCTCTGCTCAGAATTAAGGTCTTGATAACTGGCCAATTCGTCGGAAGTACTCTTCAATCTTTCTTCCAATGAGGCGAATGACGCTTTCAACTCTTGATTCTCGTCCTGGAGATTTTTAATTTCTTTGTCTTGGCCCTCTTTTTCTGCTCTTAAATTCTGAATTTCCAAATCCTTCTCAGCCTTGAGTGCGACAAACCTCGATTCCTGCTCACTAAGAATATTGCTGTGCTTCTTTTGAGCTTGCAAGAGCTCTTCGCGAACCTCAACAGTTTCTTTCTCCCTCTTATGCACTTTCTTCTGGAGTTTCTTGATTTTGTGCTCATAATTTCGAGATTTAATCTGCTCTAATTCAGTTTCTAGTTGGGCCTTTCCGCCTCGTAGTGTCTCAATTTCCCTTTTTAGTAGCGAGTTATTAAAATCTCTTTCAGCGAGGTCGTTGGTGAGTTTCGCGAGCTCAGCAGCAGACTCCTCCATTTTTGTAATTGATTCTCCAGCCACTTGATTCACTGCGGCTTTTTCCATTTCTGTCAGCTTTGCTTCAAGGCTGTTTCTTTCACCTTCCAAACTTGTTATTTTGACGGAGCAAGCCTCCATTCTTTTTTCGTGATCGGTGATAACTTGATCTTTTTCCAGGAGTTTCTTCTCTAATGTTTGCAATTTAGCTTTCATATCAGCATTTTCTTGGCTAATCTTTTGATACTTATGGAGATGGTCTTCGTTGAGCTGAAAAAGAAATTAGAATGGATTAACCTCGTGTTATCCGTTTGATAATTACCTTGTTGAGCTCGAAAAGGAGCTTGCTTTGGTAAATTGAAAGACTCTTATTGTCATCTCTGAGCTCTTTGTTCATCTCTTGAATTTTCTGTAACTCTTCACGTAGATTTTTGATTGTATTCTCAAGGTTTTGGACTTTAAGGTTGTGTTTTTCAGTGTTTAGAGCCTCAAATTCTTTCTGAATATCCTGGATTTCTTTCAATCTTTTATGCATCGCCAATAAATCTTGAGTTTTCGACTCTATTGTGGCTTCGAGGTCTTTGACTGTGGCTTTGAGAGTGGTGTTCTCTTCAATAAGAAATTTCGAAGATTCCAAACCCTCGATTTTCAAGGTCGGTACACTTTAGTAATTGAAAATGATCAAACAAAATGAAGGCAAGCGAATTCTTACCTATTCTGAGCTCGTTCATTCTCTATCTCAAATGTTGTTGCCTTTTGGGCTTTTTCTTGATGACTACTTTCAGATGTAGGTGCCGCATCCTTTTGATCAGCTATCTCTGCTGCTGTTGCTATCACTTTCGTTTGATCGTTCTGGCTACTGTTGTTAATGTTAGAACAATCAAGAAAGAATGCTCTTATTTACTGAATGTCCTGGGACACACTATTCAAGGGCATCTCGCCTCCACTGACACTTGATGGCTGCTGTTCATTTCCAATAATATTTGTAGGACTGTCCTCCTTTTCAATGGATAAGTTATCTTTATTAGCATCGACAGCTTTCTCTACAGGAGCATCCAATTTAGGTTTCTCTTCTAGCGGTGCTTCTTCTTTCGTTTGAGTACCGTTTTTCTGACCTTCGCACTCAGTCTCCTTTGCTTTCACAATACTTTCTTCATGATCGGACACGCTTTCCTGATCATCTGAACTCGTTGCCGAGAGCTCTTCATCCCCACTCACACTGGGCGAACCTTTCGAGTCTTCATCATCATCCTCTGGCACTTCAGAATAACTTTTTCCCTCCTCCACTAACAAATCCTCTTTCTTTTCATTCTTTGCTATCTCTGAAGATTTTTCCGTTAGTTGAGAGAACCTTCCGCTCTGGTTCAGTGAAGGTTCATCCTGCTCCTTCCCTTTTGGAAGTTCTTGCAGGCGAAACAGCTGCTGTTCTGGTTTCTCTGCAACAATTTCTAATGTCTGGCTTATTTCGACTTCGTTCTCTTGCGTAATTTTGCTGATACCAGATATATGTGTTTCTGGTTCAGGTGGTAAGGTTCCCAGATTGGAAGAGAGATCCCTTTCATTTTTCTCAGCAACACTCGTTCGTTCTTCATCTTCGACGCTTTTTTCGTCTTCCTCCTCGACACTTTTTTCGTCTTCGGGCAGAGACTCCTCCATCTTTCTTATGTTAGCCGATGTATCTGCCAAAAAGCGAAAGAAAACTCTTGGGTCTTCTTCATCATCCTCGGTAAAATCGCCGTCATACTCGTCATCGTTGGACGAATCGAAAAGAGTAATCCAATTCTCAAGCACCACGCCCTTGCGAGCTAAGAACGCTTTTACAGAGAAACTGATAAATCCGATAGGATAGTTCGTCTTTTTCTCCTTGATAACAAAGCGGACTCGATCGCTTGGAGAAAGGATTGGAACGATGGATCTGCAATGCTTATCTCCGAGTTTCAGCGTATCAATCGTTGCGGAATTTAGCAGAATATCACAAAGGTACGCCGATTTGTCATAATCCGCACCCTCTAAGTCTGCTACGCTTACACTAATGAATATCTTTGATGAATTCATGGTGTTATTGTCACAATTGTGAATTTTTTGAGAAATTAATGCAAACTGAATATCCGTTAAAATCAACGATTTACGCACTATAATAATCAAATAGAACACCTTTGAATGCAAATGTATAAAGAATAATAACAATAAGACGAAACACACTTTGAAGGGTGTGTTAGTTAGACGTTGCTGAGAGTCACTCGCCTGTAATCACTGGAATTTAGAACTTTGTATCATGATTTTTGAAAATTGGCGTTGTTTACACAGCAATTCAATTGTAATAAGTTTCATTAGTTATATTTATATAAATCCTACGCATCTATAAATTAGTTTTCAAGCTGTAAAATGGCAAGCAAGTACCTTCAAAACTACCCTATCCCACAAGATTTCAACCAAATCCTTGCTGATTTCACACGCGAGATTTTGCGTGATCAGCCAGAAGACATTATTGAGTACGCTGCCCAGTACTTCGAAGCATTGCAAGCCGGCAAGAAATGGACCTACGAATCCAAAACCAACGTGCCAAATCCCAACCCACAGTCGCATTATGTTGCTCAGCCTCGCGAGAAAGAGCCTCAGCAACAACCCCAAGCTATTGCTCATAAACGCGAACCCTCTCAATCTCAAGAGAAATCATTTCAGAGTGAGACAAGTCATAAGGAGGAAAAGCAAATCACCAAAGGATATTTAGCCGACCTCGAGAAGGATGTTCTTGTGGAGGCTGCGGCAGAGCTCGAAAGCAAGCGAGGCGCCAGCTCAAAAGACTTGGGTCAAAAGTCAGAGAGCCGAGTTGAAGAGAATAAAGCAGCAAGTTCCAAGGAACTTGAAACGTCAAAATTTGACGAAGAGGAACTTTACGATGATCAAGAGCATAAGTACCTGACATTAGCTAACGGCGAACGTCTGGCCTATCGTGAAGCTGGTGAAGAAAACTCAGAGTACATCATACTCCTGCATGGGCTTCTCTCATCAAGTGAAATGTGGACGCCAATTATTCCTGCTCTGGCGGAGAAATATCACGTCTTTGCAATTGATCTACGTGGCTCTGGGCATTCGACTTATCGCTCGAAGATATTCCATATGAGAGACCTCGCTGATGATATTGTGCAGTTCATGGAGGCATTAGAGATAGAAACTGCGTCATTTATTGGACATTTCACAGGTGCAGCTGTCGCGATGACACTGGCATTCAGATACACATATAAGGTTAAGAAGCTGATCGTTTTGGAGCCTCTTTCGATCAAAGGATTCATCTATGGAGGCAAGGAGGCCAAAGACTACCAAGCCGAAGATTTCGCGAGCCACCCCATGGTATCTCCTGTCGTTGAAGCTTTGAAAACTCAGAATACCGGTTATTTCAAGGATATGCTGGTCTCGAGCTATTTTTCTGGGAATCCTCCAGCCCCCGGACGTCTCGATGTTTTAGTCTATGACGCATTTAGATGCAAGAGTTACCTTGACCTTCTCTACGTTATGTCCAGACACAACATTTCAAATGAATCCAACGGGATTGTCGAAGGTAATGGCGGAATATCACTCATAGAAAGCGATGTGCTTATCATCCACGGACTGGACGATCGAGTTGCCTCCCTCGAGGCTTCAAAGACAATTCAGGAGGTTCTTGGACCGAAGGCTGAGCTAATCACCATTGAGGGAGGAGCTCACGCAATCTTAGATGCTGATCCACAGGGCATCTCTAATAATATTATTGAGTTCCTTGAGAAAGCTCCAAGCATCCACAAATTCATAAAGTTGCCTAATGGCGAGACCATCGCTTACACCGAAACAGGCGTATATAACGAGAAAGTGGTTGTTTGTCTTCATGGCAACCTCGCATCGAGCCAGAATTGGGATATCCTATTCCCTAAACTCGAGGGAGATTTCAACCTCATTGCTGTCGACCTCAGAGGCTTTGGCAGGTCTTCATACAATACAAAAATTCAAGATTTAAGAGATTTCGCTGAAGACATTGAAGCCTTCCTGGAAGCTAAGCAGTTGGACAAGGCCACGTTCTTCGGTGATTTCATCGGAGCGGGTATTGCGTTGCTGATTGCCATTAGAAAACCCGAGCTCGTGGAAAAGTTAATCTTAATGGGCCCAATCTCTTCGAAAGGGTTCATTCACAAGATCGAAGGCGTTGACGACCCTCAGCCTGAAGATTTCCTTAAAGACCCAACTGTAAACATGATACACAACGCACTTGTTAGTCACAATAGAGACTTTTTCTGGGAGGCTCTATCAGAAACGATGACGAGCGAAAAGGGGGCCGTCGATGAAGGAAGGTATGCGGCATATCTAGATGATATATTCCTTTGCAGAGCATACCTTGACGTTCTATATGCTATGTCTCGGTTCAATATTAGCACTGAATCTAATGGCATCGTCGACGGAACGGGAGAGATTTCGAAAGTGGAGGCTCAGGCGTTGATCTTACAAGGAGAACATGATAAATTAGTTTCAGCTGACGCTGCAAACAAGCTTACAGAAGAACTTGGCGATAAAGCGAAACTCGAGATTATTGCTGGAGCGTCACACTCTTTCTTGGAATCGCATCTCGACCACACTGCAAACCTGGTAAAAAGCTTCTTAAACTCTAAATAATAGCTTAACTAATTGAGTAATAATTTGAATTGTCAATCAGGTATTGCGTTGAAAAGTTTGTTGTGTTACCAGTTGTCTATTTGCGTATTGAGAGAGTTATTGCAGAAAATTAACCATACTCCACAGCCACTCTAGTATAAACCCTAAAAACAAAACTCAACTATTCCTCCTTGATAAGATATTCTCTCTTCTAATAACAAAGTCACATGGAAAGGAATATGGATTTTGTTTTAAATGGAATACGGATAATTGCTTTTTCCACCTCTATGTGTCCTTGAAGCAATGAAATTAAGAAGATAACTCGAATAAGCCAGAAGTAGAGGAAAAATTGCCTTTATCTTACAGATCTGCTGCTTTTCATTGAGATATGTTTAATTTTATCGTTTTGTAAAATGCAGTTTTACAAAAAGAATAACTTAACAAACAAACTGAAATATTAAAAAAGAAACTTCATCAACATGAATTCAATTTCTGCAACTGGAAGCAATCGAAATCTCTGGGACGACTGGACTCTCTTCAAGAAAAACGAGATCACCAACCCTTCACTGCAGCTGAAAAAGCAGGGAGCAACCTTCAAAAACGAACAGTTCAGCGAGTTCACTTACCGATCCTCACTAAAGAGCCCTCCTAGCATGCAAGAATTTTACGAATCCGTCCTTAACGGCATTATCAAGCGCCATCAGCTCGGACTTTACAAAGGTGACTATCACTACTACCAAGAGCTTCAATCAGCTCTCCATGAATTCATTAAACTTATGAACTTCCGAGCCGACATCCTCGTCGAAGTTTTCCAATCAATTACCAGCTTAAACTTATCCAAAGAGCAGTTCCCCAACATCGTCCTTCCTTGCGCTGCCTGTGGGATGTTTATTTATATCAATTACCACTGCAAGAAATGTTTCTGTGCGTTCTATTGCGACAAAACCTGCAAGAAAAATCACAAGACGAAGCATGATGTAGAATGTCCTTCGAAGATACAAATCACGCCGAGTATCTTATATGCCTTACAAGTTGAAATCCATTGTGGTGGTGACCTTGGAGAGGACGTTCAGATCTTCTTCGAATACGAGAAGAGAATCAGTTTGAAGTACCGCGGGATGAAATTCCTTGAGAACCTTTACAAAATACTGCTGAAGAACAGATGGTTGAAGAGCAGTGGATACAATCCGGTTGAAGACAAGGAGTCAAATTCGATAATATTGAAACAGAACTCACAGAAAAAAGAGGAAGAAAATGAAAAGTCGGAGGAGGGTAACAATGCCGATGTTACTGTACAGGGTGAAGAAGACCTGTATCTGAAAATGCCTGTAATCCAAGAATTGAGAGTGATTTTCTTGAATCAAGGCGCTATATTACAAGATATCATTAAGGAAACTTATGAGCTTTATACTCATTATATTCATATTTACTATTTCCCAGCATAGCATGAAGGAGTTGACAGACAGTTCTATGACTAAATTGAGCGAAATTACCTGTAAAAGTCTTTCTTCATGGCTGTCCTCTGACTTAATGACTAATAGAATTTGAATATACAGATACAAAATTGCGTCATTAATATTTTTTGATAGGAAGCCTTGATTTGTTTCTTATTTTTCTTATTATTATGATGCAACTTAGTCACAGATGATGAACAAAAATAATGATCTCTCCTTTCTATTCTCAAATAAATCATTTACTTAGGCGTTGCAATATTTGCTTCAATCTTTTATCTCTGGATGTGCATTTAAACGTGAGTAGGGTTATTAGTGGAGACTTTAACTGCTGAGGCTGACAAAACATAAGAAAGATAAGAAAATATTTAATAAATTCAATTAAGGTTTCTTATTTTCAAAGATAAATCTCAAGCCCCGGTGTCATGTTAAAGAGAGGATTGACGACTTTGAGCAAACTTGGCAAAGCTCCAGTGGCCTCGCTCTACAGCTACCCAACTATGTTCTTCGCCTCCGACGCCAAGGATGTCTCAACCCAAGTTAAGCAGCCTGAAAAAAAGAAAGATATTCAAGCTTATATTGACGGACAACTCGTCACCCGCACCCATTTGGTCCTTAAGAAATCAGAAGACATCGACGCCTATGTTATCAAGACCATCAGAAACTATTTCAGAACCACCAACAAGCAAGGACTCACATTAGAGAGCACTTTACAAGACCACGGTCTTGATAGTTTGGATAGCATCGAAATCTCCATGCAAATCGAAGAAGACCTTGGATACGTTATTTCAGCTGAGACGCTCCCTGTGTTGCAGAAGGTTAAGCACTACTCTAACTACATTAAACACATTGAAGCCTACAAGGAAGAATCAAAGCACGCTCCACTTGCATAGAAAGAGAGAACCACGTAAAGAGACCCGAGATAAAGCTAATTTAGAAACATTGACTTGGAAGAAATAAATATTTTTGAGATGAGGGTCAAGCATGCGTTTTTCTCGTAAATTTGTTCTTGCATTCGTGCATTATATACAAACAAATCGAACTCTCTAGTATAAAAACACAAATCGATAGAGATTTGAAACTATCTACCTAACCGAATGAGATTCTCAGTGAATGAATAATTTAGGAGGACCTCATCTAGGGTTAAGACATTTATTGGATATGATGAGGTAATTACGACCTGCTTAGAGCAGATTTAAGTTCAGACATGACAATTTCATTATTCCAACAGAACTCGAGCAAGAATCCCGAAGAAAGCTCATAAAGATATTGAATAACAAAAATATAGCCTCTCACAGAGTCAAATGTTCACAGATTTAAGAAACTAAGTTGTATAAAACTTATTACATTTGTAGAATGTTTGTAATTGTAGCTCATTGATACTTTTGAGGAATGAGAAATATTTTCATCTCTCTTGCTTGCACTTTCATTCTTCATTTTTATTTCACTAATGAAAATATTAGAAGGCTATAGAAAATTATTTATTTACTGAATTTCTCCCGCATGAGCAGTTTATTTGAAATCAATCTTTTTTCTTCTCCAGGAGCAAAGACCATTGCTGCTTTATTATCAATTTTCATGTGCACTGGCTGATTTAAGACAGCACTCAACTCATTCTGAAGTTTAGATAAATTCGCCGTTGTTACTTTAGATTTTGCATTAAGAACCAGAGCGTTTCTCTGGCTTTTAAGCATTGTTTCTATAAGTGGTGACGCTGAATGGCTACTATTGACCGTAGAAACTTTTCGAGGAGTCTGATCGGTGCTCAGATTCCCTGAAGGGTTGTTTCTGCCGAGCAGGGGCGGTGTGACATTATCCCTTCTATCCCGATTGTATTTGAGTAAATTTGGCTGATTGGATAAAGGATTAAAATCCTTCGTGAGATTAATCATCACTTTCTTTGACGGAGTGGCATCTCCGTCACCTAGCCCTACCTTTATTCTGGCAGACTCCTCTCCTAGAACGGGCTGATTCGATCTTCCTTTAGAATTTTCCTTTACCCAGTTAGGACGACCCGAATCCTGTTGTTGCAGAAGAATCAGGTTGTAATTGAGAGGTCTCTGACTGCTGATATTCTCTTCTTGCTCGGCATTTCGGAGCGGATTATTTCCCATGAACATCTTTTCAAATTTTGCACGATTCTCTCCTCGCTGCACATATTGTGGGAAAGCATTGGAAGATCCTTTATATTCTTCTGGAAAAGTAGTCTTCTTGTTTTCGGTCTTCTGTGGAGGAGGTATCGCGTTGTTCTTCTCTTTAAATTGTTGTTCCTCTATAATCAGGACCGGAGACTCGCTTCTATGCGCAAGATTTTTGTCAGGGATTTGTCTCGAAGGCGTATTCTCTCCAGCAACTTTTCGATTTACAAGGAACCTTTTCATGGGTATTGTGTTCCCCTTAGACATGTCAGGAATACTTGAGTGCTGTGGAGGAATTTGCTGTGTAACTCGGAAATTTTGAGAATTGTTGAGTACTTCTCTCTGCTCGCCTTGATATTTTTTGGGAGCTGGTGACGCATGTTGCTTCTCAAAATCATGAATAGGAGCTTGTCTATTTTGAACTGCCTTTATTTCGGCTTGTCTGTTTTGAAGGAACCGCTCCATAGGATATGTTTCAAGCTTATTTATCTCTGGATTTACGACTTGTATCTGCGGAATTTGCTGCGAAGTTTGAAGATTAAGATGTGGTTGCTTGCTGTTTTTCGCTACCATTTCCGACGGATTTTCATTCCTAACTGCTTGATTCGGATGGTGTGAATGAGTTATCTGGTCGTTGGAACGAAGAGGGGGATTTGCAGTGACATTTGGTTTTTGTTGCGGTGACATGGCTTCAGGGTTGCCTTGGGTCTGGTTAATTAGGACCGCACCCAGAAAGTCTCCGTCTTTGCCAAGCTGTCGAATTCTTGAAAGAAAACTTTGTTTTGATCCTCCTTTTAGAGGAGACGAAGGAGACTGTCCCTCTGGAGAGCCAATTTGATCCTTACTGCCGTCTTTTCCTGTTTTTAATAAACTAGAAAGAGCTGAATTCAATTTCATTGTCATCCGAATTCTTTTCACTACACGAGTGGTAGTAGGCTCTTGGGTCGTCTGCTTTCTTCTTAGGGGCGATCTTGGAGACGCTGCCTCTTCTTCATCTGGCTCAGGATCAAACATCGCTTTTATAGTGTTTAAAAAATCTTTCGGATCCGCATACTCTTCGACTAATAATTTCTCAGTTTGTCGAGGATTTATTGCTCTTCTGATCTTTGGTTTAGTTGGGTGAGGATCCTTTATTTCCGACTGAAGCTGAAGAGTCTGGCTATAAACTTTATCTGCGAGATCGCCAATTGCCTGCTGGCATTGCTGGTAATGATAAAAAAGATGAATTGTAGAGGAATTTGGGTAGGTTACGGCTAAATTGGTCGCTCTGTTCTGCATTTTTTTCAGGACAATCCCGAAATAATACATTTTGTCGAGCCTAGCATTCATTTTCTCCTGAATATCATCCATTAGATAGGTCAACGGCGTTGCTAGCTCCGCGAAATGAAAGTCTCTATCGTCCAATTAAAACATAATTACATAAATCCATTATTATTTATTATTTTGTTTCGTTACTTTCTCTGCTTTCTGAATGTTATAAGGTTATACTTCAATATTTCAGCCCCAGTATTTAATTTATGTCTTGAATAACCGCCACATTGAATCATTCTATGAAGTCGGTAGGCTGAAGCGAGCGTGCGGATCGACTGAGCCCTGAGGTCTTTCACTTCTTCAATCTTTTTATATTTATAAAAAGCCTTTACATTACAAACAACACCATCAAATTCAATCTAACAATTATTTCAATTACTCTTTCTTCAGCCTGGTCAAACGTTGATGAGTTGCTCATCGCAACCACCATCAACGAAACCAAAAAAGCACCAATTATGGCTGCAATGATAATTACAGTCCTTCCAAGATGCGTCCTCGGGTAAAAATCGCCATAACCTACAGTTGTCATTACTGCTATCACACACCACAAGCCATTCCAAACGTAGTTCCAGTTCAACCCAGACACATATTGATAAGGCCTAAATCATAGGTAATCACCTAACTCGCTTCTAATTGATTTACTCTTCGAGGATTCTCGTAGCAAATCCCAAAGCAAATATAAAAATAACCAAACCGCCACCGGTAATGATATACGGCTTTGTTTTTACTTCTGCTTTAAGGGCAAACTCAGGACCGCCTTCACAGCAATTTTCATTGCTAAATATCCAAAAGTGTTATCATATCCTTGTTAATGGCTGCGCGGTATTTTACCATATTTCTGTTGATTTATCGCCGTTCCACACTGAATACACAGTAACGACTCTGAAAATCAGATATACTCGACCAATCAACACGATCGTGAATAGCGTATCAAGTCTTTTCGATTAAAACGTAATTTTATCAATCGAAAAAATGGGTTTTCTTACGTATATGTCAGTTGATTGCCTTGTTGAATCCCGATCCAGGTGTAATTCACATAAGGTGGCAGATGCAATAAAACGTAAAGCATTTCAATGAGAAGAAGCCATTTCAACCTCGAATTGCACAGTGTCGCTGTCACTCAAATCAGACAATTGTCACAACACAAAAAAATACTTCCAACTCTCACTTCTCTTCTCGATCTTTTGTATTTGATTAGAATCGCATATCTTAACACCAAAAACACCTCTAGTTGCAGTTATAAAATCAGATTATTTCAATGTTTTACCGACTATTATGGTCCCAAGCGACACCAATGCTCTCATAGCCGATTGGGCAGGCTCCTCCGGCACGTTTTTCTACACAAACAAGTGAAATTCATGCATCGAAAATGGGACAGATGGAGAATACCAGTTGAAATTTGCAAATCTTAAAATTATTCTTTGTTGCACTTAGACAGTCGTAAGTCTCTTGTAGACCTTCTGAAAGATGGTCGTGGTATAAAGTACTCTGTTTGAAGGAATAAGCAGGAAATTAAGCATCAATTGTTGACTTCTGTAGACATTATCAGTATTCCTGAGAGTCCAACTATTGCCGCGATATAGTCGCAGATTTTCATTTTCGTTTCAATAGATTTGATCATCGCTGACCTTCTCTGGTCAGACATAAAGATCTCCCTCATTTTTGGCTATCTGCAACGCTGATTCTCTTTGAATATCCGAGGTAAAATTTAATTAATTTAGCTTACAAGGTGTCTAATTTGGAGCACTTTCTACCTTACATTACTTTTTCTGGGAAATTCTCTTGTGTGAATAAATTACTCTCTGTTATTTCAAGAAAGTACGTGGCATTAACTTTTGACTTCTAATGAGAGTTCCGAAAAAAATTTAATTTGTTTCATGCTCATTCTTAATCCTTGCTTTCCAAATGAATTGAAAAAGATACTCTTTGTAGCCTAATTTTCTTTTAGATCATAATGAGAACTATTCAATTCCTATGTATAAGTGAGGTTTGGTATGTGTTTACTTAAAGGAGATCCAGATTCATTAGCTTTATTTATAAAATTAATTTAGTTTGGAAAATAAATCAAAAACCCTTCTTTGGAGTCCTGTAGTGATCGCATTGTGTACCTTTCATTCTATATTCGTTAAATGAAATGAGCACTGCAATTAGCAGAGTTGCCAAAGATTAAGTAACAAGTAACAGCCTCGGTTCTTTGAATTATGGTAACTCATCCGCCTCTTGGGATGATCTGCTGCTATTATTGGTGGTTATAAGTCTTAGCTGAGAACATGTAAAGTATATATGAAGAAATTCTTATGTTTTCCACCAAAGACAGAGGCCATGTTAATTAGGATGGAATCTAAATGGAGGGAAAGTATAATATCAAAACTTCTAATAAAAAAATTAACGTGAAAAATGATGAATTCCAATCCCACACCACATGGGAAGCAGAGAGTTGAAAGCTAAGGAGCTAACCATCTATTTTTAATCGTAGAGAAAATTTGTGAGTAATTAAGGAGAAAAAGTACTTATTTAAAGTTTACACTACGCTTCAAGCCCGATACTCTGGGAGTAGAGCCCGTTCTTGTGGTTGAAGCTAGTGACTGAGGTTTTTGAAGAATCTCATTATAGACTGGAGACTGTGGATCTTCGGAATAATTGGCTTCATTAGATTTTTTTGCATATTTTTTGGCCAGCGCATAGATTTTCGAGTCCTTGAAATACTCAGCGATCGGGGACCTTGCACTTGATTCAATGATCGAATCTTTTTTAGTGACACCATATTCCTCAATAAATTCTTTCCCACATTTTTCGCAATGCTTCAATTGGCTGGCGATTGAATGACATCGACTCTTTTCATAAATCCGGGCTGTGTGAGCGCCGAACTTGCTTGATGAGGCTTCTGAAACGCTCTGCACTGAGTTAGTCCGAAGAAAAATAGAATCTCCCTTTACTTCAGGCGCAGTCCCTATTAGAGATTAATTAGTCAAGGAATGTGGAAAGCTCTCATCACCTTTTCTGCTTTGCAGATTCGAGAAATATTTCCTTGGGGTCGTTAAAGAGCTGTCTCGCGCTGTTTGTGTTCCTGATAGTACACCACTGTGCTCAGCTGTGCTGACTCGTTTGGAGAGCATTTGCCTCATGTCCCTCTGGGATAAAATATCTTTTGTCAATGCTAATGATGGTTGAGAACCCGAAGATGCCAAACGCGGACGAACTTCCTGGTTAAAATCGATACTCTTCGAACTAATAGAGTATTATTAGTTTCATCAACAATATAATGTCACAGATTATTACTTTCCAAAATGTCTATTATTATTTTCATGCGAATTAGAAGGGAGTCTGCCACTTGAATATTCAGCGTTTACAGGAAAATAGTTTTCTCCTGACTTTTGAGTTTCTTCCCTTGCAGAATATGGATAATTTAACTGAACAGTAATGTCTTGCTGGACTGGATTGGTTTTCAGGTTCCTTATTGAATGCAATTCTGTTATATTCAAGGAAAACGTGTTCTTATGAAGGGTTTGTGCTCTCGCTGCCAACGTTCTAAGACGAGTGGTAGAACTGCCTGCTGAATCTTTGGGGGTGTCTAAATTGCTTTTCCTTTCAGATCGTTCAGTGGGCATGAACTTTGGCTTTTCAACCCCAGTTTCATTTTTATGAATTAGGTCTAAATTTAATTTAAGTTCTGCTTTCAGAAGGACTTGCTGCTCCTTTTGAGTAGTTGAGCGAGCAGGTGTAGCTGCGCTCTCGGATCCAGCTCTTCTGAAGTAATTATTTTCTAATGGTGCTATAGCGATTCATAAGCTCGAGATGAAATGAAATAATCGTTTACTTCTGCTTGTCGAAGGAATCCTGAGTTCGATGCTGTTGAGTTGTTTGTTCAAAGATGGCTCAGTGCTGTTTGATTTGAAGTGACCAAACGTCAAATTTTCATGTGAAGATGGGCTGTTCGGGTTGTTATTAAGGCGATCTTTAGGTATAGTTGAAATCGCGGATCTTTGAGACTCAAAGATTCTATCGCTTTGGAAATCGTCATTATTCAGAGCATTAGGAGTTTTATGTCTCCGGATTTCATTATCTATGTCTTTTAATTTGAGAATAGAGGGTTGGATGTTATTTTTGCTGTTGAGTGGGCTGCTGGGATTGTTAGATTCCAAGAACTTAGAGTAATTCACCCCACTTTTGGTCAGATCGAGCACTTTTCGAGAGTCTGAGGGGTCAGCTAGCTTGGCTCTGTTTTCTCTGGTTGAAAATGAAGGATGTCGATTCGAATCGACAGTTAGTGCTTCACGATCAGCCTCTGAAACTACTCTTCTAGTCGAAGATGCTGAAGAAAACCCTTCATTTCTCTCATTTCCGGCGAGAGCGAGAGTCAGTTTCGGTTTAGACTGTGGGCGGGCTGCCTTCGAATCATCTTGGTATGCTCTCAAAATATTTGTAAAATTCGATTGCTGATCTCGTGCGCTAAGTTTATTCGTTTCAGTAAAGCTTGGAGTCGCTACCGTAGGGCCTGAAGAATTATATCTATAACGTAATATCACGCTAAGATTCAATGAGAAATCCATATTTCATACCTTTGGAAAATTGAACTAGATGTTCTAGTTGATCCAGACTCTGCCGTGGGTTTATTCATCATCATCCCTGCAGAGAGCTTCCTACTAGGGGATTTCTCTCTTGAAGTAAGAGCATATTCTTTGCTGCCATCAGTGTCACTAAGAAGCCGAGACGTCAGCCCTGAGGCCGTGGGATTCGTCTCTTGTTGGAGAGATGCAGTACTCGCGCTTTGTTTCAATAAGAACCCGGGCTGTCCATTTACTTTTTGCGTCTTTGAGGCCAATGACTGCTCACCGAGAGACGCCAGCGATTTTTGTGTCCATGGTTGCTGAGAGTCAATTGCTCTAGTCACCTGCCTATCCTTCTCTATTGCAACCGGAATCGTTTTCTTCGATGAAAGAGAATTTTCAATGCTTCTTAAATTGTCTTGTCTGCTGGATTGAGAATTCAGCTTTGGAGGAATCTCTATAAATCCCATTTGGTCTTCTTTACTATTATTATCAAGCTCGTTGCTCTTACCGTCTTTCTTAGCCGGGAGTCCGATGGCAGATATATCATCTCCAAGTGAAGGAATTTTTTCGGCTTCTGATCTTCGAGTCGTGAGTGGAGTAAAGCTCCAATCGTCCAGAACTTTGATTTCTGATTCCCTGCTTTTGTTAATCAAATTCTGAAGGATATACGACTCTTGCCTTCTCAGCATCATTTCTGTCTTTAATTCGCTGTTGAAAAAATATTAGATAATTAGGTGTTATCAGTGTCTTTACTTAAATGCTTGATACATCCTCTTAGCCATTATCTTTTCGACGATTTTAGCCAAATTAAAGGCCCATGTTCGATATTCTTGCGTTGATCTCTCTGATTCAAGTTTCGAGAGGCTTGATGCACGATCTTCCTTGAAATATCGTGCTTGTTCGGATATTTTGCGATATATTTTCAACTTTGTAAATGATACATTGAGCAAGAACTTTGTCTTAGTCTTGAGAAATAGTTCCATGTTTCTGACGAAATATTCAGCGTTCCTTGATTGCAAGAGCGATTTAATCTCATTAAGTGGAGTTCTCTTGTAGTCTGCTAGCACTCTAAACGAATCTTTGAGAATCAACCTTCTCAAACGCTCTTCTAAAGAAAGCAGTGCTTTCATTAAAACAGTTCCCCTTAATTTCATCGCTTCTTGCAATTTCCGAAGAAGCTTTAAGCTTAGCTCATTCTGGTTGAGTTTTCGAAAACCAAATGATAGAACTCTTATATTGGCAAGCCTTAGGATCGAATCAAGCCTTTCCGCTAAAAATATCATCTGAGTTGGACTGAACTTGTATCTGGTATAAAATCCCGGAGTTTCTATGTGGTGCACTTTGGATTCAGTTTGACTGGATTGGCTATTCGCTGCACCATCTTGTTCGTTATGTTTAGACAGCTCTCGTCTCTCATTTCCCTCCATTTCACTCAATTTTTTTTGGACCTCCAGCTCTTGAGCCTGGCTAAAATATTTGTATAAGCTATATTCTTCTGGGAGGCTTGATTCGCTCTGTCGAGATTTAAGTTGTACAGATTGTACTATGTCCAAATCTATAGAGTGGCTGACTTTCCTTCTGGAATCAAAATCTCCAGATCTACCTTTTGACCTTAGCCGATAAGATTCTTTGTTTTTCTCAGGTTCATAGGACTGTATGCTTGGAATATATTCTATTAAACTGATTTCTTGTACTCGGTCTGCATCCGGGGCCTCTCTGAACTTCTCATTTTTGGTTCCGTCTTCTCTATTCTCACCATTATTTTCAAAACTTTCGTTGTTGGGCAACTTCGATTGTCCGTGAAAGTCAATTTGTTTTATATATGGACTAAATTTATCTTTCTGGAGCCTTTTTGGTCTCGCAGGTTCGAAGAGAGTTGACAAATTCTGGACTAAAATGCTTTGCATAATCTCAAAGAAGACTTTGCACTTATTTAATCTGATATGCTCTTGCTCTTCTTCTTTCTCTGTTGGCTTATGTTTTTCACCAAGCTTCGGCTTGCTGCTCTCGATTTTTCCATACTGACTTGATTTTGAGTTCATGTTTTGAAAGAAATTTCCAAATGCCTGCTTCTCACTATAACTCTCACTAATCGGAAACGGCTCAGAATCTTTTTGAACACTTCTCCTTTGTATCTGCTGCTTCAAAGCATTATTTTCCCGGCTTAAGAAATCAATCTCTTCATTAGTGACATCTTCATTTTCATTATCATCATCACTGCTGGGCTCTTCACCAACCCTCCGCATTGATGTAACAGAGTGACTCAGTCTCGAACCGGATCCAGGCGGTTCCGATCTCATCGATATGGGCGAATAGGCTTCTATGCTTCGCTCCTCGCTAAACAGTTTTACCTCTCTGGTCTCAATATCTCTCCTCTCTTCAGCTTTCTGACGAGCAAAATCTTTCAATTGCTTGAAGAACGGCAGCAAAAAGAATCGTGAAACTAGGTGCTGCAGTTTCTCAGAGCCTTCTCTGATCCTTACTCCTCTCTTAATTGAAATCTCCCAATAGCTCTTTAACATTTTGTAGGCCCTATACATATTTTCTCTCCTTCTCATCTTAACAAATTTCTCGAGGATTAGACTAAAAGCTCTCGCGCTTGCCTTCTTCTGCATCCTACCCGCTTCTATTCCTCGTCGCGACATCCTCTCAGGTGAGGTATTTGGCGATTTATACTGTTGATTGGTAACTGCAGCTAACTGGATTCTGAGAAAAGCCTTCTCAAGAACAATCTTCTTCCTCAGAAATATTATCGAGATAAAGTTTCTAAACGTGTTCAGAGCGATTTGATCTCTTTTTGTTTTGTCTCTCCAGATCATCAAATATCTATGCATTTTCCTTTCTGTGTGAGTTTTCCATTTGTTGATGATCCGAACCATTTTCTGCTGCACTTTAGGGTCAAAAGTCCTCCAATTTTTCAGATTTTCAAAAGCATAATAAAATTCTCGCTTCAAAGCCCCTTTATAAATCCGCACAATCTGGTAACACGAATGCTCATACCTCAGATACTTCTCCACCTGCTTATCCTTAAAAGATGCCGTTTGGTTCATAAAAATTTTGTTTAACTTGGCAAGTTTATTTCTTTTGATACTCTCTCTTTCACTCAATTCATCAAGATTCCCGCTTGAAGGCCCAGGAGAAAAAGACCTCACATCAGGAAGGAGATTCGCCCTTCCGTTAGACACAACTTGCTGATCGTTTAGGAGGGCTTGACTTGACCTGTGCTCTCCCGTTGATTTCATGTTTCTGTTTTTCCTATAAGCGAAAAACTGCGAAATCTTATTTCTGTAGCTGTCACGTGTCTGTGCTTTATCAGCAGAACCATATCTGGCCTCGTTTGGATCAACAGTGGCGAGCTTCAAATGGTAAAAAGCAGATTCTTTATGCTTGAAAATAAAATCGCTGAGCTTTTTAACGCCACTGCAATATTTGTCCCGAATTGCAGGATCGCGAACCAACAGTTTGGCCCTTGCAGCTTTGAGTACAGCTTTTGTAGCTGCTGGTTTGGTCTGCTTCGGTGGAGAAACTAACAAACCTGAACGCTTTAGACTTGCAAAAGCGTCGTGAACAGTCCTTGCTCTGTTAAATACTAAATCGAGCGCTCTGAATATTTTTTGTGCAGCGAATGCCCTATCAACGGACTTCTTTGTCAGAGTTTTCTTAGGTTTTTCATCTGTAATATAAGATTTAATCGCTTCATAAAAGTCTTCAGGTCCTTCTGAAACACTTTTCGGTGTAGCACTCATTTTCCGAGGCTGTTGAGGTCCTTTGCGCGAATTTCCGTATTGTGTCGTTAAAATATCAAAGAAATAGGCTTTTTTCAAATGAATGTTCTTCTTGAACAGTCTAAACATCTTTGCTATCGAGATCTTCTTCCGCAAATACTGATTGAATTTCTCTTGTAGTCTCATAAACGCAAGCTTTAACATTCTTATCCTGGCCTTATTGAACACCTTCTCATAGGTCACAAATAAATATAATATATTCTCGCTGTTAGTTTTTGCGGAGGGTCCTTTATCGGCGTCATTTCTTTCCTCCAGCTCGAATTTCTGTTCGAGGGAATATAAGATGAGAAAACTAAGGTAAACTTACGACGGTGTTAGATTTTTTTGTAGCAGGCTTCAAATTCATAAAAAGCTGTTGGGATATTGTGTTCGATATTCAAATATCAGTTTTATTTGATTGAATGCGAAATAATTAAACTTTCTTTGAGTTGTTATTATTATCTCATCTCGAGTGGAAACTCAAAGGAGAGTCATATAATCTTCCATCGCTTTTTAATTAGATTTGGATTCAATACACAAATTGTAAATCTTTTCAGAAAAGTGACACGGATAGATTGAGCATATGACTATTCAAAATACATGCTGCTTAAGATCAGAATAGCGCCGCGCCTGAAAAAAGTTGATTTGTGACGCTCGTTTTGGTTTATTGGAAGTTAATGTCTTCGTTCGCTCTAAAAGCGTAGCCTTTATAATCCCATTTCGAGTCAACAATGGTTGGTTCTTCAATTCTGACTCCGTTTTTATCAACGACAGCGATTTGGATTCTAATAAATAGGTATTAGCAAATTCAATCTCACGGAATGTATTTTACTTATCAATGGCATTGCAATCTCTGTAGAAAAGGACTGTAAAGCATTTCTTGATGATATTCTTAGCTTCCTCTTCGCTCATGTCAGGTTTCCAATCGTTGTGAATAATAGGAGTCGCAAAGTATCTGGCGAATCCAGTAACAATGTGGGTGTTTTCGAATTTTGTTCCATATAAATCGACATAAGAGAGGAATCTCTCGCCGTTAGTGTAGCCTCCAATAACGTTTTGGCAGTAGAGAGGGTCCATCTTGCTTCTCTTTGCATAAGTCAATCTCGCTAACAAGGGACGGTTCAGCTACAACATCGGGAAGGGACTTCATTACCCAAATAGTTAGCGTAGTCCTTTGGAGAGTACTTATTCTTGTCGTCGTAGTTCTTAACATCACGATCGATTTCTCTAAGTTTGCTGACGATTTCTTGGAAATCGCTGTATTCTCCGCTTGAAGCTAGAGAGGAAGAGGAAGAGAGAGGCATTATGGAGGGAAGAAATGTTTGATTTTACAGATAATGGTATCATCGCTCACTTTTACGATGCGCTCAGCGCTTTTGAATTGAAGGATTCTGCCGCCATAAGAGAGACCGGTGTCAGAAGCGATCATGACGCCGTCTTTGTAGAAGAGTCCGATGACAGAAGTACCGATTGAGACTGGGCGACTGGAAAAAAGATTAGCGATTTTTGTTGAAAATTAGAGAGAGAGACGGGAGAAGTAGTAAAGAGTAAAACAAGACTTACAGTGTTCTGTAGATTGGCTCCTTGTTCTGTTGGATGTCGAAAATCTGCTTGTCAGAGAGCTTTTGGGTGTATTCCTCTTCCTTCTTCAAGATCTTTAACATTTCGAATGATTTTCTTCTACTAAATGATTTATTTTTTTCTGAATGTGATTATAGGAAAAATTGAAAATTTGATTTATCTCCAGCCTTGGAAGACAAAAAATATGACCGTGTTGAAATTGACGTACTAGTTTTACATTATTCTCAAAATTCACTAGTTGAACATACTCTACCAACTTGATGTCTGCGCTTAGGGTGGAACAGTTGATGAATGTTCAATTTATTTGCAACGATTATGGTATCTGCAACAAAATACACTCAGATTCATCAACTTCAGACATTTCATCTACCTTAGAAATAATAGCTCACCGTTGTTGGTTGAACTCTCGAAAAGGAAAAATAATTAGAAAGGATCAATCTTATGATTACTTGTACCTTTCAATACTCTATTCAAGCCGATACGGACTGTTAATTAAGAGAAATCTGCCCTTATTCGCATCCTAAAAATAGAGTGCTTTATATTTCTCAGCGTGGGTGGGTGATATTACGATATATTTTGTTGATTCTCTCAAATTTTTTCTAAGTTTGACTAATAAATCGATAAGCACTGAAATAATTATAGCTTGGGTTGTAAATTTTAAATATCGAAGAAAAGAGAAAAAATACAATAAATAAACATGGATCAAAGGAGTAGGAGAGAATCTTCTGACAATTTCGATCAACAGAAGGCAGATGAAGCTTGGGGCTTCCTTGAAGAAGGCATCACCAGGATATATGAAAAACAGTCGGCCACTCTGAGCTACGAAGAACTCTATCGGAACGCGTATCATCTCACACTTCACCGCTACGGAGATATGACCTACAAAAACCTCTCACAAGCACTTGAAAAGAACATTTTTAAATATTTCCAGAAACTGAACGCTCTCCAAGACGAGGACTTCCTCGTCCACCTTCAGAACGTTTGGGCTGAAGCGAAAGTTCTAATCAGAATCATTAAAAACATTTTCCTCTACATGGACAAGAATTACGTTCCTTCCAAAGACAGTAGCGTGAAACCCATAATGATTCTTGGCTATGAAACATTCAAAAAACTTTTGCTTACAAAAGAGCATCAACTTTTCGATAAATTTAAACGAGAGATACTCAACATCATCAAGAGCGAAAGAGACGGATTCCATATTGATCGCATCTTAGTGAAGAACCTGTTGTATATGCTAGTAACCTTCTTTTCTTATATCCTGATAACTGATCTTCGAATATTATCTAGATCGAGTTAGGAACACAAGCAGTCCGTGTAAAACCTAACACAGTGTATGGCTACTCTAACCACGCAAGAGACAACGCAACTATAAAAGAAGTGCCGAGCAAAGAAATTTATAAAAATTATTTCGAAGTGGATTTTTTGGCTGAAACGAAGCAGTATTACGAAACTGAGGCTCAAAATCTGATTCGCGGTGTGACTTGCTCTGAATACATCAAGCAGGCGGAGAAGAGACTGAACGAGGAGAAGGATCGACTGGGATTCTATCTCGACTCTTCAACCGAGCAGCCGCTTATTTCCGTCTTTATCAGCGCGTATATCATTCAAAACTGCAAGGCGTTGGTCGAGATGGAGAATACGGGCTTGCTATTCTTGCTTCAAGAGGAAAAATACGACGAGATTAAACGCATGTATAAACTATTTATTTCAAGCAACGAAAGCTTCGAGTTGTTTTTGAAGTCAATCACAGCGTTTATCAATAAGAACCTGGAAACGTTAGTCAGCGAAGAAGAAAACAAGAAAGACGCGCTGAAAACGGTGGAAAACATCATTGAATTTCACTCAAAGGTGATGAGGATATTGAAGAGCGCGCTGGACGTCGACACCAAGCAGCAAAGGCATTTCCATAAAATCGTGAAGGACACTTTCGAGTTCTGGCTCAACAAGAACCAATCGCTGAGCTTCAATCTCAACCAATATATCGACTACTGTCTGAGAACCTCTTTCATTTCAAAATCTGAAGTCGAAATTGATCAAGGCCTCAATAAAATAATCGAAATATTCAAGTTCTTAAACAATAAAGACCTGTTTGAGAAATTCTACAAGAACTTCCTCAGCAATAGGCTCCTCCACGACAAATCTCTCAGCGAGGACTATGAAAAATCAATGATAGAGAAACTTCGAAAGGAATGTGGGCCGTTCTATACAAGCAAGTTGGAGATAATGTTCAAGGACATCACGATCTCCAAGCAAACAATGTCAGATTTCCTCACATGGTACGTCACAAAACAGGAGAAGACGAGCACTCCGCTTGACATCGACATTCGAATTTTAACTCAAGGGAGCTGGCCGATCTCGGAAATAACGAGCTGCACGTTGCCTCAAGAAGTGAAGCCTTTTATTACGCAGTACTCGATGTTTTATCTCAAAAATAACATGGGAAAGAATATTACCTGGGCGACGAATTACGGTACAGCGCAAGTCCGTGCGAATTACGCTGAAAAAAAGAAAGAATTCGTTATGACGACCCACCAAATGTGCGTTGCAGTACTATTCAATGAAAAAACTAAATTCTCGGTGGACGAAATCCAACGCATGACTCAGATCCCTTTCGATGAGCTCAAGATTTGCATTGAAGCCATGTTAGCCATCAAGCTTTTCATAAACGAGTCCAATGGCACAGATATTACGAATCGCGATGTCATTGCTTATAATCCAGATTTCACACATAAGAGCTACAAGATTAAAGTGCCTGAGAAGAGAAAGAAGGGCATCGATAAGAACGTGGAAGAGACGCTAGTGCAGAGCGTTCAATTGGAACGGAAGCATGCTGTAGAAGCGGCGATTGTGAGGATAATGAAGTCTCGAAGACTCATGGAGCACACGCAGCTCGTAGAGGAGGTGATTAAATATTCCTCGATAAACCAATTCACTCCTGATGTGCCGTTTATTAAGCAAGTTATTGAAAATCTAATTAGCCGTGAGTACCTTGACCGAAGCGCGGATAATAGAAATGTTTATGTTTACTTGTCGTAATTACTCGTCATACTCGTTAGGAGTTCACTTTTTAATTCTCATTAATGTAACGCTATCATGTCTCAGCCGTCTGCCTATGATCGCTTGTAATTTCAACTCCTGCTCTTCATAAAGAAAGATTAAGGATAGCTAAGTTTTCAAAAAACAAAGTCACATTGAATAATTTCCCGCTCTGTTGAATATTTATTCTTCTGCGTTTTAAAATTATTCACAGTGAATCCTACAATACCTAAATAAATTCTTTTGAATTATCATATCTAGCATCATTCTGAATGATATTTAATTGTCGCTTGTGTCCAATGAGCCTTGGAATGAGCAATTAACATTTTCAATTCGAAAAATAAAATCAATTAAATTTATCAATAGCATAACAGATGATCTTCTGGCTTCGACTCAAGCTCGACCTCCTTCCCTGCATTGCTCAGGAAATCGATAAAGTCTCTGCAGAATATTTGAGTAACCCTCCCTCCAAAGCTACCATTTCCTCAACTTTATCTCTCAGGGCTTATTGAGAATCTCAAACGTGGCGATAAATCAGCCTTGCAGAATATTTTGGTGATGCAAGCAGCGATTAAGGCCAGGATTGAAGAGATCGATGCTTTCTATGAGAAGAACTATACTGACTACCGCATTGCTTATTTTGAAAAACTGAAAATAAAGCTAAGAAAATTGCTTTACACCTCCATTGAAACTGGAATCAAGACACCTGAGCCAGCTCTCAACTCTCATCTCAAGTAAAAAAAAGCCTATTATCTCAAAGAAAACTGAGATTTTCAAGTGACCCCTTCCGAAGTGTTGAGAATACTCAATCTGGTCCTTATTCGAGGAAGACAGACGCTTTCGCAAGCGAAGAAGAAAAAAGTATTGTCTGATGTTTGGAGAGTTTTCATTTATTTTTATTTTTTTCAAGTGATGACCAGCGGCACTCGACCGATGAGCAGTCAGCAGTTGCAAGGTCAAGATGTTTCACCTACCCGATCAACCAAGATGGCCAGCTCGTCAACTCCTTTGGTAAACTGCCTGACTAAACTGTAAAGCAATGAATGGATTTGAGTAGAAGGGCAATGAGTTTGGTGAAACGAAGACAGGCGGACGTACTATCACAAAGACTTCCGGTGTGGCAGATAGAAATCGCTCTTCTGGTAATCTCAAAGGGAAAGAAACAGCGGCGAGCCGAAGTGGGAAGGTTGAGGATAAATCAAAGAAACCGGTCGTAGAGTAAGACTTCTGGCAAGCGTGGTTGTTTTAATTTGCTTTTGTAGGAATCAAGACGAAATCGTCTTTACAATCAAAATGACGAAGGAAGAATATATGCAATTCTTACAAACTAAGGCGGCTAAAGGCAAGTAAATTGAGCAGCAAATAGCTTTTAAATAGCTCAATATTAATTATAATCTTTGTTTGCGTACTATGAATTTTCTTCCCAAATTCAGTCTCTCTTCTGTAAGAAGGATAGTTGAAATATCAAAGTCTGACCTTGGATTCAAATGAATGAGAATCATCATGGAATAAATAGTTTGGTTGAATCCCCCCAAAAAAAAAAATATCAGGGATCTGATTACCAGAGAGTGCTGGTATTTGGACGTGAGAAAAACTTTCAATAAAATTTATCGATGTGATGAAAAAAAATGCAAAACCACTGAAAATGAACACATAGAATGACTCAGGAGGGCCCTAACTAAGAAGAAAATTAGGAAAGTGACAATTGCTAATATCATCAAATTGATTCATATTTTATTTCAATAGCATTTTATGTTGGAAAAGTTGTTTATGTAGAGTTTTTGCCTTATGATTTCCTTCTAATTTGGTAAATCTTCATATCAGATCTCCTAATGAGATCTCCTAATGGTCAAACTTTATATTTTACTACTCTCATTCATATAGAGACAACGACGATTCTGTCAGAGAGCGCACTTCAAGCGCCAATACTCTTCGCAGAGCTATCTGTTTCAGCCATTAACTCAGTTTCACACTTTGAATTTAGCTCACTTTTCAGTCTCAAAGCAGCAATTCAGTTTTCTGAGTTTGCTCGCAGTTGTTTCAATGAACTCCTATTTAAGCGAATTAAAAGATATTTGACTCGCTTCACAATCTCTCTACGATTTTTTTACCCTCGCTTAAACTCTCTCAGCGAATTTTTCGCCAGACCGGAGTAGACTCCTTGCCAATCTCATCTCAGAGTGCTTACTTTTTCTCATTAACACAGTGAGTTTTGCATTTCTCATATTCCTACACTATAAAAATAGCAAGAGCAATGCAAAATACAAAATAATTTCTTTTAATTATTGACTAAATCCTAAAAACAACTATGTCCAAAGCCGCCCAAACTAAGCCTGCCACCACCGCTGGTGCCACCAAGAAGAGCAAGGCCGACAACCCAATGAGAGAAATCAAGATCAACAAGCTCGTCTTGAACATCTCTGTCGGAGAAACCGGTGATAAGCTCACCAAGGCTGCCAAGGTCCTTGAAGATCTCGTTGGCAAGAAGCCAGTCCTTTCCAAGGCTAGATTCACCATCAGAACCTTCGGTATCAGAAGATTCGAAAAGATTGCCTGCAGCATCAGCATCAGAGGCAAGAAAGCCGAAGAAATCTTGAGAAAGGGATTGGCTGTTAAGGAATTCGAACTCAGAAAGAGAAACTTCTCCAACACAGGTACTCAATTCAGTTTATTCGTCCCTCTGAAGCTATCATCAACAAAGGTAACTTCGGTTTCGGTATCCAAGAACACATCGATCTGGGAATGAGATACGATCCATACACTGGTGAAGCATATTGAGTGAATCCATTGTAATGAGTGTTTTTCAAATAGGTATTTTCGGAATGGACTTCTACGTTATCCTTAAGAGAGCCGGTGGCAGAGTTGCTCTTAGAAGAGCTCACAGATCCCGTGTTGGTAAGATGAATCCTCGAAACATCGATTTCTAACAGCTATTGAAATAGGTAACTTCCAAAAGGTTTCTAAGGAAGAGGCTATTAAATGGTACAAGGAAAAGTACGAAGGTCTTGTTTTGAACTAAGCTAGAAAGAGAACTTGTTTGATATCATTTGATGGCTATAAAAGAAAAGTTGTTGGTGTTGCAAGTGGTTTCGCATCTGCATAAACAAGTGAAACAACACAAAAATCTCTTAAAAAGCTTTCAATAAAATCAGTAGTCTTCATCGATTTGAGAGTATTATGATCCTCAAATTTCATATCATATCTTAGCTTACGAATTAATTTTGTAGAGAGAGAGAATAACCAACTAATTGAGACATTCTCTCTCACTCTTGGTTCTACCTGTAACGTATCATAACTTCCAAAGGCGTAGTTAAAGTGGGCTAAATCAAAAAGTGTTTAACCTTGGTGATACATATATATATCTGAAGTTTGTAGATAAACTAAGTGGAAAAAGTGAGATATTGCTCTTGTAACAAAATTGGTACTTCAATAAAATACCACTCAGATCAATGAGCGTTTTTTGAAATTTGTTTTGTTTTGTTGAAAAAGTTTGATGAGAGGGAGACTGTAGAATATGATTCTTTCGATAAAATTTCAAAATTAAATAAAAAATTTCTAAATCTTCAGAAGAGAACAACAAATTTAATAGTCTCAACTCATGGGAAATCAGCAAGCTGGTGGAGGGATGAATCCCTTCAACGACCCTCGAAGAAAGAAGGAAGACAGAAAGAAGGAGGAAGGTAACCACGTCTCTCTCTTTCCATAAAGTCAAACTTGATTTTTCATATTCTTCAGGCAAAAGGAAAGTCGAGGCCCCACCACAACGTGTAGGAAGAAAAAAGAAGAAGAAAGGTGCCGAAGCAGCGACCAAATTGCCAACAGGTATGTTGATCAGAAATCTAAATCCCTGTTACTAAACCTCATTGCGTTGTACTAGTGACTCCAACAGCGAAATGTCGGTTGCGATTGCTTAAAGATGAGAGAATCAAAGATTATTTGCTTATGGAGCAAGAATTCATTGAAAATCAAGAGAAACTAAAGCCTCAAGGCGACGATAAGAACGTCGATGAAGACAGGAATAAAGTCGATGAGATCCGCGGCACTCCATTGTCTATCGGAACGCTTGAGGAGTTCGTCGATGAGAACCATGCTATTGTTTCAGGAAGCATGGGACCTGAATACTACGTGAGTATCATGTCTTTCGTCGATAAAGATCAACTTGAACCTGGATCTTCTATTCTCATGCATGCAAAGGGTTAGTCTAATAGCGATTTATTTGTTCTGATATCTCTGTATTTATTAGCTATGGCAGTCGTTGGTATCATGCAAGATGAAACTGATCCTCTTCTGAATGCAATCAAGGTGGAGAAAGCACCTCTCGAATCGTACGCTGATATCGGTGGTCTTGAAGACCAAATCCAAGAAATTAAAGAAGCTGTCGAGCTTCCGTTGACACATCCAGAAATTTACGAAGAAATGGGTATTAAGCCACCTAAAGGTCTTTAATTCCTGTTTAAATGACTCTCCTAAGCTTTGACTGATAAATATAGGTGTGATTTTGTATGGCGAGCCTGGAACTGGAAAAACGCTGCTTGCCAAAGCCGTTGCTAACGAAACATCTGCCACTTTCTTAAGAGTTGTAGGTTCGGAACTTATTCAAAAATATTTGGGAGATGGACCTAAACTCGTCAGAGAGATCTTCAGAACTGCCGAAGAGCATGCTCCAAGTATCATTTTCATTGACGAAATCGATGCTGTTGGTACTAAAAGGTATATATTGCTTTGTTGCTACTCCTTTTTCTAATCCTCTGCAAAGATACGATTCCCAATCCGGAGGAGAGAAGGAAATTCAAAGAACCATGCTTGAGTTGTTGAATCAATTGGATGGTTTCGATTCAAAGTCCGATGTGAAAGTCATTATGGCGACGAATAAAATTGAGACTCTCGACCCAGCACTCATTCGACCTGGTAGAATCGACAGAAAGATCGAATTCCCTGTCCCGGACATCAAAACGAAGAAGAAAATCTTCCAGATCCATACTAGCAAGATGGCTTTAGCTGAGGATGTCAATGTCGACGAGCTTATCAATCTTAAAGACGAACTTTCAGGTGCAGATATCAAAGCGTTGTGTACTGAAGCTGGTTTGCTTGCCCTGAGAGAAAGACGTATGAAAGTCACACAGGAGGATCTGAGACAAGCGAAAGAAAAGACGCTCTATTTGAAGAAAGGAAACATCCCAGAAGGACTTTACCTATAAAACGGTTTTACTCTCGACGATTAACAAATTAATTCTAAGCGAGAGGACTTTCGATAGATTTCATGAGTAAATTGTACACAAAACGTCATAATTAGCAGCAATCAAAGCGCTTCATAAATATAACATACGCATCTATCCGCTAAAATAAGCTCTGCAGCTAAGTTATCAATAGATTTTATCTCATAGAACAATGAGAGAAGACGCTCTAGAAAACCTGGAAAGGCAAGGTTACAAAAATGTCTATATAAATAAGTAAAGCGGCGAATTCTATCACAATAGTACTCAGTGTTACTGATTGATGCAAGCTATATATGAATTATACAGAAATCTGGATTATCTAGAGTAAGAATTAGCATTATACACTTCAATTTGCATCAGGTTGAATTTAGAAGAGGAGTCAATTAGATATCAAGTCTCTCAATGTCTCTGAATTTGAGAGGTCAAAGAAACGGATTTTGCGTTGTAACTAATTAGTGTTAGAATCTGATGTTTGATAACTTTTCGGCCCCCAGAATTTCATCATTGTAGAACGATGTGCTTTAGATGCGTTTTAAATAACACCAAGTGCGCTGAGCAAAAAACAAAAATAGAGGTCCAAAACAATGAACTGATGAAAATTAACCCTTGATTTGGATCAAAAAATTTAGAACGTCAAATATTTTGAGACTTCAAGATAGCATCTGATTATTTGCACTTGACATTCACAAAATTTGTCGAGTTTTGATTATTCGGATCCCATTTCTCCCTCTTACCTCCGGAAACTGTGAAATCAGTAACGATCAAAATTTTATTATTTACTGACACAGTTTCAGTCGAGAAGCAGAAGCATTCTATGGGAATCTTATTCGCTATTTCTACAGTCCCTTGATTAATTTTAAATTAAAATAAAATATATCAGAAAGAAGATAATACAATAATATTCATCTGAATTCATGGGAAATCAGCAAGCTGGCATTGGGTTAAATCCATTTATGGACCCTAGAAAAAAGAAAGATGACAGCAAGAAAGAAGAAGGTAATTTTTTTATCCTGTTAGTCGTTGAAAAATAATGTTTCCACTCTCTCATCCCTAAGGAAAAAGAAAAGTCGAAGTCCCACCTCAACGTTTAAGAAGAAAACATAAGAAGAAAGGTCCCGAAGCAGCAGTAAAACTGCCTACAGGTATGCTCGCGAACGAAATCACCTACATAGCACGGTTAAATTTTAATTAGTAACCCCGACAGCAAAGTGCCGTTTGCGCTTGCTCAAAGATGAAAGAATCAAAGACTATTTGCTTATGGAAGAGGAGTATCTCAAACCTCAACAGAAACTGAAGCCCGAAGATATCGAAGAGGAAGGTAACGAAGAGAAAAAAATGCTGGAGGAGATTCGCAGCACTCCATTGGCTATCGGAACGCTGGAAGAGTTCGTCGATGAGAATCATGCTATTGTTTCAGAAAGCACAGGGCCTGAGCACTATGTCAATATCATGTCTTTTGTGGATAAAGAACAGCTTGAACCTGGAGCATCTATACTTATGCACTCAAAAGGTTTCTGAAAAATTCACCCTGGTATTTTCTCTAAAATTTTCTGCTATTCTAGCGTTGGCTGTTGTTGGAGTCATGCAAGACGATGCTGATCCTCTTCTGAACGCGATGAAAGTAGAAAAAGCGCCTCTCGAGTCATATGCTGATATCGGTGGTCTGGAAGACCAAATCCAAGAGATCAAAGAAGCTGTCGAGCTTCCGTTAACGCATCCAGAAATTTACGAGGAGATTGGAGTCAAGCCTCCTAAAGGTATCCATTTCCTCTAAGTGAAGAAACTTCATTCGCCTGGATATAGGCGTAATTCTGTATGGAGAACCTGGAACGGGAAAAACGTTGCTTGCTAAAGCAGTCGCTAATGAGACTTCAGCGACTTTCTTAAGAGTTGTCGGATCAGAGCTGATCCAGAAATACCTAGGAGAAGGACCGAGATTGGTGCGAGAAATATTTAAGACAGCCGAAGAGCATGCTCCGAGTATCATTTTCATTGACGAAATCGATGCTATTGGAAATAAAAGGTGAAAATTATGTGATAATTCATTTCTTACACTACACACAGATATGATGCTCATTCTGGAGGAGAAAAAGAGGTCCAAAGGACTCTCCTTGAATTGTTGAACCAGCTCGATGGTTTTGATGATCACTCTGACGTGAAAGTTATTATGGCGACAAATAAAATCGAGACTCTGGATCCAGCACTCATTCGACCTGGAAGAATCGACAGAAAGATCGAGCTTCCTCTTCCTGATATTAAGACGAAGAAGAGAATATTCCAGATTCATACAAGCAAGATGGCATTAGCTCCTGACGTTAACATCGACGAACTAATCACCATTAGAGACGATCTGAATGGTGCGGATATCAAAGCAATGTGCACTGAAGCTGGGTTGCTCGCGTTGAGAGAAAGACGCATGAAAGTGACTCAAGAAGACTTTAGAAAAGCCAAAGAAAAGACTCTTCACTTAAAAACCAGCTCAATTCCAGAAGGACTTTATCTATAATAATATGTACGTACTCTCACTAATGAGTAAAATTAATCTGAAGTATATTTGTTGGAAACCGAAAGGGAAGTATATATGTTAATAACTCTGACTCAGTATTCTTTATATCTATATATAATCTATATATTTATTCCTCTATGGCTGAAACAACTTTATCCTAACCTCGGCCATCAATTCAAAGCTAACTCGTATTACCGAGCAGTTTAGAGCATGAAACAAAGATAGATTCACCATTATTGATTTCAACAAAGAATAGTTGAGTAGAGTACAACGAAGCCTCATTATAATTACACTAGCTTAGGCTGAGTGAAAAATATTATGTATATATATAAAAAGAGGAATCTCGAAGAAGATCTCGATTGACTAGCTATTGCTATGACATTGCTATAAGAAAGGGAAAATGATTAGCTGGTAAAATCAAAAGAGTAAAGATACCTGTTCGTAAGCGTTTATCACTTCAGCTTTGGCCTTCAACTTATTTCTCTCACGGATCTCCTTCAGCATTTCTTCTTGTTGGTGTTTAAAATTGTAAAAATTCGTTTGAGTTTTGATAGATTCGACTCGCAATGCTTCATTCATTAATTTCCTAGCTTTTTCTTCTTTCTGGAACCTGATTCGAGCTAGCTCATCGCGATCGAAACGCAGCTCCTCTGGCAAAAACATCGGACTATCAGACGCCGGCTGAAAATTAATAAAAGTGTTCGCCCACGCAGGAGTTGCACCATATCTCGTCTTCCTTTCCACTAAAACCATCAGGAAAGATTACACTATTATGTTAAGATATTCATTCATACGCGGAGGAGGCTGTTTCGGACGAAGAGACTGCCTGAATTCGTTTTCTTTTTGTCTCGTGTACTCTATATTTTTCTTTATTCTGTGATGAATCTCAACACTTGGAGACATATAAGGGACGATCTTCGGATTGCCATTCTCATCGCATTCGAGCATATCTGGCCTGATCTTCTTACAAAACTCTTGGAAGTTGACGTGGCCTTTATTTTGTGGGTCCAGATATTCTAGCAATTTTCTGATCTCATCCTTCGTTGCGACGTTCATCGCTTCAACCTTTGCAACGAAATCTTTATGGCTCACATATCCTAATTCGAACGCTTTGAGCTTACGGATTCAAGTCAAAGGCATTACCGTCTTTGTCCACGTCAAATTGTTTGAAAACTTGAAAAGCTCGCAAATTTCCATGAAAAACTTTATCTTCAATTCTTTGCAACACTGGATGCAGATCAATGTCCTTTTGAAACGATTCCGTAAACCCAGTGTCATAGTTATGTTTGTTCTCAAGTCTAGAGCGACTGTCTGACGATTTGCTTCGGAACCCTCTCATTGTTCGAGGATTAACTGCGATACCTCCGAAGTACTCCTTCGAAGTTTTCGCACTGCCTTCCCCATCAATGGTTTTATAATATTCCTCATCAGCGAGAGCGATTTCCTTATGTGGTGCAGGCCCTTTGAGCTGCTCTTGTGCTCTTTGGTGGAATTTATGGATATTCTCGCTAGATAATGGCAAATATATCGTTAGGATAAAGAAAATCATATTGAAGTTACTCGTAGAGCGTGAACCCAACCTCATTGAAGTCTGTGTACCCGTTTTTGTTATAAATGAAACTGGAGTAAAATCCTTCAAACTCTCGCTTAGTGAAATTAGCGTCGATTTTATTGAAGATCGAATTAAAGAAGTTCTTAACTTCTTCTTTCGAAAGGCATTTGTCTTTGACCTTCTCAGGTTCAGAGTCGAACGCTTTCGCTGCATATTCAATAAAATCTGATTTCTTCGGGAAGAGTCTTTTCAGATGTCTTGTTATTTTCATGGTCTTATAGAAAAAATTCTCTAGCGTGGGGAACGGTTGTTCTCTTGCATCAACAATTTGTATGGTGTTGTCATTGCGGGTAGAAAACATAGATAGAGTCTTTGATCGATCGGTGGATTCGCTTCGCATTGCGGTTTCCTTTGAGTGGTGCTGTTTGTATATTTTATCTGGGTCAAAACTGAAATCGTTCAACTCTTGAATGAAGTTCTTATAGTCCATTTTGTATTGATCGATTTTGTGATTTTCAAAAATAGTCTTGCAATCCTCGTCGGTAATTAAATTCGCGTTAATTCTCAGTCTCTTTACAGCTTTTTCTAATTTTTCATAGTTGATAGCGCCAGAACTATTAGCGTCTTCTGCTTGAAGATAGTTATTCAATTCTGTAATCTTATTCTTCAGGATCATTTTCACTTGATTTTCGTGCTTTGTCTGGCGCGATTTTTTGGCATCTCGCTGTAAGTAGTCAAGCAGGTTTTTCTTTTCAATATCCTCACGCTGGATCGTTTTTACTGGTAAAGTCTCCAAGTTGACATTTAAAGCGTCATCAGTATTATACACCAGCTCAAGGAACGCATCAAGACCCAGATTTCCAGTCTTTGAGTCGTCGACTGAAGCAACGAGAACTCGAGCTTCATCGATATTGATATTAATTCCCATGCGATTGACCATATTATAAACATTTTGCACGGAGACTTTGCCTTTATTCTCTTCATCCCAACTACTAAAGATCTTCTTCATATTCTTTCTATTCGCATATCGTCTTCGTAAAGCCCTTCTAATATCTCGCACTTTCTGTAAATCAACTTTGTCTTTCAAAGTCTCTTGGTTGAAAGCATCAACAATGACCAATTGCGTTTCTTGTAGTGCTTTCGCGTTTTCCTCATGCTTCTCTTGAATAAGACTATCAGTCTCTAAACACATTCAAGAATAACATCAGTATTATGTGTAACTTGGAGGTATTTCATTTACCTTGAGTTTTCTTACGTTCATTATCTTCCTCCTTCTCGCGATTAGCTCTGCGTCCAATGTTTTTAGAATAGAGCAGGTAAGATTCGCCTGTAAATACGAGTTTGCGTTTCTCTTTTTCTTCCAAATGTGCCGACCGAGGCAGACCAAGTTTTATTTGTTCCCTGACAGTTTTGCTGTTATCTTTGTAGAACGTTTTAGTCGCTTCGAGAGCTTCAGCTCGAGCGTTTCCAGCAGCACTGAATAATCTCGCTCGTGTTTGCATAGGGTCAGCTTTCCTGCTTGCAGAGTCGAATGAACAATCAAGACGATTTGGAGTTTTTGCTAAGGGCTCAAGGCTGCCAAACACTCGAGCTCGGGTCCTGGAATACACGAGCAATTAGTATTGGAAGATGAAACGTTTCTAATACTTATTATCAGTGCTGGCTGCACCCATATGATGGTATCGCTCTCTACGCGCTTGCATTCTTGGCTTTTTCCTTGCGAATTACTAGTGTGTGAATATTTTATTCTTCAGTTATATTTCAATGTTGATAAATTAACTTCAATCCAATTTCTATCAAACTCATTGTACCTCTAAGGAATTTCAGTATTATCATAATTCAAGAGGGCGCGGAAGCGTTATCAAAACTTTTTGTTCGGTATCCTGACTCAATAAAATATCCTCTTGAATGATAGACAGAAGAATAAGAAGTTTCCCATAGAGATATAATAGTAAATTAGATTATATAAATCTAAAGTAATGGATAATTTGATCATTAATTCCTCTCCCCCTCCCACTACTTACAAATGCGCAAAGCATTATACAACCAGGAACGAAATAGCCTTGAACAACTTTTAAAAGATATTATTTAACGAAGACCTTTGTTAATTTATAAAACTAAATTATTCGACAACTTTCTCGTCAATTATTAGATAGCAAATATGTTTTTCACTCAAATCGATTGATGTAAGTTTCCAGCCATACGAATGTAAGGGATATATATTAAAAAAAGATATTTATTATGGCTCTAAATATGAAATAACATCATCAGTAAATGCGAAGCTGATCGGTCTGTTTTCTATAGAAAATGTATTTATTCAAATACCCTTTGTCAATTTTCGCTTCACTCATCAGAATCGATGCGGTCGTAATCACGTTTGTCGTATAGATCATGTTGTAGAGTCCCAACACAATCGCCAAAAGAGGGATTAACAGTATCCATCCTCTTGACTGGACAAAGTAAGCATAGAACACACCGACTATCACGCTTCCTGCGAGAACCAAGAGGAAACTGAACCAGAAATTCATAGTTGCTTCGTTTTTCACCGCCATGTATTTTTCTTGGTAGACTTTCTCGAATTCTGAGGCTCTAGCAAAATTATCAAGATATAACATGTTTCTCAAGTCTTCATGAGGCTTTGGGATAAGAGGGCGGCGGATTGGCTGGTTGGTGATAGGATCTTCAAATGTGATTCCTTCTTCGAGTGCTCCTTCACCACGGTTTCTTTGGATCGCGATTTGGATCTTATCGAAGATTCTGAGGCGGAATCGAAGGAGGCGGAGCTTCGAGAATATCAGAGCAGTGGTAGCTCCGATGATAACCAACCCAGCAGTCTAAGCACAGTAAGGTGAGTCTGAGAGAATTAATTATTTTATCTCTTACATGGTTGACGCTGTCAGTTTCTTGGTAGAAGTTTCTGTAGATTTGCTCATCAGTGCTTGAAATAATCACGCCAGCAGCAACGAGGAAAGCGAGTTTAGTTGCCAAATTAAAGAGGCTATGATAGAAGGTAACATTAGTAAACTGAAGAAAAAATGTTGATGTACAATCCGAGGTAGTGAGGAAGAACGTAGCCAGTTCTGTATTCGTCATAAAACACGGAATCGGACTATATTAATTAATGAGATTGGTGAGAAGAGAAGTAATATTTTACGAAATAGGCTTTGGTGGTTGGCAACACGGAAAAGGCCACAGCAATAGCCACAATTACGATAAGCAACGTCGTCATTGACTCTGCGGCCGCGCCGAATATGAGGACACCTGCAGCGAGAGATAGACATGTGGAGATATTCCAGAACGCGTTGTATTTGTCAATCAACATGATCAGCATTGCGATGAATGTAAAGACGAGAACCAAGATGACGAGGAAAATCATGTAATCGTTTGCCGTACAAAGGAGGTTGATCTTTCCGAATTCGATGCAAAGTCCCTGGATTATGAATGGATGAATTATGAAAATAAAAATCTTGAGTTACCGGTGCGTCAAACTGTCTATAGGCGTAGAATCCGACCCAGAAGACAAGCGTGAAGAGAGCCAATGTCTCGAAGAAGTACACAGATGCTATGTTCGTAAGGAGCTGATTCTTGAGGAAATCAAAGATTCTAGTGATAATCCAAGTGAGACAAATCTTTAAAGCTTTGGAGAATACCTTTTGTTGAATGAGTAGTAAGGTGGAAGGTCTCTCTCATCAGTTCTGGTTGTATCGATGATGAAATTCGAAATGAGACTCAGGAGGACAAAGACACCGGTGCTGGACATCGCAATGATTTGGAAAATCGTCGAATCTCGGAAGGCCTGGCATGCTTGTAGGCATATTTTACACTCATCGACGATCATAATTGCGCAGGCAGTATCACAGTTACACTCCTACAAATTTGTAAGTCTTTTGTAATGATACCTAAGCATACTGTCTGGGCATTCTTCACAATGAAAGGCAATCCAGCAATGAAAAACAGAGCAAGGGCTTGCATGATGCTTTCGAAGTACATCAATATTTTTCTGCTCTTCTGGGAAGGAGTGAATTCGAAGCCGTTCTTGATGGAATTAGCGTTGCTATCAGAAATTAGTTTCTCCAACCTCGATTCAATGGATGTTACATAAGAGAGTAGGACAATAGGGCCGCTCCGAGCGTAAAGTTGAAAGTAAGAGCAGGTGCGTTCGTTTCTTGAGTTTGGCTCAACAAGTACCATTGTGAGGTCAAGAGTCCAGCGGTGCCGACTAGCAGCAATACTCTCTGTAAGATTGTTCTCTGTTTTTTATGAATGCGATCTAAATAGAATGAATGATGTGCCATGTGGATGCGACGAAGACTATTACCATAAATCCATCCGATAATCGGGTCGACGAAGATGAACGAGGCTATGCCGATAAAAACGACAGGCAATAGGTTCTTTGGGTCGACGTCTTTGTATAAATAGACATTGTATGTGTAAAGACTAAAATTGAAAAAGATAATCGTGATGTAGGTGAAAGTGACGAGGAGTTTACGCGAGCGAGAGGAGAACCGGGATGCTTGTGATGTTTGCGGCGGTGACAAGGAAGGCGGCGCCGTAACTGCTAAGTTTTCCTGATTCTGGGATAACGTAAGTGAATTTCGAGCGGCGTTCTCTGACAAGAGTTTGAAGCTTCTGCTCTGTTGTCATGCCGACGCTGGCTCTTCCCAAAGGTCTTGACTGATTCATCATTTGAAATGCAATTTGAGATAAATAATGATTTAATGAAGCAATTTGAGTTCATAGTTGAAATCTTGTCATATCCGTTTTTAAAATATCTGTTTTTAGCTGAAATGAGACTAAGATTGAGAAACTAACGACGAATTTTAGAGTTGTGAGAAGCTTTAACTATTTTCGGAATTAAATTACGCTATTAACTACCTACCTCAGATATATTTCGCGAAATTATCTCCTTTACTTCACCTTATCCATTGTTGTTATGACCTAACAATGTTAACAGCAAATGTTTCAAAATTAAACTTGAAAAATCAACTGTGGTCAAATCTGCCTGACTGTCTATGTTTAAGCAAAACTGATTTGAACAGGTTCCTTGAAAAACGTGGATCTCCAACCCACCAAAGGGTCCTAAAGCAAGAGGAAAGTGTAAAACTTACAAATTTTAAAAAACTATGT
>ENA-UOTZ01000135-UOTZ01000135.1-compost-metagenome-genome-assembly--contig:-NODE-135-length-57146-cov-8.333929_pt1 | contig 57146 bp, 32 predicted proteins | sample MGYA00238144_ERZ746983 | MGnify/ENA primary metagenome ERZ746983 (study PRJEB28759, sample SAMN06268863) | compost metagenome | isolation source: single cell | place: USA: California, Emeryville, Joint...
CTTTTTCTCTATTTATAATTTTGATCTTTCTTCAAAACAACCACCAGCAAGTTGTCTCACCTAATAGTCTGTTGTAAAAGAATTTGCAGAGACACACCTAACTTCAACCCAAAAACCTCTTCTAACCCACTCTAACTTCTGAATCGGCTATAATTGAAAAATAGTATCATTTGTCACTTTTTTCGAAAGATGAATCCCTAGATCTCATTACCTTCTGTGTGAGAGAACCTCGCTTGCAAATATTAGCTCCCTCCTACCAATTTTTTCGCTATTTCTCGAGAAAATCCAACAATGTGCAATTTTTTACAAAAATTTCTTATAATTCACTCTCCTCGATTACTCTATGGATCACTAACGCCAGCTGCCATCCTCACAGAGCTCTCTTTCTATGCAGTCAACTCTCACGAACGAGTCTCGTTCTCTGTAATTCGAGAAATCAATAAATCAATTCCGCTATATTTTACGTAAGAGTAATTTGGTCGAATTTTCTTAGATAATCGCATTAAACAGCCGAATTCTATGAACCCACTCCAATTTTCATCGCTTTCCACTCCAATCTACGAGACCTAAACTTCAATCCATCCACCTTCCTCTTAGACAATCAAACTACCTCCAGAGCCGACTCCTTATTATCCGAATATATGAACCTTTTCACAAAAAACTATTTCAATCGGCCATTATATTTTTTTCCCATTGTTTTCCTCGTTACAAACAAAAAAAACAAAGGGAATTATCAGAGTCTTTGTGGACTAGCTTACGCAAGCGTTTTGTTAAAGCCTTCGAACCCGCTGTGTTCCTTTTTCGAATTTATGAGTTCCTTTGAAACAAGACCTTTTTTTAATTTCACTGAAGGTTTATCCGTACTGCTCTAAAAAGTTAGCTGACAATTTTTCTTTAGTTAAAGTGGGTAAATTCGATCGTTAGTCTTCTCAGGAATGCACCTGCATAGCTGCTTCCTTTTCCGAAGGCATTTCATCTGTCTTCTCTGGTCCTCTCCCTTACCCTAAAGTTTATTTTTCCTAAAAAACACATTTGAGAGTCATGGCAGGACTTTTCCCGCTTAATATCATTGAAGATATTGCTACAATCATGAGTTGCGCTTTGAAGATATTGTACAAGAAACACGTATTCAAAACAAAAAACAAAAATAATAACTATCCTACACATCGTCGTTGTATTCCGACTCTTCATCGTCAGAATACCCGAACATATTTAAATTCCTCGTTTTGATTACTTCCAGCGCTGTTAACGCGGCTGGCCCTAAATCATCTTCTGGTAGGTCAACAGAATGCAATTTCGGCCAAAACGGGTTCAATGCCATTTCTATCACTACCTTGCTGCTGATGATAATGTCAGAAAATTCAATAATTCCAAGATTGCTCCAGCTTCTATTTTTTCCCAGTCCAGATATTCCGTCGTCCATAAATTGATTTCCCGTCAATAGAAGCACCTCGAGGTTCTTCCATGCGGTGTTTTGACCGAGTTTTGTTAGTCCTTCATCTCCAATTACGTTGGTAGTCAGGTCAAGCTCTTCTAAATTTGTCCACGTCGTATTCTCTCCTAGCTTGGCCGCGCCTTTATCGCCGATTAAATTCATTGAGAGGTACAAAAGTCTTAAGTCGACCCAAGTCGTATTCATCGCGATTGCGCCGATACCCTCGTCTGCGATGTTATTTTGCTGAAGATTGAGCAATCTAAGCTTGACCCAGGACGTGTTGGTGGCCAGGCCAGCAGCGCCCTCGTCTCCCATGTTTGTATTAGATAAATTAAGCGTTTCGAGATTAACCCATGATTTATTAGCAGCCAGTCCAGCCGCTCCACCTCCATGCAGATCATTCTGCACGAGGTCGAGTTCCCTTAGACTTACCCAGGATTCATTAGTGGCTAACTGTGTTGCGCCTTCTGCACCGATATTATTCGCCATGAGTTCAAGCGTTTGGAGGTTTACCCACGAAGTGTTTTTCGCAAGAGCTGCAGCGCCTTCGTCGCCGATGTTATTAAAAGATAGCGAAAGCACTCGTAAATTTACCCATGCTTTGTTCAAACTCAATTTTCCCGCGCCTCCTGGTCCGATCTTATTGTTCATCAAATACAGCATTTCAAGATGCTGCCACGTTTCGTTCTCTCCGAGCTTTGCAGCGCCTTCCTCCCCAATATTATTGGAGGAAAGATGCAATTGAAGAAGATTAGTCCATGTTGGATTTGTTGCCAGCGCAATGGCACCTTCACACCCAAAATCGTTTTCAACGAGCCCTAAAATTTCAAGACTTTTCCAGCTTTTGTTTTGAGCCAGACTTACCACCCCGATATCTTGGAGATTATTTCCTTTGAGGAAAAGTTCTCTTAATTTGACCCATGTCTCATTGCTCGCAAGCTTTCCCGCGCCTTTGGGGCCAATTTCCATGTCAGCCAAGTCTAGGACGTTCAAATTGGGCAGTCTTTGCTTCGCTAGGGCCTCAGCGGCCTCTTCTCCGACGATTCTCTCTCGAAAGGTTAGGATCTGAACATTTTCGGGATCTTCTTGGGTTTCTTTAATCAATTCTTCAATTCTCTTGGCGCTTGATGTTTGCAATTCGCCTGAACATGTGTCTGTCATAGAGTTTCTATCAAGATAAGCATTATATATTTTCCAATTTATCAAAACAGCAGTTAGTTTTGATTTGTGGTTACGGACGATAATGCTCTGAAACTCTTAATGATAACTCTTCAGTGAATACTGACGAAATCGAGAATTAATGTTCTATTCTAAATTCTTCATCACAGAAGAACATCTCGCATTAAAATCTGTAGCAAAGGACTTTCGGGGGGTATATTCCATATTTGCCCATGATAATGACATAGGGATGCTTTCCCCATGAATATATATATTTTAAGACCAAATATGAAGGTATGTGGAGATCTCTGGGTATAGTGATGATTTTCGAAGGAATTAAGGATTAAATTGAATTTTTTTTCCCTTGATATAGAGAGGGAGGCTTGGTGAATGCTCCCTATTATGGATTTAATGAAAGAGCTAGGTCTAGCAATGAGATGTATATACTATCTGCAAGGGGTTGAGTTTAGCGTGACGAAAAAAAAGTTTCAAAACAATGCTAGAGAGTGAAGGGGACTAGTAGTTCAAACCTCGGAAACCAAAAAAAATTGAAGGGATTTTCTTGGCGGCTAGTATTGAAAAGTCCTTGGGGCTAGGATATTAGCATTTAGTTGCCTCAGGAAACTCGCTGATGGTTATTAAGTTGAATTTAGAGCACTACAGGGACTCCAAAGGGGGTACCTATTTGATTTATCGCGAAAAGCTTAGAGGGATCCACAATGTGCAGAATTTGAGCAGATCGTAGAGGTAGAAATTGACCTACCGAAAATAGAAACACAGAGAGTTTGAAAAAAGGATACCATTCCTACATTATCGATCTTTGAGCGATTGGGAGGAGTAAAAATGCACGACAGGGTGCATTAGAGAGCTCTTTTTATATTACAAGTGATTTAATGGACTTCAGATCAAAATTCTATCAAATTCGTTTCAATGTTAATTTTTATTTGCAATTTCTGAGTCTAATGTGAAAAATCATATCGCGAGTAGTGTTCTGCCTCTATCCACTTGAGAGTGGGAGATATGGTCTAGATTTCCGGAGTATAGTCAATGACGGCTTGCGAGGAACGAGAGAGAAGTAGCATAATATTAATATTGATTTGTCAGTCTCAGGTGTTGTAAGATCAGCTCTCTGTAGCCAGAGAAAATGCAATACGGACAATTAAACACGGTGTTTTTAGCAGATATTCTCTCCACGCATAGATCAGAACCTCTCTGATCGACATTAGATCGATTGAGAGAGCACCACCGTTGTTTTTCGAGCAATTGCTTTTTGTCGATATACATGTGACAGTCGAACGAATCAATGAAATCTGTTTTTCTTATCAATGAGCTTTTCTCGGTGAATTAAGCTTCTCATTAATGATAATACACCAGTTTTTTTGTGGAGAGACAATAGATCGATGTCAATGCTACTTATTCGGCAACATATCCTGTCATATATGGTCTGGCAAGGTACGACCAAGCAGCTTTTTTTGTTAGTGGATAGTGTATTTACTTTAACACTCCAATATGATAATGTCAAGCAAAGGAGATGAAATCGTTAAAGACTGGGTGGGTCGTCTTAATTTTCGACAGGAAGTCTTTTCCATTCATAATTGAATCGTGCCTCTATATAAATAATAATCTGAAAGTTTCATTTGAGAGCTCGTGAATCGAATTATTAGCACACTCCTCTCCCAACTCGCGGCTGCTGTACTTAAAGACCGATCATAACTTGATAACGACTCGTCAGAATCACAAATCACAACCAATAATCAGTGATTAGACGATGTTTCTTAATTCCGATGATAGATGCTAGCTTTTGGAGAAATAGCTGCTTTGGGAGCTTTTTAGACCATCACCAACAAAATTTTCAACTTACGATTTGAATTTGCTTATCATTTTTAGTCGCTTTGTTCTTTTCAGTTTCAGTCAGTGCGCACTGCAGTTATATCAGAGAAGGTTTTAGAATAATTATTCCAGAATAAATTATCGCAGTTAGGTAAGTGCAACTCGAAATTTGTTTCGCTAAAATAAATCTTATTACTCTGCATTCACTGAAATCATTTATTTGAAAATTGATAGCATGTCTGAGAAATCAAATAAAATAGACAGCGCTGAGAAGCGCGTGACGCCTACCGAAAGTGACTTAATTCAAGTGCAAACCGACCAATCTCTCGATATCGACAGGAAAAATCGACCAAATGAGCTGACCTGCAGCATCAGAGTCCTCGATTTCGTTAATATGGAGATCGGAGAAGCTGGAGTGCACAGACTCGTAGAAAACGTCGCCTGGGTCAGTCCTGAGCTATTTAAACGTCAAGAAAGCCTTGAAACTAACGAAATCAAGGCGGCTATTCCGATTGATAAGAAATTTGAAGAGAGTCTAGTCGATGCAACGTTGAATAACTCAGATTTTGACATGGAAAGCCTGGAAGGTAAAGACTCCAAAGGGAAGTCTAAGGTAAAGCTTGAGTGGGCTGATTTAGAAATGCTATTTCTCATAAACAACAAAATTGAAGGAAAAGCCATCGAGCACTTAAGCCTAAAGTCAACCTGGGCTAACCTCAAGGTGCTTTCTCTCTCCAGCAACAACGTCAGCGACGTCGGAGCAGAGAAATTAGCTGGAAACACCAGCTGGACTCACCTCGAAACCCTCGAACTTACCAGTTGTAACCTCAAACCTACCGGAGTGAAAATTCTGGCGGCGAACACTACCTGGACGAAACTTAAAGAGCTAAACCTCTCTCAGAACGAGATTGGAGAGTCAGGTGCTCAAGCGCTCGCTGAGAACCACAGCTGGGCCAATTTGGAAATTCTACAGCTCTCCCATGCAGAGCTTAGAGATGCAGGAGTGGCGAAACTTGCCGCTAATGTGACTTGGAAGAAGCTTAAATGCCTTAATTTACATAATAATGAGATAGGAGATACTGGAGCCAAGGCTCTAGCCACGAATAAGATCTGGACGGAATTGAGGATCTTATATCTCTCGAAAAATAAGATAAATAATGAAGGAGTGGTCGAACTGGCGGGGGACAAGGTATGGAAGCGTCTCGAAGAGCTGGATCTATCAGAAAACGAGATCGGCGACGAAGGCATAGGAAAACTCGCTTCAAATACCACGTGGAAAAAGCTTGAAGTTCTCCAGCTGTCAGGAAACAAGTTTGACGATAAAGGCATCGCGAGTCTAGCTGCAAACAAGAGCTGGTTCAACCTGGGCATTCTTGAGATCGCGGATATTGTAATCAACGATGAAACGATTTTGAGGCTGGCTTTGAATCCGAGCTGGCCGAAACTTCACACGCTCGAGATTCTTTCAGGTGATCATGGAAAAGCAGTAAGCGCTGTGTTGAAGTTGATAGCCCAACGAAATGTGATAAGGCTAAAGCCCGGTGAGCAACTCGCAGATTTTGACGAAAGAGATACGATTCCAGAGGAGGCAGAAGATGATGAATAAAGCTGTTTCAGAATTTGTTGTGAGTTCGATTCGGTAATTAGTAGGATATTTCTATATAATTTTGAAGGATAATCGTAAAATTAACTCATGCAGCAGCGATGAAGCGTTGTTGCGTATACTGTGTCTTTTAATTCATATTGGATTATGCATATTTATATTGAGTGTGTTTTCATAAGAACAACCAAAAAAAAAATTAAACCTACAATGAGATCAAAGAAATTATATCACCCACCATTGCTAAGCTTGGAGTATGTGAAAGCCTATGTAAATGAATGAAATAGGACGGTTTTCTATTTCAAAGGTGGAAACTCTAATAGAAGAAGAACATTTTGGAAGAAGTTTGTTATCAAATTGGTCAGTTCCATTTTCACTTCAGTGCGCCGAAACCTCCAGTAGTTGAGATCAAATAAGTTAAATCCTCGCCAATTAAAATTTGTGTCAATTCGGTCGACGTAAACCTTCGAAAAGAGAACACTATAGGTATTTTGTTTAATAATCCGCCGATATTTTACAACCTAATTTGTGAGCAATTGTGAATGAGACTCTGTGTTGTTCCCAAAATTTTGGCAGCTATTCTCAGTCTTATTGGACAATAATTCTCTTAAGGCATTGGGCTATTAGAGGTGGGGATTTTTTTGGTAATGCTTGCTGATTGTTAAGTGTCCTGTGTCCTGTGTGAACTGATCACAAGAATATTGGCTAATAGATCAAAAACCAAGGTATTTTCATCATTAGTTGAAAGAAGCCTCATGATGAGATGATGAGGTCCGTAGATTGCATCATTTAGAAGGCAATTACACTACTAGAAGATTAGATCTTAAACGTTTTCTAAAGCGAGCATTACGACGCTAGGTGGCCGTACAAGTCTGCAGTTTCCACTTGAGCAGAGTTAGTGAGATATGTTCAAAGAAAGGTAGATAGAGACAGTTCCCGAAATTTAGTAGAATAGCTATTTGAGATCTATTTTGAGAGAAATGCTGAAAGATTTCATATCCTATGTTCGAGTACGCTCTGAATGTATGAGACACACATATTGCTCTTATTAACGGCAAGTATCGGCTTTAACAACCTCAATCTGAGAAATAAAATGGTAAAAGAAATCAATGATTCATCCAGGAGATCATCTTCATACGAATTACATCAAATCATGTATCAGATCTTATAGTGATTATCGATGATAAATCTAGTTTGCTGAATTTGATCAGGTATTTCCTCAGTATTACTTCAATTTCATCAAATACTTTGTCTTTTTCAAATTGCCTTATGTGACTAAAGCCGCGTTTCAATATTACACAAATTTTGTAAATTATCAAACTTAAACCTGAATTCACACATAACAACTTCAAATGTTAAATGCGAGGTGCAAGTACTGGAATCTGTCATTCGTTAGCTTTGAAGAGCAAAACTACAGAGACTTTCCCCACAACATTCTGAGTTTACCGCCACTATTTTTCCTCTGCTCGAGTTGATTAACTTGGGACAAATGAAAGTTGGTCCATGTTAGACAAAGTCACTCTTCAAGGCAATAGCTGAAACTGAAGAAAATCAGTCAGTCGAGCCTTGTACTTGGTGCTTAATTTAACGCATAACTAAGATGCGGCTTCCTTCACGCAGCATCTGAGTTGGATGAAGCTCGAATCGACTGACTTGAATTTGAAAAAGATGACTCCGAAGGGTTTAGAGTATGTAAGCTTGTTCCAATCACAATATTTGAATCAGTTGATCATTAAGGGATAAACGATGTTTATTTTCATCTTACTATTTGCAGTGGATGTGTTCCTTTTTCATCTGAAAATTAGTGCTTTTTTTTAACCACCTTCTTATTAATTGTATAACTGCAAGCAAATATCTTTTGTAATTCAAGGAATTCGTCGTAGACGCTTTACTTTCCTCCTTTTTTAAAAAAGCTCCTAACCCTTGGTGTGCTCCAGAAAAAGCTTTGTCTCGGCCATTAGGCTTCTAAGTGCCGCGCTCGTATTTCTTCGGTTATACATGGCTTTCTTGATTCAATAAAATCCAGAAGGTGCGAATCAAATCGGTCCAGGTGAATTCAAGTCTTTGCAACGATCGGCTCACCAGCTTTCTTGGTAACTTGTCTTCAAAAAGTTGCATTTTCGTGCGGTTAGTTGCCATTTTATACAGGATCTGTATTTCGATGACTACAAAATTATTCAATAGTCCAGACTTTTTTCCTCCAATTGATCATTACGCACTTGGACAGATTTGCCGCAATGAATACTCCATCAATGCTTCTTTATGAATATAATCTAATGAGAAAACTCTATCAATCATGTAATATTTCCGGCTCACGGTGATAGCTAGTCTTTTTCCCTGATAAGCAGCAAACATGACGAGAAGGTCGTCATCACGGCCTTCTTTTTCCTTAATCTCTCTATTTTCTTCGAGAAGCTTCGTTTCACAAAAGTTTGACAGTGCTACTGCCGATTAAACGTCTTAGTTTTTACGCTGACAAAAAATAATTATTAATAACCACGATTTCAGAGGCCATTTAAGTGTATTGGCGAATTAAATCGAAAGTAGTCAAATACAGGGGGTGGTCAACTTAACAGAATCAAAAAAATCATATAAAATTGAAATTCTGAAATAGCAATGGAAAAATTGAATACCAAACGTATCGAAGACCTCCTCAGCGACATCAGAGAGACTCGTGAAAGCGTGAAAATGCTCACGTTTAGAGGCGAGCTCCTCAGAGCTGACGGAGCCGAAGTGCTTGCCAACTTCAATCTCCCCAGTTTAAGAGTTCTTGATCTGGTTGACATGGAAATCGAATCCGAAGGCGCAGCCAAGCTCGCTGAAAATAAGACCTGGCAGAACCTTAAAGAGCTTTTCCTCAAAGGAAATAAACTCAAAGACCTCGGTGTCAAAAGTCTTGCGTCGAATGAGAGCTGGTCGGAACTCGAGATCCTTGGCTTGGTGAGCAACGAGTTCGGCAGCGAAGGTGTCGAGGCTCTTGCAGCTAATAAAGCTTGGACTAACCTCCTTCAACTACATCTCTCATCGAACGCGATTGGAGAAGAAGGTGCTGCAAAACTCGGCGCAAACGAGAGCTGGAAAAAACTAGAAATGCTTTTCCTTATGAATAATGGTATTGGGGCAGGTGGCGCGGCAAAACTTGCCCTTAATACTTCATGGACTAACCTCAAGATCCTCTCATTGTCGTTCAATGACATGGGAGACGAAGGAGTTGCTGCTTTGGCTAGCAACAAGACCTGGGTAAACCTTCAGACTTTGGAGCTCGTGGCAAACAATATTGGTCCTGTTGGCGCGACGAAGCTCGGAGAGAATACCTCATGGACCAAATTGAAAGACTTGGACCTGATTCAAAATAATATTGGAGAGGCCGGTGCTCTGGGACTCGCGGCTAATAAATCATGGGTGAATTTAGAAATAATCAATCTATCCACCACGAGCATCGGAGACGCTGGCGCCGTGGCATTGGCCTCGAACTCGTCGTGGAAAAAGCTGAAATTCCTTAATTTACAGCAGAATAGCATTGGAGACAAGGGCATCACGGCGCTTTCAGAGAATATCACGTGGAATGAACTCAGGATCCTCTATGTTCCAGCAAATGACATCGGAAACGAAGGACTCGAAAAACTGGCGTTGAATAAAACCTGGAGCAAATTAGAAGAACTAGACCTTTCAAATAACAAGATCGGAGACGTTGGCATGTCGAATTTAGCCGCGAATGATTCGTGGACAAACCTCGAGGTGCTCATGCTGACCGGCAATAAAATCCAAGACAAAGGCGCTTCGTACCTCGCGAAGAATAAAAGTTGGGCGAGACTAGGGATATTAGAGCTCGCGGATTCAGAGCTTGGTGACGAAGCTGTTCTCAAGCTGGCGCTGAACCCGAATTGGCCGAAGCTCCATTCTTTGGAAATTCCGGAGGATGATTTAGAGGACCCGACGATAACGGTGCTAGATACAATCAGAAACAGGAGTCTGTTGCAAGTGATGCCGATGACTGAGATAACAGTGGCAAATGAGTGAGGAACCCGCGACTATTTTTAAATTTTTTCTCCTTGCTAATGCTACGTGTGTGTGTGCTACATTCATTGAATGGTCCTCACATGAGAGAATGTAGAATTGATGGTGTTTATCCCCAAATTTCAATAGGAAATCGAACATATTAGGTTATTAATGTTTTTTACTTTTTCGTTTTCATTGTGAAATTTGAATTAACACTTACAGTCAGTCTGACATTGTATTTAAATTCTACGAACGCCTTTTTTGAATATCTCACACGAACAAAATTGGTTTCTTCTTCTTTTAAGTGTTGAGAAAAGTAGAACGTCGAAAGTGATAAATAATGGTGCTAATTTATTGGTAAATGTGAGGAAAAATATGTATTTGCAAAGGTACAAAGGTAGCTAAACTTTACATTTAGGTAACAGCCCAATTCATTTCAAAAATCTCAGCACAAGGCTAAAAGTACCCGCGAAATATGTTCGTTCGTTCTGCATCTGATTTGGTCATTATCCAGACTCTCGAGCAGCGTTAGCGCTGGTAATACAAGAATCGGTGAAGATGTTGCCAAAATTTTTATTATAATCCCGACAATCATTATTGAACTACGATATAAAATTGTATTTTATCGTCAGAGAAGACGCGTGATTTGAATTTTATCATTTCAGATTCACTATAACCAACTACCATTTAACAATCATGATCACTATGAAATCTGTTGGAAAGAGGAACAATGGATGCTCTGCCTTATATCAGAAGATGCTAATTAAATATGAAAAATTTCCTAATCGTTTAAGCTGTTTGAAAATTTGAGAAGGAGATGGCTTTAGGTTTAGGTTTTATTAACGAAATTCGTCGTTGTTTTTAAATAAGAACTTACCCTCGTTAAAATTTTTATTTATAATAATGTTCAAAAGAATCTCCTTTCGGATTACTGGAGATTTTGCCCTACTGGAGGTTTGATATTACTGCAGATTTTTGCAAAAACCCCCACGCAAACAAAGAGAAGAACCTTTCTGTAGCTTTTCAGAAGCAGGTTTTCTTTAGTTTACATGGTTTGTTTTCTGACAGCTCATGAGTGTTTCGGGTTTTCCCATTGTAGGAAAATTTTGAGAGTGAGTCAACTTAATGAATTCGGATTAGCGGTTCAATCCAATCCTGCTCCTTCACCAAATTTTTTTGGAGGGATAAATTTGAGATTAGTGTCACAAAAATCAGGGTCACTCAATATATAACTGAACATGCTTGATAATAGAAAATTGACTTGAAATCTTTTCTTCCACTGACCAAGAAGTCGGGCCATATAAGGCTTTAGAAGAAATGAATCATTGAGATCGTTGGTGGTGTATAGAACTAAGTGGTAGGTGTGAATAGATTTCTGTTGTTTTGATGGAAGGCCGCTATGATTACAATTGAAATTGGCATAGTTTAGAGTTAGAATTCAAATAGGGAGAGCTCTATGATCAGGATTGGGTTGATGATTGATTAAAGGAACAATTTTTGTTTTCGTTTGTTGAGATGAAATAATAATAAGTCTTATTGGGGAGATGAGGATGATGAGACCAATTTTGATCTCGTGAGGTGAATTTTTCTGGGATGCTAGTTGGTTCCGGGATCCTTTATGGCTAGCTTTAATGCCCAACCTAATACCCGTGATACCTGCTGAGATGTATCATGAAACTATGTTGCAAACCAAAAATGATTTCATAAAAACTCTTGCAAGATTTTGTCCATAATTATCGAGACTTTATAATAACTTTGCTTATTTGATTTCTCAACAATTCAAAATCACACGACTTGATCCATAAACAACTGAGAAAAGTACGACTTATCATATTGTAGTTTCTGCTGCACTCCGAATCCATTATGAAATTGCTTTGATAACTCTATAATTGATATAATTGGGATGAAATTACCAAATGATTATGTTTATGCTGAAACACCCAGCACAACGAATCTTTTCTTCTCGTTATCCTCAGAATTGTCCAGACTCAACAGATTTCGAATTTCTGAAGCATTTGTTTCGAAAAATCTCACTAGAAACACCGAATTCCAATTGTTCTCCTTTAGTTGAGCAAGTGCCTCGCCTTTTATCTAGAGAACTCATTCATTTTGAGGCAAACGAATTCACTCAGAAAGTATTAGAAGTCTCTTTAAAACTAGCTCAATTTTACAAATTATTTCACGCAAAAGAAAATCTTTTATTCGTTAACATATGTTGAAATGCACAGCAGCGATCCACGATGCTTTGACCCAAAATATTCGGTCATCCTATGTTAACATCGAGCCAATCCATAGCGAATTCACTGACGCTTGTGGTTATTTTACATTTTCCGGCGTTTCTAAAGAAAATAATGAACTTCATCATATTCGAGCATTCAACCCACATTCGTCACTGGCAAAGCAGTGCCCTAACAAAGCAACAGCTCTTTTTCTTCAAGAGTTCGCTCATCTATGTCAAATAGCTCCAGATTTCGTAATTCCGAACTCATTAGAGTTCTATAACAACAATATCTGCTACTCTGTCAAGCCTACAGCCAAACCAATCACCTTAAACTCGAGCTTAAATATTTCCAGACTTCTGACTCGCCTGCTCAATGACATGAAAATTCTCTCGAAGTACGGCTGAAGTACGGCGAAGCCGATCTTTCAGCTGCGAGGATCTTTCAAATACAAAGGGAAAATGAACCGTATTTTTTCGTACAAGATTGGGCTCAGGCACTCTCAGCCGAAGAAGAAGGCAAAGCTCAGAATAAGGACGCTTCCGTCGATTCCACTCAATACAATCAACGCTATAATCTATATAATTTGGTCTTGAGCGAGTAGAGTTCTTCGGCAAACTGAAACTTATGCCAAGGCATAAGGCGATATTTGAAAAGATATTGGCAAAGGATTCAAAGAATCGGCTGGATGTCGAGGGCCTTCGCAGAGAGCTTGAGCAAGAAGAGGAAAAAGAAAACGAGAATCTTGATTTAAATTGCAGTGTTATCTCTCTGCCAGGCCCTGAGCTCAATGACTCTCATCAGACAACGAGTAAAATAACTCAGGAAATTGAGCTTCAAAAAATTGTTGAGAATCCTCATCCTGAGCTCTTAAAGCCGACAACGATTGAAAGTTACACTAGCAATGATGCTGGTGCGTCAGGTATCATCTCGATAATTTTTGGCAATGGGAAAAGCGCCTCCAATGGCATGGTCAGGAAAGCAGTATCTCAGAATCAAAATGGAGATATATTGCATGGAGTGACACAAACAGCACCTATTCTAGGAAACGGAGGCCATCTTCTGCCAATAAATTACGAGAAGCTTTGTACCGAAGTGCAAGGGTTGTTTGAACCATCATCTAGGTCAAGAGACGAGATTGATTTATCATATATTCCTCTCAGAATCGAGGATATAACTGCGCTATCGTTCGAGACTTCTTCATGGGATAAGCTCAGTGAAGTGAGTTTAAGAAATTCAAAACTTAGCCATAGAGGAGCTGAGATTTTAAGCAAGACCACCTGGGCAAGCTTATGGAAACTTGATCTCAGCAACAATTGCATTGGGGACGAAGGAGCAGCATCTCTGGGCCTAAATACCTCTTGGACAAAACTCGGTGTTCTCATTTTGAATCATAATTCAATTACTGAATTTGGAGCCGAAGGTCTTGGTGCGAATACTGCTTGGATGAGCTTGAAAACGATCGATTTATCGTCAAATTCGATAGGAGATGAAGGAGCAAAAGCATTGAGTCGGAACATTTTATGGAAAAAGCTTGCAAGTTTGAATTTGGAAGAGAATTCGGTTGGGAAGGAGGGAGTGGCAGCCCTAAAAATGAGATGGCACAGCCTATTAATCAAAGAGAACCATGCGGCGCTTAGAATGATTCGGGTACGAATTAAATGACTTTATACTTCATTATTAAAGAGAGAGGGCTAGAACACGCTAATTCGTGTACTTCCTTGCTTACTAACTCTATTGCATTGCAGCAAGTAATATGAATAATCTATTTATCTGCATGACACTGATGATAGCGCAAAAGACTTCTGATTTTGTGTTGCAATTATTGCATGCGATATACTTCGAATTATTTCAAGTATTCAGTTCAAGAGAATGAAATAATCTTAAGTAGTGCCCTACTATAGTGTAAATGAACAAGGGAGCGGCTAACGTTAGACACTAAGGTTGAGACCAAAAATAATAAACTATGAGAAAGTTACATTGAGTACAGAATCTTTATGAGTTTAATTTTGGATAAAGTAAATTCTAGCTTAATTTGAATAAAAAAACGGAGAATTCACTCATTATCAACTTGCCCTTTCATATCTCAGTTAAAATAAATGTTCATGACATCTGTAGTGCCTTTGGTACAGCTTTCTCTTGGGATGAGATAGAAATTAAAGAGATAACTTCTGCCGAATTTATCCATCGATCAATCAAGAAAGTTATAATTGCGAGGGCAGAAAGCTTGTAGTGTTTCTGATACGAATTCATGTTGATGATTATAAGGGATGCTTTTGTCGGTATCACTGTTGTAGGATTTATTCGGTTGCTATTTGAAAAGCCAACTGTTGTTTTGAGATTTTGCATAATTCAAAAAGAACAATGCTATAATCCTGCGGTTGTCTGTTGCCTAAAATTTCCACAAACAGCTCATTGCATACTCATAGTTACTGAATAGCATATATTCAGCCCAGAAAAAATTAAAGACAGAGTTAGATTGAGAGTCAGGGATCTTTGGAACTACATTTTAGCAGGTCCCTAAAAGAATAGAAGATTAGAAGTAGTAGAAAATAAAGACATATCAACTTTAAGGCAGAGAGAGAAATAATAGCTCTAATCACAAAAAAATCGAATATTAGTGCAAAAATTTCGAGACTACGCCAATTTAGTCACAATTCATTTACTTTTCAAAATAACAATTTTCGTGAGAATCTCTTTTCTACCCAGAACTTACATCCATTTGAGGTTATTGGCTCAGAGTAAAGATTTTCATGGAACTGTAATTCAGCATGAAATTAATTTCTAGTCTCAAGCACGATAAATACACTTTTAATTTCACGAGCTCGTGATTTATTCCAGCAGAAATGAGTGAAAACGAATTGATATCGTTTACAACTGAAGGGTTAAGGTTTGAAGATGCTGATACCGATGATCTTGGGTCCTCCTATAGCGGTAAGCGCGAACTCGAGATACCTTTTGAGCAACATGACAATAAAATCAAATCATCTCCTAGCTGGTTGGAACCGATCACAAGAAGAGATAAAGACTTTGAGAATACAGGAAAACCAAGGTTTTCAAGCTCTAATTCTTTAAGTAGCGGGATTTTCAGAGAGAACTCAACGAACAAAGAGTGGTTAGGAAAATCATCGACTTCAAATAAAGAATTATCGGAAGTCTTAGCTCTCAAAGAAAGAATTGCTGCAGATATCTATGCCTATTACGGAGTACAAGTGCCAAAGATTGAGCTGGCTCTTCAAAAAATGACGAATATTGAAGAATTTCCAAATCTTGAAGGAAAAGAGTCAATTCATGTTATGAGTGAGCTAATGGAAGGCTTCATAACGTATCAAGAAGCGTTTGGTAAGAATTTCAAGGTCATTAACCCAAATCCGAACCAGGAAATCATTCTTCCAGATGGAACAAGATTACCAGAAAGAGGTTTGGGAAACATTTTAGCTGTTGCGATGCTAATAAATGATATTGATGTGATTGGTGCGAGTGGAGGAAATATTGGGTATCAAATTATCTCTCACCCTTTGGAGGAGAAGTACGCTCAAACGATTAAGATTGATCCTGGAGAAGCGTTTGCTAATAATGAAGTTTCAGGAGAAAGAAAAATAAGGGTTGCGTTTACTGGCACTCCGAAAGAAACTGAGTTAGATTTCGATGAACTTCCAAATGGAACGAAAAGAGAGTTCTTGGCAACGCTGCATCGAATATTACAAACGAATGAAGCTACATTTCGAAGGTTTTTCGTTCGAGAGGGAGCTCCTAGTTTTATTACTTTCTTTCATCAATCAGCTGATGAATTAACGCGGTTCTTGATGGACCGAAAATCTAAAATGATGAAGGAATACAGAGAATATTTAGACTACGCTCAAAGAATTTATGAGGGAGAAGAGGAAGAGGAAAAATATCCCACAGCAAGGGACATTGAATGGCAGACAAGAGCTAATGAGGCGCAGGCATACCAAGAAGAGTTATTATACTATATTGAACCCATTGTCATTGACGCAGATGAACCTTTGGAACGAGTCAAGCTTTGGACGGCTATTGATCAGTTTCTGGATTTTGAAAAAGAAAGTATATCAAAAGTGCTCCTACTCAAAGGAGAATCCGGGTCAGGAAAATCTCTGGCATTGCGTTTTCTGGAGCTGGAACTGCTAGAGAAGAGAAGAATGCAGAAAAATGCTCCAATGCCAATCCATATTAACCTAAATAAATTCAATATACATAATATCAAAGATAGTTTTGATAGAACTCTCAATGAAAAATATTATGGTGAATACGATCCAAATAAGTCTCGTTTGGTGGTTCTTATGGATGGATATGATGAAATAGCGGGAGGGTGTCAACTAAATCTGTACAGCATTCTGCAATTAGAGCGATATTCCAAAATTCTGAAAGTTATCATAACTTGCCGGACGCAATATCTCACTTCAGGATATCGGAAATGGTTCAAACCTGCAATAGGACAGTTGAAAGAACTAGAATTACAGCAATTCGATGACGATCAGATTTCTGACTATCTCCGAAAATACTCGGGAGAACTAGTAAAGGCAGGGAGAGAAACCTCCTCTTTTATGAAATACCAAGAAATATTAAGCAACAACCCATTTTTAAAGGAATTGATTGGAAATCCGTTCATGTTAAGGTTAGTTGCCGAGTCTTCGCCACGATTAAACCACTATATTCTATCCAAGGAAGAAGAAACCACAACAGGTGGAAGAGAAAGGGAAGAAACTCATGAAGATACCAAGCTGAAGGTTCTAAATAGATACACGATTTATGAATACTTCATGGAGCATTGGTTCGCCAAACAGGAAATACGACTCATGCAAAGAAGCGAGACCTCAGGCTATTCGCAGGGAATTTCTGCCTTTCGCGTATTTTCAATGAAGGTAGCTTTGTTACTCCTTTCGAAAAGAGAAGTTGAGAGCAAATTTAAAGATGATCCATGTTGGAAGGATTATTTTGGTGATAGCGACCTCGATGTAGTTAAGGCAAGAAACGCATGCCCTTTGAAGAGAACGAATGATCATCAATATTCATTTATTCATAAACCATTTCTGGAATATTTCGCGGCAAAGGGGATTTTGAACGCTATTATCGATGATAAATCAAGTGTTTCTGAAGCTATAAGCATATCTCCCGACTGGGTTACTCAAGATACAGGAGTAATATCGTTCCTTAGAGACGCATTTGCTATGGACCCACGATTAACAGAAAAATGTCTAGAGAGGATAGAAAAATCAAAGGTATTTCTGGCAAAGGATGAAGAAACCCGCCAAAACGCAGCTCAGGCTGCGATCGCGATAACGCTATTAAATGTCGTGAATTATGACTTTAATAAGCTAAATTTAAGTAATATATGTGTTCCAAATGCAAATTTGGCCTATGGTATTTTCGAAGAAACAAATTTCTCGAACGCAGATCTAACAAATGTCAATTTCGCAGGTGCTTCATTAAAAAACGCGATTTTCAGAGACGCTAATTTGACTAACACAAACTTCGGAGAGTGGCCTTATCTGGAGTTTGAAGCTCCAATTCGTTGGGTTTCTTTTTCTAACAATGGAGAACTGCTTGCCGCCGCTGTAGAGAATAGTGTTATTATTTTCCGACGAGAAGCCAAAACTGGGATGATCTATGAAACTAAAAAAATCCGCGAAAAATCAGGTAATATTATCGAATATTGTGAATTCAACGCCGATGGAAAACGCATGATCATCTCTTGCAAAGATGGCACTTCCTACATCTTGGATATAGCTACCGAGGAGCCTACCATTGGTTTAGATAAGAGCTTTGGCGATGCAACTAAAATTTATGATTTTAGTCCTGATGGCAATCAAGTTGCTTTCTCGAGAGAAAACTCTTTGCTCATATGGAATTTCGCAATAAAAGCCTACACTCATGAATTCAAGGGACATAAAGATAAAATCACATGTTTTAAATTCAGTCCTGATGGATCCCAAATTGTCTCTGGGAGTCTGGACAGAACTATTAGAATCTGGGATGTTAGCGGCAGATATTCCGCACGAAAGCAGGTAGCTATTGGAGAAAAAGGGTTAAATTTATCTGGAGCAAATATTGAAGGCGTAATGGGTTTATCTAATGTAAATTTGATGTTGCTCTATCAAAGAGGAGCCTGTGGATTTAGTGAGAAAGAACAAGAGAGATTCATAGGAGATTTAAACGAATCAATAGGAGACCAAGGCAAGACAGGAGAAGAGGTTGATTTAAGTCTAAAGTCGATAAATGATGAAAGCGCCTGTGGTATAGGAAAATATGCAACGTGGACGAATTTAATGAAACTGGATTTATCACGAAATCATATTGGGAATAAGGGAGCTATTGGCCTAGGAGCAAATTCAACATGGAGTAACTTACGCAACCTTAACTTGAATAATAATAAGATTGGCGATGAAGGAGCGGAAGGGTTAAGTAAAAACATAACTTGGACGAAGCTGGAGCTATTGACATTGAAAAATAATCAGATTAGTGATATTGGTGCTAGAGCGTTGTCAGAAAACACTAATTGGAAGAAACTCAAAAATATTTACTTAGAGAATAACAGAGTAAGTAGTGTTGCTACGGTAATGAGAAACTTGAATGGAAAATTCATTAGGCAGGTCATTGAGTTAAGAAATTCTAATCTGATTGTATTTACGGATAAAGAATATATGAAAAGCGCTATTCAACAATTGAACGAGGAGTTTCATAGAAAATTGCGAAGGTACAAAGATGAAAGAAGAGTGGAATTTCTTGATATACTCGGAAAGCGAAAGACTTTGCAGATAACAGGGGAAGATCTAAGAAAAGAAGGTGTTATTGAGGGGTCCGATGAACAAAAAGTACATTCTTTCTGGATGCCATATATTCGCTCTTTAGATCTCACTGAAGAAAATATTGGAGCCAAAGGAATTGAATCTTTATGCAGAAATGCTGATTTGTTTGATTTCCAAGATGCAGAAGCTTTAAAAAGAAGCAAATTCCAGAAGAAGCTATTAAAACTTAAATTATCACGAAATAAAATTGGAGACGAAGGCTGCAAGCCACTTGTCGAAAGCAAAGCCTGGATTAATCTTGAAGAACTCGATTTGTCGATGAACGGAATTGGAGAATTGGGCGCAGAGGCGATTGGACGTCATTCGCAATGGACAAGATTAAAAACATTAGATTTATCAAGAAATAACATCGGTGATCAAGGGTGCCTAGAAATTGCAAAAAACACTACTTGGAGGACCCTAGAGACATTGAGTTTATCAAACAACCTTATTGGAGCCGTAGGTGCAGTCGGGTTGGGTGGTAATACTACATGGCACAGTCTTAAGATTCTCTCATTAGGATCAAATCAGATTTCAGATGAAGGCAGTATGTTTCTTGCAAGGAATGAAACCTTTCGAAATCTCGAAAAACTCGATCTTTCAAGTAATTGCATCAAAGATAAAGGAGCTGTTGCTATTGGAAGCAGCCCGCATTGGATGAATCTCAAAGCGCTGTTCTTGGCAAAAAATCAACTTAGTGATGAAACCATCGGCCTCCTCACAGGTCCATCATGGAGAAGGTCCTTGGAAACAGATTTGCCTGATGAGAATTTTGGTGGGAACTTTAAGCCTTGGCTAGAGAACCCAGAAGAGACAACGGAGGTGGTATTAAAAGGAAAAAGCTTGAAAGAGACGTACGCTTATATTATCGCTTACAATTCGACTTGGACACATCTTCAAACACTAGACTTATCGCAAAGTTCACTCAGTGATGAGTGTGGAGAAGAAATTGGAAAGAACATATCCTGGACGAATCTGGAGAAGCTTAATTTGTCCTGTAACGAAATAAGCGATAGGACAGCTAATGCGATTGGAAATAACCAAACTTGGAGAAATTTGAAATCCTTAAAGCTGAATTCTAATAAAATAAGCGATGAAGGTGGCATGGCCATAGGGAGAAACCAGACATGGACCAATCTAGAAACACTAAATCTACGAAGGAATAGCCTTGGCGATAGAGCTACCGCTGCGATTGCAACAAATCTAACCTGGACTCAGCTCAAGAAGCTTGATCTATCGTATAACGAGATCTCTGATGAAGGAGCTGAGGCGCTAGGTTCGAATACAAGTTGGAAAGAGCTTAAAAAACTGCTGTTGTCAAGAAATAAAATAGGAGACAAAGGTGCCATAGCCATAGCGAATAACACTGCATGGAGAGATCTTGCAACTCTAGATTTATCAGATAACTTCATCGGTGATGAAGGAGCTTTATATATTGGTAATAATAAAATCTGGGAGAACCTTAAAGCGCTTTATCTCTCAAACAATCCTATTCAGGAAGAGACAATTTATTACATAAGGAAGCTGCCTATTTGGAAGGATCACCTCAAAACTGACCTATCTGAAGGAGTTCCTGATGACCTTCTCGCTGAATTCGCAAGTAAATCACCTGAAAGCGTTTTGGCCTTAGATCTTAAGGATCGGGAGCCGCGGGTCATCCTTACTGTTATAACTGGAATTAGCGTGGCTTGGAATAATCTTGAGTCAATAAGCTTATCTTTTAGTCATATTGGAGAGAGTGGAAGTGCAATTATTGGGAAAAATCGAACTTGGAAGAAACTCAAGAGATTGTGCTTAGACAATAATATGATCAACGATGAAGGTGCTTCTGCAATCGCCAAAAACGAAACTTGGATCAATCTTGAAGAGCTTGACTTATCTCGAAATGAAATTACGGAGAAAGGCGCTATAGCAATAGGAATTAGTTCAAGTTGGAAAAACTTGAAAAAACTCAGTTTCAAAGCAAACGAGATCGGTGATGAAGGCTGCCGAGCAATTAGCTGCAATAGACAATGGGAAAATCTTGAATACCTTGATTTATCCTTCAATATTATCGGAGATCAAGGAGCTCAAGCTCTCGGGCAAAACTCTTGCTGGAAGAACCTGAAAACACTCGTTCTCACAGGGAATAATATAACCAATTATGGAGCAAAGGAGCTATGCAAAAACACAACCTGGACCAAACTACAGACGCTGGAGCTTCTGCAAAATCAGATTGGAGAGATAGGTGCTCGGGCTCTGGTGAGAAAGTCATGCTGGGAAAGCTTCGACATGAATAAAGCATGGACAAACCTTGAAGAGATTAACCTATCTCACAATATTATTGGAAATAATGGAGTATTAGGGTTAGGATTGAATTCATCTTGGACAAATCTTCGAAGATTGATTGCACATGCAAGTAAGATTGGTGAGAAGGGAGCTGCGTCGATAGCTGCAAACCCAATTTGGCAGAATTTAGAGGAGCTTGATTTATCGTCGAATGAAATTGGTGATGAAGGAGCGATTGCTCTAGCAAGAAATTCTGATTGGCGCCAGCTGAAGAAATTGCATTTAGGAGACAATAACATCGGTGAAGAAGGCGGTTGTAGGATCTGCAGCAACGAATCCTGGGTTGAACTCCAAGAGTTAGCACTTTGGAAAAACAAATTGGGCAATAATAGCGCTATTGCTCTAGGCAGGAACGAAAAATGGATCAAACTCAGGAAGCTAAACCTTTCCTTTAATGAAATCCAGGATGAAGGCGGTCAAATATTGGGATCAAATACCTCATGGAGCCGTCTTGAAGAACTATACCTCACACATAACCAATTGAGATATCCAACCATTAAGCAATTGATTTGGAATCCTGCCTTGAAAGATCTCAAAACAGTGGACATCACCTTTAATATGTTAACAGATTCAGAATTGAACATATATACTCGTATTTTGGAGTTACGAAGCTCAAAGCGCCGTGCTAAAGACCCAGAATCATTATATATCACAGAAGAAAGGAATGACGAAGCATTTGCAAAGCTGGCCAATGATTTAGAGGTGGTAACATATGATGCATGCAACTTCAGGCCAGACATGAGGATTTTCAAACCGCATGTAACTGAAAAGAGTCCGAAGGAAACGAAAAATACAGGAATTCCTTTCGAGATAACTCCGATCGCCAGTTATGATCAAGTAAGTAAATTTGTTGTTGAGTTATTCTAACTTTTTCTTTCTTTTTGCGAGGGTGACACTCGTCTTCTCACCTACCGGTCTCCTGAAGGAAGAATGGTCATTAATAAATCCAAATGCGTGATTATCAACAATCACAATGGAAATCAGATGATACTTTCCCATGTGAGCTCCCCAAATACTATTGCTGCCTTCGGCGAGGACATTTCAACTTTTATTTCTCCCTGGCCATTGGCCTCTGACGCTTGTGCTACAGATAATAAAGGATTCAACTCTCACGACGTTGAAACACCTCAAGATGATATCAGAAGTACTAAGTACATCGGTCTCGTGAGGTTGGCGGATGAAGGATTCTATACTGGGGAACTAGATGGTATGAAGCTCCATGGTACCGGAAAACTTGTTTATAATAGTGGAGCTCGGTATGAAGGTGAGTTTAGAGATGGTCAAAAAGGTCCTTTCGGCATGTATATACATGAAGACGGAAGTACGTATGTTGGAGAATTCCATAAGGATCTCAAGTGCGGTAGAGGGATGTATATAGCTAACGGATATACACTTTTGGGAACGTGGGAAAATGATGTGTTGCATGGAAAAGCGCTGCTGAAAACGACTGAAGATGAAAAGAATGAAAGATCAGGTAAGGTTATCAATTTTATTCATGGGGTCCTCCAAAACACCTAAGTATCATTTATGGGAGATTTACAAACAGACATTTATTGGTGTTATGGTTTGGAGATGTTTTATACTGATCTCAGTTTTTTTTTGTTTTTTTTTTTTGGTTTATTGGATATAATTGTGACTTGCCCTTCGACTGAAGAGCTTTTAATTTTGTTGATACATATGAATTCACAAGTCATAATTATTGAACTGAGTATTACTTAGGTTTAAGTTTTTTGCTACTTTTGGTGAAGCCCGAGATTTAAGCAGATCGATGTTATTGAATGGTGGTTGGGATATCAAATTTATGTTGGTAGTTTCGATGAAGCAACTTAAGTTATTGGTATTAAAGTTCTTAAAGCTAAAATAAATAACACCAAATTCTACATATTTCTCAATAATTTGAAGATCTTAAGGGTAGCCCGGCTGAAAAACGAGTAGGGCAGCTGAAAGTACGAGGCTGAATCAGCCGAGATGAGTGTTTGAGCTATAAATGGCACTGGAATGTGCAACATGAACACTGAATTTTTGAGATCCAAGAAAACAAGCTATTTCTGGCTTCTTGGTCAAGCACTACCTAAAGCAACAATACTTTGAAGAATTCAAGCCATAGAATTCCGAGGCTATTGGTTTATGGCAGGTAACTTGTTAAGATCGAGTCAAAAGCTCACTCACCGGAGAGATAACGGTTGGGATTGCTCGTATGCCGCAAGCGATAGGAAAATAAGCATAAAATCAACAAACGGACAAAAATTGAGAAACCAAATGCGCATTTCAGCTAACGAGAGAATGAGTAGGGCTAATTAAGCTCATAATTCCTATTGTCCGAGGCAAGCAGAAGTGAATTACATTAAAAATTGATTTTATTAGAGGAAAAAACTCTACTTTTTGGTATATTACTTTATTGTCTTCTCCATCTGCACCCAAAGGAAAGTATGACGATTTATATCAATTGTAAAGGTTGTCTTTAATACGAATGCATTTTTCATTATCCAAATATTAACAAATTATATATTCAACGTCAAAGGCATATTAAATATGGATTAACTTTAATGCAAGATTGTTTGAGGTAAACTAAACAATCCATGTTGGAGCTGGTGGCATGGTAAATTCGGTTTTTATTGGGCCTCCGACAGAATCACATTTAACATTTTTTATACACACTTCCTTAGCTTATTATTTCATTGACAGCAGAGAGAGCAAACGACACCTTGCACGTCGTAGGTGAATTGACTGAATTATTGCTATCGATTTTTTCAATTCGAGTGGTATCGGCAGTATCGGGCTCAGGCCGCTCAGTCGATGAGGTCTTTCTCGCCGTAAGCGCGTATTCTTCAAGTAAATCAATTTTTTGTTTTGTATCTACTGGCGGCACATTCAATGTTTTTTTATCCCTTGACTTTTTCGCTTCTTCCAGCTGACTCAGATATTTCACATATTTCGGATCCACCTCCCTGACGTCTGCATGAGTAGCCAGGTCTTTCAGAAAAGGAATTAGATCGTGCAGGACGGTGTCGGTTTTGTCCCCTTCAAACGGATGAATGAGGCAAATATTCTCTGGTTGATAGTAAGAATTCTCAAGCGAATCCTAATCGAGATAAACTAGAGTTTCACTCATATTAGTTACATCGACAAGCACAACATTCTTTAATGGCAATCCTAAAACCATGAGATCTTTGGTAGTTCCATGCCAGGTTGAAGTACAATCATCTCGAAATAGCATTCTCTGGAAATGCTTTGCAATTCCAAGCGTATTTATGACGGGTTCAGCATACTAATTTCATTGATTAGCGGCATTTCGAAAAAGAAACGTACCCCTCGAGCGCTGGCTGTAAAGAGAATGAGGGTATAATGCTTTGACATCTCCTCGAGAAATTCGAAGAGGTACGGCCTGGTTGCCAAATAGAAACGTTTTCTGCGCTTTTCGACTTGAATCTTTCCAAAAAAAAAGGGTAAGGGGAGAAAAATCCGAATTCTTACGGTCATGGTGCGGTCGCAGCCCGAAAATGAAGAGTCTCGGCTGTGAACTAAGGTCTCATCGAGGTCAATAACGAGGTATTTTCTCTAAATTGAGGTATAATGACTAATTGAAAAAAGATGATCTTATATTGTACCTTGTCAGTGACGTTTTCAGCTTTATGGCGGCTACCTTCTGCCCAGGTAACACTCTCTTCGTCCTCTTTGCGTATGATGCAAGAAAAAGCTTTGAATAAGGACTCAAACATTTTCTGATTTGATTTTTAATTATGCGTTCAGAGTTTATTTTGGTATCTGAATAATTGAGGCAAAATCTTAAATATCTGGACCTCTGACTTGAGTTTAAATTACAAAAGACCGAAATTAGAACTCGAAAAAATTTTCAGGAGGCTCCAAAAAAAAAAAACATGACAGGTCATGAAAATCATTTGAAATGACCATCAATCAAAGCAAAATCCAAAGAACTCGCTATAACTCATTGGATTATCCCCTTATCGAAACGATATTCATAAGCTTTTTTAGTGATAGTACATGAAAGCTGGTTATATATCCTTCTTCTCCTTCTATATCATGATTTGTGAGGCGGTTGTGGTGTTTTGTTGCAGCAGTTGCCGAATAAAAAATACTTATCTAGATACTTATCTAAACGCATAAAAGGTTTTTAATTTCGTTATGTACCGCACGGCAAGGAAAAAAAAGGATTTATTGATTCCACAAACCAAAATTTATTTCCATTAACTGAAATAAATTTTAACTATTTTTCAGTTAGTTATTAGTTTGTTAGACCATCAAAAGCCAGACTTATAAATTTATCGTCGAAGCCAATCTCAGGAAAACCAATGTATTATGACTATCCCTGCGAAGAGTATGGGATACCACCATTGGTCGCAACGAGACTGATGTAAAACTGACATTAAATCGAATTATTGGCTCAGCAAGGATAGTGAGCAAGAGCTCTTCATATTTCGTGTTGAACATAAGAGTTTGCAAGTTGGTTATAAGATAATGGCAGCAAATGTCTTTTCTTAACGCTTGTAGAATAGCTCTGCGTTTATCTCGTCATCTGATCACAGAGAACCGATCAGGATAAATCAGCTGGAAGGTTCGAGAACAATAATCATTTTCGCTGATAATTTTGAATTGGAAACCCTTCGAAAAAGGCGTTAAAACTCCCAATTCCCAAAGGCATCCTCTTGGCTCTCCTCATCATCATGCAAAATCTCGATGATTTGACAATGCAGGGCAAATCTACCCAGATTCAAGATAGATTAATCTCCTTCCATCAAGAAATAAAACATCGATCTTATCAATGCTTCATTGTCTTCCATTGACCCTCCATGGACTTTTTCAGCCTATAGTGAGAGCTTTTGTTATTGTTCAGTTCAAGGAACTGCGTTTGCTGCAATATTTCGTACTTCCCAATCGAAGCCCTTCTTACTGAAACAAACCGATCAGAATTCACATACTGAGACCATGGAACCTGCCAGAAAGTGACGACTATATATACTCTGGTATCAAATCAATAAATCATTAAATAAAATCTCAAAAACATCAATCCCAGTTCTATCTCTTCTCTAATAATGACAATGACTCAAACTATTTCCGTCCAAAGCAACAAGAACACAGGATACTTCAAGCCTAGAGGCAAAAAATTAGAATTCAACGCCTCTACCGCAAACAATTCGTCTAACACGACAACTCGCTCTGGAACTCCAGACAGCAAGTATTCCGATGACATCCCAAGTTACACCAACCAAAAGCAAGGGTACCTTATCGACGTGAAGCCGAAATCAAAGGTGTTTAAGTCCACTGAAGACAAAAAAGCCTTTGTGCAGGAGTATAAAATGAAATTTAAAACCGAACTCTGCAAGAACTTCGAGCTCCGAGGCTTCTGCAAGTTCGGAGATACCTGCTCGTTTGCTCATGGCAAGCACGAGCTGCAACAAAAGAAGCATTTGCATGAGAAATATAAAACTAGACTCTGCAAAGATTTCCATGAGACTGGATACTGCAGCTACGGTCAAAGATGCCAGTATCTGCACAAGGAGACTCTTGGAGTCAACATTTTCTGCAATTTCGCAGCAAATAGCGTAGCAGATGCTGAGAGAACTAAGCAAACTTACGAGGTCTTGGATGAGATCTGGAAGATGAGCAATTCTAATATCAGGGTGGAGAAGATATTGGACAAAATACCTGAGAGAAAAAGACTTCCAGTATTTTGTTCAATCGTTTCATCCGCTTAAATGATTGATACAAAAAAATAAATTAGTGAAGGTTCTCAATGAGAAATTTCTTAAAATTCAAAAAGATATATAATTTATTCATTCTTTCTCAGTATACTTGCTTGGTGTTTTGTTTATGCTATCGCTTGCATGATAGCGTGTTTATAACAATTGATTTAAATTGGAACCGAAAAATGTTACTATTATAGCTGATTATCTTATACTAAGAAGACGTTAGCGTGTGTATGGAATTGATTTCAAAAGAAATTCAAACATCAATTTTATTTGACGAAGAGAATTGTTGCTTTGAAGTAGTGTAATATTAAGTATCTTGCTAACCCGAGTGTGTTGAACCCACTATATGATTTTATGATATCTGATATTGGAGTCGGTCAATTTTGATAAATTAAAATCCAAATAGTCGCTATATTTTTGCTATGAACATTGGAATGGAGCAGGCTGGCTCGAGGGAATTAAAACCGTATAATCTGGCATGGTGCTCTCTCGGATCAAATCTCATTTCATCGTATAATTCACAATCGCCTGAAGTACTTGAAACTTTCCAAGGAGCGCAGCTTCGTGATGGATGTAATGATCTCTCGTAGACTTAGGACTCATTGTGGAAATTTTAGTTCAATCGGCTCAGACGCTCGTCCAGCAAATGCCCGGAACGAATTATCTGCTCTCAACGATATCCAGAGGCTATAATTCCAAGTTTGAGGTCTTCGATCTCTCAAAAAAAAGCAAAATGCTCTACTCTTCTGGAGAGCTACAAGGAAGTAACGTATGTGCAGAAAGATAATTGAAATCACAGTTGAATAGACTTAAACACAGTCGCCTGTAGCGAAAAAGCGCAGTACATGGCATTGCTTTCGACTCGAGGCAAGACGGCGTACTGTATTTTTGATTTTAACCGGCTCGAGATCGTCAAGCGATCAAAATGGCAGCCTCTCTATCAACGTAAGCGCACTAAAGATGCATATTTATTGGTTAATTCCTTCTTGTAGGCAGTATAAGCTCATTTGATTTCAACTCTGAAGGGGATAGAATGGTAATCGCTGACGGTAATGGCTTATGCGCACTGCTAGATGTTGCAACAGATGAATCATTGTTTTCGTTAAAACTCGGAGAAAAAGGTAGTTCAGTTTCTCAGATTTTGAATCCAGATTAATAAGTAATGTCATGCAGGTGTCGTTGGAATCCCAATAGGCCGCTGATCGCGATGAGTTTTGATGGAAATAAACTGAATTTCATTGACGTAGAGAAAGAAACAACGATTCTTAATAGACATCTACTGCTGCATTCTGACAGTAAAGCATAATCAAAGGACCATTTTTCGAATTTACCATCGGCATTAGCGATTTGGTGGATTGATTGGAGACATGATTCTAATCTAATAGCGACCTGCTCGATGGATGAGAGCGTTAAGGTGTACGATATGAGGCAAAATTATGTTGTTAATACGTATAAACATCATCATCTGCGTAAAACCAAGCGAGTTATTTATCTTACCATATGTTGTTAGATAATATTACGACAGTTCGTTGGAGTTCGTGTGGAAATGTTCTCGCAACAGCATCTTGGGATACGAATATTAAGCTGACTGAATTTAGTACAGGGCATACGATTTATAAAGCAAAGACTGCTGATGAAAGTAATAAGTTTGATTCTCAGATTTTTATCGGTTATTTAGATAAAGCAAGTTCATTGTGCTTTTTAGGGTAGGAAGTTTTCAGGTACTGGCTTATTTGGTCAGAGTTTTGAGTAGAAAGCAAAAAGCAAGGTACGCCTTGCAGAGCTTTAAATTTTTCAGCGGGAGTCTATGAATAATTAGTTTCATATCATGAGTAATTTTGGAGAATTCTGCAAACTTTTCAAATATCTTCAGAACAAGATTTAATCAATTTCAAGGAAAGAATTTTATAAGGATTTGAACAGGTGAATGCAACTCAAGCTGTTTAAAAGAAAAGCATTGCAAAATATTCTCATCGCACTGTATGAAGACTGCGAAAAGCAATTAAATTAAATAGAGAAACGAATAATTATTTTGTTTTCTCTTTGGTAAGACTGGCGAAAATCAATGATTTGAGGGCAATGCTCTGTTATCGTTGTCACAAAATAACGTAAAAATGATTGTTCATTCCGGACTATGGAGCAAAGTCTTCGTTGAAAGGTTCCTTTGTTTTGCTTCCATATCAAATATAGTCAAAATTTGACAATTCTTATGCGAATTGTACCTCTAAGCTATGATACGAATTCCAATCGATTGTTTTCTAATTGCCGGGATGAAATGGTATTTTCACTTTATCTTCCAAAGTTGAGACGCGTAATTTATTTTTTCTGACAAACAGTAAATCAGACTTAGTACTAAAGATGGATTGGAATCGCGTCATTGTCGACACTGTCCACTCATCGAATTGAAATTGCGTTCTTTCTTGTTAAAAGCAAGAGAATTCATTATCATGAGCTCGAAGAAATAAAAACTAGAAATCTGATGTGAGGCGTCTTCTAAGATTCTAACTTCTAGGCGATATTTAAATCTCATGAGATCGAATTTTTAAATAATCTACAATTTTTTGGAATATGGAAACATCGGATCTGCAAAAATGGACCGAAAGCCCACTCGTTCAATTGTTGATATTTGAGTTCATTCTACTCTGCAGTAACATACAAGGAAAATTCACATTCCGAAATTTTGAGTAACCAATGTTTAACTAAAATTTGCTAATCTATCTAGGCTCTACAAACTGTATGGAAAATTGTTGAGCGCTTTTCCCTGGACGTATTTGATAGCCGATTTCTTTCACTCTTCCGCTACAAAAATTATGGAGTCCATGTACAAATTTGGGGTACTTCAAAATGGTGTTATCAAGGATAAAAAACCTGGCATCTTTAAATCAATGAAAGAGAAGACCATGAACGGGGACAGCAGCTCGAAAATATCACTACTAGCCTTTATATACAAATTTTCTTCTTTGCAAGCCCATTGTTGCAAACTAGAAGAGACAATAGGGACTTTAAAAGAAGAGAACACGTCATTAAATCAACAAAATCGGGATTTGAAACAACAACTTGCGCAATGCCAGGAAGAGATAAACGTGTTAATGAATCGACATTCGCAAGATATGCAAGAATTAAACAGCAAATTAAAAAATCAAGAGCTTGAAATTGACTCAAAAAGAAAGGAAGTCGAGAATTTAGTAATTCGCCGATCTTCCAAAGAAATCAAGAGCTCCGTTCCTTTCTTATCGATCAAGCTCAACAGCCTTTTTCAGTTGAAGAAACAAGGCTGGAAAGTCCAATCTCAATGCCCTGAGAAAATACTAGAACTCGAAAAAACAAAACTTCCCGTGGTTTCCATTCTCGGTAGCACTGGCAGTGGAAAATCATGGGTTGCGAATAAGCTGAGCTCTGATCAGCTCTCAGTCGGTTGGCAAGAAAACTCAAATTCCATTACTCTTCATTATGTTCCCACTGAAGGCGGATGGTTCAATTTGCTTGATTCTTCTGGCTGGGATGAGCCAATTCACCTCAAAAGCAAGGAGTTAGTCGATGCATTACCCTCATCACTACAGACTAACGAAGAAAACGTGTCTTCAATCAATCACCAGATGAGGTTGCATCAAATTCTGAAAGACGATGCCGTTCTGATCGAACGCCTTAAACTATTCTATATGCTCAGAAATGCTGATATCATACTATTAGTAGTATCGAAATTAACCGATTCTGAAATTTCTAGGATAGCAGAGGTGAAAAGCTATCTGCGAGAACTATCAAATAGCTCAAACTCTCACCCTCAAATGATCATCATCCATAACTTGAACTGGATTTATCGAATTGAAGAAGCCCAGAAACTGATCGAAAATTCGTTAAACCAGGTCTTTTCACTGGAAGAGGCCCCGTTCTTTAACACAAAAACAGAGATGAATGGTGATGTAAACATCAACAAAAACTTATTCAAAGACGAGGCTAAATTCACTCATCTAATCATGGCTGTAGAGGGAAGTGAAGCAGGCAACTATTACAACCCTGGGGCGATTAAGTTCCTGGAAAGTAAGCTCAATGTGCTGGAAAATAAGAAAATGATGCCGTTCTGCAGAAGTTTCGCTGAGTTCTGTAGCAAGGAACTTAATCGAATGATAGGGACTGATCTTTCGGTCCAATATGTCGAGAACGCTCGCATTGTAGCTACGAACAAAGACTCAGAAATCTTAACCTCGAGTCTTTTCCATGCCAGTGGCTGTGAGAGCATCATCCATGAACCAAGAGGCGAATTCAAGCCGAAATATTCAACAAAAGCTACGAGAGTTTCCAATGGAAGTGAAGCACATGTAACAGTTGAAGTAGAGGTGTTGGATAGTGTGATAAGGGAGAAAGCGGTCGTTTTCAAGGATGGGCTTCCGTATTTGAAGATAAGAGGAACCAAGAAGGAAGCGTTTTCTCAGAAGGAAATAATGAAAGCTGACGAGAGAACGGTTGAATTGAACAGCAATAGGCAGGAAGGGGATTATTTACTTGTTATTCCTCTGCTTGATGAGAGTATGGAGTTGAAAAAAGATGCTAAAATTGAAATTGAGGACGTGGCTCCGGGGATTAAGCAGATAAGGTTGAAGTTCCAGACACCCGAGTCTATTGATATCTAGCAAGAAATCTGCGAATGGCTTCATTAAGAGTTCATAAGTCATTGAAGTTAAGGGTAATCTTTCATTCTTGATTAATTAGAAGTTGTTATTGTCGTTTAATGATATTTTGGATTTGTTTCTTGCTTGTAGCAGTGCGGATCTATGGAACAGAAATAAAGTTTTCATGAAAACTTGAATGATGAGTCGTATTGACTTAACAGAAATGTAGTTGAGCTTTTCAAGTTGGTTAATAAATCCGTCAAATAAGGTCATTATTATTAATTGCTTACTCCATTAATATCCAATTTTCTATAGACAACTACTATTCACAATGAAAAGTTGGTTAGCTCGAAGGAACCATTTTTTTCAACGCATTTCAATAATCAAATTCTTCCAAAAATGCTTGGGTTAGTGCTCTCTGGTCTCTGAATCACTGGGTAGGACATCATCACCATATACCGTGAATGAACCAGAGAAATAAACTGTTTTCGAATTGGTGAAAGGTTTCAAGCAATTGGTTGGGCTCAGATCAACTTCACGTTGCGCACGGTTCTGAAAAATTCTCTGTAATTGCTCTTGTCGATAATTTTTGGTAGGAGTTTGATAGCGGTTGAGAATTGTAGCATCATTTTCTTTTCCTCTGTATTCAAATCTTCTCAAGGCTTCCCTAGGCTCTCTCGCTCTGGTTGGGATAGTCTCTCTGAATCTTTCTTCCCGACCTTTCGGATTGGAAAATTTGTTCCAAAAGTTAGATTGAAAACGTTCAACCGATCTCGTTCGCTCCTCAGGCAGCTTTTGAGATTTTCAATTTCTCTCTCATTATCAGTTCGCTTGGCTTCCAAATATTTGACCTTTGATTGTAGTTGCTCGATGGTCTCCTTGGAATCGTCAATTTGTTTCGTAAGAGCTTTGATATGCTGTGCTTGGTTAAAATATAAGTTTTTGAACAGTCTATTTTGGTCTTGTTGACTCTTCAGCTCATCCTCAAGTCTGCTGATTGTTTCATTAAGTGCTTGGCTTGAGGGAGTAAGAACTTTTAAATCATTTTCTGTTTTTCTGATTCTAAATGCCGGTCCAGCATATGTGCTATTTTCTAAATGAAACAGTCTCTCTTGCATGGTTTTCGAGCTTTCCTTTTCAGATTCCTTCAGTTTTTTATTATTTTCAAGGTTTTTGGTTAATACTTCATTTTGCTCTTTAAACATGAGAATGTCTTTACGGGTAATTTGAAGTTAAAGAGTCAAAATCTTTCTCTGCTTTTTCGAGTTCCTTGATGCGAGAATACGAGGAATTTTGTGTCTGATTGAATGTAACTTTCTCTTTCATAAAAGATTCTTTAAGCTGTTCTTTCTCTGCTTCGAGATTTTCAATTTGACGTTTCATGAAAGCAGACTCAGCTTCACGTTCTTCTCTGGTTTTTACTAACTCAGCGGTTAGACGTGACATTTGTTGACATTTTTCTTTGATGAGTTTATCTCGATTTTCTATTTCTATCTTAAGATTTTATATTTGATTACATACCCTTTCCTGCTCATTTCTTGCTTTGCTGAGTTCTGCCTCGAATTCTGAAACTTTTCGTGTGGCTTCGTTCAGTCTTTCCTTCAACAAATATATTGCTTCATTCTTTTCATTCCAGTTGGCTTCGTATGTAGCCCCATTCTTTTTTATATTTGACTCCAACTTTTTAACCTGATTCAGTAGTGAGAGCTTTTCGGCCTCGTAGCTTCGGTGGTTCAAGACCACATTGGCGTTAGCCAATTGTGTATTTTGGTTTTTAAGGGATTCATTTAGTTTTTCTAATTCCGCAACGAAGGAGTCGATCGACTTCAGGTGTTGTGGTATCGGATGCTCTGTTTGGCGTGCTGATTGTATTTTTCGACTTTCAATTGAAACATTCTGAGTGCCTGAATGCTCAGGAAGCGTATTTGTTCCAGTCAGAGCAGGTCTATGGCCACTTCTATTTATGTTTGAATTTACTTGCACTCGCCTTCGTTCGAAACTGTATATTTCACTGGACTTGCATATTGGCCTCGTGTCTCGGTTTGGAAGTGGGATTTTGAGTAGTTCACATCGCTTGTTTCTGCAATGGCGCTTATTTCATCAATTGCTCCAAGAGTCACAGCTCTGTTAGGTCTGCTAAGATGATTCCCTTTGCTTTCTTCAAATTGAGATTGAGCCTCAATCCTTTCTTGGTTAAATTCATGTTGATCATAGATCATATTTGTAGAATTCAATAACTGATGAGCGAGGGACTTGTTGTAATTGCATTTCATATATTATCCTTCTGGAGTTGCTCAGTTTTATCGTGGTTCTTCAGTATTCGAGAATTCTTTATTCAAATACCTTACTTTCTCGATTTCTTGAAAAGTGTGGTTAATTATAATTACACAACTGTTTCGGATTTGAGCAGCAACAACAACTTAATTTCTAGTTTCTGAAATAAATTAGTTATTTTTGGAATGTGATTTTGCTGATTCTAATTGTTCAGATGCATTCTTTGGCGAATAAATAAGATATTCTCTCAAATATTCTCCTAACTCAAGTAATCCAGTGTTAATTTATATTTCTATTCCAACACTTATCCTCTATCTATGAGTTAGAAATAACAAATCAACGAACTATCAGCCTTACAAAAATATTTCTTCCTCAGGCTTAAAGTCGATCACGACCTTCATCGCTCCAGGGATTTCCTTCTCATCAATTTCGTGCTTTACTATTTCCATCTTTTTCAGCAATTTTATTTCAAGCCTAAACGATCCATCCTCCTTTGTGCACTTCAAATATTCAGCTTCTTTGCATTTCTTCTCATTCTTAATTATATCTCTATTCCCAACGAGAATCAGATTCAGCCATCCATTTATCCATTTAAACCTCTTTTCAGTGAGTTCAGAATCCAATACATCAATGATCACGATCACTCTTTTCTGTCCTCCTTCTAGATCGATTATTTGCATTGAATATTTAGGTTTAAACCCTTCTTTATCGAATACCATATAATCCACATTGTACATAAGCTTGGTCTGGTTAATCTTGCTGAACTGCCTTGCAATAATCCTTTCTTTATCGAGTTGCACTTCAACGTTCTCTCCTAAAAGCGAAGTAAGTTTCTGATTGCAAAACTCAGCGTAGCTTTTCGCAAGTTGGACGCACTCTTTATTTTCCATTACATTGATCTTCCCAAGTAAGAACTCAATGGTTGAAAGATTATAGAAATCGCCTGCTTCAGAGTGATCTGAAGCCATGATGAGATGGGTGAGGCCAAATTTGTCCTTCCAAAGACATTTATTCTTACTATGGGATACCTTGCTCATATCATTATAAAGCGGCTGCTCTTCAACAAACGAGGAAGCTTTAAGTATATGGATTTCCTTTTCAGCTTGCGATATCGTCTTGATCCAGTGCAAATTATGAACCACAATTAAATGAGAGACAGACATGTTTTGCTTTTGAGAGTTAGCATGTTTTGTTGCCTGGGCTTTCAGCATGCTGTGAACTTTGGCGATATGATCTTCTTCAGTTTTGGAGAGTCTTCCTACAACCAAAAGGATGATTCCTCCTTGTTTTAATGAGTACAAGAGGTTCATGTCCTCTATGATCCTCGAGTCATTATCAAGCAGCTGATAATCATCGATGATATCTCTCGCCATAAGACCTGCATCATCAGTTTTTCTTTTAGAAATCATATGATTTGACTTATTCTCTTCAAGGGATGTAGGCTGCAGTAGTTTTCTGACATCTTTGTCGAAAGCCCGCACTGGCGCAGAGTATCCAGAGGACTCTAAGATTCCGAAGCATCCGCCGCATTCCGTCAGGATATAAGATAATGAAATCGAATAGGGATTGTGCTGCCAGCCATAGGAGAGCCTTCCGTTGCTTAGCTGGTTCGCGACCCATAAGACTCCAGACCCTGAAGTGCCTATGATGCTGGCGACAGCAATTTTCGAGGTTTCCAAAGTGTTGAGTTTTTCAGGGAGATTACGTGAGACTTTCCAGCCAATTTGGTTGGAAAGGGCTAGGAGAGTATTTGCTTGGATAGAGACAAAAGGAACGTCTTTGGCATCCAATTCATGAGAATATACCGGATACTTCAAAGAATGCAATTCTTTTTCGAGACTGCCTACTTTTTGGATCTGACTGGTCAGAGCGGTCTTGAGTTGGTCGATACTCTGTTGATCCCTTTGGCGTTGCTGCTCTGACTCCTTGTAAAGTATCTGCATATCAACGTTTAGATCAGTGTTGGCTTTCTTCTCGTTTTCAAGCTTTGATGTTAACGTTATCATTATATCTGCAAGTTCTTTAATCTTATTCCCTTGCTTAGTGATCACCTCTTTTTGAGCTTGCGAGGAAGATTCCAGTTCAGAAATTTTATTCCGCAAGCTGGTTTCTAATTCTGTGTGTGCTTTCTTGAGTTCTCCATGCTGATTTTGGAGGCTTATGAAATTTTTTTCATATTTGTCTTTTTGGTCTTCCAACCTTGTGATAGTCTTCTGTAAATCCTTTCCCTGTTTTGTAAGAGTTGTAATTTTTTGCTCTTGTTCTGCGTTATTCTGTTTTAATTGATTAATGATGTCCTCGCTCTTTCTTTTAGTTTCAGTCAAAATTTTTTCATTATTCTCTAAATCCTTCTTTAGTGATTCATTTTGCTGCTTTAGCTTGAGGAGATTCTCCTCAGTGACTCCAATTTTATTTAATTTGCTTAATCTCTCAGCTAATTGATCCCTTTCTCTATGGAGAGTATCAGATTGATACCTAAGGTTGGAAATTTCCGACTCAAGTCCTTGTTTTTCTTGTTTGGTCTTTTGTAACACAGAAGTTAACTCTGAAACCTCTTTGTCCTGTTTTTCCAATACCGCATTGAAGGCAACCCGATCCGAAGCTGACTCGAAAAGTCCCAACTTTTCTATCACCTTTTGTAACTCTGATTTTAGCCTCGCAATTAAATGATTCACAAGATTTGAAGTTTCGGAAGATAGCAATTCTTGGTCGTTATCTCCGGTTTCATCTAATGCTGCCAAGATCGTGTACGAATTTCGGTGTGCTGACACTTTCGCATCAGTTCTATCCGGAATCAATGAATCATGATCAGTGCCAGAGTGGTGCGGTACACACCGTCTGCTTAATTTTTGGTTCCAACTAATTATCTCTTGCAAAAGCATTTTCAACTCCATTGTCAAATCACGAACTTCAGGGTGCAGTATTTCATTCTTTTGTTCAGTCACCATACTGGAAGTTTTTTCCTTCAAGGAATTATGCTTGTTGGCTGCCTCTTCATATACAGGAGATTTCGATGTTTCGACCGAGCCGTTTCTCAGTTTGTCTTTTTCTGAAATGCTGTCCTGCTGCTTGGTTTCACCATCAAATTTCGTGATGCGGCTATAGCTTGGCAGTTCAACGATTCCATTCTCGGATTTCAGTGAGAGGGTATTTTCAGAATCACTTTTTCTGTTATTTTCCCTTAGCGAACATGAAGCTACTTTAATTGTTAATTGATATTTCACTATTTGTATATACCTTTATTTGGAAGATATTGCTTTGAGTCAGTTAGACTACATGCGTTGGTGTAATGTTCATCCAGTAATGGCCGAAGTATTTTTTCCCAGACAACTTTCCCATATGAACGCAATTTCTCATTTATTCTTCGGTTTTTCTCATGGTCTATTTCCGTATTGAGAAGCACTTTACTCTGGTGCATTGGCATTTCTTTGTTGAGTACTTCTTCATTCTTTACGAGATACCTAACAGCAAACATTCAATTGAACTTCACAGAAAAAAAAAAAATACTTTCTGATTGCTTTCAGCACTTTATACTTCAAGTCTTCAGTAGGACCATAAATGACCTTGAAATAGGTTGATTCTTCTGGAGAAAATTCCATTTCTGAAAAAATTTAATTATGATTGTCTGCCAATATTTTCTCAGATTTAAATTGCTCCAACTAGAAGTTTTTCTGAAATTTGAGTTTTTTGGTCAATCAACTAGAGAGTTAGCTTAATGCATTGTCAGAAAGCAAGTTCCTATAAATCTCCGAGGCAAGATAGCATGATGAGTCCTTGACATCAAAATTAGACGCATTTACTCGCAAGGTACAACAAAGTCACCATGATAATAGATGCTCTCGTTTGAGACTCAATATTCTGTGATCAGAACTTTAAAATTCTAGGCAATTTGACCGATAATTCCTTTCTTGCAATAAATTAGATTCATTTTGTCTTTGAAACATTTAAATAGATACCAAGCGCGCAGTCATTAGCAGCAAGTCCGAGTGAGCAGCACACTAATAACTAATTAATTGCTTTTGCCTTTGGTACCTTTCTCTGAGTGAAGCTACTAAAATTGATATCCTGAGTTCCTATCTTGAAATAAGTTTCCTCTCTTAGCTCTGCCTGTTGAAAAGTTTCTCTCATTATCTTGAAATTATGAAAAAGCTTTCGGTAGATACTAATCTAAAGTTTTATAAGTTGCTGCTTTACGAATTTAGAATCTTATGATGGCGTTTAATTGAACAAAGTTTACTTGTATCGCATTACTTTTCCCTTGCCTTCCTACTTTCACGCTCTCAATTCCTTGGAAACTTTACAACAAGAATACAACAATAAGCACAATGTAAGGAGTTCATTTCTCTAGAAGCATTTTCTTCAAGAGAACCTCTGATCCCAGACAGCAATTTCCCTACACGGAGCTATTTCAACTATTTCGACACTATCGAATGACTTTCAACTTGCTTTCCAAAATTTATTTTGAAACGTTTCAATGAGCTTTCATATGCAGTCAATATTAATTAATTTGTTGACTCTGATCCTTTTCTCTGATCAGACAAGATTTCCACTTTATAAATTCCTGTACCGGCAGTTTTATTGATTTATTTGGCAGCATAGAACATAAATCAATCTTCTTTATATATAATGGAACCTTTACAAGAAAACCGAGACCTTGACGCCATCATTCAGAAAAATTCAACTGGCGAATTCAAGAAAGTCCTTAATTTACGCAAAACCACAGATCCCATCAGCTATATCTTCCTAAATACCGAGGATTTAAACAACTCCTTTACGTTGCTGGTTGACAAAGAATCCGAAACCAGCCTCACAGGTGCTCAGCTCACCCATCAGATCGGCGAACTCATGGGAAACAAAACAATACTCATCCAAGGTTGCTATTATGGCGTCGTTGACAATAATAAATTGTTATCTTATTACCGAGATAGTCAGCCGCTCTATTTTAGCACTGTTTCAAGGATTTCTTTGAATATCGAGCTGGGATCGATTGACAACTCAAAGCTCTCAACGCTTCAACTCAAAATATCTGAAGAGGCTGAGTACCAGCACCTTAGAGAACTCATCAGCGCAAAGTTAGACAAGTCTTCTACAGGACTATACCTTGAAAGGCCACTCAGAAAGCAGATCCCTGCTGAGAGCGAAGAACCTCAAGGCGATCAGATCAAAATTATCATAAAAAACATCTTTGCTTCTGAGCTTCAGATGATTGTTGACAAAACAGCAACAATAAGCTCTATCTTAGATAGACTTGAGGCTAAAACGCGGATCTTTAGTGAAAAACTTGAGCTCAAACTGACTGATGGGACAAAGTTAGACCCCAATCAGACAATTCAACACTACAACATCCAAGACGGGACGACAGTAATTCTTACTTTCAGTGTAAGAGGGCCTAGTAGACTTGGAAGAATCGTCGGCAGCAAAACCGAAAAAATAAAAAATCTCTTCATAGACGGCGAGAAACTTGTTTTGTGGGAATTACCAGCCGATTACGATACGAAAATGACAGTAAAATATAAAACTTTGACCGAGAAAATGTGCACCTCTGAGACAAACATTCATGCGAGTATTGGCTCAGTGAAACAGCTCATTGAGCCTGAAGACAAGGGCGCCATCTTGCTCGTACTAAATGGAGTTCAGCTCCCGTTATCTGACACCTTATTTGAGTACGGTATTACGGAAGAAGACATATTGCTCCCTGCTATAAGAAGCCGCGGACCTTTTGGGGCAGAGCAGCTCCAAGTTCCAGAAAAAGAGGGAGCAAGCGAGGTAGAGCTCTCAAAAGAACCTGGATTAGAATATCGGGCTGCCACAGGAGGTCTATGCATTGAAGGGGTATGCAAAACCGCTAATTGCAAAGCCTTTGAGAAGAATGTTGTGGTGAATCTGGGGTATATAAGTTTCGACTCGAAGGCAGACGCAGGAATGAGTGAATGCCCTCTGTGCAAGCAATATGTGACTCCAGTTAAGTATGCAGTAAATCGCTGTACGTTGGTTACAGTGGAGATTCATGTGACCAAAGACGGGGTTGTGAAGCGAAAAGCGAATCAGAAGTGTACGGCATATAAAGAAAGTTATCGATACATTGAGTATGAGAAAGACAGCAGGATTAAAATCCACGTAATGGGTTATTATTCTGCTAATGTAGAAGCAATGAAATGCGCGGTTTGTGCGAAGAATATTGAAAATTCTTCGGAAAAACTGGGTTGTGGACATGTCTACCATACACCTTGTCTGCAAACCATCGGAGAGAAATTGACGTCGAATTGCCTGCTTTGTCATTATTAGATATAACTATTATAATTGAGAGAGAGGAACTTAAAGATCGGTATATTAGATGGTGAATTATTTCGCTAATATTATCCGATAAAGTAAGTATTATGAGGGTTCGAAAAACCTTCATTGAGATAATTCATGTCTTCTGCATACAACTCTTCTCAGTAAGAAAACAGAAACCTATTTAAAGTGAACTATACGAACTTAAAAGTTTTTGAAGAGATGAAACTTCCCTCATTTGATGCTCTCGTGAACGTGAAATCAAGAATTGCTTAGAGCGAGACTTGAAAACTACAAGCTTGTTGGAATAAGAGTTCTTCTATCACAGTCTTACTCTGGATCAGAAATTTGGGAATTTTCTACCTGTGGCTTAAAATCTGACTGAAAAAGTTTTCAAATTGGAATACTGGAATTATTTCCACTGGACTGGAATCATAGGATTGTTTGTTTTTTGTTTTTTTGGTTGAGTGGAATTGAATGCTTCAAACTTGAAGTCATTTCAAGCGAACCGCCAAATAGTTATAATCTTTCAGAAATAATTGTGAACTGTTCCTTCCTTCTAGATTTTCTAAGAATTTTGATATTCAGTAACGAATTCGGAGCAAAAAACTTAACCTTGAATGATCTCAAATGTTATTTCGCCTCCAAGTTATTTACTTGAGTTTCCTTGGTCCACAGCTTAATTAGCTCTCAATTATGCTGAATTGACTGAATGGAAACTCCATAAGATTAATTAGCGCGAATAAGAGCATCAGATGCATTTTTACTGAATTTTTTTTTTAATAATCCGACTGATTCAAATTAGATCGGAAATTTTTTGCATTGCTGACCAATGCATAAAATACGATAATTGCCAGTTAAATTATAATTAGTCAAAGAAACAGAAATCGAAACAATGGGCCTGATGTCCTTTTTACAATCGATGCTGTGCAGCAGCTCACGTAAAGAAGATTCTCCTGAGAAGACTGTATCAAGAAATCCTTTTGGTGACGAATTCAAAGACACTGAGGTGCATTTTCAATTTTTTTCCTTATTCATTAACCGCAATTAGAAAAAACTTCTGGTTTTGGATCTCGATGAGACTTTACTTCATACTCAAACAGAGAGTTTTGACTCCAGCACTCGCCAAATAATCGTAACAAAGACTAACTCACTTATTTGCTAATTTTTTATTGATCAGCTCCCTGAAACTGATAAAAGAATGCAGCTTTTCGTTTCACCTAGACCATACCTCAATGAATTCCTGGAGGAGATGTCGAAATATTATCATATAATTATTTTTACGAAAAGTCCGAGACAAGTATCACTTCACTATTTTCCAGGAGTGTTCAACATGATAAATAGTATGCGCTGGACGTTCTAATTGGCCTTGACATCTACAAATACATTCAGAAGTTGCTTTATCGCAGATACTGTAAGCGGGGTTACTTTGGGTTGATAAAAGATCTTACGATACTTGGGGCTCCTCTCCGAAAAGTCGTTTTAATCGATGTAAACAATCAGAAAATAATACTGAGTTGTATTAATCGTGCTGTTATAGGATACTGTTGATAATACGCTTGAGCAGCCTGAAAATGCGTTAATTATTCCGCGGTATGAAGGAAAAAAAGATGACGACACGCTGTTAAAGCTCATTCCTTTTCTGAAATATCTCGCGTTTGAATATGATGTCAGGGATGTGGAGACCAAATTTGTTAATTTCTTAGTCGAGCAGAAGAGCAAAGAGAAAGAAAAAAGAAGGTTTTCATTAAAGAGTACGTATGAAGGAGACAGCACTAAAAGAACTGAGAATTCTGAAACTCTTTCGAGTGCTAGGTTGAATACAGTCGGTTTTTAGAAACGAACAAACATGTACATATAGAAGTAGTATTATTAGTAGCAAATTTATTTTTTCATAGTGTTGAACGCAATTAAATATTTATGATATTGATTTCAAACTGTTAATGTACTTTCTATCATTCTTTATCTAGAACACCTTGTAAATGTTTCATATTTATTCGGTATATTCAATTTTCAATCTGATATCAATTGTTTCTCTCAGTAAAACAATATAAAAAACAGTAGACAATTACTACTATTGAGAAGTGTTCTTGAAATAAACTTGGTAGGCATATTTCAATGCTATATATTTCGGTTGCCCTTGAAAAGTACAATCGTAAAAGTTAAGTGATTGAAGCCGCAATGAAATAATTTCATTAAATATTTCTTTCAGACTTTTTTTTTGGAGAAAAGTAACAATCAGTAACTAAAACGCAAGAGATTCAATTTTATGATAGATTCGCTTCGAAATCAGTAAATATTAACAAAAATTGCCTTCTTCCGAAGAACCTAAAAGAACGAATCCATTGAACTCCCTCTATGTTACATCCTTTATGAGGGTAAGATTAGATGCTCTTATTAGTGTCAACTTAAAATACCATATACTTATTATTGTAAAAAAAAAAGAAGCCATATTCCAATGAATGGAAAAGAATTAACGGATTAAGTTATCGAAGGAAATACATAATTTTCTGGATAAAATCATAAAAGGAGTAAATTTTATAATCATAGCAGCTAAAAAGAATTTGAAAAGAATGAGTCTGAAGGCCTTTTTCCAAAAGATGATGTGTAGTAATTCACGTAAGGATGATTTCACAGAAGAACAAACAACAGCAAGGAGTGCGCTCCCGGTGGAACCCAAAGCCCTTGAGGTAAATGCATGTTCTGCTGATTTCTTATCGTAAATAGAAAAAAATGCTTGTTTTGGATCTCGATGATACGCTTATCTGCACAAGAAAGCAGAGTTTTGGACCCAACCAAAGACAAATAATTGTAAAAAACAAAGTCTAAGCAGTCACCTCAATTTTTACTTTCAGCTGCCTTCAACAAAAGGACTGGTTTACGTCTTGCCCAGACCACATCTCCATGAGTTTCTGGAGGAAGTGTCACATTATTATACCATAGCCATTTTCACTACAGGGTCCAATGAGGTTTAATCAATTATTGAACAGCAAACGATACGCTTACTGTGTTTTAGTATGCTAGAATCATCTTAAAGAAGCTTGGAATCAGCAAATACATTGAGAAATTGCTCTGTCGCAAAGACTGCACGCGTGAGCACTCTGTATTCGTAAAGGATCTTTCAAAGTTGGGAGTACATCTCAGAAACGTTGTCTTAATCGATGTAAATAATCAATATGGTTAGAATATATAGCAATGGATTTTAATTTTTTTTTCTTCCTTAGGACACTCCTGATACTTCGGAGGAACAACCAGAGAACGCATTGATTATTGAACGATTTGAGGGACATAAAAATGATGACTTGCTGCCGCGACTTGCTTCTTTCCTGAAATACCTTGCTTCGTGCAATGACGTCAGAGACGTGACTGATAGATACATTGATTTCTTACTTGAAGAGGAGAAGAAAATGAAGGCAAAAATGAAAACTAGCTAGTTGAAGATAACCAAAAAAAAAAAGAGAAGTCATTGAAAAGGCATGAAGATGAATGAACGAAAAAGCTTGACATTGTGTGAATATTCTATCAGAGAGGGTATTTGTATATGAAAAAATTTAAGTCTTGTAGGTTCGTGATAAAATATATATATAACTCTGAGGTGAACGGATCTCGATAGTTCACATGATCTCAGATGCCTTAAAGAGCTTATTACTAAATAGCAGATTATAAAATTATATCCTAGTATTTCGATGTCCAATATCAAATTTCAGCTGCGTTTTTATCACCTTCTAAGAGAAACTACCCTCAAAGAATGCTTTTAACTCCTCGGATTGCACACCGAAGTGCCAGCAAAAGCATTTGTATGGGACCAAAGATATTTTGCATCAATAAGTTTTTTCGCAAAGAAAACCTGACATTGTAATTTGGAAAATATAACCTCGAATTTTATTTAATAACGCACAGTTAAGGAAAAGCTCTAACTAAATATATCGATAAATTAACCTTTTTACTTTTAAAATTTTCTTGGGCATCCAATGGTACCTTCAGTCCTCGGCAGCAAAATGGCCAAAAACAAGTCCCATCAAGTATCGGGACCCATTGAGGTAACAGAAAATACTACAACCAACAAGCTAATCGAGCTTTTCCTTTTATTAGTACGTAATGGACCATCTGAAAATACAAAAAAAAGTTGAACATGAATCATCAAACTTGAATTTTACCGAGCAATTGATGTAAACAGATCATAACGTGAAAACTATCCTCTGACCTCTTGCTAACTCAGAAAAAACATTGAGGACGAACGATCTGACGGCTTTGAAGACGGAAGAGTCACAAAAGCGCTGTTTAAACGAATGCAAGTCATAGAGTTAGGCTGTCTTGTCATGTCGCTCTTTGGAATTATACTAACCATCATCCAAGTAACCCAAGCCTTGTCTATCCGCCTGAAAAATGCCTTAGTATGAGCTGGAATTCTATGAAACGCATGATAAATGGTCAATGGTTCTCCTCTACCTCATTTTCGTTGTCAGCATCGCGCTAGGTATTCTATAACAGCCTCATACCAGCTAACCAAAGCACTTTTTCTCAGTAATTCTGACTATCACTCGATACCTTTCCCATGTCGAATTTCTTAAAATGCGCAATGTGATCTCATCAAATGATACGATTTGGACAACTGGTGAATATATTCCTATGATATGCGAGAGTTGCTTGGCATTGGTGATCCCTTACCCTTGGATCAGGGGTAAACTTATCGAAAATTCTCATTCTGAGCGGATTTTTTTTCAGGGGAAATCACCGAGGCGCACGCGTTGGATGATGGATCTAGATTTTACTACCATCCTAATGAAATTTTGGCTTACTTTTCGACGCTCCGCGTTGTGATAGTACTACGAGTGTTTCTCTTGAGCGCATATTGGAATAGCAATCGAGCTCAAAGACTCTGGTAAATAATGATAATTCAGCACATGATTCATTTGCGATATCAGTGAAATGTATGCAGTGGAACCTGGAGCTTTGTTTACAATCAAATGCTGGATGAAGAAAAACCCATATATTTTCGTGTTCGCGGGCTTCTTAGGAAGTATTCCGTTCTTTGCCTGGATGCTTCGAATTGCAGAGCGACCTTTAACCAGAATCGACGGTGACGCCCTCGGCTTCGACTATGCTAATTCTATGTGGCATATTATCGTCACAATGACGACCGGTAATATATTTTTTCATGGTTCCGACGTTTGAAACTGGTGTTTTAAGTCGGATACGGCGATTTCTTCGCCCGAACTTTCCTAGGAAGAGGAATTATTTTCTTCGTGTGTATCTGGGGTACGATGATCATTTCAATGATGGTCGTTACTCTCACCAATATTTTTCAAATGAACATTTTTGAAATGAAAGTAATCTCTCATCTAATGTCTGTGAAAGAAAACAAATCTTTCTAATTAGGCGTTCACAATTCTTGAAAGACTCAAAGCCAAAGAATCTGTGCGTACTGAGGCGGCATATGTTCTTACAAACATTATCAGAGGCAAAAAAATCTCCAAACAAAAAGGCGAACTTTCCGAAAAGCACCTTGATAATGCAAAAAGGCATTTAAAAAAATTCAAATCAGCATCAAGGTTGAATTCTTCAAACTGCGAATAGAAACTTAAAGATGTATAGAAATTATCGAGAACTTTCGGATCAAAACACAGGGATGGATGACGTAATGAGAAACTTCGAGTTTTTGAGAGAGCAAGTCGTTGCTGTGATGAAAAGACAAGATTTTATTTGCGGAGCGCTGAAGGAAGTCATGCCGACGTTAGGAATTGACTTGAAAGCGGTTGAGGCCCTTGCAAAAAAGAACAATGAATCAATGTTAAGTAAAAAATCCAAACAAAACGCAAAAGACCTCGGCGCGACAGATAGAGATGGTAAAATTGAGCTGCTTCTGACTGAAGCGATTCCTGAAGAGGAAGAAATTATCATTAATGAAGGTAATTACATTCAATTACTGGGTTAACTTGGTACCATAACCCTTTAGAAATTGGAGGAAACACGAAAAAGCAAATTCCTTTTTACGAGAGCGTGAATGAGAGTCCAGAAGATGTTAGACTGGTTGAATAAACGTGAATACGAGCGCGCTCCATTGTGGAGAATTATTCTTTTGTTTTATAATTTACGGAGATAGGAGAATGGCTAAATTCTATAGAATTTTTGGTAATTTGGATAAATTGGGTTAGCAAATGCAATGATGTGGTGATAACTCTTGTGGCAAGTTATAATGGAATCGGAAAGTTTTGAACATCACTATCTATTAAATTTTTTTAGGTAAAGATTTGATAAAAAAACTATTACAGCATTCCCGCATTTGTGAGCCATCCTAAAAATTACTAAAGCACCCATTGCTAGAGCTTACCTACATATTGAATCGGAGAGCTGTTTTCATCGAACCTTTACAAAATAATAACTTCTCATTTAATTGACTGGACGAACTCATACGATATTATTGAAAACAAGATTGAAAGGCTTTTCTTGAGATTCTTGAATCAGCGAAAGAAGTCTCTGATACTTCTCTTTCAGAAAGCTTGGGATAATTTCGTTTGAGCTTCATAATAAATTCACGGCGAGAATAATTGCCGTTGGCATTCGCGTTAATTAATAACTTATTTCAATACCAAAGCCAGGGCTTTTATTCAAAATCACCAGATAATTATCCTGCATGGTAAACCTCGGGTTTCTTTTCAACGTTATCAAACCAAGGCAAAATCGAAAAATCGAAACAGATGTAAGTAGTTCTCGTAGCTTCCTCAACCTTATTCCACCCAGGGCTTTCATTTTCACTCTAAGAAAAAACACCGGGAAGAACTAAGCAAATTTGGGAAAATAATCATGTAAAATGACTGATTTAGTTCCTTTACTGAGAGGCAAACCTCAGGGTGGCGCTGGCAAGTAATAAACAAACAGGTTTTGAAGACGGCAGAGTTACAAAAACCTTCTACAGCAGACTTTTTACAGTCGAAATAGCTTGTCTCGCGATATCAACCATTGGTATTGGACTATCTGTGATTGAGGTACAGTCCCACTGATGCCGTTATCTTCATTGCATTTTTCAAAGTATGACTTGGAGTTTAACGATTTTTCAGACTATCACAACAGATTATGGGCAGAAATTCTTTTATATTTCGTCTTTGTGGCTAGCATCCTGCTCTGTAATTCCACTATTGACTTTTCCAGGTCTCAGTTTGCATCATTAGCTGTGTTGACAGTGGTTCGGTACTCATTCAAACTGGAATATTTGAAGAAACGTGGCGCTATGGCTGAGCATGAAACGCTATTTTCCACGAAAATGATCTGGTGGCTGCTGTTAGAGATCTGCATTATCATGATCATCCCTTACCCATGGCTGTTAGGTAAAAAGCGGTCTGTTATCTCATATTTAGAGGAACAATAATAATAGGTGAAACCGTCGTCACGACTGTATTGAGAGGAGATTTTGCGATATACTACAGTGTTAATTCAATCATTCAGCTCTTTTCCACACTTCGAGTGATAGTACTAGTCCGATTGATTCTGCAGATAACAGCTTCTGCTTGGAACGACACGCGCTCGCAAAGGCTCTGGTATGCATTTTAAATGTTTTTGGAGCGTGGGACTAAATAGTTTTCATTTTTCAGTGAAATGTACGGAGTGAAACCTGGATTGCTATTTACGATCAAATCAGTCATGAAAGTCAACCCTCTAGCTCTTATTATGATCACTTACGTGGGGAGTATCCCGCTCTTCGGTTACATGCTCCGAATAGCCGAAAGACCTACGGATCGTATACCTGGGAATACAACGTATTTTACCTACGCAAATTCGATGTGGTGTGTGTTCCTTACAATGGCTACCCGTAAAAATTTTGCATTTTTTCCCTCTTAACACTGCTTAAGTGGGCTATGGCGATTACTACCCATTGACATTCCTCGGGAGAATGGTTGTAGCCTTTGTGAGCATCTGGGGGACATCTATAGTCTCGCTTATGGTCGTTACGCTTACGAATCTCTTGTCAAATAGCAAACTAGAGGATAAGGTTCTTTATTTTTTAATCGCAGCCATGATAAGCTCTCAATTTAGACATTTACGATTATAAACCGAGTCATGGCCAGAGCAAAGCTCAAAGAGCATGCAGCTCACATCATTACGAATCTAGTCCGTGGTGATTTAAGAATGAGAAAAGAGAAAGTGGTGCCTGAAGAGAACCTGTACAAAATAAGGAGACATCTCAAGGCCTTCACCCGTGCTGTGAGGTAATGACATAACTGCGTCACTGTATACCAATGGCTGATCGATTGAAAGGCTTTATCGTGAGCTTGGAAATGATGAGAATGGTTTTGAGATGATGGACCGGCAATTTACTTTGTTCCGAGAGCAAGTGAGGGGATTGAAGAAAAAACTCGATTTTATGATTGAAGCAAATAAACTAACGATGAGTCTGCTTGGAGCGGATCCAAGACACATAGAACGCATTGCAGTGCACTTGAAATCAAAGGTTATTATCAAAGACTCAGCTCAAAATTCAATGAGAGAAGAGGAGCCCTCAAAAGAAGAGCAAACCATAAATCTGGACAAAACTTTGGGCGAGTCTTCCAGAATTAGCAGAGTTCAAGGTAAATAACTGATTATTTGAGAGGTGTTATATACATTTTATATAGAAGAGGAAGAGGGTTGGCTTCCGAAACACGAACCGATGGTGTATACGCCAGGCCATACACTGAGGGATAATCTCGCTAACACCACAAAAAGCGTGGCTTTGAAAAATTTATTATGATAATAAAATTGATTCAGCTTTTTCGATTTTCTTGTCGGAAAGATTGATTGTGAGAGCAGCTCTGTTGCTACTATTGCTAATTAGCAAGGGAGAAAGTATACACATTAAATACAAAATATTTATTTGTGTTTTTGTTTTATACTGTTTACATGCTAAATCATTTTCGTTTGTATTTGTAGTCATTTATGCAGAGAAGACATTTATCAAATTGTCGATATCTACTTGGACAATTTTATTCGACTAAATCGATGTGGCGCATTAATAACGCCAGGGTTTCGGATTCATTACTCTGTTTAACATTAAGTCCACAAAATCGATATTTACTTTAGATAGCTCTATTTATCAGGACATTGATAGTATTGCAGCTGCACCAATAGTAAAAATCTTTTCGATATTATCAAAATACCCTTATTGTGATTCCTAGGTGAATTAAGTGATTTAACTCTCAACAATCCCAGAATCAAAAGGTTTTAACGCTTGTTTTTTTGTACAGTTGACTGGCAAGTCTCTTATTCTTTTTCTCCAAGCAGCCTAGATATCTCAGATGCCACCAAACGATTGCTCTTTATCTCGCTCAGCATCAAGTTTCGCTTTCTCAGCTACCAGGTTTATTTGGAAGCTAGGAACTAGCTTTGAGCGCGCAGAAGTTAGATTCTCAGAATTTGTTGTCTAAGCAATAATTTAAAACAATTACCAGCAACAAAATGCAAGAAAGTTTTTCCGTCCGTATCAGACATAGCTCAAAGCAATTCGAGGTCACCGATCTTACAGCCACCACTCCTGTCTGCGAACTCGTTAAAAAAATCGCTCTTCAACTCAACTGCAAGCCCGAACAAGTGTCAATTAAATTCGGCTTTCCACCAAAACCCCTAGATACCTCCTCAACCAACCCTCTCGAAGCCTTTGATATAACTTCTGGCGAGTCTCTCATTGCAGAAACTAAGGCCGAGGAAGCACCCAAACAAATTCCCGATGTCAAGGAAAACGTGATGATTAGAAGGATAATCCCAGCGGACAATTCATGCCTTTTCAACAGCATCGCTTACGCGCTGGAAGGCAGAGCGAAGGATAGAGCTCCCGAACTCAGAGGAGTTGTTGCCGGGTACATATTAAGCGATCCAGAGAAATACAACGAGGTGTTTCTCGAGAAATCTAACAGTGAGTATGGAAAATGGATTATGAAGGATGAGAGTTGGGGAGGAGCCATCGAGATAGATATCCTGGCCAACGAATACAGGGTAGAGATGTGCTGCATTGATATCCAGAGTCTGCATTACGATGTCTATGGACAAGGGTACAGCAAGAGGATTTATTTGCTTTATGACGGCATTCATTACGATATTCTCGTTAAAAACCAATCAGAAAAGAGCGATCCTGCGACCGACATAACGGTATTTGACCCCGCAGACCAATCGGCGTTACAAGGCGCGTTGGCTCTTGCGAAAGAATGCAAATTAAAGAAAGATTACACAGATGTCTATAATTTTGCGTTGCAATGCGGAACGTGCTATGAGGGAATTAAAGGAAATGCTGAGGCGATTGCGCACTCAAAAAAGACAGGACATACGAATTTCGTTGAATATAGACCGAAGAAATAAAAAAAAGTTCCAAAGTCATTTTTCCCTTGTAATAAAGCACAGGGTATTCAAATTTCATGTAAATAAGTAAAAGATAAGGATTTTGAATATTTCGGAGAATATGAAAGGAGAAGACAAATCTTAAATTCTGATACTTCTTAAAATCAATCGTTATTAATAATTTGAAAAATACGTTTTAGGTGATTGTCCAATGCAACTGAGCATGATAAGTTGTGTTATAGGTTCATGTCTTTACTACAATCTTAACGAATTGGATCCTTTGACAATCGAAACGGGGATCCAACCTGCTGTTAATGGAAGTTAACGATAGAATACTACTGTTTTTTTATTAGGAAAAAAAAAAGGGAGTTTCTTAAACTAAGATTCAAGCATAAAATTATTTGAAATATAAATTTTGACTGGAGAGTCTTTTTCATGCATTCAACACCATCATCACCTGAGGTGATCGTTCACAATGAAGCCAAGATCTTCCGCGACAAATACAAGTGGTGGTTCTTGCTTCTGGTCGAATTAGGCCAGTTCTTCATTATCTACTCGGTCGGAGGGATAAGCACACTGCAGCGTCAATTTGAGAAGATCATGGGTTTAACCGAGTTAGACTACACACATCTCATCCAAAGTGTTAGCATTCCAGGGCTGATCCTTCCGTTATTTATCGGAGTCCTCATAGATCATTACGGCGCGTCCGCGGGATTGATCAGTGGCATCACGATAACGTCAATCGGTCAGTATATCGTCGCTCATTCAATTTCGCGCCTGAGCTATTGGAGTCTTGTGATCGGCGTGGTAATTAAATCCTCTGGATCGAGAGTGTATTACTTAGCCAAGTCCAAAATGATTCGAGTATGGTACCAGGACCATGAGATGGGCAAAGTAACGAGCATCTCAGCTATCGTGAGCACCCTTGCGGGTATAACCGGCGACGTCGCTTATCCCAACATCTTCCAGTACACAAACTCCCTCAGCGCGCCGTTTTACGTCGCGTTTGTAGCAGTTTGCGTTGTTTCATTTATTTCGCTCATTCAAACCTATCTGCATTGGGTGCTTATGAAGCACGTTGAAGTCAGGGCTCGCAGACGGGAAAGAGAGCAGCTTTCTATTTCTAAGGTCGCAGGTGTGGTGTCGAGCTTCCCGTCGATCTTCTGGCTCGTTGTGTTTGTTTCCGCCTTCCTCCATGTCACATACGCAGCTACCAGGATGTACCAAAGTAAGTTCTTACAGACCTCTTTCGGCTATTCTCCTGGAGACGCCGGTATCATCCTGGGTTCTGGGCTCGCTATTTCAGGATGCATGTCGGTTTTAGTTGGGTTTTTCGTGGATAGGTTCGGGAGGATCCCTCAGGTGATCTCTTTCGGTATCATCGTCATTGGAGCGGGAATCGCAGGAAACGCGTATGTGCCCAAATGCGACAAATGCTATTACCCGCTGATTCCATTAGCGTTTCTAAGCTTGGGGTCAGGGATCGAACACGTCGTAGTGACCACGGCGAAGATGAAACTGCTTCCAGAGAAACAAATCGGACTCGCGTTTGCGATTTATTCAACGGTTAGTTCAGTGTTCACGCTGATCTACCCAGCGGTTGTTGGAGAGATCGCTCAGCGCACTTACAGCACGTCTGGATATCATTATGTTTATTTAGCCAATTTGGGAATGGCGTTCTTCACCTTTGGGTTATCCCTCTGGCTAGTGAAAGCGGATAACAAGCATAACAAGATACTCCAAAGAGTGGAGGAAGCAGGGGACGAAGAGAGATTATTGCAATCGACAGTGGAGTTAGAAAATAAGCCTATGAAGCAACCTGAATTCCCATCACCATAAACAATTGAGAAATTGATATTACATGCTTTATTACTCTTCATTACAACCTTCTATTGATATAGCTGCTGCTTTGAAGTTCAATTAAGCTTATATATTGGCAGTTTTTTATTCCGGTTTCAAAACAATGAGACTAAAAGCTTAATTTCAGATTGAACACGAGAATAATAGTAAGCAATGCTCATATACTATGACTATAGCGGGTAAGACACATATAATTATCTACTGAGCTTTTTCCTTCCTAAAGCTCATCCATTCATTCATCCATAAACACTTTTCATGTGAAGTGCCATAGAGAAGAGTCGCCGGCTTAGATGATATCTCCTTTGATCTAATGAATTGATCAATAAATCATTGCTATAAGATTTTCTAAATGTAATTGTTACTTTTATCTTCATATTCTTGAATTTCTCGTCTTGCGCTTTGTTATAATCAGCGTAAATATTCTTCGCCTCCTAAAAGCAAACAGACAGTCATCAGCAAATCTTTTTCTCGAATTCGGCTCATTACCGCAAATAAGACGTCAATGAAATTCTCATACTCTTCCCGGACATCCTCACTAGTAATATATCCCATCAGTCATACCGGACTAACAATGAACAATACTTGATATAACCTTGCTTGCGGTAATATTGAACCACTTGATGCAAAGCGTCCTGCACGTCAACCATCGTATCATACTCGTCCTTCACGAGATTTTTCTAATGCAAATTAGCCATCACTTCCTCAGCATCGTGGCCATACCCTAATAATCTTCATGCTTTGGATATTCTTAATCTTAATGACGAAGTTCTCGCCTTCGTTGTCTTGCGCGTTGCTAGCATCGTTTATTTTCTTCTCGACGTCCTCCGTGATTTTTTCTGAGAGAAGAACACTGAGGATTTGTCTTGCAAGTTTCTGCCACGTGACTATCCAATGCGGTGGTAAGAGAAAAACCTCAAAACGCTCATACCTTGTGGGTCCGGCACGTGTCTAAAGCGAGACCAAATCAATTCTCTTGGGTTAACCTTCGTCTTATCTGTGTCTAAGGGGTCATGATAAGTTAAATGTGTGTTTTGGTAAATCTTTACTTGAAATTTTTCTGCGGTGCACCTTGAGATAGTTCAGCGTGATGAACTTCTTTTCCTTCTGCTGCTCTTTGATTTGCTTCTCTCTTTCCTCGAAATTCAGCCAAGCTAGATCGATTTCAACATCTTCCTTAAAGTCCTTCGCATAGCAAATCGGGACATAGTCATAGTATATTTCTCTGAATTTTGCACTCAGATAAGAGCGGCAGCCAGGAATCAGTGTGTTACCGATAGATCAAGAACATGTAGTGTCGATAAACGATATTGATTGAAGAAGCAGGACCGTTCAGGGCGTCCCAAAGGATATCTACGACTGATCGGTTGCTGTTTTCTGTTAATATTTTCTGCATTTCGAAGTACGCTGGCTGAAAACATTAGTTTTGGGCTCAGAAAGTGTTAGATGGCAATGGCTACCTTGTTTTTAATGACGAAGTTATAAAGCGTCATGATGAGGTTCTCAGCCATAACGAAATTGCCTTGGCTTTTGTATTCTTCAATAAACTTCAATCCGAACACGAGACTGAACTATATTTTCCATGGACAGACAAACTCAGTTGATGGCTTAGATGATGAGATGATTTACCCAAATTTTCTTCTTCTTCGCGAATTTCTTATTAAGCTTGTATTTAAAGTAGTTCTGCATGATGCCTGGATAGTGCTGGTATCGTCTATGCAGGTCTTTTATCAGGACTGAGATTGCTTTCAATATCGAGAGTGTCTCAGCGCTTTTTATTTCAGATTTGTGAAGGAGATGATTCTCTTCGAGGAAATAGCAGTAGCGATTTAACATCTTCTTGAGAATGATGTATTGGTAAGAAGGCCGGATCTGTGCGGGGTTGTTACATTACAATTCATCAATAAAAAGCAGACGGAATACCTTTTCTAAGTTAAAGTATCGCTTGATTTCGAAAAGGATCTTGTCGAGATACATGGGATTTTTTGTGAAAAGCAGGCTTTCTAGCAGCGTTGCCATGTAGAAGCTATTAATGAGTGTTACATGAGCTTCTGTTAACAAAATAATATGAATGTTACCTATCATCGTATGCGTTATTGGAATTCTGGTTCTCTTGGATCAGCTTAAGCAGGAGAGAAATCATTTTCGGGTTAGTTTGAGCCTCAGCACCCTGATCGCCCGGACGAGGAAGCTTGGGTTTTTCTCTGACTTGTGAGAGCTTGTGTATCATTTTCTAATCAAAGCGTTAGCCGACCTACGCGTCTCTGAGGTTACGATAAGGAGATGATACTCTCCGACGTTGGAGAAATCGTTATATTTAAGCGAGCCATCAGCTTCGATTCTTATCTTCTTAATCTGATTGAACAGATTTTCAAAGCCTCTGAAACCTGTCGGTATTATTAGTTACCGAGACAGGAATCCCATAAATTACCTGTAGTTTCTGGAGAGAGTGAGAGCAGCACCTCTACAATTTCTCTTTTCATTGAATATTCCGATGATTCAGACGCTCTCATCTCCAGGAGTGAGCACAGCGTGTCGACTGTACTAGGCGTCTCAAAACTCTATCCAACAAGTGCTGTAAATCACCAAAAACCCTTATTTATTTACCCTAAGCGCCTGTAATGCAAAATAAAAGCCTCCCACTTCTCTTTCGTTTTCTTTCGTTAATTGCAGTAACCAGATATTTTCAGGTTGAGTCACTAAACCGGAACCGTGAATTAATATTCATTTCAAATGAGATTTTCAGCTCACGCTTAATTTTCTTTAAAAAGCAGTTATCGACGTCGATTTTCACCCACTGAGCCGGGTTTCGTGACGAATTGTTCAACGTAAAGAGCGACATTTTCTTTCGAGGGGCTTCTTGAAGACTTGAGTTCATAAACGAGCGGTCTAAATGCCATTATGAGCAAAGCTTACGAAGAAGGCGATTACCGACGTGGCTGGAATTCTCATCATAATCATCTATAAAGCAACAATAAACAGTTATTTCCCATCTCTCTCATTGATAAAAAGTACTGAGTTTCTTTTGCAAAGTCTTCCTGAATTTGCTACGACAATTCAACGGTATCCTGGTCTCTTTGTTCTTATCTAGTATAATCGGGAACGCTTCGTCTTTTAACTCGACCTCATTCGTTTCAGACGCAATCAGCGTCATTTTCCCTGAGAAATATCTGCAGCTTTTGTATCGAGCGTTCACAAGGACATTATTTTCCCAGAAATTCGTATTTTCTTCAAGGGAGAAGTTGTTAAGGATGTTTATTCCTTCGTCCTCGTAGTTGTAATGCTTGCAAAGGAGGTATCGGTATTTGGTTTGCTCTCGGAAGTATTCCTCTTGAAGAGGGTGCTGCACGATAACCAAGTCAATCTTGTTTTCTTTTCGATGATAGGTGTATTCGCAGTCCAATTGTGGGCAACTTGAGAGTATTCAAAGTAAGTACTGCAGGCAAATTTTGGATTAAATTACCCAGTTTGCTTAATGAACTGGTTCTTGAAGTATTTGATGTTCTTGATACCGAAATTCATTTTGATCTAAGAGAAATTTGATGAGACTCTTCAAAATGTGTTGAATGCAACCATTTTGAAGAAATTTTCGTTATTATAGGCTTTGTCTTTGTCCTATCGCCAAAACTTTAGCTTCGAGAGGAGATCAATAAAGAATTACGTTATTGAGGATTTTCTTGATAAGACTCGTGGTGTTATCCATAGAGATGACGTTGGCTAGCATATGCATGACGATGCAGCATTTCAACGTCCAGCACTTATCGATGTAAATCTCGCTAATGGATAAAGGTGAAGACATGCGAAAAGAGCGGTGATTACGCCTCATGAGAGAACATTGGCGAGGCTAACGGATATACTTCTCTTCCTTTGTAGATATATTCCAATAGTTTTTCGGTCTTTTTCGTGATATAGAGCTAATTCCAACGCGCACGGCCTTTAGAATGGAGAAAAAGGGGAACAGTGTACCTTGTAAGCAGACTCTCCCATGGACGCCATCAAAAAGAAATCTGCGAGGTAGGAGTTCAGGCCGATTTTGATCCAATATTCGTTGACGCTGATAATTCTGAAACCTTATAAAGAAGAATCACTCGATCAAATAGCTTGAATAGAGACCGTTTACCATGCAAATGGCTCCAGTTTATCGATCGGAAGATCTGAAATTTCTTTAAATTGATCTCGTCGAGGACCTAAATTAAAGAATTAGTATGCTTGAAAAATATCGGCGAATACTTTTTTAGATAATAAAAGATCCTCGTCGATGATGGCCATCTGATAGAAGCTGAGAGGCACTGCATGACTTTTCAATGATGAGCTCAAATTTGGTAGAACTATCATTTTGTAGTTTGATAGCGGCGGCTCTTGCATATACGTTTTGTGGAATTCGTAGATCTAATCAACAAATTTATAAAGAAGTCGCGAGGGTCCGAGTACTCTATCGAGCAGATTCGACGTCTTGAAGGTGTAGGTGGCATCTTCTTCCTTAACCTTCCGACAGAAACAATAGAACTTCATGTTTTCGTTCACAATTTCCACTTTCTCCAATTTTCCCACAAAAAGTCCAATCTGATTAAACTGTAGCTTCTTATCGACACTAAACAAATCCCCTTTTACTGCCAAAAGCCAGCAAATCGAATTACCTATAGACATAGAGGGACTTATTGCCCTCTTCGTCCACAACATGCTCGGTTAACTCCCCTAAACACTCGCTTTCAGCCAACAAAACCCACAAAAACGATTACCAGATGCAATG
>ENA-UOTZ01000136-UOTZ01000136.1-compost-metagenome-genome-assembly--contig:-NODE-136-length-57118-cov-13.124174_pt1 | contig 57118 bp, 37 predicted proteins | sample MGYA00238144_ERZ746983 | MGnify/ENA primary metagenome ERZ746983 (study PRJEB28759, sample SAMN06268863) | compost metagenome | isolation source: single cell | place: USA: California, Emeryville, Joint...
CTCTCTCTTTTTAGGAATTGAAAATAAATAGGCAGATGGCATCCTCTTAACTGGTCTAAATATGAAGAATTTGTAAATCACTGACTGTTCTATCCATTCTGAGAAAGTGGGAAATCAATTTAGGGTCCCACAGCGTTCTACACTTCAAATACTACATAAAAAAAAAAGAAGTTGTTTTCACTTGAGCAAATGAACTATCTTTTCTAGAGCTTAGGTGTAATTTTTCTTTGTAAAACCATCTCACTCAAAATGTCTCCGACGTAACTTGCAGTTGACATACCTGTACCACAGAATCGGAAACCAGCGTATACATCTTCTTCGACCTCTTTCAAGATTCGGTCTCTAGAATTTTTGCCAAATCCCATTATTCCGGCCCATTGATGTTCGATTTCAAATGTATGGTTGGGTAAGATGATTTCTTGCAATATTCTTTTAACGTTCGATATAATTTTTTCAGTATTTTCAAATTTCTCGGTTTCCTCACTCTCAAAGTCAGTGTTCCGAGCTCCACCTATCAAGATACGATCTCCTATATTTCTTCCGTAGTAGAAATCGTCCTCAAAGTGGAATGTTCCTCGAATTTTTAGACCAGGGATCGGTTTCGTTACCAGCACCTGTCCTCGGGCTGGGCACAAGTCTACCTTATTCTTCAAGAGTTTGTTGCTGAAGGCATTGGTTGCTATCACGAGCTTCTTGCAGCCAAATGAATTCACATTGCCATCTTTATTTAGTGACTTCACATTAGCAATGATTCCATTTTGGGTTTTCTTGTAATCCAAGACTTCTGCTCCTGTGACTATAAGAGCTCCTAATTTTCTCACGTACTCGCTGAGGTTCTTGATTGTTTTACCAGAATCAATCTGGGCACCATACTTATTGAAAACCAGAGCTTTTACGATATTTTCGTTGAAACCCATCTCTTTGATTTTGTGGTTTACGACCTCAAACACGTTCTCTCCAAAAATAGGAAACAGAACCTTATTCGCATAGTCAATCTTCTCAAGATGGTGGAGTTCCTTCTCTGTAAGCAGCTCGTAAGTCCCATTTTGTTGATAGTCTGTTAAATCTTTTCCCAGTCGAGTTAGAAGCCTCTTGACTCCTTCCTGTTGAATTTCAACTTGAGATCGAACCTTGATCTCTCCAAGCGTATGACTGTCTTCAAAAATATCAATGAAGCCTTCGAAGCCCAATATTCCAGCGTTCTTTGTGCTAGCTCCTGTGGGTAAGAACCCTCTTTCGAGTACTATAACTCTGCATCGTGGTTTCTTTTCAAGGATGGACGCCGCACTAGAAAGGCCTACAATACCTGATCCTATGATTACAACATCGCATTCTAGCAGGCTCTTTTTCAATAAAGGATTCATTGAGTTTAATTGTTGTTATAAAAAGTGAGTTTTCAATAAACCCATTAATTCGGATGAAAGCTAATGATTTGTCCACGAATCTCATGATGAATTGATTCATTTCTGTGATCATTTTTGCTAAAGTATTAGTAATGCAGACTGTTAACACCATCATGCATAGAAATACCAACACTTTTTTTCCTCACTATTCTGATTTTGCTAACATCCATTTTAACACAAAATGAAAGGGTTTTCTAGGAATTTCAAATAAGATAAAGTCTTTCTCTCTGAGGTTTGTTATGACATGTTAATTCAGTTTATTGTTACAAGATAATTGTATAAACAACAGGTAGAAATTTCCGAATATTTTTTGCTAAATTATGGGTTGAGTGAGAAAGATTAGACAACATGTTTGCAACATTCAAAGTGATCAATCAACGAATATTTGATTGAAAGCGTCAATTTGCCTGATCATTCCACTTTTCACAAGCTCGATCTGATGTGTTAGTTGTATGTTTTCCTCGTTTTTTAATAAACCATTAAATTTTTTGAATTGTGTCTCATAATAGCCAAAGAGTTGAAAAAGTTGCTTCTTCTCCAAACTTTCTTCGATCATTTCTTGTTCTCGAACAATATTTAGGGCTACTTGCCTTGTCAAATCATCAAAATGTTCTTCGTCTTCAACTTCTTGGGCATTTTGGCGATTCGTTGTTTCACTAGTCATCCAACCACCAATCTGGCCTCTCTGATTTCCTATGAATGAGAGATATTGTTCATCAAATAGTTTGACGCTCTGCTCATCAAAAAGAAATGGTTTTCGACAACTGTTTAAGAAATCGAAAGCTTTGAAACTTTTAAGTGGTATTTCAGATGATGCAATTCTTTCAGCCAGCTGAAGGAATGTCAATCCTTTGTATTTGTCGTTCTTGAGAGCGAGCAGACTTCCGACATAATACTCTCTATAAATTTTATTTTGAGCCAGAATTATCAGAAAGCAAGTTACTGAAAAATTGGTGGCTTTGATAGCAGTTTCGAAGTCTGGTCCACAATCTCGCTGACTATACCTTCATTCACACCTCCTGACACAATAATATATTCAGTATATTTCTCCGCTTTCCCTGTTTTGGTTAAGCACAGCAGCAGACTGACAATATTTTGTAAAACTGTTTTATCTTTCAAAATCCGGTCTATTTTCTGCAGCTATCTTTGTAATCAATCATTCAAACTCTAATCTAATAGAATATTTACAGCTTCCAGCAAAGATGAGTTAGATTGCAGTAATTCTGTTGTATACTCTTGATTTGGCTCGTAATTCTCGAGTTGAATGTGGAGCTGAGGAAATAAAAGATTAAACGGTTCAATCGCAGCAGCTGTTTTTGAATCATGATAAGGGACGATAACATCAACTTGATTGCCAAGTCTTAAGTGAAGTCTGAGCAGCTTCTCTGCATGATTAATACATCTGAAATAATCGGATTCAAGTCGAGAGAGATTCGTAGGGGCAGGCACCACGATGGCTATCTTCTTTGGTTTATGACTCGGTGATCTTTCATTTTTCACATAGCTCTCCAGTTGTTCAGTAATAAAAAAATCTTCCAATCTAATTTTGAGTTCACCTCCAAAGAGAGCTTCGACCTTGCGCAAATGCTGATGGCGAGCTAAATGGACTCTTATTTCATCCCCGACTTCTTTCATCGAATAAAGCCCAAAAGCATGGTTCTCAGGATATTTCTTGTTGCTATTAAATATGATCTTTGGGGCAGAAGTTAAATAATCAAAGCGAAATTTTTCTTCAGCTTCGGTAATAGGAGATACTTCGAACATTTCAACGACTGGTACCGCCTGATGGATTGCATGATTGACAATTTTGGTTAAGTAGCGTTTTATATTGAGAACCATGATCACAATGAATTTTATTGTAGATGAATAATTAATAAATATTGGAGAGAGGTTTTAGATTTTCAGCAGCTAGCTATTGCAAAATTTTACAGCTTATCTGGAGACAGTTATATACAGGTGGACTTTTTTTACTGCTAGGATTTAGAATGAATGATTCTGTAGAGTACTTAAATTCTATATTTCTTATTTTAAAATCGATCATGTGCTATAATTTTCTCTTATTTCCTTTTGCTAATTTGAGCCGATAATGGTTATCTACTACTCTATTAGTTACAACATGAAGAAAGAGTTTTAATGTCTTAAGCTCTAGAATATAGCAAATTTTCTTGTCCACATGAGGTGAGACTTTTCATGCATTAACACTATAAAATTTTCTGAGGAAGAAAACAAATAGGCGACAAAAAAGGACACTGCCACTCATCATTCTCCTCTGTAAAATACTAATCTTAATGTTTAGTTTCAAAAATTCTGTGTTGAATTTAACCTCCCTATATATATATCCTCACTACAAGTAAAATGCTAAACAGATGAAGTAGGTGCTAGTATATATATATTCATTTCATATACTAACTGGCATTAATACAAATAACATATGGGCTCAGTGGATATGATGTGAATCAAAATCCATCACCAAATAAAATGTTCAACACTAAGAAATAGCAGTAATTACTACCTAGCACTTATTATTATTATTAGTTTTCTTTTCTTAGCTACTAATTGTAAAAATAAAAGACCTTTATAAATATTAAAATCACAACAACTATTAAAACATTTTTTTGAAAAAGTCGATTATTGTAAGAAGGTATTATATAATGCTGATAAATGCATGAAAGAAAAATTTCATCACAACTTCATCGGTTTTGTTCTTGTCCTATTGAATTAATCTTCAGAAAGCATGATCAGGTGCTGGGGTAATCAATGAAATTATTTTTATCGACTCCTGATAAGTATGTACTGGTAAAATTGGAATTGTATGTCCTGATAAATAGAGAGAGGGAGATAAACAGACAGACCTGCATTTATAAATCAAATCTCACGCTACTGACTTATTGAATGAGAGCCAATTCAAAGTCAATGTATTTAAACTATATAGTGAACTTTTACTAACTTTAAACACACTGAAATTTAATTAACACAACACGATGTCCAAATAAAAAAAACTTAGCTGTTTGAGCAAAACATTAGCACAACAGAAATTATTGTCGTACCTGAAAGTTTGAATAAAAAATTTTGTGGCCGATGCCTATTCCTCACACCATATGAAAGCATGATTCATTTTCAAATAGCAACCTCACAAAAAGATAGCTATTATAGCAAAAAAAGCCGCTAATTTGCTTAGGATTAATTTCACAATATGTTTCAACAATGAAAACTCTCGTAATTTGCCTCGATTACCAGAGAATTCAAATACTTGCTTCAATTCCTACTATACACCCTTCTCTTGTTACTTCTATAGGGAAATTCCAAACTTCGAACTTACTAATTTGCAAATTTATTTGGGGGTATCTTATAATGCACAATGTCAGAAAAATTAAAAATTGTTTTATATACAGGCTGTTTTTCACACAGAGCATACCACCATATTTTATACTTTCTACATTACTCCGAAAGCTGCTTCTTAAGTGATAGATATTTAAACAATTTCTCATGGGACCTCAAGCTTTCGCTCCACAAAAGAGCCTGAATTTGATTAGTTCTACGTTTTTCTTCCATTTTGCTCATATGATGCGCGATATGCTTTTGAAGTACTGCGTGACTCTTATTGAAGGTCATGTGATCCAATATTGTGTCTCTTCCTATCAAGACCTTCTTCTCCCAGAGTTCTCGGTCTTTGTACATAATGATTGCGTCTCGAGCTATTTCTTCTGCACTCATTCCTCGGCACAAGCCTCCGAATTCAAGGTATTTTCCTTGATCTAACCAGTCGTCAGTGTATTGATAGTAACCTGATAAATTTTCGTTGATTCCGCTGAGGGTTTGATTGAGCTCACTATAAAATTTGGCTTTTGGATCAATTTTTTGGTAAAGATCATCTCCATTTAACATTCTTCTGAACATTCCCTCCGCACCTATTGGAGTAGTTATAACCGGAGTTCCATAAAACCAAGAATCAAGAATTTTCCCTTTGATTCCTGCTCCAAATCTCAACGGAGCCAACATTGCTCTGTATTTTCGAAGACGTCGAAGACTTGACATTTGCCCTTTGGCTTTGACTCCTTCGATTTGGCCCGCTGAAATTGATTCTGGGCAGTTAGCACCATAGAGATGGAGTTCTGCATGTGGTATCTCCTGACGGATTAAAGGCCACACATGCTGAAGGATATAATTCACTGAATCGAGATTTGGAGGATGTTGATAGTTGCCTAGCCAAACAAAATTCTTTCGTTGGTGAAATCCGTATTCTTTATGCTCTTTTTCTTCTGGGTCTTCTAGGTTCAACGGCTCTTTGAAGTCAGAAGGATAGAAAAACGTTACAAGCTCTGAATTCACTCCAAAGTGATTCTTCAGCAAAAATTGCTCATATTCGGAGCAAGTGAGTACCAAATCCGAGCGAAGATAGCTGGCTAGTTCCCTTGCACAAAGTTCATCGTCATAAGGACTCGGCTTTGCTTTTAGAACTTCCGAAAGAACTTGTTGCTCCCATAGCGATTCGTTTTTTACAACTGGCAAAAGCTTTTTATTCTCTAGTTGTTGAGTGAGTATCTTCATTCTGTGGTTTCTGAGAGAATGAAAATCCTGATTATCAACTATACGAATGCAATTGGGAAATTCCCTGGCAACATGGTGACTATACATTTCTTCAGCAACAAATGTATCAAAGATAGCGATATCTGGGGACTCTCCCATCTTTTCAAAGCTTTTATTAACGCGTACGGCATCATTTGGATCACAGTGGACAGCAGTTAAAAAGTCATATTTAACAATATCGCTAACTTCCATCTTGCTCTTTTTTGCAGGTGAAATGAATGTGATTTTGGTTTTGGCCTTCTGGAGAGACTCAATAATGCCTACTGTTCGCACACTGGCTGCAGAGACATTTAGTTTTGGCCAAACATGAGAAAAATAAATAGCTTTCATTTTTGATTTTATTTTTTTATTCTTCAAGGTTGAAAGAGAGCAAAACCTTTTTCTCTGTTAGTGACCAAAATAAGTGAGAAATAAAGTATTCTGAATTTTTCGACTCAACAAGTTAATAATCACCATCTGAGAGTGCGAATGAAAAACTCTCACGATAATGAGCCGAAATGTTTTTTTTTCCCCTTCGAGTTCTTGACAATCTCAATGTAGAAATGCTTTCATCTACCCAGAACAAGCTACAGTTGAAGTATTCCATATTTGGATCAATACGTTTCAAAGAAGGCTTTCTGTTGAAAGAGACACTAGATAAATTCCTTCTTACGAATGGACGGCTCATTCAAATGAAAAATAATAACCCACGATCACTTCCACTTTTTATTTGTTGATGTTTTAGAATTTGAAGACTATCACGACACGCATACACGCATGCGGAATATTTCTTCAAAATAATTCCAAATTTGCTTGAGTTTTGAAATGAGAATGCATATTTCTCAAATTTATGGCAAGGAATGGAATTTTTTTCTTTGAGTTTCAGGTAAAATTTCTAATCCTATGGACCCTATAAATCACTCTCTTTAACTTACATGTCTCCAATCTAAAAATTAGCATCATTGTTGGGATATAGTAAAATAGCTCGAAACACTTCTCATATATATATATGATTTCAACATTTGCAATATTAAAGAATGTACAATTCAGAGGGAAAAATTGCGAACTTCATCTTTTTTGTGAAATGACTTTTGTCTCCTGAGAATTAATCTTTTACATTTCCAAAGGGACAACTTTATTTTGCTTGAGAAAGCATAGATTTGTAGTGACTAACTAGCAGCTGATTTTCCTTGGAAATCTGGTTTTTGAGGCTCTGAGCTTTCGGACCTTTTGATTGAACCTCATCAATTTGTACAGAATTCAATGGTCGATCCTTTTGAGTTTCGCTATCCCTATTTGAAAATATTCAGATTATTTGATTTGATTAATTTGTTTGTGGTTACAATTTCCCGAACGTAGGTGATGCAAAATTCAGACCGATTTCATGCTCGTTTCCTAAGATTTGCGTTGATGATGCAATACCTTTCTGTTTTTGTCGTTCTGCTTTGAGTTCTTGCATAAGATGCTCAACCAGATTCTCCAAGGTTCTCAATCTATAGTTTTGATCATTGGTTCTCTATGGATAATTCAGGTTCGTCCACAGATTTATCAAAAAAATTAATTTTTTTACATTTTGAAGAGACTCTTTTTCTCGAGTCAATATCTGAACCATTTCTTCAAGTTTTTCAATTTGCTCGTCATTCTTGCTTGTTTTTACATTTAAAACTTTTAACGCATCAGAGATATCGGAGACGTCTTGTTGTGGAGGCTCATCAAAGAGCGCATTGTCTGCTCTTTTCTTAACTGTTAACTGTTTTTGAAAGTTGGTATCCTTATCTGCAGACTTTTCCACTTTTGAAAGTGGTGACTCTTTGGAATTTTTTTGCATGTTCGCGTTTACTTTCTCCTTACGGTCTGTTAATTGTGTCAACAGATCGTTTTCAGATGCAGGAGGAGTCAATTTTTTCTCAGATGGAATTTTCCTGGGCCCAGTTTGACTTGATGTGACTCTGGTTTTATCCTCCGGAGAAACCAGCGAATGTATTTTTGAATTTTGGTTACTCGGAGTGCTATTTTTTTCATCTGCATGGTCTTTCATTTTCGCTGCTTTAGTCACACTTGCAGCAACTTTGCTTTTAGTAATAGACTCCTTTGGAAGAGTCGAACTTGGATTTTCTGCTTTCTCGAATGAAGCATCTAGCTTTGTGCCTTTGCCATTATTACTTTTTGATGCCGGCATAGTTTTCGGAGTTATCTCGTTAGATTTTGTATCAGCATTTGATTTCTCTTCCAAGGAAGCTTCGGAACGCGGAGTAGTCTTTTTGATGACCTTCTTGACAATCTTTTTTACAACTTTCTTATTAGACTGGACTTCTCCATCATCCTTTCTTGCCGAAGTAGCCAGCTCAGGTTCAGATTTCTGTTGAAAATCCCCTTGAGACATTCCATTTTCTGGTGGCTTTACAACTTTTTTTACAACTTTCTTGATCACTTTTTTTACAGAGGTTTTTGGCGTGCTTGAGGCAAGGGAATCTCTCTCAGCAAGGCTCATTGCATCATCAAAGCCATTTTCGGCAGATTGTTTTTCGAATGGAATTCTGCTTGGGTCGGTAATTTGCTGTGATTCGGAGCTCTTCGAGGTATGAATTTCAATTTCATTGGATTTTGGTGTTTTTGTTTCAATATTTCCAAAATTTCTGGGAGACGGTACCTGAACTTCTTTATTTTCTGATGTAGCAGACCGTCTTAAGCTCCTGGTGGACAACAACTCTTTGATGAATTTGTTTCGCATCTCAAAATAATCCTGCTCCTAAAATTACGTCATCCAATAAGAAAAAATCTTCATCAATACTACGGGTTTCTTAGATGTAGATAGCAAACTGGGGTTTCGACTATGGTTGTGTAAGCGAAGGTCAGTTATGTTGAGGGAATGACTTGTCAAAGATTTGCTATCTTCTGAAATATTTGATCTAGAGATGTATGATCTCGAGGCGTTGCTCCCTTTTGATCTGCCATCATCACTACGAGTTGGAGACGTAGATTGTCTTTGGCAGTTCTTCAATGGTGAGTAATTTTTCAGGATATTAGTGGGTACATTTGAAAGATTTTTTGCCCTTGCTCTTTTAAGATTGCCTATATCTTTTGTAAAGGTATTAGTAGAGAGGTAAGAAGTTTACTCTGGCTTCTGGATTTTAATTTCGTCATTGGAGCCTGATGTCCGAGTATTTGACTGACTAATACTGTTGAATCGAACTGTGGGTTGATTTTGGTGGGCAGTGTTGTATCGCAACGATTGTTTTCTTCATAGTGGTAGGGAGGAGAGTTGACAGCAAAGTAGTATTGTTGCCCATGAAAATTAGCTATTGGTTCGTTTGGCTGGACATTATTACGATGTGATCTTCCTAAGTCTGTCTGACTTGAAGATATGGTTTTTCTGTAAGAATTCGCTTTATTAGAAAGCATAAGCAAAAAATGAACGAGAGTGGATGCTCTTAGGTTTTATTGCAGATATTGATATAAATAAAGCATCCAAAAGCATGCTCAAACAGTCAAAAATAAAAGTTAGAAAGAAAGTTAAAACAACAATAAATAAAAAAAAATCAAAATTTTGAGTCTCATCGTAGAGAAAATTACCTCAATAAATAATACTTGTAGTGCCTGAATGAGAAGTAATGCTGATTGATCATTCAGTATACACCATCCCTCCCTCTCTAACTCACAAATTTTATCTATAATATCATTGAGTTCGACTTAGCTGTTCGCGATTCAAATGCAAATCCTCTAAATCTCAATCACAAGTGATGCTTACAATATACTACAATCACCATAAAATTTATAAGACCAAGATCTCAACTCTTAAACTCCTAATATTCCATTCATTTTAGATTGTTTTAGTACACTAAATTTCATATGATTTTTTGAAATCATTCATCAATAGAGAACTCTTTGACCTCGCAGTTGTCAAACCACCTTCCGTAACTCTTGGACGTAGCCGTAAATTCTTCTATAAAATAAGCGTGGGCTACCAGCGCATAATTTTTCTCTGACCCTTCTTTAGCTACAAAATTCTTAATGAAAGTTTTTGCCTTCTCAATCCTTCCTGTAAAATCTGAATTAGATTCAGGAGCGTCACGACGCTTCTTCATTTCGCTTAAAATGAACACTGCAGCTTTATTCTTATCAACTATTCCTTGCTCTTCTATCTTCTGGAGCATTGATTTCTTCCATTTTTCATCAGCGAGATTCTCGAGGTACCAGAAATCAGGATTCTCAAGTTCCGAAAGCACACTAAAATCCACATGTTTGAACGTTTCTTTTACTGTTTCTAAGTCGCTGCCTAAATCTCCAGCGCTATGAAAATATTCGCTGAGCCATGGAACAGCTACAAATTTTGGTTTGCCAGGATTATTCTCGAATACCATGGTAGCTGTTTGAAGAGCTCGACGGAGTGGCGAAACGAAGATGAAATCATAGGATTTGGTGGCCACTTTGTCATGAGCCTTTTTGGTTTGTGCAACGCCTCTATCCGTGATCAATGGGTCTATCAGATCAGGATGAAATTTAGCTCCGTAAAATCCACCATAAGCTGGGTCACACTCTGCTTCATTAAATTTTGACTCAGCATGTCGTATGAGAGTGATGGTTATATTATCGTTGCTCCTCATTTCGGCTTTATTTTGAGTAAAGTGGTTTTAAATGTTATTAAAATCTATAAAATTATGTCTTAATAGCCCGGAAAACTGCGTTTTACAATTCCATTATTGAGAGAAAGAGTCAATAATAATAATGAGTTAATGGTTGGAGGCAGATTATCGTGAGTGGTATTCAACTGGTACTCTTATCTGTAAACTATTGTCAATTAATGAGTTTGCTTCAATGAATTTCTCGTGGATGGAATACTAGGAATATAGAATACTCGATGAGAGAAAGGTATATATCATGATTAATAGAGTCTCTTTGGAAGATATGAAGCTGTTTACTCATATGCATCTAAGCTCTCGACTTTCGAAGGATGGAATTTTTGCTTCCGACTTTCACTGGTGTCTCTCGATTGCTGTTACTATATCTTGAAACCTCCCTCGACGCTGTCGACCTGTTTGTCATACAGATATCAGTTGTAGACTTCTTGTCGCTGAGATCAGTTGAAGCCTATACATGTAAGAGAATTAATTGGGATTATTAATTCGAGCTACCATGTCAGCGGCTAGAAGTTCAGATTTCGCAAATTTTCCTGGAGTGCCGTAATCTTTGATAGCGTAATGAATGCTTTGCGTCTCTGATAGCATTTTATGGTGCCCTCTTGAGGTCGAGCTCTCTCCAGACTCGAATTCTCGCTTTGGTAGAGTCTTTAGAGAAAGATTTCTATTCATCGTCTTTTGCTCGGGAACCTTTGGAGTTGCAGCTTGTGATTTTATGGTCTTTGACTCCTTTGGGACCGCTGACATAGATCTACTCAAAGAGATTGACCGGTCAGTAAAACTTTGGTCATGCTCAGCTCTTCCTCTTAACGATCTTCTGATATAAGTGGCATCTTTCTTAATTTTTTTCATATTTTTGACCAGATCAAATGGGCTCATTCTTTCAAGAGCAATAAAAAAAAAATAGTCAAGTGAATAACAATCCTTAGATAACTGATTTTACTGCCTTTTCGGAGTTCCAATGGGTGTATTCTCTTCGCTGGAGAAAATACCTGATTTTATCAGATCAGGTTGAGGAAGGTCTGCGTCAAGTTCGATTACACACACTTTCTTGTAATAAACAAATACCAATGTGCAAGTCTTTATTGAACTTCTCAGGCATTACTCCACTTTGGTTACTGTCAATTTCCTTCGCTTTCCTCTAAGCAATTAAATATGTTTTAGAACTTTGTCAACCAAATTATATCAATATTACATTGGAGACTCTCAGATATTCCGGTTTTGATCTGGGAAGAGTTGCCTCTTTCGTGGGGTACATCCTTGAATAGAACTCTGCGCGAGGATGGACTTGCTTATACTCTGGGTGATTTTGCCCTCGGTGAGGGTTCAGATTATAGGTTTTCATGAAATTCGCGTTATGGACAGGTTTTGTGTTGCCATTGCCATAATTGGCAAAAGGAGTCCTTCCAAAGTACGTTTGAAAGGCTGAATCAGGCAGCAATCGAGAGCTCAACCAAAACTCCTTGAGTTATTATTACAATTACAGAGAGATGAGCAGAGTTATAGTGAACCTCAATTCTTTTTTTCGTTCTTTTTAAGTGCTGCTTTCTGTACTCAGGGTCCTCGTTTTTAGGTCTAGGCTTTTGCTTTTCAATGTAATCGAAAAGCCGACTTTTGGTGTCAGCAAAATTGACCCTTTTCGGTGGAGGAGTTCTTTCCTCGCTGGACTCCTAGAAACCCTTACAAATAGATCTCGATTGTTAATTACCTTATCCTCCATTAGCTGAGAGTTTTCCTCTATTTCTGGGTTATTTCGACTTGTGTGGCGACCTTCCAAATGGATCTTTGGTTCATCCTCGAAATCTAAAAAAGAAGAGATTAAATTTCAATTGATGGCTCACAGTTTTACTCACGAAGACTTCATTGCTCTTATTAATCTTGAAATCTCGGTATTGATCCATAGCCTCAGTGACCCAATTGCTCCTGGCTTTCTGGATTTTGAGAGCCCAAGTGCTAAAAGCATCAGTTTCGGAAAGTCCTCTCGATTTGGTCTTCAGATTTGAGGAGTCTCTCGGGTCCTCTCGCCAAGTAAGCAGTCCGAACCTGTTTGATTTTACAACACTGCAACAAATTAAGTCATTACATCGAACCTGAGTCTTTCGGTTCTTTGGAGACCCCAAATGTCTGCGCTTGGACTGAGTTTAATAGCTTACTTAGACCCTGAAAGAAAATCTGTACCTTTCACGTAGGAGGAGGAGGATTGACTCTTTCGGAGCTCATGACGGGAAGTTGTCATTATATAAAACGCAAGATTTTATAAAATTTATTGATAAACCGTATAAACAGTTTTTTAACTTTATTTAAAAGGTAAATTTCATGCTCATGACTCTTACATGCTGCCGCAAGGCGCCGCCTAGAATAACTGTTGTTGGCCGGAGTTTGATCTCTGCAGTTTCTTATCAGCTTCTATTTATTAGCTGAACTCATTGGATTCTGGTGAGCATTGCTCAAGCTGTTATTTGAAAGCCATTGTGTTCTCCTCCATTTATCGATGAGCTTATAAAGAATATTATATCATGAGATGAAACAGATTCCAACCGCACAGGTGAATTGAAGAAATATGTAAACTTCAGTAAGAAAACCTGAAAAATTTTTCCTCCAGAAAAATGCAAGCTATTCATTGCAGCTCAATACGGGCAGAAACATTTTTGAAGAGTCCTAAATAAGTTTGTTTCATATTCTGTTAATTTAGTCTACGGATTTGAAGTCCTCACAATAGATTTTCTATCAATCAAACTTTGCAGAGATTAGGTTTCTTTACGATTATTAATAAATTTATAACCTTTCGTCCCCTCCCCCTCAAAAAGGAAACTAGCACCTCAATTCTGTCGTGATCTCTTGTCGTAGCAGCACTTCAGTCAAAGTATTTTCTTGTAACAGAAAGAAAGGAGCTAGCAAGAGTTGCTTGAGGCTATTTTCCATAAAAACTCTGGGTATTGGCATAAATTTGCTTCTGTACTGACTTTTGGAGCTTGCTTCAAGAACTCGGTTATTAACTCTTTGTTCATACATTTCGAACCTTCAAGGCTCTTACTGAGACAATACACCATTTTCCCTTCTTTTTTCTTTTGAGACTTTAGTGTCTTTTGATCGAGAGGTAAGTGTATACATTCTATAATGACATTTTCGGAAGTCCAACCTTGGAGACTACCTTGCCATCTTAATTTATTGACCAAAACGCAGTGGGTGTCGCAAATTCCAGTTTCTAGACCGTTCAAACACGATTTCATCTCAGGTTTCACGGCATCGGATGCCATTATTACATCCAATATTATTTTTTTTGCCTCTCTCCAATTAAACTCGTATACTGCATCTCCAATGCTCACCAGAGGCTCAGGGCTCTCTTTAGTTTCTTCTGGTATTTTTTCCGCAGTCAGCAGAGGCTCAGATCCTTTAAGCTTCAGGAGAGTAATTCTCGACGAAAGCCTTTGCTGAATCACTTTAGTCCACGATTCCACCCCGTTCTCATCTCTGCTTGACCTCACCTTTAATTCAAGCTTTTTTGAAACAAAATCTCCATTCTTCTGCTTTGTGACATCACGAAACTTGAGTCCATAATTTAATCTAGTCTCTTCTGTGAAGCAAGGAAGAAGCAGATAGAGATCAGAACGTTCTTCGAGATACTTCATTCCAATGAAACGAAAAAACTTTTGTACAATACTCATTGATGGCAAAGAATTTTTCCATTTGGGAATCTCTTTTTGTTGAAAATCTGCCTTGGGTTCTACTTTCAAAATTTCGAAGCAACGCCATTCATATACCATTCTCAAGCACAGAATATGAAGTAGAAAAGATAGTTGACCCTTGAAGTGATATTTTAATAAATTATTTCAGAAAAAACTATCAGAATCACGTATAAGGTGCTTAGTCCAAGTATTTGAATGAATCATTCGTTCTATTTTGTCATGAATGTTTCTGTTCTTAATTGCACCCTTTAATTACTCCTTCTAACTAAACTTACATTTGTTCCCTTTTCAATAAGTAACTCAGGGATCATTGTTTTGTCTCCCGCTGAGGGCCGCAACTTTTGGAAGTTTATGCCTTACTTGCAATAATGATTGCAATCATCATCCTAATTTTGTAAACGTCTGAAACGTGTCAAATCGAAAATCAATGTAGCAAAGAAGTTAGAAACAATGTAGTTTTCATTATTAATCCATTGTAAAAGTCTTTTAAGTCCCTTTTGTACTGATCTAATTACAACTCAGCCAAATGAAGCGATGATAGTTAACCGCGAGAGGTACTATCAGCAAGAATTATTTATTTCTTTGTTTCTGGGTGTCTTGAAACTTCCCTAGCTTAGAAATCATTTTTTCTCACCAGAAAATCACTTGGAAGTGATAAATTTCATCGAATTCACATAAAAAAATTGGAAGAGGTTGTCCACTTCAAATAATCTAACTATCAACAAGAAGGATAGGTAGGTGTGCTAAGGAAATTCTTTACTAGGTGATGCAAAATAAAGGAATTAAAGGAGCTGAAACTTGATACTCATTGTTCTATATTTGGCCTGACGTTCTGACTATCCATACGACATTCAGGCGCCAGTTTCTTATTGGGCGATAACCAAAAGTTTTAACCCTCTCCACCGACAAATTGACCAAAATCGATACTCTGGCTCGCCAGTCATACAGAAGCTAAAGTAGTTATTAGGGGAGTTTTAGAAGTTTACATCAAATGAACAAGCAGGATGCTATCGAATAGATAGAAAATTGAACTACCGAAGACGAATGAATATTAATTAATTAATGCTCTCTCCTGTAGGATTAAGTAGCAGCATTTTGGCATGGTGGGGATAAGGAATCTTCTTCGTTAAAAACTGTCAATCACCATTTGTAGCCTCTTTGTCTCTTTTTGTTTGTTGTAAGTTCGTAATATCATTTGGGTTGAATGCACTAACTTCATGAATTTATTTATTATAAATTCGTCTGTGACTCATAACTACTCAAGGCATCTATCTATTCGGATGGTCGACAGCTAATTGGTGAAACTACATTGCTTGGTGTTTTTAACTTTTCCTAGACGAGCATATAGGTTTTATAGCAATAATAGATAGATAGAGCTTTTCTTTTTTCCTTTAGTCTTGCATTTTCCAAATTCTTGAATTTATTTCTGATATACAATTAAATGAACGAGAGGGCTTATAGTGACAAAGGCATTCCTTTGCTTGAGCAAAGAGGTCTGACAGGAAACGCTATTAACACTTCAGACTATTCTCAGGAGGACTCTCCAGAACAATCAATTCATCCCCAAACCCCTCTGAAGAAGTCTGCATTCACAAATCAGACTCGTGCGCTTCTATTCAAGAGTGCTGACCTCCAATGGTCTCAGAAAGGGACGAACTGCTGCCAAGTAAATAAACAAGCATAACTTCTTCTTATTTATTGTGAACTATGAGATCATCACACCGTTGTTCTGTCTTGCTTTCGTCTATATCATCAAATCGATCGCAGAGAGTCAGATTGGTGACCCACAACAGACGTTCGCCGCAATACCATATTTATTAAACATCCCAATATGGTATATACTCAAAACTTTCGGAGTGAAAGACTTACCGCTCCGTGTTGACACTTGCTCACAGGTAACTTAGCCGATACATATTGTTTTCTGATGCTTTGCATAATAACGTAGTGGTACAGCTTCAAATACGGCCCAATGCTCGATGATGAGGGCAAACAATTCATTGGAGCAAATGATGGTATTATATAGGACGCATATGCAGTGCATAAATGATACCTTTTCTTATTTTAGCTCAACATAACTGGGGAAATCTCCTACCAAATCTTATTACAATTGGATGTGGATATGGATCCTCTCCTTATTTCGCACAAGCTCCAACTGTAACTCCTTCAAAAAAAAAAAGAAACAAAAAAAACTAATGGCCAAATTAATGCTCTAGAACAAAACGATGAATCAATTTCTATATGACACTGTAGTCAAGCTGAACCAGTTAGACCTCAAAACCCAAGTCAAAAAGAGTGAAAATTCGATGTTTTTTCGACAAGATTCATAATGCCCGTAGATCTCGATATCCTCCCAGATGGCGCTGTCACTTTCAACGAGGCCAATTGGAAGAGACTAAATTTAACATTACAAATAAACGACCTTCGAATCGCTGACTATCATAGGTATATTTTCACAAATCATGTAATTAAACTCACTTTTTTGGTAACAGAGTCAATGGTGCGACGAGAATTAGAACGAACCGCTCCTCTGTATCATTTCCGTAATTCTATTCGAGGATTAATTTTTTGTCATTATAGGTAATGATTGTCCCGAATGGACAGCTCCAGCTGTTTGATATGTTGAGCCAATCATACCTGAGAGCTGTGAACAACTCGACCCGTATTTTAACAGGAATTCAAGCCATGCCCCCCACGCAAGATGAGTCTACTATAATACTGGCAATCATCAATCTTGTTGGAGGGTCGTTATACCCTTTTGCTCTGTCAATCTTGCTGCCAGTGTATATGTTTACACTGGTGCTTGAAAAGGAAGAAAGGCTCCGAGAAATGATGAAAATGAATGGGATGCAAATGAAATATTATTGGATGGTCAACTATGCATTTTTTGTGCTACTCTACCTTGTCGCAGTGTCGCTTTTCTATTTATTTGGCCTCAAAGTACTCGATATTTCGTTTTTCAAGAACACGGGCTTCGGAGTGATGGTAAACATCTATATTAGGAATGATCTAATCGTGCATTTCTCAAAAAGTCAATCACTCTTTTTGGGTGGGGTTTGAGTCAGACATCGCTGGCAATCTTCTTTCAAAATTTTCTCAGTAAAGCAAGATACGCTACAAGTGAGAGTGATAAGTTTACCTTTGGTCTTATCAATTATGATATAGTTCTTGGTTATTTGCTGGCTGTTTGGACAGTTATTGTTGCTCTGACTCTCAACTATGCTGTTTATCCCAGTCCTGCGACACTTCCATTCGGTTATACTCTCTATCCAGCTTTCAGTTTCTGCAGGTATAAGTAATTCCAGTGCCATTCCCTGAGCCTCTTTTAGACTCCTTTATATCCTTGCTAATAGCTGCAGTAATTCTGGCTGTATTGCTAGTTTCTCTCAGTTTACTCCTGAGATGACTCTGCTTTTAATCAATTTATACCTTGGGGCAATTTTATTCTTGTTTCTTGGGGTATATCTCAACGAGATCCTTCCTCAAGAATACGGTGTTCCCAGACACCCACTTTTCATCTTTAAAAGTTGCCGTCGACGAAGAACTAGCTCTGTTATGGCGGAGGAATCGGATGAACATATGATCAACGCTTCTGAGGCTGAACTCGCTGGAGAGGATTCGGACTGCAAAGAAGAAAGAAACTTTGTCATGAACATACATAACCCTGGCGAATATCCTCTTGTTATCAATAATATAAGAAAAGTGTACCCCGGTGAAGAAAAAAGGGTTGCGGTGAAAAGTTTTTGCTTGGGAATCAGACCGGGTGAAACCTTTGGACTCCTTGGACCAAATGGTGCAGGCAAAACCACGATTATTTCGATGCTCACTGGATTGTATCCTCCAACAGCGGGAGATGCATCTGTAGCCGGATTTGGAATATTAGATAACATTGATCAAGTTCATATGAATATGGGAGTCTGTCCTCAGTTCGACCTCTTGTGGCCGGAACTCACTGTTCGTGCGCATTTGCTGTTTTATGCCAGAATGCGTGGAGTTCCAGGAAATCTGGAAGAAGAAACTGTGGAAAGAGCCATCTCAGAAGTTTATCTCACGAATTTTAAAGATTTTAAAGCACGTCAACTATCTGGAGGTATGAAGAGAAGGTTGTCCGTTGCGATAGCTCTAGTTGGTGACCCGAAAATAGTCTTTCTCGATGAGCCCACCACCGGTCTTGATCCAGAAAATAGAAGACAGTTATGGGACATTTTAACCGAATCAAGGGGGAAACGTGCTATGGTGCTCACTACTCATTCGATGGAAGAAGCAGATGTCTTATGTAACCGAATTGGTAACCAAAATATTCCCACTCTTCTCATCATAAATTATGTCTTATAGGAATTATCGCTAAGGGAGTGCTTAGATGTATCGGCCCTCAAGTGAGACTTAAAACTCTATATGGAGGTGGCTACCATCTTTCCGTAAACTGCCACAAAGGTTTACGACTCGACAAAAACTCTTCAACTTCAAAGGAAAAGAAGGAAGGGCTTATCAATTTGGAAGAAAGAGAAGAGTAAAATTTTGGCAAAATGTTACACCGCTTAGTACTGTTACGTAATAGAGACGAGATTCTTCCAAGAAGACTCTCAGTGGATCCCAAGTCATTGCAAAAAATTCATCATCGCGTGGTTGTGTTTATTCAGAAAATACTCCCTGGCACTGAGATAAGATCCTGTTTTAATGGGTCCTTCGAGTTCAAAGTAAGAGTGTAATCGTCCCATCATATACTATTTTGCTCTAGGTTCCTTTGGACCATCTTCAAATCTCAGCATTAATAGACCAACTTGAGAGCAAGAAGGATGAACTGGAAATCTCTGATTGGGGTATTTCACAGTCAAGCCTGGAAGACGTCTTCATTGAAATCGTTACAGCATCAGAAGAAAATGAGTAAATTTATAAGTGTGAACTGCAATATTTTTAGCAGAGAATGCCTGATCGTAATATCAGTTCATTATCAGTCTGTCCTTATATAATAAAACAAAGATCAATGCTTGTATGTTCTTAACTCTCCCAAAGCAAGGACTATTTCTGATGATAATGTAGTTATTAGTACCCGGTTAGTATTATCGTGTCTCCAGAGGTACAAATCTTCTTATGGTTAGAATAAGGAGACGATGCTTATGACAATATGTTTTTTTTTTTTCCATCTCCAGCATATACTCGAAAGTCGAATAAATGGTAAAAACAAAGCTATCAAATTATTTCGTATAAACAGCAACCACAAAGGCGTAAGGTAAAAGATGTGAAGCTGCTTTTTACTACTATCATTAACAAAAAAATTTAAGTGAGCATTTCCGGAGGGCGGCGAACGTTTAAATTAAGCTTGTTTTGCTGCTGAGATTCCCATGCTAATTAACAATAGTTATATTTAGTGAGAAGAGATAGGAAGAATTACTATAGACATAATTCACGATCATTTTCGTTAGCACGATGAGAAGAAGCAATAGGGCAGTCTCGACTATCGCAGTAATAATAAATAGTCCTCCTTGATATATGACATCACAATACACATCGTAAATGTCATTCGTAGTTGAAGTAGAGTCTGTAGAATTCGTCGATGAAGTCGTGTTTGCAGTAGTGCCATCTGTTTGAGCCGAGATGAGTTCCTTAATCAAAGCTGACGTTTGATTTGAATTGTCTGTGGTTGTGTTCGTTATATTGCCTGGCCCATTGGGAAACTCAGTGTTAATTTCTTCAATAGTTGACTTCATAGATTCATTCATCCAAATGTAGAACGCGACCCGAAGGAGCATTAGAAGGATCATCAGCCACATGAATTTTCTAATACTTGAAGATCTCTTAGAAGCGATTGAGAATAAGCCCCAAAGCGACAGCACGATCCAAAGCAAGTTGATAACAGCATACACTATTAGTTTTTGTGAGAATGCTCCGCATTTGTCTGAGTACGCGATGTGCAAGTAGATATTCTTGAAACAAAGATAGGAACAGTATATCTGCACAAAAGTACTTTAATATTTCGAAGAAAAAACAAATCGAAACGAGAAAGATCGGAACTCAACAGAAGAAAGAGACAATTGAACAAAAAATCATCAAGCAATTTCAAAAAATAGTGCTTACTGTTGTAAAAGCACACATACTCTGAACGAATCTCGTGTATCCTTCAATTCTTTCGTCATAGAGACTTGAATCTGTTGGAAGCATGTTCTGATGGAAGTTCTTTTTTATGATAAAGGGTATATTTCTTTTTTGATAATCGCCCATTGTTAAAGCTAAGTTTTTAATTTCTTTTTCCTTACTTCAGAATTAGTCGAGTTGATTAGAAGAATGTAGAGATCTCATATACAGATAGCGTTTCTTTAACGATTTGAGAAAAAAAAAATTTTCAGATGTATCCCTTTCTAAATACTCTTATGGAAAACTGCTCAATATTTTTCGCTTATATTCTCACGATCAATCTTTCATGGATATAAGAGAGAACATTCATAAAAGATATAAATTCTGGAAGCTTTTGATTACTAACAAACAGCTGATAAAACATTTACAGTATCTGGTCCAAACACAAAAGTTTGCTTGAAAAATATTATATTTGTTTTCGAGTATCGCTTTTGGCTTTCTCCCATGTCATTTATTTTGTTTCAGACTTGATAACTGGGACGCCTTGAAGAAAAAGGGCCTCCAGCAAAGAAGATTATATTTTGGGCTGGTTAAACATGGGAACTAAGCGATTTGAAAGTTTATCAGCAGAGAGGTCTACATTTTTTATTTATTACTAGATATTGCTCATTTCATTCGAGTATCACAGCCTAATGAGTTCGCCATTATCGAGAGAGAAAAAGAGAAGCGCTGCAGTATCTGGCATAAGATAGATCAGTATAAGAGAGAACGATAAATAGCTAGGATCCGTCAGCTCCAAATTCTAGATCTCTAAATAATGAATTTCATCTCTCTATTGCTTGAGACTGGTCCACGTCATAAATTATGGACGAATGTAAGAAAATTGTTGTACAACGCGCCTATCGAGCTTAATAATCTCATAATTAATTTCTTGGGTGATATTTCAACACAATCATGTACAACGAATGACAAACACAACCCAAAAAAAAAAAACAGTTAAAACTTTAACACACAATTTCACGAACATCACAATTCCTATTTTGTTATGGTACACTTAATTTCGAGATTTTCTGTTTTGGATCCGTTATGAAGCGAAAAAGCGAATCCAGGTAGTACTTCGAATGTGCTGTTGAACGTCAACGCGTATACTTTGTCATTGACAATAGCTTTTGCTTTATTACTCTGGCAATTAACTACATTTAATTGCATATGTAGATGGGTCTCCTGTGTCGGTTTTTCTTTTCCTGGCTTCAATGTCATCACAATAGTTGTAGATTCACTAGCTGTTGATACCACTTCGTATGGAATCTTAAGCCTCTTCAAAGATTCCAGATAGTCGTCAGTTCTATTCATAGATTCTTTTCTTACTTTCGATAATTTGTGCGAATCTTTAAGACTTTTAGTGGCCACTTGAAAAACCGAGAGCTGAACTCTTTTCTCATCTTTGGCAGTATGCTGCCCCTTCGAACGAACTTTCATCTTCTTATTTTGATGTCCTTTCATGTATCGGTATTCTTCACCACACATAGCTTCTAAATCTACTCGAATGACTTTGAATGTTGGATTACCATGATTGTCAAGCGCTGTTTCTACTCTTTCATTTGCCCATCCAAATAAAGTAGGAATACGAACGCGTTTGGGGTACCGATTATTCTCTCCATAAAAACCCTTTTCTAATTGAACTATCTCTTCTCTCATTGCTAGCGTCTTTACTGTAAATGCAGAAGCAAACTTATCTACTGTTTTGGCTCGTTGCTTTCTCTTCCTCGTCCTCTGAGACATTTCTTTTTGACTCTCAGGATGTTTCGATCTGTTTCGACGCTCGGTTTTCTTCTGAAGCTGGACTGGCTGAGAGCTTGCATGGAAGTTTCCTTCTTTTAATTGATGATGAATCTCATCAAGGTTCGTTTCTTTCCTGTGACCTTGGATAGGGAGGGTTGGCCTGTCGTTTACACGTTCTTTTTTCGCTTGTCTCGCAAGTTCTTCCTTTTTGGTGCTCGAAAAGGATCTGTTACTTGAACTGCTGGTGACCTTTGGAAAATTTTTTTCATGGGCCCTATGACGAGAGAGGCGCTGAGGAGTCAGATACGGACTTTCATTCATTAACAACTCATTTTTTTGGTCTGGGGTCTGCTGTGAGGAGTTTTCTTTAGAAAGAAGCTGTCTTTGAATTTTGTCATTGGAATAACCATCGTATTGTACACCATCGTCATCGAAAGCATACCACATTGCTTCATCTTGACACTTTAGAAGCTTTTTGCTATCCTGCTGCCTCTTTTCGGTTTTCTCTTCAAACTTCCTTTCTTTGACGTTCCGGATCACTTTGATTTTTTTGGATTGCTTCTCTGGTCTAAATTGTCTTGTGTCATTTTCCACTGCTTCCATCTCATGATATTGAATATCCCCTGTTTCCTTGGTGACCTTCCAATTTTGACCTTCTTCTCCCAAATAATCCTCCATATTTACGAAGTTAGCAACATAGTTATCTAGCTTTTGAGCATGTATTTCAGCTTCTTCAAAGAGCTTACTCAAATTGTTTTGACAACTTCCAATAGTTTTTTCTGATTGTGGAAATACTTGATGCAGCCTTTTTAGCTCGTCCGAACGTTGCGATTTCCTTTCTTTTTGCCTTACTGGTGGCTGTAGTATTTTATTTGTTGCTGTAGAAATTTTTTCTTCTGCCATTTTTGAGTCTTCTAACTGTGAATTCACCGAAGAAACCTCAGCATCTTGTCCTGAACCCTTATTTTTTTGAGAAATTTCTTGCGAATTTGGTCGTTGACCAACCCGCCCTACAAGAGATTTCCGCCTGAGATAGTGAGCTGTTGAAGAAAAGCTTCTCTTTTTTCGACAACTGTTGAAATATTCGAAGCCACTGAAATCTTCTAAATCATCGTCAGCATCAGCAAGATCTCTCTCAATATCATTCATATCTCTTTTATTTGAAAAAAAAGAAGTTTCTCCCTTATTTGTGATCGGTGAAAGTTTTCCGGCACCAAGCCAGGCTAAACTTGCATCACTATCATCATTAATCTCCGTTTCTCCTATCTCCGTGAGCTGCTTCCTCAATCGATGTAAATCATCATTCTCTTTGCATTCATTAATTTCATCATAATCATTGTAATTTTTGAGATGTCTGCTGCCAAATTCTTTCATAACTTCGTCTTCTGGACTAAGGTCTCTACCCTGATTACTCCTACCCCGCGGATTTCTAGTCTTGTTTGAAATCCGCATGATATTCTGTGGAGATTGAAGCTTTTCTTGAAAGTGAGTTAGCATTTTACTATTTGAGCATCTCTCGAGGAAATGATCAGCTTTGTTTTTACCTTCTTTCTCCAGTTGCTCCTCTCCAATAAATTTTTCCATATTGAATGGCTTTAACGAATCCAGCTTACTTTTTTCAGGAGAATAGACCCTAAAGCCTCTTCGTCTTTCTCTGTTTGTTATAGATGCCAAGATTTCTGAATCTGAAAATTTCTCACGAAACAAAGTAGAAGGAGTATGTCGATCTGAATACGGAAAAAGATTCTCGCTATTCATGTCGAAGAATTCTTTGGCAGTTGGCTCGCGCTCGCCTCCTGGAAATCTGAGTATTTGGCCTGTGAGTTTTCCGACAGAAAAGTCAGATTGTCTATAACCTTTGCGTTGTCTTTCGTTTGGTTTCGTCTGCATTCTGAGTAAAATTGACACAATGATCGAACCTCGAAAGATTTATCTTTTTGATTTTTAAAATTTGAACCGACTATTTATTTGAATTTGAGATCATTATGAGTAACGACCCAACAAACATTTGCTTTTCGATTTCATTTAGATCTTTTTGTGAATAACCGAACTCTGTTAGAAGCACTGAAGCTCTAAAGCTAACAAAATGCTAGTAAGGCTAATTTTGTTAAGAATGAAATTCCGAGTCGGTGCAGTGCTTTTTCCGCTCTGGTGAGTTTTTTTTCAAAACAAATTTTGAACAAAAGCTGAAAAAAATCAACCGAACAATACACGTTGAACATGTAGTAACTTCATGTTTTGAGAGAGCAGCTCTCCTTCGATCCTTTCTCAAAATGCTGCGACTAGAGCCATTTAATAGTCCTGTCCGCATTAATTATAGATCAATAATCAGCGGCTATAGCAAATCCTTTTGCGACAAAGTGTCGTCATCCTAAGAAAGGATAACTTTCTTACTGGAGTAAAGCAAGGACTCTGGCAACAGTTCCAAAAGTCATCCTCAATTTTTTTTAATTTTTTTTTTTACCATCAACTGCTATAGAATCGAATCAATACTCCCAATTCGCCCAAAGAACATTGAAAGAATTCAGTATAATACTCAAAATATCATCTGTGTTTGATTCTTTGAGCAAAGAAGTGGGATGATGTCAAAGACGAAAACCCAATTTCCTTTGTATTCGTATTCTCTTAGATATTTCCTCGAAAAATTCGTTAGCATATGTATACCTTTCTATTTATGTGTTGTAGGACTATTACTTTTTTACGAAATTTCTCTCCAATAATTTGTTCGAGGAGATGTGGTGCATGAATTTTATATCTACTCTATCGCCGAAAAGCATGAAACAACTTTTCAAAGGTGTGATGCTTCATTATGTCAGAGTTTATGCTGTTGTATAATAATAATAGTGAAATCGCAATTTAAGAGGAGCATTTACAATAAGAAGATTTTCAATTTCCTTCTCAGTTTTTTAAAAAATTCCCCCCTCCCCCCAAAAAAAAAATAATAAATCAAAGCCCTTCCTAATTAATTGAAACAAATCTATAGAAATTATAATCATAATCAGTGCCTCTCTCTCTCCTTTGTTCAGAGAGAATCCAAAATGTCGCCTTGCTAAGGACGACCCAGTCGCTCGAGAATACATATAAAATTTACAGAGCAATATTGGTTCGCTTACTCAGGAAGAGCATGGCTGAGTGATATTTCGAACTAATAAAGAGAATTTTTGTTTAAACCAATCTCGAAACTTCACAATTCGTCTCTTCGATTGTTCAGAAAAGCATCTGGTAATTCGCTGAAACTCTAAAGACGACCAATTTCGAAATAAAATAACGCTAATAATAATAGTACACCGCTTACTTTTTTTGAACAGAGAAACACTTCCTGACACAAATAAAAAGCCTTCTAGAATTTTCTTCCAAAACTTCAGTTTAAACAAATTTTTTTGAAAAGAGTTTTTAATCGAAATCAACTTTAAAACTTTGCCTAAGCGTCAGTTGGCTAATGTCTCAGAAAGACTACTACAAGATACTAGATGTGCCCAAAACAGCTACATCAGAAGAGATCAAGAAGGCATACCGTAAACTGGCCATGAAATGGCACCCAGTAAGCAACGAATCGTTCCAGATTCCTAAGGAACGCATTGTATTTTGTAGGATAAAAATCCCAACAACCAGAAAGAAGCCGAGGAAAAGTTCAAGCAGATTTCTCAAGCTTATGAGACTCTATCTGACCCTAAAAAACGAGAGATGTATGATAAATACGGACCAGATGGTCCAAAAATGAACGCTGGAAGAGGTGACTTTGGAGATCCCTTTGATATGTTCGGGTTTGGAGGCTTTCCATCAGGTGGAAAGTTTACATCATTCTCAGGAACAGGGGGCTTTGGTTCCAACTTCACCTTTGAAAGAGCTGAAGAAATCTTCAGAGAAGCTTTCGGCGATGATGATGAGTAAGATAACTGCCTAGAACAAGTTCATTCTCATTCCATTATTATTTACGAATAGCTTTTTCAGTTTTTTCGGCAAAAAGAAGTCGAATCAAGGAAGTAAAAGCAATAATAGCGGTGGTTTTGGGCGAATGGGTGGTTTCGCTGACGATTTCTTTGGCGAAGATGACTTTTTTGGAGGAAAAATGGGTGGCTTTGGAAGCCTTGGAGGTTTCGGAGGCTTTGGCGGTGGCCTTGGTGGTTTTGGAGGTTTCGGAGATATGGAGCAGATGATGAGAGGAGGAGGCGGTGGTTTCTCAGGAACAAGCATCTCAACATCAACGATCATTAAGTAGACCAAACTGATTGATACTGCTACTAACATTATTTTTTCGAAAAGAAATGGCAAAAAAGTTACAGTGACCAAAAAAACAATTACTAATCCAGATGGAACAACTAGAACAGAGGTCCATGAGCAGATCGACGATCGTGGGGCTCCTCCTAAAATCACATCTTATGTTGAAGAAGGCCGCTCAGGTGGTAAGTATTCTTTCTGGATCTCAACTCAAAATAATTTTATGAATAGGTAGGAAAATGTCCGATACGAAAAGAATCGGTTATAAGTAGTAGAGCTTGACTGAAACTCGCTAGCTATATTTTAAATTGGACTGCGATTTCCCTCGACTGTAACCAAATTTATATAATTTGTGAAAAAATTCATATTGCTGCATCCAGTCCATATGATGAGCCTCTTAATCCTTGGCATAAGATATCAGTTGAAGTACTCAATGAGATACTAAAGCTCTTATGACCGAAATTTTAAATCTTATGCAAGCAAGTTGCTAGGTGGTAATAAGGTGTATTCCTATTTTTTTCTTTTCTCAACAAATGATTAGAAAAATCCACTCACCTAGCTCAAGCTAGGAATTTGGTTTAGCTTGGCCATAAGCAGTTGAAATAATAATAGTTCTCATTCACTTTTGATCTGAGAGAGGCAAAAAAACAAAACAAAACACACAAACAAACAAGCAGCAAGCAAAAAATCAACGGGAGTGGGAGAAATCCTCACAAACACATAGCACACTTTAATATCAATGTCAGAAAGTTAAATTAAATGGACTTTTCTTCTATCAACCTTGGAATTATAGCTGCTTCGTTTGCGATTTCTTTTTAGGTAGCTGCTTTCTCAATTCAGAGCTATTTTCGTCGAAAATTGGTTTATCCAGTTGCTTATTTAATGCACGTACAGCGTCAACTGTTGTGCTTGGTCGTTTATTTCTGTTCTTTTGTTTTGAGCTAGAAGGAACAGCTGCTGATTTATCTATTGAATCTCTGGTCATTGTAGTCGTTGTCGGCCCAACCATATTTTCTTCTTGTAGCATGGAGAATCTTCTTGCTGTTATTACATCTTTCGTGGAAAATGCATTATAGTACCCACGGGTTTTTTTCTGAATATTTTGGATCGCTAGCTCTTTTCTTTCTTCCAAGGGGGTTGGACCCAATTTAAAATTATTGACAGATTTTTGGATTGTATTTCCTCGTACTTTACTGTTTTTTTTAATTTTATTCCCGCTCTCAAGCACAGGCATCAACATCTGGTTCAATTTCTTGTCTGTTCTCCACATCTCAAGAGGGTCTTTGATCAAATCTACCGATAGTTCGCGATACGCCTTGTTCTCAAATGACGACTGATCGATTCTCTTAGTTGCATTAATGGGGAAGTTATCCTGCCGACTGATGCTTCTGTTCCCTTTTCTTGAAATGGAGAGTGGTTTTCCAAGGCCTCCTGTCTTTAAATTAGCGAAATAATGATATTGTCTCCTCTCATTTGGCTCATTATTATATTCAAGCGTCCCTTCCTGCCCTTCTAAGAACCTTAACTTTTCAGGTTTGAGACAAGCTAGCTCAGGATTTTTCTTGTAAAAAGTCTCAGTAATGTATCCACTGATAAAATTTCGCAGAGATTCTATCGTTATTTTGCTTGTGAAAATCTCTCTCTTATCTTGTGTATCTAGTATTGAATAATCTAATCTATGTTTGGAGGAGCAATCGCTTCTGTATTGGTTGATTGCCTTTTCTATCTCCATGTTCTTTTGGAGCAAATTTTTGAATGTTGATACGAGCATTTCTCGTTTTGACTCGAGGTCTATCTGAACTACGGTGGCTGTCCGATGGAGCCCCATCTGCTTTGAAATGAAGTCAAATGGGGTCGGAAAATTCAAGAAGTCAAGATCCGAGATCACATCATAGGGATTGCGAGCACAGGGATAAGTTCCTATTTTTAATAAGTTGGGGTTTTTGCTTACTGTTGTGGGACGATGCTTTTCAGTGGGTTGTCTAGCTGAGCTAGTTTCTGTTCGCAAGGGACAAAGTGAGGTAGCAGGTCGTATAATGGTTTTATTGCTCACATTACGCTTCAAGGACAATTCACATGCGATCTGCTTCATCATCTCACGAACTAGCGTTTTTCTGGAAGGGGGTTCCTCCTGTTCTAATGTCTTTGCCGTCTTTATGTCTGATAAATCCTCAAAAGTAGTTGACATTCTGAGGCTGGGGCTGACATCTCGATGGCTCACTTTGTTAAATTCAGTGCTTAGCCTCATTCTTGAATTATTAGTTTCCTCCGTCTTCAGCGATTTTTGTGAAGAAATTGCTTGAATGGTCTTGCTTGCAGTATTTGAGATGATGGCTGCTGGCATGCGGCTTTTTATGACTGGTTTTTCTGAACCTTGAATTGAGATATCCGTTGCCAGCACTCTTCGAGACTCTCCTAAATCCGCGGTTCTGTTCAAGTTACTCTGGGATGTACTCTTCGAAGTTGTAACTGGTCGTTCACATTCCAAAATTCCAGCTTTTTGAATCCAGAAATTCTTTTCTTCTGGCTTGCTTTCAGTGACTTGTGGCTTCATCGCATTCAGATTCTTTATCAGCTGGCTTGCCCTCTCTTTGAGGATATCTTGGTAATGACTCCGAGAAACTTCAACCATCCATTTCGCAAAGATCGAAACAACTGGATACTGATTGAAAAATATTTACATTAGGTCAGGATAGAACGAAACAAATTGAGGAAAAATCAAGAAAAAGTGCATCACACTTGGACTTGGAAACAGGAGAACAGAACTTTACGCTGATATATTTATTATTGTAAACTTTCTTCAAGTCATCGACTTTTGTTTGGAGGGAGATTGCTGTAAAAAATTTCAAATAAAGTTTTGCAATGTCTTTAATTTCTCCTGTCTCTGCATAGTTCTTGTAGCTAAAATCCTGAGAAAGTATTTTCATGATGTTGTAGGATTGCTTCTGAAACTAACTAAATAATTGCGCTGATTAAAAAAATGCCGAATCGGAGTAAATGCTCGTTACATTCTCTGCTCCGAGTCGTAGGATGCAATTCCAAAAATGACTTCGAGGAGATCGTTTTCTCGGATCAAAAATATTTTATCCTCTTTTTTGTATTGACCAATAGAAGTTGCTAACTCTTGCATCATTGCTTTGATATCAATGTTCTTTGAGGCCGTACAGCGTTCAGCGAAGTCTGAAAGCTTGGTTTTAAATAACTGGACTGTCTTCAGACGATCATGCAATGAAGCGAACAACTCCTCCATACGAATTCAACGCAACTATAAAGATGAATGATTTCAAACTTAAAATAACTGATTAAATTTTGGTTTTGCAAAGTTTTTTTCCAAAACCCCGGCACTTTCTCCTCAAATATTCGACAACATATACTAACTAACACTCACCACTTTAGCTACCTTGAAGCAACCCTGTTTTGAATTCAATATTTTTTCACTCTCAGGATCTGAGAAGAACTCCAAAAAATTGCTATGCAATATTAATTCACGTACACCATTTGCAAGCGAAAATGTAGAGTGATCCTAGATACTTTCTATGGATTTCAATACTCACATACCAAACGTAATGAAAAAAATTCACAGCAAGTTTATAGAAAATTACAGCCAAATGTTATATTGACTTTTGTTCTCGATATTCTTGTAAAATTTCCAAATCTTATAATGAGACGTATTTTTCCAAGAAAAATAAAACTGGATCACTTCACCATAACTCTTCCCTCCAATCTATGCAAAAAAGAGGTTAGCTCTACTGCAAATCCTAAGGTATAATTACCAGAAAAGTAATGAAATCAAACTGTTTGCCATATTTGCACATAGCTGATTCGAATATGGCGATTTCTTTTGGACTCCAGGTTTCTAACCAAAAAAATTTAGTCTTTAGAAAAAAACTTGGGAATGGAAAAAAATGTTTTCAAATTCAAATAAAATTTAATTCGACTGAATAATTCACTTTCTGAATGCAATTAATTATCAAGTTACCGAATGGATAGTCCACTTTAAGCGGGGAGATAAGAGTATCCAGCACATCAGTGTAAAAGAGCGATACATTATGGACCATGTTTTTATGAGCTTCATTGCTAGAGGCTTTTTCCTTGTCTTTAGTTGTTGTGAGACCCGCATCTTTCGAATCAGTGTTATGGTCTCGACCATCCTCAGACTGGGAAGGCGTTTTTTTTCGCGCTTTCCGACCAGGTTTCCCCTTGGGCTTGTTCACAAGCACAGGAGGGGTGTCTCCTAGCTTAAAATAGTTGTGTGTCTCATCATTTGCAGGAACTTCGGCCGGACGGAAACTTGCTTTGTAGTAAAGCTGACAAACTAGGTTCAAATAGTTCTCGAAAGCGATTAGATAAGGTGTAGTCTGCTTAGGTATTTTGATTTGCATGTTTTTCTTTGCAAAAATGATGGGTGTTATCGGCGGTCTCAGCTTTCTATGAAGAACGGTCTCATAAAGCTGAGTTTTGCAAAAATCTAGATACCTTTCAAAAAGCTCCTTTGTAAAAACAAGCTTCTGTTTCTGATACTTGTACTGCTTAAGCATTTCAAGCTTCTCGTTTGTGTCTGGTGTCGTTTCGCTGCATATTTGGTGAGTTGAAATAATGCAAAGATAGCGGTTACAAATGGTCTTGGTTTGAAGACACTTCCTTAAGAAATTCAAGGAGGCGTTCAGGAGTGAGTTCAGACTTGGTTGCTAGGGTGGTAGCTTTGTCAGAATCGATCTCTTTCTTGACAATCTTGTAAGGTCCAGGATCCAGGTGACTTCTGTCTTCCAAATCTTCTTTAACTGCTTAATGGCAATTTTGATTATTGTGTTAAAGTTTAGAAGCAATCCTAGAGAATATACTCTCTTTTTTCACCTCGGCAGATTCCGATTCTTTCTCAACAATCATTTTTTCTCACACTTATGTTAATTGGTTAATTATATATAAGCTGATAGAAATCCCAATATCGTAAGCTTTGAAATTTTGAGGAAAAAATTCAAGTATTTCGGCTTCAATGCTCTATTTCTGATAATCTATTCATAGCATCCATATGACTGTCACTTTACACTATAGCTATCATCATCTCTAAAGTGGTTTGCAAAAGATAATCACTGCAGTTTTTTGATGTAAAGAGCTAAATTTTGAAAGAGTCTATACTCAACGATGAAATTTTGTTTAAATTTCTAAAGTGAAGGCTGGGTTCTTGAAAAAGAATGGATGTCGAAGTCTCTAATGTACCATAGGAAAGTTGTAGAATTTTCAGATACTAAAAGTATTGGTAAGTTTAATTGTAGCCAATTGCATGAGTGGAATTTTTAAAGGTATTGTCATGAATAAAGTCTTCCTTTAGCTAACTAGGTTCGTAAGGGAAGGAGCAAAGTGACAAAAAACTATGCAACTGTTTTGAAGTTCGAGAATTTCAAATGATTGAAAGCGGCTGAAGCTTTCGCCATTACGACACTTGATCTTGAGATGGCATCTGTCATGTAGAAATTCTAATTGTATTTAAAAGTGATCATCAAATACAGATTCAGAATAATTTTTACATCAACGTTGTCCGTAAGAGGAGTGAGATAGAGATCCTCCTTTTTGCTTGATTGGCGAATAGCGAGTTTTCCAAACAAAGTAGGTTCGACGTAATCGTATTTCAACAAATGAGGGGCAAGCTCAGCGATTCTGTATCTCAACTACATAACATTATAATTAGTTAGTCAATCATACACTTTGCAATTTTTTTAAAAGTACCTCTTCGATAGTATCGTAAGGGAGGGTCTGTCCAGCTTCTTCAGACAAGGCTCTTATGATCATCCAGTCTTCTCTAGCGTTTCCTGCTGGTGAGACAGCCTAGAATATTTAAAATAAGCATCTCCAAAACAAAACACGAATGGCGCTCACAATTCTGGTTTGGTTAACTCGTCCTTCTGTATTTACATAAGTAGCACTCTTTTCAGTGTAGGCAGAACCTATTAGTTTAGTTAAGAGGTGTTATAATTTAACCAATAAGAGAGAAATACCAGGCAAGATCAAATCTGCAAAGTAGGCGCCTTCATCACCGTGGGTTCCCAGATACACAACAAAAGCATCAGCTGGAATGTCAGAGGTTCTGATGTTATCAGCTCCGAGAATGAAAACAAATTTGGGTTTCTTTTCAGCTACAGTAACATTGGAAGCGACACCAACATCCAAAGCACCAACTCTGGCGGCGTCTTTGTGCAAAATATTGAATCCGTTCCATCCATTCTTCTCACTAATAACAGGAGAGTTTTCAGCAATGGTGTGGAGAGCGTTCAAGATGGCTTTGCCGTCAGGGCGTTGTAAGGTTTCAGAACCGACCAAAATCATTGGAAGCTTGGCATTTGCGATTCTAGTGCAGAAAGGATGGCGTCCTTCTGCGATTTCGAGGAGGGTCTTAACGGAGGTACCAAGATGAAGGTAGTCGTAAGTCAAGTCAGAGGCAGTTCCGATGAGACCAACCTTCAAGTTATTGTGTCGGGTGGCACTAAGAATGCGAGCGTTAAGGACAGGAGCTTCAACACGAGGGTTTGTGCCAACAAGAAGGAGAAGATCGGCATCTTCAATGCCAGAGATACGAGAGTTCATCAAGTATCCTGCTCGAAGGTCAGCACTCAATTTAGGAGCATCCTTAGCAGTCAAAACGTTTAATGAAAGGGGAAAAAAATTCTCTTACAGTTCGGATTTCAAAGTTGTCGCAGTCCAAACGATTAAGGAAATCTTTGAGGGTAACAATAGACTCTACATCTGCGAATTCACCAATAATCGCAGCAATATCATCACCAGAGACCTGAAAATGTTGATTAGAGATAGGTTTTCAATGAAATCAGTAAGTACTGAGTTGATCTTTTCTGCGCAAAGTCTAAGAGCTTCGTCCCATCTTAATTCCTTGAAATCTCCTTCTTTGGTTCTTTGCAGAGGGACTGTAAGTCTTTGTCTTTTCGTACCATCAAAAGCGTGTCTGCTTTTATCAGAGATCCACTCCAGATTTACTTCCTAATTTGAGATTGAGCATGTTCAAATCGAAATTGTTATTTGATATAAACATACCTCATGAACTCGAGGGAGGATTCTCATAATTTCTGAACCACGAGTATCAACTTGAATAGCCGAACCCAATCCATCCATGAGATCAGTACTGTAATAAGACTTCAGTTCCCAAGGTCTTGAAGTCATGGCGTAAGGCTTTTAATGGACACAAAAAAGCGTGAGAAACTCTTTCTTGAGGATTATTATTACTCCGTTGGTGAGAGCACCGACAGGGCACACATCAACCAGGTTTCCAGACAATTCGCTTGTGATCATCTTTTCAACGTAAGTTCCTATTTCGGTTGATCTTCCTCTGCCGGTGGTACCCAAGTCTTCAAACCCAGCAACCTAGCCACGAGTATTGTTAGCGTAATTTTTTTACAAAATGAAATATACCTCTTCGGAGAATCTCACACAACGAGTGCAGTGAATGCATCTTGTCATGACTGTTGAGATGAGAGGACCGACATTCTTGTCCTCAACGGAGCGTTTGTATTCATTGAATCTACCGATTTCGTAGCCATACACTTGCGAGATGTCTTGAAGATCGCACTCTCCACCCTTTTTTTGGTTAAGAAAAAATCCGATTAATTCCTATTCCTTGAGCGTACCTGATCACAAATAGGGCAATCAAGCGGATGATTTGCCAGCAGGAATTCCATCACACCGCCTCGAGCGATTCTGGTCTTTTCGGATTTGGTGTTGACTCTCATTCCTGGCATAACTTGCATAGCGCAAGAAGCAACCTAAAAATCATAATGAATTCCTGAAGACCCACGCAAGAGGAGATTACAGGCTTAGGGGACTTCTCAATTTCAACCAAGCACATTCTGCAATTACCGGCAACTGATAATCTTTCGTGGTAGCAAAATCTGGGAATTGCGACACTATTGTGGTTATAGACTTTTTTTATAGGAAAGAGGTGTGTACCCTGCTTCTTGGCATGCTTGGAAGATCGTATAGCTGGAGTCAACCTATCCAGACTTGTCAAGGAAGAGGAGATATATCGTGTTTTACCTTGACGGGTCTATCGTCAACAAAAATTTCGACAAGAGCCTTGTAAGCGTTACTCTTATGAAAAGCTGATGAGTTGTCTTAGAGAGAGGTCAAGAGTGAGCATCGCTTACAGTTTGAAACGCTGTGAGTCAGCTGGTTCTTTAGGAATGATCCGGCTTTCTTTATTAACATCGAATTTAATTTGTAGGAAATTTTTGCTTTAATGAATTTTTTCTTGAAATTTAGATCATATGGGACCTCGATCTTATAATAATCTTAATGGAGCTGATGGCCAACTGTCTAATCGTTCAATTTTATTATCATGAGAACCTTTTCCACCAGAATGTTGATAAAATTTGGTAGAAGAGATTTGTTTGAGTATAAGTACCCCAGTTAACTTCTATCTAAGAATCGTTAGAGAGGTAATCCGAAGTTTTACTTTCTTTCTGGAATTCGGAATTCAAAATAAATACGGAGTTTGCAAATTTTTTGTTCTTCTTTATGGTTTTCAAGCGCTGCTTGGATTGAGTTCTTGACGGAATTTTTCTACTGATCTAACAAATTGCAAACTGAAAGCTTGTTTTCTCATTTATGAATTTCGTAAATCTCTTTAATTTGCCTGTCCTCAAATAAAACAGATATCCAAGCTAACCAAACATACTCAAAGATGCGGTTGAAAGAACTTGCACGTTTCATGGTGCGAGATTATCGATCTCGAAATGTAGAAGTCGCTGATTGCTAAGAATATCTCAATTTTTGTTTCAGATTGTTGAGCCTCATAATTCGATGCTTTTTCTCTTTGAAAAAGCGCTGAAGATACCCAAAGAAGTACTTTCGTGGGATTGGAGGACCATGCAGCAAAGAAGACTCCAAGCAAGTCAGGTTTGGAAAATTTTAAAGCTGCACCGCCGCAGGCTTAACCATGAGCCAATTCAATATATATTAGGATCATGGAATTTCTATGGAAGCGAATTTCTCGTGCGCAAACCCGTATTGATTCCTCGTCCAGAGACTGAAAGACTAATTGAGTTTGTCCTAGAAAAGTGCGATAAAATATGAATCTTATATCTGAATCCCGAAAACATTCACTACACAATAGGTTCTGCAATAAGCAAGAGAAACTTACTGCGCTTGAAGTTGGAGTTGGCACAGGAATAATCAGCATCTCGCTGCTTAAAGTATTGTATTTACTAGAATGTTCAAGAAATTTAACAATCATCTTCTAAGGAATACCCCCTGCTTTTCGTTGAAGGGATCGATGTCCTTGGAGAGTGCTTGAAACTTGCTGAACTCAACGCTGTTCGTATCCTTGGACCAGAATCAAAAGAGAGATTTGTTCTCGATGAAACGTCGGTTGAAAAATTTCATTTAGATTGCAAAAGCGGCAAAAAGTCAAGAAACTATGACTTTATAATATCAAATCCTCCTTACATTCCGTCGAAGAACATTGGGACACTAGATCTTCAAATCCGAAAGTATGAAAGCTGCTTAGCATTAGATGGTGGAGAAGACGGGCTAAAAATTATAAAGGAGATCCTTGACCTCGGATCTTTGTGCCTAAGAGCAAATGGATATATTTTCTTAGAAATCGATAGTAGTCACGGAGAGGATATTAAAACTCTCATGAAAAATTACTCCAATCTGAATTTAGAAGGTGTGATTAATGATTATTATGGTAGTATTCGTTATGCGATTATAAGGAAGAAATTATAAAAATATATAGTTATGCTTTCCTGTGTGTATTTGTTGGTATTTACATTCAAACTTTTCGATGTTCAGCTCTTGATACTATGTATTGTGATAATAGTTTGTATGTTTATGAATAACGTAATGTTCAAACTAAAAGGGAGAGGGGTAGGCTTTATATAAATATGAGCCTCAATTGTGTTCGAAACTCATACCAATTACTCTAAGAGAAGAGTTCTGAAATAATGATTGTCAAAGTAGCAAGCAGGCTTTGGAGTAACAACAACAAAATGTTACTCCTCTATTTTCATTCTTGGAAAAGAAGCGAATTCTAATCTTTAAATACATCGATACTACATATTCAACATTCTTAATTCATCATCTGGTATCGGAGGATCAAATTGTTTAAAGACATTTTTTCAATCACAACTTTGCCAAATAAAGACTTTGAAAAAACACGTACTATTAACCTTCCATCATAATTTGTTGAGTTGCTACTGATTCATGGCAATCGAGTCAAAGGTGGCTAACATTTCTCTGATACACTAAATCTGATATGTAGATGAGAATTTATATCATGAGAAAAACGAGTATGAGATCAAAGCTTCAACAATTCAATCAGAGATTACAACAAATGAACCTTGTCTTTTACTTCATACACTATTTTGTTAGTGAGTTTTATTCGTTCTTTGTATGAGAGTGGACAGCGTAGTCAACTGCTTGTCTCATGGCTTCATCTTTTGCAGCAGCGGTGATCTTATCAACCATTGGCTTAGAGCTCTCATACTTGTCTTTAGCAGCCTTTCCGAGGTTGTCCAAATGATGGTCAATATGCTTTTCATACTTGCGTAAAATTGGTTGGATGGCTTTGTGGTAAATGAGTCTTGCACCTTGAACTCTTGGATGATAGAGGAAGACGATGAAGATGAATTTGACCAAGTTGTGGAATGGGATAGAAGTGAAGATATAGCTGAGAACTCTGTCGAATACGTGAATCAAACTGAAGATCACCCAATAAGTTAGCCACTGAGTATCATCATCTTCTCCTGGGCTCTCAATTGCTTTGTAAGAAGCATAAGTAGGGTAGATAAAACCAGCCAGGAAAACGATCCAGGTAGCACCATATTCGAAAATGACCAAAAGTCCCAAAAGAACGAGAACACCTAATCCGATGTATGACGGCTTTACGTGCAATTTCTTGCCGATGTCTTGTGCAGGTGGATACTCATCGAGTGCCTTCAGATAGAGCTTTTCACAGACCTTATCAAGAAATTCTGCCATTTCTGAAAACGTAATTTTTTCAACTATTGAATTTTGTTTATTAATTTATGCGAACAGGATGACTATATAGTTAAATACATCATCAACGCATTCAATATTCATTTCTTGACATTCCAAGCTTCCAGCTCGGTCTCTATTGAGAGAGTGACCTCACTATCTATAAACTTCAAATTTGAAGGTAACTGCAGATTGAAACCTTCATACTGGTAGATGCGTTAGTTTATATATACGTGGAATTTTGTATAGTATGAATAGTAGTCCCACGTGAATATCATACATATATTTATAAAAGATTTCGTATTTACAATGACGCACTAAGCGCATATTTAAAAATTGAAAAATTCTGATTAGTCAACAAATAAGAGAATGTCTCTCTGATTCGCATAGTTGGATTAAATCAATAGCTGTTTTGTGCTAACTCTCAAAGAGTTTCTGCTATCAAAACAGTTTGTAACCAATCCCAAAGGAAGAATTCAATATCTAATCTGCCTTTATTAATTAGGAAACAATTGTATTAAAAGATTTCCAAAATAATCAACATCATATAGAGAAAGAGCATTTGGGATACATCTCTTGTATATAATGAGTTTATAAGACGTTAAGTTGTGCTAACAGAGATAAATTTGGATGCTTGCGTTGTTTGAGGTTAAATTAATCAAATAAATTTTTTGGCAAAGCTTTCTGAAGCCCAATAAAAAAAAAATGAAAATCAGATCGTTTCCGATTCTTGTCCCTGTTGTAAGTGTTTGTTCTAAATAACTAAATCTTCATAATTTTATGTTTGAAGGCAATCTTTTTCTTAAGTTTGGCTAACGCAATCACAACCGCGCTGCTCATTCTGGATGGCATTCCAATCTCTCTTTCTGATCTTTCTCATTTAAGTAAGTTGCACTGAAATTTCCAAGTCTGATTATTCAGTTCAATTGATAAAAAGTGGAAACCAAGCTAGTTTCGTTCTCTACCAACTTGTTTTCGTACTTTCACTCTGGAGCTATTTCAAAGCGATCTTTACTGACCCTGGATTCGTGAAAAATTTCCCGTACGTTCAAGTACAACTGCTTTTTACAGCGTGAATATTGAATGATCCGAAATTCCTCAACAGGACCCACAGGTGAAGTCTCTTATCGGCGAACAGAAGTATAAAGAATGCAATGTATGTGAAGGGAACCCTTGGAAGCCACCTCGAGCTCATCATTGTCGTCGTTGTGGTGCATGTGTCTTTCGCGTATGATATTGGATTTTATCCATATTAACTCTCATTCAGATGGATCATCATTGCTGTTGGATTTCAAATTGTGTTGGCGTGAGGAATCAAAAATATTTTATTCTATTTTTATTCTATACGCTCTGCTTCTGCATCATGTCACTCATTATCCAATTCTCTGAAGCACTCCACTTCTGGGCTACACTTCATTTCACATGGGAAACAATCTTCGAAGACATAGTAAGTATCGCATTATTTATTATGAGTAACAGAATTCAGATATCTAATTTGAACATAATTTCATTCACTGCCTCACTATACGTGACTTGCATGGCGGTCATTTTTGGGGTTTATAAATGGGAGATGCTCATACAACAGATAAATTCCATCTATATGAATCAAACCCAAGTAGAAAGCTTAAAGTTTGCTTATGGAAGACCTGTACTATTTCAATTCTAACTCTTCCAATAAACTCATCATTGGTTGTACCAAGGGACCATTTGTCAAGAATCTCGAGCAAGTTTTTGGTCGAAATCGATGGAGCTGGCTGCTGCCAATCCAGCCAAGATTGAAAAGCCATTCTTTTGAAAATTTGTATTATTACGCTCAATTAAATGATCCAAAGACAGGTATTCACTTTGAAAATATTATAACCTGACACATCTTATTTCAGAATTTATCGAAGATACTTTCGATAGCAATCCACTCCTTTCTCCTTATTATATCAGGTAGAAGCATGTAATTAGGATTTTAATGCTGTACCGTCTTGGCTCAGTTGAAAAGTTTTTGAACAAGCAGAAGCTTTCTCTTTTCAAAAATTCGGCGTGAGGAAATTTTAAAATTGATCTTGTAATTCGGTCCGCAAGAAGCCTTTTCCTGAAAAAAGGCTAAAACTTGAAATCAGACCGTAAGCAGGAAGAGCTAAGACGGTACTTTTAGTTTAGTGACATTTAATAGAATTTTATTTCCTTTATTGCCATTGTTATATATATATGAACGAAAGTCAAGATTGACAATTGTTTATTATTGAAAGAGTCTCTGTCTCAACTTTACATGCTACCGAGCTCTATGATCTTTTCAGTTTACTGAGCAGAAGTGTAGATTACTGAATAAAGAAAAATTTTTTCTGAATTCTGGACTCTTTTAGCAAAAAGATATTAGGAGATTATATTCAACCTTTCGATTAGGTTTATATCTTGCGACTGGATAGCATTTCTTAGCAGGTTTCAGATATATGAATGAAAACAATAGAAATAAATCATCATGGATGGAAAAAAATGAATTTCTTTCTCTTGAAATGGCATTTGTCACTATCAGATTTGACCATTATCACTCTGAATCTTCATCAATATCAATCTAGTCTTTTTTGTATTCTGGTACGAAATATTTGGGGGAATTTAATTAGCTTGATTTTTTTTGACTTAAAAATTACTTAGATGTCAGATATTGAGTTTGAACATGACTAATTAATAAGTAGAAAAATACACAAGCAACAAAACAATGATTATAATCTAAACTAGGTTCATTAACCATAAACTTAATCAAAACAATCAGAAGAAAACATACCATTATATCTTCCTGGTCCAGCGAGGCTTTCGTCTACAATCTTCATCCAGCTATTGTTCGGACTGACAGCAAACTCTTTTTCCACTTTGTTGACCAGCAACTCACGGAAGCGTTCTCTTTTTTGGGCCAGATTTGGTAGTTCTACGGTCCCAGAGTTGCTTAGTTTAAGCACACCCTCGCGTGTGAGCTCATTAACAAAGCCAATTACTCTCTTGAGCCTTGAGCGGAGTTGTGCATTTACAATCTCAAACATATCTTTCAGCATAGTCTTCATTATTTGTCCCTTCTCGCGATTCGTTGCTTTTAGTACTGGCCCCGTATTGCATTCTATGAACCAAAGATTTAAGTCTTGATCAAGCATAAAATCGACTCCAAACAACTCCCATACATTTGGTCTTTTGGAATAGGCGTGCTTTGTCATTCGAATCAAGTGCTGCATCGCATGTGCGAAAGATGGACGGAGGTAAGTGTCAATCCAATCCAAGCTATCAATTCTCTTATGCTCAAGAAGATATTTTGCCAGACGGGTGTAATTCCACATTTGGAAATTCCTCAATTCTGTTTCGTTCATTCCGAGACGTTCTTGATGTGCTTTCTTTTTGAAGACTTTGTCAGATTGTGCTGTATTCGTCAAGTGCATCCCTTTTTCATTTGATTCGACGTTATACTTGAATAACGATACTCTTAAAAAGCCGTCATGGTAGTAAACAATCAAAGGATTTGTTGATGCAATCATCATGTACACTCTGAAATCGAATTTATGGCCATATACCAATAGTGGATTATGAAGGTATCGTTGTACCAAATAGCCATGTCTGATCTGACCACAGGCGGTGCCGTTTTTATAAAGGTCTCTGAGAGAACTCTCCTCTTCTGCGTTCACGGGCTCAACTCCGTTTCCTCTGTGAACTCCGCTTGATACTTTTCGTATAAACACGATAACTTTTTTCTTCTTTTCTTCTTCATATTCCTTGGAATTTATATATTTGAACCAGCTTTCACACTGTGACCGTCGTGACAAAACCCAAGTCTCAGGGAAGAACTTATCTCCATTGAAGCAATGAGGTTTAAATTTATATTTTTCATCGTATGCCTGACCAGCAAGTGCCACTGAGTCTTTCCTAGTCAAAATACTTATACCAGGAATATGGTTATAATTCTGAGTAATGCACCCCATGTGAACTCCCAGCTGAAGAAAGGAAGTGATTTGGATTTTTGTGAAAATGTTGTTGAGCTGAGGACTTATTGGATTGTCTTCGCGCCGAGCAGATCGATAGTTCCATATAGGGTTCACTTCTTTTCCAATTGCTGGAATAACATCGGTTCGCACAAGTGATTTACGATGATAATCTGTCATGAATGTAAGGTTCGTAAAGAAGAAATCGGGGTCTTTGACCAAAGCTTGATGGGCTTTCAAACAGTATCCTGGATCACGACGGACGCTACACAGTTTTGAATAATCACGTTTTAAATTTGGGATTGGATCAAGCAATTGGAGAAGCTTTATTGCAACCTCAGGATTTTCAAACCTATATATGTTCTTCTTTTCTGGACTTTGATGAAGATCTCTCTGGATCTCAATTTTTTGATCAAAAATAGTGTATTTCCTCTTACTAACTTTAGCCCCAATTGCACTGAAAGCCACTAAGTTGAGAATGAAAATGAGAGTTATTATGGCTTTGCTACGTTCCATTCTTGCATATCACGTCTAAATTCTTTTACAATTTTTTGATAATAATGAAGGATCTTTTTTATATATGAAGTTGATCGAATATAGAATTAAGAATGAGAATACTTGTTGAAACAGTACAGGTTGAACCGTTAAAGAAGGTTATATGGAATTTTTCTTCTCCTCAGGCTTTTTCAATTAATTCCTTCCGATTACGAATATTCTAAATAGGTACTGAATTCAAATCAGTAGGCCTAAATATTGCATTCAGCTAACACAAATAATTTCTATTAAAGAGACTCATAATAATTTTACAAGGCTCCGAATTAAAATGAACTAAAAAACCAAGAAGGTTCTAATTTGAATGAAATGATTTTTTCCTACTTCTTTGATCGAGTCAACGTTAGGAGTAACTAAGCCTGTGCGAAGTTGCAATTTATAATGGTCTCTTATAAAGTTTAAGAGTTAGATGGAAAATTTTTACGCATTATGAGATGCAGAAGTCATCTCCATTACCATAAGTAATCAACTTATCCCGACGAGTATCATTGCTCTCTACTGCAGATAAAGGCAACAACAAAAAAAGATTATTGGCTCTCGAAGTACTGATCGGTCAAACCGGTCTTGTAAATTCAAGACGATGTTTTTTTTTGTTTCTTCCTCGAAGCGAAAATCCAATGATACATCTCAACTTCTAGTTCGAGTGCCGATTCCCCTACAAAACGCTGAAAGAAATGAAGACATGAAATCCAACAACGTTTTACTGCTGAAACAAACAATAAATTTGTGTGTTCGAAATCTGAAAATTGTGAAAATTCTTTCATGGAAATGTATCTGACTTGAGAAAACTAAACTCGATGAAAAAATCTGATCAAAGGTACAATTGGCGAGTCTGTTTATACCTAATAATAAGCCTTCTCGATGCCTTTCATCCTTCAAAATAAAATAAATATTATTTTCAAAACAAATGCCGTACTTGTCGGACTGGATCTACTAAACCAGGCGGTCATTTATAAGCCAGAATAGCTAGTTTTTGTTAATATTGTATTTATTCGCAATGAAAAATTGCCTTCATTCTTTGTATTGCAAAAACTCTGAGTTCGTCAGACATCACGAGCTGAAAAGAAGGCCAAAAAATGAGTTTATCACTGCTACTCCGATTTGGACCCTTTTTGGTCCGTCTCAATTCCTGTCGCTTTCATACTATTTCCACCCTTTATGTGTTTTCAGAATTTTTACTATAGAATTTAGGCTATTCATTCACAACGAATTTTATTCATTTTGAGGCACTCTAATGGCAAGGGTTTGTGTTTCTACTTTCGAATCAGAATCCCATACCCAAGCAGAGGCGGAATTGACGAGAACGTTTATATTCAAATTGAATTTAGATCACACATTATCATTATAATTGAAATGAATAACCATAAGCAAACAAACAGATAGATAGATAAATGTAATACAATACAATACAGTCTTATAGTTGTTGTTCTATAATCATGTAGATATTTTTTCAATCATTGTCTGTGGACTAGCGTCAAAACTCACCGGGTTAAGGCTAGTACTTTTGAATACTATCAGATGAGAAGATTGAGGTAAAACTGAGACACTGATTTCGTACTCTGGTAGCGGATCTGGTGAAAAAGGGACGCATTGTAATAGACTGTGGTCTTCTCGATTCTTAACACAAAAGTACTGGTGAATTACTTCTTTTTCTGAGGAATTTCTATAGTAAATAATCAGCAATCCTTTCAGCTTCGTGGTTATAATTCTTCTTATTGAGCGAGAATATCCTTCAACAATCAAAAAATTATCTGGTTGAGGATCCACGTTGAGTTGTTTGACAGCATAAGCAGCACAGAACTGCTCTAAGTAGTCATCATAGGTGCTTTTCGTAGGTTTCAACAGAGATATAGCCAGTGTCTCTGAAGAATAGCAAGAAAATAATGCTTCCTTGCGCTGTTTCTCACCCCAAAAACATTCAATTAACAGAATGTAGCTCCCTTCCTCGAATTCATATTCAAGATTGAGCTCTTGAACTGCGTCGAAATTTCCATCTACGCTATCATAAACCCTCCCATAAGGATCTAGCTTCCCAATTATTAAACGTATTAATCCATATGAGGAAGTGTTTGTGTTCGTGTTGTTTTCGTCATATTTTTGCCTTATTGAAAATATTGATTGTGTTGACTTCTTTGTGATTATTTTTACGAGTGTAACGTTGGAAGGTTCTGTTTTGAGGCTTACGGGATATTGTAGCTCAAACGATTGGTATTGTGGGTTATTAATTGCTCTAAAAAAGGTTAACTGGTTGTACTTTGCACAAAACTCAGAAAAAGGTATCCAATACGCATGTTCTAGTTCTTTTGGAGTGTCAGTGATAATATTATCGGCAGTTTTGTTGCTTGCGTCTTCAAGATCGAAGATCTTTTTTAGTTGTACCATCATTATTTTTTCACCATCAATGCCGGGCTGAAGTTTTGCATCCGTAATCAAAGAGGCTCTTTTGATTTTGCTTGATGGAGAAGCTATTTGGAAAGTCTTGGATTCTTCTTGGGTTGATTTTGGATTGTACTTGACATAAGCAGTGAAATTATCACTCACAAATTTTTCAATCAATTGCCAAAGTAATGAAGAATCCTGAAAAACCCTGCTCATTGTATAGCAAGGGACTCCAACAAGCATCCTCAGCAGAACCAAATCATCTGCGAGAGTCTGTGCTTGATAACTTCCTAACAATTTGCTGACAGCCTTTTCAAGAAGAGGAACCCATACACTAGAATCGGTGTTCTGTGAGAATGCCAATCTATTTGTTCCCTTGATGAAAGGAACGTAATCATCGATTTGAAGGCTCTTCCATTCGCCTGAGCTCCATAGAGTAATGCTGAATAAACCTTGAGAATTTAATTCATTGGGATAAATTAATGGTCTTATGAGGCTTGGGTTCATTGACAGGGCTGTAGCACTTGTCAAATAACTCGGAGATACCACAAAGTTTGCTTCGACTCTTCCAATCTCAGTAATTTCGGGATGAATAACGCTTTTCGGACAGACCTCAGAGAGTCGTCTCCACTCAATTTTGTCCATGTATGGGAAATTCGAAGGATCATCACATAATGTACTTAAGGCGTCTTTAGAAAAGTCTTCATCAATAAATTTGGTCCCTTGCTTCGAGAGTCGAGTGTTTATTTCTGAGTATAACTGAAAAGATTCTGGAGTTGCATAAGGGTGATCGAAGAGATGGCCTTGATTTCCATTCAATGAAACTTGATATAAATCCAATTTATGATTGTCTTTCATTTGATCCAATGTTTTGTTGTCATCAAGGTCAATTGGTTCCAGCTCGAACAAATTCTCATCATGAGGTTGTATATTTTGAATCTCAGGCCTTCTACTTTTCTTCTGGTCCTGAAACTGAGAACGAGGTTTCATAATAAATTCAATGATGCTTTCGAAATGATCTTCGTGCATACTTAGAGTGGAGGAAAAACTCGGCTTGTTTGGATTTGCTTTGACAGGTTTAAATACAGGCTCATCATTTTTCGTTTCCCTCTGCTCGTTTTCATATATATCAGCATCATAATAGCCCGATTTATTTTGGGTTCCGTTGGATAAGATGCCTTTCATTAAGATTGCAGAAGGTAACGGTTGGTCTTTCGTGATCTTCTTCTCCTGTTGGGGCAATGATCGCGGTAGGATAACGGGATCTTTAGAATGATTATTGTCTGTTAATTCGATTTTTCTACCTTTAGATTCTGATTCAAAAGGTATCTTTTTCTCTTCTTCAGGATTGAATTCCGATTGTTTATTACTTTGCGAGAAATGGCTAGGTTTTTGGCCGAATTGTGCTCCAGCATCTTTGTGCAGCAAACTGTTATTCTTTCTCCCGCTCTTTTCGGCATCAATCTCCAGTTGAATATTATTAGTATGAACCTCGATCGCGCTTCCAGAGCTTGGCTGTTCAAGATCTGCAAGTTTTCCAGCTTTATGACCGACTTTATTAATTTCATCGAGATTATATTGGTGCTCTTTTGCAAAGAGTGAAATGAAATCATTAATCTCTCGTTCAGAAGCTGTATATTCAGTGAGCTCTTCAGGACGCATTATTTCAACCAAATCTCTGTATTGTTTAAGCTCCTCATAAGCCAAGACTCCAAAGTTTTTCACGATAGCAGAGACGAATTTCTTCCGTAGTTTTTCAGGGGGATTTTCTTTCAAACAGCACATCAAATTCACAGCATAAAGAATGTTCTCTAAGTGAACAGCCAAACTTTGTAAAGCACTAAAGTCTCCTTTAGACTCTTCGATCGTAGGGATGCAAACAGAAAGTAGGTATTTACTTGAATCGGCTCCTTTTGTCAGCTTTAACCGTAATTTCTCTTGACGGAGGATTTTTTCCAATGTACCACGCTCCTCTTCAAAATTTCTTCGCGTAAGACTGCTTGAAAACATGTTTTTCAACTTTTCTATCAGGACTGCAAGCTCTTCACTACATAATATGAGTCTTTTAGAGCAAGTTTTGCTTGCTACGCTAAGGACCGAAGTTATTTCTGCTACATTTACAGATGAAGGTTTCTTTTTCTTTGGTGTATTACAGACTGCTCCCATAGTGAGAAATCGAGATGGCTCAATAAAATTTGAAAACTTAACAAAATCAAAATTGCTACAGAAAGCAGAGTTTTGTCTTCTGATAGAGTTAGGAGTTGAAAAACGATCTAAACAAAGAAATTGAATTAAGGAAGGGGTTCCGGTCTATTTTGAAAATCTATTTGTATCCTTCTAAAATTATGACAAGATGCAAAATCTCGCAGTGTAGTCTTGTAGGAACGAAAATCTACTAGTAACCTCTAACAAAATTTCTCGAGCTGGGCGCAAAGCTCTTCAAAAACCTTTGGGAATTAGGCCTTCTCATCCCCCTAAAATCTGAATCTAAGTTATTTTGTTCGTAAAAAAGGATTGGTTAAGCGATCTTTGCTGAGTTTGTCGTGTTTACCGTCTAAATTTGCCTCTATTTGACAGCATTCATTTTGTTAAAAGGTTCGAAAACTGAAATTCCCTTCTGATTCTTCGAAAATTTTGCTGGAAAATGATAGAAATTTTTTTAGGTACGAAAATATAAAAATCGTGTTTCAAATTCTCAGAGGAACAAGAGCAGAGTCTAACTGTCTCTTCAGATGTTTAAAGTATTCTTGAATTTCAATCTTCGACTTGGAGGGGGGAAAAATTGATTGCCTGTGATGGAAGGAAGGCAACATTTTGTTACTTCATTAAAGATGCATTGTTTGTATAGTTCATTAATTTTCTAGATTTTGGGATTCTCGTTTGGGAAAAAAAATTGCTGGGCGGGCCATATCAATTTCAATTATATAAAAAGTTTATATTTTGAGTGTTGTTCGTGGCTAATGGATCTGTTTAAAGTTTATATATCATACTTATTTCAAATTGCAAATATGAGAGTGCCACAATAAAAAAGAGAACTCAATTGAATAATTAGCTAAAGACAATAATATACTACACAGTGTTGCCTAATTAACCGAAACCTTCTTAAATTTCTTTCTTTGAAATCCGTTGTCCGATAGATTCTGTTTCCATCTTTTGATTGTCATTATTCTGTTTATGCTTCTCCATATACTTCTGATATTCTTCTTTGGTAACAAATTTTCCTTTGATTCGTGGCTTGCTGCCAGCTACTTGACTTCTTCCTGAGAAATTACGGTTAAGAGGGTGATTTATCCTCCATTTCATAATCTTTTTCTTGTATCTCAAAATTTTAAGCATCCTCTCTGGCTGAGAATAAACCCCAGGAACTGATTTTGAAGTTCCACGGTCCTGACGTTCATCATCTTCATCATTAGTTCCTTTCGAACTCTGGGCTTTGGTTTCTACTAAAATGATTAGCCAAGAAGTCCCAATAAGAACTTACCGAGCAGTCCTAGAGAAGCGAGATCTGGTAGCGATATCGCGGTTAATGTGTCTTTATGTTTAAAAAATTGGTAAGGTTCTGATGATGATGATCTTTTTACCCTTGAATTTGCCGCTTCTTTCATTTTCTTTTCCCTCAAGAGTAAGATTTTCAAGCTGCGTGTTCAAACTTTGCGACTGGTTGAATATATTACCGGTACGTGTATTTGTCGAAGTACTGGGATCGAGCTCTTCATCGAGCGAAGTCAAAGAGGAGTTAAAGTTGTAAGATTTATGTTGGACAGTTTTCTTGGAGGATTCGGGAGCCTCTTTGGACTTCGTTGATGGGGTGGTAACGACCTTTTGTTTCCTCTGCTGCTCAGTCTCTATCGAAATGAGATCCGAATGGCTCGCAGGTTTGTTGCTTCGCTTCTGATTGCCATCCTTTTTCATGTCACTCATAATGCGCTGTTCTAGGTCAATAAACTTCTGAAGCTTGTCTTGCAGGCCATTCTGATATTTCGTATTTTCATTCTCGTCCTTATCAGTATCAGCTGGCATGCTGGTTGTAGAGGGCTTATTCATCCAGTTAAGCAATAGTTCAGGGAGAGAAATATTTTTTCCATAACTTCCATCTGAATTGTTTTGTGCTTGCTTTACTTCTTCATTGGATTGATCTTGTGCGTTCTGTAGAGTGCTAAGCAGTTGTTGATTAGCGAGTGTACTAATCGCTCTCTCTTGAGGGTAATTCGAAAATCTTTTCATCTCCTCCTCACCGAAAGGTTGCTTTTTAGTGGTGTTCGGATGACGGAAACTCATGAAAAAATCAGCAAAGTTCTGAATAAAAGGTGCTGTGCTCTCTGAAATTGTCGCGCGACTCTTTTCAGCCTTTGATTGGTTAGACTCTTCATTCGTCGTGACTGAAGCTTGTCCTTTTAGGCTGCTAAGGGAACCTGTATTGTAGCGCTTGAACGCAGTACTGTTCGAAGAAAAATTCCTATTTGAAGCCTCTTTGCTCAGCATGGCGCTCTTAGGAATTTTCGACTCTAGTTCAATCTTATCGGCTTGTCCTGATGTTAGATAGAATCAGAAAAACAGCTTCTCTAGTTGAAAAATTCTTACCTTCGGTATAATACTTTTGAACTCTGAGGCTATTGGGCCCCGCAAGCTCATTTAACGAACTTTCGGCCTTAGAGAAGTCTCCTTTCTTACTTGAAATTGAGAACGCTAATAAAATAGAAATTGTGAGATTAAGAGGAAGCAGAAAATATTAAAAGATTGCCAAAGGTAAAAGGTTTACCTGAGTTCAGTTTATGACTTTGCATTACTCTGGACCTTATGTGTTTTTTCTTGAAGAAGGTGTAGGCAAACGAATGTATATTCTTATTTTTTGGATTAATAAATAAAGAAGCTTTGTTGTGGCATTCGAAATTTGACTCTGCAATTTTTGTAGCGTATTTATCTAAACCAGTTCAAATCGTGACAACTCCCGCCGAGTTAATTTATCAAACACTATAATAGATTTCTTTTTATCGAATAAATTTGAATTGTCTGCATCAGAATACTGATTTTCCAATTGAAAGAAGGCGGTCTATATAGTTTTAGGTGAGGAGCAAATTTGTTTATAAGAGCTTGACATATTGTATATGGCTTAACTTTGTAAAATTTCCCAAAATGAGGAGCAAAGAAAAAATTTTCTAGATTTGCACGCTCGCATTCCTTGTGAAGCCCTTGGTTTTCCTTTAAGAACACCTTTTAATTTTGATAAACCCGGAATAAATGAGGCTGAGCCCCAGAGTGGCTATAGAAGTCTTGAAGAAAAAGATCTTAAGAAAACGTTTCTCTGAAATATAGACAGATATTTCTCACGTGTTAACTAAACCAGGTTCTCGAAGAAAATAGAGGCTAAGAATGAGAAGAGCTTTCTCTTGTGATGGAAGAGCGTTAAAAAAACTTTCGTGTGTACAATATCAACGTGGATTTCTTGCTAATTTCTCACCACCCTTCAGAAAAACATTAATCTAAAACAAAAACCCGAGAAAACGCAGAGACGTAATGCTGCTTTTTACACTTCACTCATTTCAAACTCTAACGAATCAATATTGAGATACTCTAAATCAGCTTTGATACAATATACTGTTTTTGGAAATGACTGCTCATAGAGTGAAAATAATCTGTCTGAATAAGAGCAGCGATTAAATTACAAAAATAAACGTTAAATATTTCGAACTTTCATTTTTTTTTTTTAATTCCTCTACTTGAGATGAATGAAAATCTTTTCGTGAAAGAGGAAAAAAATCAAACGACTCTATCTACTGTTTTTAAAAGGAAAAAGGCTAATAATGTCCGGAGTTAAATCAAAATTCTTCTCCACTTTATCCATTCAAATGTGACTGATTTCATCATATTCTCAATGGATATTTTGCTCGCAGTTTCCATACATTTTATGCTTTTCGAAAGTTGCTACAAGTATGAACAAAACAAATGTGACTCAGATCGAACAAATAAACGTGTGAGTTATTATGTTTTATGACAAAAAAAATTACTATATTTTATTCATTGAAAACAAATGAATAAGGGTATTATTGATTTTAATGTTTTGCTTTATCTTTTCATGTTAAACTCTTTTCTCTTTTCCTCAAAAAATTCAATGATCTTATTTTTCAGTTCATTCTGAGGTTGTAGCATCTCTTTTGTCAGCGGCTGACGATTAAAAGGATCAGTTTGGTCAACCATAAGGTGCTTTAGGATTGTAGCTCGGTCTATAATAGTTCCAGAAGGTGGTAAAAGAACTGGATCCTTCATTACTGAGTTCATCAGGGGATCTAAAAATTCATCAGGGATTTCACCAACATTATTCATAAAGAGATCCTCCATCTGCTTCTCTTCTTCAAAAAGCTTCCACTTTTCCACTATGAGCTGGAGTGAATAAATCTCATCGCTGCTTATTTGATCTTCACGTAGCAGGAGCAGAATAGCCTCTTGGTATAGCTTGAGATCATAGCTTCGTTCATCATTGATGATTAATTTGAGCACCTCTGGGTTTTCTTGGTACTTCCTGAGAATCAAGCAGGTATACTTGAGCAATGTGGTTGGGTCAAACCGTAAACTCTTCAACTTAGTTAACTCAACAGAATTCGCTTTCTTACCCAGTATCTGTGCAACACAATAGTTCAGACTATAGAAAAGTTTTTCACAGAGCTCCTCTTGCAAAAAAGCTTCGCTATTCAGCTCAACCATAGCATGTAGAGTTTCGAAGAATGAATTAATAAATTTGATAGAGGCTTTGATAATCTGTCGACTTTGCTGACTGTTGTGTTGTTCCAGTTCAGGCCTATCAGAGAGGCCCAAGAGAATTAAATCCGGATCGCCTGCAGCAGCAGCGAGTAACTCCTGCTGTTCTATGCAGAGCCTTATCTTCTGAAGACTTTCATCTAGAAGAGTTGTAATGTCGAGCAACAGATTATTTAAGAATTTTGCGAGGGTGTTGTTATCTTTGATCACATTTGCTAGGTTTTTATTTATAGTAAGGTCGTTTTGCAACATCTTCTGAGCTCGATTTTGATTTAGAAGATGGCATACGCGGTAGCGATAGCTGTATTTCTCGAGATCATTAACTGAATTCATTTTCGTGAGCTGCCAGTAATACGCGAGCAGCTGATCGACCAAATTCTCAGCTATAAATTGGTTCTCAATAAGTATTGAAGCGAGCTTGTTAAGATCAGTGTTGTTTCGTTTCATTTTACGTGTCCTTTGCTGAACCTCTGGTGAAAGCAACTTATTTAAAAAATCAAGATATTCTGCTTTCAAATGGGGATTCGTTATCCACCCGCTTGTCCCAACTGCCAGCAGCATAAAGTTCGCCAGGATTTTTGAGGAGTTTAGCTGGGAAACGAAAGTGGATTCGTTGCAGTCGAGAATTAACTCAGAGTACTGGAAGATATTCTCAGCCCAATAACTTGGGAGCATGCCGATCGTCTGCTCATCATCAATGGCATGGGTTGATATTTCAGCTGTATTCTTGAGAAATTTGGCCTTACCGTTTTGATCGTTCAATTTTGTTTTCAAGGAAACTACGTTTTCGAATAAGCTATCGGGTGACTTCAAGGAACAGATAGAACATTGGTACTTGGAGGCAATCAGTAAGCAATCCACAAGAAGTAGGTTGTGCAATGAGTCCCACAGTTTTGAATCACCATAATGTACATCGTATGCATACTTTTTGGAGAGTTTTTTGAGAGAGAGTGGAGTTAGTAATGTTGACATTCCTCCTTTTTCGCTTTCAAATTTCTGAAGAAATTTTCTGAATGACTGAAATTGTGTGAGAACCAAGCGCAATGTGTGGTTTGCGAAAAAGATCAGTTCTGTGAGCAGAGTAAACCTCGATTTTTGACTTTTCGATTTCTTTGTCAATTCAATGGCAAGCTCAGGCCTTCTATGTGTATTTAATGAAGCGCATTTGATAAAACTTTCACGAATATTGCTCTTCTGAATATGTACAGTTTTTTCCTCCTCTTCATCGAGAATCTCATCATTCTTTTCTTCACCCTCACTGTCTCTTAGATTACTCTCATCCAAAACACATATTTTGTTGCTCTCTTGCCCCGTTTCTAATTCTTTTTCCAGAGGAATCTTCTGGGTTTCAACCACCTCTTGCGGGAGATATCGGTTGCTATTACCATTAAGAAGTGAAATTTGATCGAAAATTTTCCTCTCCTTCAAATAGAGTACATCGATTTTGTTGAGATTCTCTGGAATTTTCTCTGTATCCTCAAGAAAAGGTTTGCAGAATTTTAAGAGAAGCACAAGAAAGTTCATCATGAATCCATCACTGCTGGTAGATCGATTAGAACTGTACATCTTCTGCTTATCATTATTTAGCTCGACGACACGATAAAACCAATCACTCACTTTGCTCTTTCCGTCTTCACCATTCAGAACGATCATTTGCAGTGTTTCATACACCGCAGAAATGATACTCTTTATTTTTTCACGCAGTTGACTCACGGTTTTTACAGCTTGGTGCTGTGTGTCTACATCTGAGAAAAAGCTTATATAAGCAGCATTTTCTTCAGGAAGGCAGCTGATTGAAAGTGCGCTCCCAAGAATTGTTATTTTTTGAAAGCTCCCACCAGTCAATGTGGTTTCATTGCTATTGTTTTGTGGTAAAAAAAGTGGATGATTGCAAAAGAATGTCACAACCCTTGAATCTGTGGATAGGAGAAGCTTGAGCACTTCTAGTGCCTTTATAGTGGGTTTAATATTGTTGAGATTGCATGCAGAGGTATCTTTGAGGATTCGTTTAAAAACAGGAGTAAGTACTGTTGGATAGTCTTCCTCATTGATCTCTTCGAAGAATAGCTTTAAAAAAGTTTGGGAAATTCCACCTTTGAGAAGATCATAGAAAGCCGTGTGGACGATGGAATCCAAATCGAAAGGGTCTACCTCCTTTTCTAACTTGAAACTTGCGTCAAAAACTTCAGGAGAGACCAATAAATTCGTGAAATATGATAGAACAACCTGAGTTATCTCTTCCTTCATCCTTTCTGTGAATATGACGTTTGTTTGAATATGAGCGGTTCGAATGAAAACGCTATATAGATATTTTAGCTTGTCTTCAGGCTTCACAAAGTAACCACCTTGAGGAGATTCTATGATATGTTGAAGGATATCATCAAAATTTCTGATAGAGAAAGAAGTTGGTGTCTCTTGTTGGTGAAGTGATCTATATATCGGCTGTAATCTAGAAAACGAGAGAGAGGAGAACTGGAGTATATTTTCGATAAAAGCTCCTAAAATTTGGTCCTTCGTGTATCCTTTTTTCTTGAATTCAGCCAAGTTAGCTAGCTGCGGGATTATCTCCAATGGCTGGTACGCTTTTATCGGCGTTGTGCTCTTGCGCGTTTCTGGATAATCAAAACTAACACTGGGATATCTATCCATTTTCGCGCCCTGAGTTTGATCCGAATGATTGTTGTTGTTAGAAATGTTTATCCCCATTACAATGAAGCCGTCAGTAAACTGCTGTAGTTCACGAAGTTTTTCTTTTCTTTATTTGCGAATAATTAATCACTTTTATTCGATTTAATTTTACATCTGCCTCATAAAACCCTTTAATTTTTTTATTAAACGCTATTATCTTTATCATGCTTTGATTGACGAGTCTAGTCGACTGGATTCTCTCTGAAATTAGTGGTTTCAAATTTTAAACTGGAAAGCAGTCAATCTGAGATTTACTTTCGGTTCCATGCTATTAAAGTTCAGGCAAAATCTCCTATTTTTTTGATCCAAACTGGGTGGCTCTGCAATTTAAGACAGATATTATTTATTTACTTATATCAGTTTCTTTTATTTCGCATTTGGCAATGGAGGTAAAACGACTTTCCTTCGTATCTTAGCCTGTTTTAGGATGCAGTGAAGAGCTTTGTCTCCACTACTTTCAAATACAACTTCAAATCCCCTCATGCAAGGAAGATTCGCTTGCCGGAGCTTGACAGAGACCTTTTCAAAGATAAAACCAAGACTCCAACCAATAGCGAGCTGATGATGCCTAAAAAAAGAGGCCTCACACTTCCAAGTCCTCTGAAAGATACAATGACGAGTCCGTCCCATTACAGCACTATTCAGCAAGGGAATCTCAGGAAATGGATTAGGTAAAAGATATTGTCCAGTGGATATTGATGTGAGCCTTCAACCAAAGAGATAACAATGTTGAAAAAATCGTTGGTCGGAACTCTCAGATCATTGATCCAAGAAAAGATGAAGATGATGTAAATCATTGCACCTTTTTTACCCCCGTGAGTTGAATACGTGTATATATTAGCTGCATCTCGATGAGAGGAAAGAAGTCTCTCTTGCGTTGACTAACCTAAGGAAAAAATATAATGAAGTGAGAGAGGCAGTGACGAAAAAAGAAGCGGAAATCAACTCTATGAGGGTAAATCGCAAAACAGAAAAAAATGTTTGACAAATAGTTTTATAGGAGATGATCGAGAAAATGAAAGAAGAAGCTGTACTAATTGATTCGAAAGTTGATACATTTAAGACGCAGCACGTGGAACTTCAAAAAGAGTATAAGCACCAGAAAAAAAAACATGAAGAAGCTGAATTGATGAAAGATTCATATGAACACATGTACGACAGAATGAGGGTATTTTCATTTCATTTTGACGAAAGAAGTGATGTTCGTTCTTTCTTAGCATGATAAGCTTGTATACCAGACTAAAGCAACACAGGTTGAGGAGTTGCTTGAGTATCGAAACCATGAACTGGATGCTGTTGTCGATCAGGCCAAGAAAGCTGAACAGGCTCAAGTTCAATCGAAGAGCTATTTGAACGCTCTTATCTCAAGCGTTGAACTCGAGAAGAAAAAGCGTGAGGAAAGTCTCGTCATCTTCAAGAACGCCATAAAAAACCGGCAAGACGCTGAACGACAAAGGTTTGCGTTATGATCTGCTCTTGGACTAAATTTCAATAAAAAAAAGGGAGGAGCGAATTAAAAGAACCCAACAAATTGCAGAGACAGCTGCCCAAGAGCAGGGATCAAGCAATGAGGTGAGAAATCTTACAAGCTAATGGAACATTAAATGGAGCTAAAAACACAATTTCTTTAGAAAAAATGGAGAAAACTGATGCTAGTCCACAAATTTTTAAATCAGTTCTTAAAAGATAAGATGGAGAGAGAAATGAGCAAATATCGTGCCGTTGAACAAGCATACCAAAAAATTAAAGCTCAGACGGTAAGGCTTCCCGTCTTTATACTAGAAGTACATAATCATCCAATTGATAGGGTATATCGGATGCTCGAGAGATTGTGAGCAGATTCGTGAACCGGGAGCAAACTTATAGCGAACTTCTCATTTCAATAGCAGATTACGAGAGAAAGATTGACTCGCATAAGAAAGAAAATGAAGAACTTAACTCAAAAATAGCTGCGCTCAAAGCGAAACTAATGCAGCCAATAATGGGCAAAACGATGATTGGAACCTTGATGATCAAAGAAGATATTCAAGAGGTTGACCCTAATTCACAGGAAGGTCTAATAATAAAAATAAATAGATGGAGAAAGAACTACAAGCAACGACGCAACACTACAAAAACTATAGACTAGTGAACGATAAGCTCTATTCTTGGTCCGTCAAGATGCTTAAAAGATTTGATAAGGTAACATTTTTCATTCACATTAAAAGTGAATCACTATAACCTGTCACTCATGAATAGCTTGAAAACAGATATGGAAATAATTACTATGAACAATACAAAAGAGATAATGTAGTCGAGCCTTTCGCAATCGTAATTGAGAAATGCAAGGAATACCTCAACAACATACCACCAGAGGTTATACATTGATATTTTGATAGAGCTCTAACTTTTACTTTCCACTCTCCTCCAGGAAGCTGAACGACTTTTAGAAGAAATAGAGAGAACTAAAATTACTGATGAGATCCGAGATGAAGAATATATACAAAAGAACAACCGCGTGAAGCCTACCTCGAATCTAACGCACGCAGCGACCCAAGAGCAGCCAATCATAGAAAGGAGGGATACCCACGAAACCCTAAGCACAAATCGAAGCACATCGAACTTTGGCAGCCCAGACAGAATCCAAGAGCAACAAGACGCTGAAGAGGACGAAAGTATGCTTTCATCTTTTATTAACTTTCTAAGATGAATTCTCTAGTCGACTTCGAAGAAGAAACAGCTGAAATAGAGAAGATCAGAAAAAACTTAAAGCACCTCCGAAAGGACCAATAACTTAGACTATGACAGTAATTTCTTCTCTTCTTATTTATTTCAATCGGCAGGAATATTTGACTGATTGACAAATATTGATTTGAGCCTAAGCATAGTAGCCGAGAGCATTTCATATTGGAGGTTAAGAATATTCATAGACAGGTCTGAAACAATTTACTCGTTCTTCTTGATCATTTGAATGATTTGAACTATACACACCCACATTAAACAATATCAAATATCATCCAATCTTGCTATTCGACGTTATTGATTTGTTGGAATCAAGGAATAATAAACAACTCAATCAAAAAAGGTGGTTTCAAAAGTTGAGTCTAGTTGTTGCTAGTATGTCAGATTAAGGTCACCATATTGCTTATTAATGTAGTCAATCAGACTTCTTTTAGTTTTATCGAGGTCATCATTGACGAGCTTAGTACTGAATAACTCATTCTCTGCTCCAACTTTTAGTTCCACTTCAGCTCCTTTTATTCTCTTTTCGATTTGAGCTTCGTTCTCAGTGCCTCTGTAAAAACGATGTTTTACAATGTCTCCAAAAAGAAATGAAATTACCTCTCTGTTAGTCGCTTCTTCAATTCTTCAATTGAAGGTGGTTCAATGAAGAGGTAGTTGCATTTGTAGCCAGATTTGCTCACTTTCTGCGCTCCAACTACATCGATTTCTAAAATACATATCTTCTTCTGGTC
>ENA-UOTZ01000137-UOTZ01000137.1-compost-metagenome-genome-assembly--contig:-NODE-137-length-57111-cov-8.771575_pt1 | contig 57111 bp, 49 predicted proteins | sample MGYA00238144_ERZ746983 | MGnify/ENA primary metagenome ERZ746983 (study PRJEB28759, sample SAMN06268863) | compost metagenome | isolation source: single cell | place: USA: California, Emeryville, Joint...
TGATGTCCATTTGAAAATTGAAAGAGATCTTCCTTGATCCCGTTCGTCGTCGAAAAATGAATGGAAAACCCAAGCTGCATAGAAATTTCCTTCAGGAATGGAAACAACTCTTTCAAGGGAATACTGCTTCCTTCAGAAAATCTATTATCTAAGAAAAATTGATCAAGCTTCTCTGCGTTTTCCCGGAAAAATTGATCTAAAATGGCTTTGTTTTTGTCATAATCTAATTTGTCCGCATTAGATTTCAAATGAAATTGATGAGGCTACTTTCAGGTAATTGCTTCTGAGTATTTAGCTCTTCTTTTGTGATAATTATGATATCTTGGTCGTTTTTTAACCAAAAATTTACTAAAGAATAAATTTCTTCGAAGAATATCGCATCTATGCCATCTAAGCACACACTTTGCCATTAAATTCAAGGAAACCTATAGTTACCTTGCTTTTTCTCGTAGTAGAAAAAACTTTCAAAAACCTCTCGAAAAATTTTGTCATTCTTCTCATCTTCGAAGTAGTTCTCCTGCTCAGAGTTTTGCTTTTTGATTTGAAAATTGCAGATGTAGCATAATTCGTTGAAGAATGAGAAGAGATTCTGAACTGATAGAGTTAAGTCAAACAAATTTTTCCGTTTATTAAATGCGAGCTGTAGCTTCGCTTTATTGCTATCCCAACCATCAGTGAATTTCTTCATATTCTGCGCGTAAACTACATTGATTGGGTTTTTCAAGCAGCACTAATCAATAGTGTTTACATTTCGGCGGCGATGTTATTTGGTCAGTCGCTGAGCAGCTAAGTACCAAAGGACTGCGGCTATTTAGACTATCTGAACGAACCGGCACCAATTCAATTCGAGACTCGACTAATAATTTATATATACATCAATAAAAAGAGAATTGGTACTTTCAGGTTCAAGTCTAGTCAGCAGTTCTGTATAATCACAAAGCGTAAGGATAGATTGGTTTTCTTCTTTGATTAGCTGCTGAGAATGCTCAAGCCAGAGCTTAAATACACTGAGAAAAATATCGAAAGGCATGTTGCTATCGAAATGAGCATGTGAAAAAGAAGATAGGTAAATTAGTACTGCATTTCGATCTCATCAGGTAGTTTGGAGTTCCCTTCTCGAAACCAGTATTTAGCTTCCGTGACATCGATGGAAAGGATTTCACCCCAGAAATCAAGAACTCTGGTGATTAGATGGTTTCCGATCAATTGATTCTCATTCGCCTTTGATAAAAAAGCTTGTTTGAGATCGTCGAATTTGTCGTGTAGTTTTTCTTTGTATGCTTGATGAGTCGTGTTGGAAGGCATTACGAGCTGTAATAAATTAATTTTGCAAAATTTAGAAAACTGCAGACTCAAGTTAGATATGTATAAATCTGGATTTAAATTTTCAAAGCTGTCCATATAGAATATTTGAGTAGATACTTTATTTTTTTAATGATCTTAAATTGCATTTCTGAATTTTAAAAGGCTGTGTAATAAAGAAAAGTTAGAATACATGAGATCTAAATAACTGGCTTTCTTCGTAGTTATGGGAAGCACATGCGCAGCTGCTAGGACCCAATGTATGTTTGAAATTGTGTGACTGCTGAGGTCTGAAGTGATAAGGGTTCACGTGTTGAGGAAAATTAAATCTCGAAAAATAAAGAAAAATAGGATTTTGTTTATAGATCAAAAAAAAAAGCTTAACTAGTTAAGAATTTTCAGACCAGGAATCTCAAAAATTCTTCTTTGGATAAAGGAATAGATAAATAAATTAGGTTAATCTTAAGAAATTGAATGCGAGCAGGGGTATCGAGCTGAAGAACCCAAAATAGGAGAACAGCGAACAATAAATCTTATAGTTCAGGTGTTTTTGAAGCATATATCGAACGCTATGAGTGATTTGGCATCTTGGGAAATATTTGAAAAGCCCCAGGAATATGCTAATGCTCTAACACAATATTTACATGAGTCCTCAAGAAAACCAAATAAATCGTAATTAGAAGGTATCTAACAGAATTGGAAGCAAATAGATTATTAACCTGTAGCATCAAGGAAAGAAATCAGCTTTTTCATGCTGATAAACTTTCGAGAGCATTATTGCTCTAACTAGCTTATATGTTCTTGAAAGACGGAATGTATTCAACACATCTCTGGTTCTCCTTCATTTCTGGTGAGTCCTTTATTCACAAGAACTAACTGTGTTGAGACAAATGATGCGTTCTTTCGATTATTTACAAATGCACTTAATTGTTTATCTTACTTGCCTATAATGAGCCAAAATTTTTTCTACTAAACAAAATTTCAAGCCTTGTTTTTAGTCATTACCAGGTCTCAAAAGACATCTCTTCTCCTGATATTAAACTACCTACTCTGTTTGCCTTCTCACGAATACCATCAGGTTTTAATCGGTTTCATGCTAGCCAATTCTCATTAGCAGTCCTCCTTTCCAAATTACGAAAATTTTTCATATGAAAGGACAAAATCAAGTCACATATTATTAATTTTGATGCAACGTCATCTTCTATATTTCATTCATGCAACACAAAAATATTTGCGTCAAAACTCTCTGGACCATCACAGCAACTCGTTAATTGCTCTTCACGGATACAAGCTGTAAGAATTTCTACTACATCCAAAAATTTTGCACTTACAGAGCGTTTCCTATTCTCTTCTCCTCGTTAAATTGCCTTCTGTACATAAAATAAGAATTATAACTGTTGAATATCTGTATTATAAAGGTGAGTTGTGACATAAATAAAGATAAAATAATCAATCAGAGCCGAGCAAAAGAAATGCAAACAGCCAAAGAATTCGATCAAAGCCAAGCAAAGAGATCTCAAAGCCTCGGAAGAGCTACTGTCCGGTCAGTCCCGATCTCCACCTCGAAAGTCAAGGACTACACCAATTTCCTCAACATAAGCACGAAACTCAACGGCGTCGGAGGAAGTAGACCTAATCACTTCTCAAACCACATTTAAACTCTCTTTATCTCTCTAGACAGCTCCTCTCTGGCAGTCAAAAAGCATAAACCAGTCGTCAAACCTCCAAAGAGCGACATCTTCGAAGCAACAAAGTAAATTCCATGCCTAAACAGTTTCAAAAACACTCTTCACTCATAGGGTATTTGAAACCACGTTGTTTAAAAAATACTACGACAGAGGAGATCTCCCTATCGCTGTCTCAGCCAAAGGCGCTCACAGAAAGGTAACGACGATGACAAGACCCACCAAAGCATTAATTGCATTCCTTTTCGTTCGCTTTAGGTCACTTGGAAGCTCGAGCCTGAATTGCTTGATTACCACCTTTACCTCCCAATCTTCTTCGAGGGTCTTAGAGAATACGACGAGCCTTATAAGTTTTTAGCGGATCAAGGCAATTTCTTCAATTTTTACGCTCAATGCTTACATTTCCTACAGGTACCGAAGAATTGCTTGAAAGAGGAGGACCAAAACTGCTTCCAGTTTTGCCTCAGCTGATCCTGCCCATTAAAAGTAAAGAAATGGGGCAGATTTTTTAGAAAACGAATTTAAACCATTCTTAGAGGCACTTTCGACTAAGAACCACGAAATAATGTGCAAGACCCTCAAGAAGATCCAAAAACTTGTTCTGTCTGCTGATATGGTAGGAGAGGCCTTGGTGCCTTACTATCGCCAGATCCTCCCGGTGTTCAATCTTTTCAAAAATAAAAAGAGTAAGAATTTTGTTGAAATTGTTGGTTGCTTATCAGTTGAATAGAAAACCTCGGAGACAAGATCGACTACGCCCAAAGAAAGAACGATAGCTTGGGTGATCTGATTCAAGAGACGCTGGAGATTTTAGAGAAAAACGGCGGAGAAGATGCATACATCAATATTAAGTATATGGTCCCTACATACGAGAGCTGCATGTTCTGATTAAGTTCTTTTATAATTTTACTGAAAAATTTGACGTTCATTCAGCCATAACGCTAAATAAAGAGCGGTTTTGTATGCAACAGAGATACCAATAGCCAACCTGTCACTTGAAACTACGGCTGTTTATTAGTATTAAGCTGACTTATGCCTTGAGTATTATGATATTTACCAAGAATAGCGTTCGTTGATTCATTGAAATCTATTTATGGGAGGAAAATTCGAAGGAAGCTTTTCAAGCTCGTATCAACGCGGGTGTTTTGGAAAGCCTTTGCTGTTTAAATAATTATTCTCGTCTGAACAAAAGAAAATCGATTCCGATAGCAGCTGCTTAAACAGGGATCTTTGCTCATTTGATTTTATAAATAAATAGTTGAATCTCTCGCTAATTTTTAGGTGAATCTGCTTGCTAATCATGGAAGAGAAAACTCCACTAACTGAAACTAATCAATCCACTGAACAAAAAATCGATGCGCCAGTTCACCAACAGCAGCAACCAGAAAAACCTGAACCCGAGCGCCAAAACTCAAAAACTGGAGGAACAAGCCTTTTCAAGAGGATGAGCACGGTCGATGAAGAAGGTGACGCCATCGATGCATTGAAATTGCTTCAAGAAGCGGCTTCGTTGAAAAGAACTGTCAGTTCACTTGCCACTCAAGGGGGCACGCTTCAGAACTTACTATCCGAACTAAAAGAACTTAGGAAAGGAAGTCTGCTTTCATCTCAATGTAAATTTGCAACAATTTCTGTTTGTTAGCATTTCATGTAGCTGCAGCAACACTCCTTACTATGGGACTTACAGAACTGCGCCCAATGAGGTTCCATTCAAAGGTTACTCGTGAAAACGAGATTCAGAACAGTATCGCAGAATGGGTTCAGATCGGGAGATCGTCCAAACTCAAAGAAGAAGCGGATCATTTTGTTAGAATTTCAACTACTTGCAATCAGCTTGCAGAGCTCTCTCCTTTTATGCCCGAGCAGCAATATGCTGCTCAAGTTGTGAGATCATTGATGGCTCTCAGAGATAAATACATCTCTACGGAGCAAAGCAGCTGTAAAATCACTTTTTCCTATAGTTTGTTAATTCTTGGCGGCTAAGATGCGGGAATTAAGGATCTTATCACTCACAAAAAGGGGTCATTGGAACCAGTTGTGCTTTACGACGCCAAGTTGATCAAACCTGTCCCAGCACTTAAAGACGTAGCTTTCTCAATCTCAAATCCATGTCTCATAGCGAAATTTAGGCTACTTATACCATGACAGATGGCGTTATTGAAGCTCTTGTGAATGGCACACCTCTGACATCAGTGATAAAATTCGAGGAATTCGCAGAAGATTACATAAACATTGTGAGAGTAAGTGCAACAATGGGTGTTTCGGGAGTTAATTTGTGTATTTACTAGTTCATGCAAGATAAGAAGCTCAAGACCTTCACTCACTCCCGTCTTCAACTCTTAGAAAAGCGTTTTGAACTCCACAGACTGTAACTAACATCTCCACCATTCTCTTTGATGTATTTATCAAATTGCTTCGGATAGGTATAATGCTGAGCGTGAGATGACAGAGGCAAAAAAGACCTCTCACAGAGATTTTTATAATGTGCGAAAGGTTGATACCCACATCCATCATTCTGCATGCATGCACCCAAAGCAGCTATTGATGTTCGTCAGAGAGAAAGTTTACGTAAAAAATTTACAACATCATGAGCTGACCTTCTTCTCCATTTCAGAATGAGCCTGATACGCCTGTCATCAAAGAAAAAGATGGAAAGATCTTGACCTTGAAAGAAATGTTTGACAATCTTGGTGTGAATCCAAATAGTATGAATGTTGATATGCTTGATGTCCAAGTAACAAATGATATTATGAAAGATTTATATTATTTCCTGCGAAATAGGCAACAAACACCTTCCAACGTTTCGATCGATTCAACCAGAAATACAGTCCATTAGGAAAAGAAACTTTGAGATCCGTTTTCTTAAAATATGACAATATGATTAATGGAAGGTTCTTGGCAGAAATTACCAGAGACGTCATCAACCGTTTGGAGGCTAATAAATACGAATTCGTTGAATGGCGAGTCTCAATTTACGGTAATTTAACTATTTTCCCTTTCGTTTTATTCGCTTCTCAATGAAAAGGTAAAAACAAAACTGAATGGAAAATCCTCGCAAAATGGATCTACGAGCACAATTTGGTCTCACATAACGTTCGCTGGATGATCCAGGCTCCTCGAATCTATTCAGTACATCTTTCCGCTTTCAGTTCCCTATAAAATCATTAGATTTTGAAAGGGCAAGGTGTGATTAACAGCTTCCAGGACATCCTTACCAACTTTTTCGAGCCACTCTTCGAAGTCACCATGGACCCTTCAAAAGACCCTGAACTCTATAACTTCCTACTCGGAGTAACTTTCTTTAACCTTTTGGATAACTAACTCCTCCCCTCTTTCAGATGGTCGGCTTCGATAGTGTCGACGATGAAAGCGCGTTCGAAGATGCGCTCGATTTCGAAACGAAACCTGACGAGTGGACTGGCCCTAGCGACCCTCCTTACTACTACTGGCTCTATTACTTCTACGCGAATATCTACCAGCTCAACGCTTTGAGAAAGAAGCAGGGCTTGAACACTTTCCAATTTAGACCACACTGCGGAGAGGCTGGAGATCCAAATCACTTGGCAGCTGCCTTCCTTGTAGCTGATAGCATTAACCACGGTATCATGCTCATGAAAACAACAGTCCTGCAGTATTTGTACTATCTCAAGCAGATTGGTTTGGCGGTGTCACCAGTTTCGAATAACAGGTCCTATTTATTGAATTAATAAATTGTTGTTGACAAACCTTGTTTGCTCTTAGACTTTTCCTTGAATACCACAAGCAGCCTTTTAAGAAATTCTTTGACAGAGGCTTGAATGTGAGCTTGTCGACCGATGATCCTCTTCTCTTCCATAATACTAAAGAACCACTCTTGGAGGAATACTCTATCGCTTCACAGGTAGTCATTCAACAATAAGTCCCTTATAAAAAATTTGTAAAGATTTGGAATCTCACATCAACAGATCTATGCGAGATAGCGCGAAACTCAGTGTTACAATCTGGCTTTGAAACTACAGTCAAGATTCATTGGATTGGTGATTATAGAAAGAAAGGAATCGAAGGAAACGGTATTTAATTTATAAAAAAAGGCCCTGTATTAACTTTCGAATAATAGAAATTTTGAAGACGAATTTGCCATATTCCAGATACCTCTTCAGATTGGAAACTATGGAGAGTGAGCACCAGCATTTGGAAAGCCTTGAGAAACTAAAAGTAGAATAGTTAGAAGATCTAGATAGTCTTTGAATATATAAGCTCTTTATGGTCGAAAGTCTTCTCGCTAAACTCTAACCTAAGGATATTTTATATTTTAAACTAAATAGACAAACATCTGATCAAAAACTATTGAAATTGAAAAGATTACTATTTGTTTCTCTCTCTCCGATTATGTGATAAATTAATTATCAGAGATTCTCGTGTCCGGGATATTTTTTATTTATTGAAAGATTTTCTAAATTCGAAAGGATGCAAGGTCAAAATTCTGAGGAGCGCAAAGCTGACGATATTCCGAAGAAACAAAGACGAAGCCTTAATGATGATGAAATTGATGAAGAAGAGGAAGGTGGAAAATCAAAAATGGGACGAGATCACAGATTCAGATCTGAAATGACAAGTTTAGATCGTACTTCTCTGTGAAATTAAATTTTGTATCATCTGATTTAATGTACTAGCAAAAGGTCGCAGTTTGCCACTCCTTTTTCGCACGAAACTGTCAAAGAAGCTTACAGTAACACACTTCTATAGAGAGTGGATTACGAAAGGCAGATCGGATGAGTTGAAAGAGAACGCTGAAAAGTTTATCAGGATTTCAGCGCAAATCCCAGACCTTGATGCCACATCACCCTTTATGTCAGAACATAGAAAATCCGCACATTTGATCAAAGAAACATTGGCTCTTCGTGATAAATATATGGACTTGGAGCACTCATGCTGTTAGACTAAACCTTAAAATTTTAGCTAACCTCCACGGGTAGATTCGGGACTGAAAGACGTGATTGATTACAAGCGACATTCCCTTGAGCCGATTATTATCTACAGTGCAAACAGGATAAAGCCTCTGCCAGATCTTAAACAAGTAAAAAGTTTAGAATGTTACTCAGGTTTTTACTCTACGTCTACAGGCAACGTGTAGAATGGAGGACGGCGTCATTTTTTGTTGGAAAGACAGCCGGCTGCTTCCATTCGCCAGACCTTATGACGAGTTCATGAGTGATTACAGCAAAATTGTCAAAGTAATAGTGAGATGAAGACGGCTGCTTACCAGAGGTTTGTTAGTATATGCATAACAAGGAATTGCTGACGTTCACTCATACACGGCTGGAGTTGCTCGAGAGGAAGTTTGCTCTGCATTTAACGTATGATTTTCAATTACATTCTATTGTTCTTGACTTCTGATTGCAGTTATAACAAAGAGCGTGAATTGACAGAGACGAAAAAAGCAGCACATCGCGATCTGTTTAACGTGAGAAAAGTCGATACTCATATTCATCATTCAGCTTGTATGCATCCGAGAGAACTTCTTCTCTTCGTTCAGAAAAAAGCCAAGGTTCCAAATAAGTCGAAGATCTATTAACCAAAACCCTATTTTTTTTATAGACTGAACCCAATCTCGTGGTTGACCGAGACAAAAAGACAGGAAAAGAAATAACTTTGAAGGAAATGTTTGAAACTCTCAACTTAAATCCAGATTTTTTGAATGTGGATATGATGGACGTGCAAGTATCATTTGCTTCGTCCTTTCATTGAAAAGACTGGTATTCTCCTTAGGCAAGTGACACTTTTCAACGTTTCGATCGTTTTGACAAGAAATACAATCCATTTGGGCACCAGAACCTCAGATCAGTGTTTTTAAAGTTCGATAATTTAATCAAGGGGCGTTTCTTAGCGGAGATAACGAAAGACGTTATAAAGATCTTAGAATCGAACAAATATGAGTTCGTGGAATGGAGAATTTCTATTCATGGTAATCGCAACCTCCTTGTTACTTATCAACCTCACACCCCAAATCAGGAAAATCTAAATCCGAGTGGAATGTGCTTGCGAAATGGATTTATGACAACCATTTGATCTCACACAATGTCCGGTGGATGATACAAGTTCCTCGACTCTACTCAGTATTGCATATTTCGACCTTAATCACTATAATTGATGCACTTTCCTAGCTTCTCAGACAAAGAAATGACATTCAAAATTTCCAGGATTTACTTGATAACTTTTTCGACCCTTTATTCGAAGTAACGATTAACCCATCAAAGGACATAAATCTATACAATTTGCTGCTCGGAGTAACTCAGCTCTTTCGAAGAATGCCTGTTAAATCGCTTTATTGATCTAGCTCTCGGGTATTGACAGCGTGAATGATGAGAGCATGTTTGAAGAGCTGAAAAGAGTCGATCTCAAGCCCGTTGAATGGACGAGCAAGGATAATCCGCCGTATTATTATTGGCTCTATTATTTCTATGCAAATATCTACAATCTCAACGTGCTGAGAAAAGAGCGAGGTTTGAATACACTGCAATTCAGACCTCATTGTGGAGAGGCTGGAGACCCAAGTCATCTGGCGGCGGCTTATCTGGTGGCTGATGGCATTAACCACGGAATTGTCTTACATAAAACGCCTATATTGCAATATTTATACTATCTCAAGCAAATAGGGCTCGCCATGTCTCCTATGTCAAATAATAAGTAAATGAACGCTAAGACGATTGAGGAAGTTTACCTGACTTTAATCTAGGCTTTTCTTGGAGTACAGTAAACAGCCTTTCCATAAATTCTTCATGAGGGGACTCAACGTCAGTCTCTCGACAGACGACCCTCTTATTTTCCACAGCACTGATGAACCTTTGCTGGAGGAGTATTCCATCGCAGCCCAAGTATCTACTCACCAATAGATGAATTGTTTTTCATTAACTTCTGAAATAATAAAATAGATATGGAATCTCACGTCGGTGGATTTATGTGAGCTTGCTCGCAATTCAGTACTGCAGTCGGGATATGAACCAATTGTTAAAATGCATTGGATTGGTGACTACAGAAAAAAAGGAAAAGATGGCAATGGTAAACTTAAATAGATGTCTCATAATAATAATACGCCTTATAATTCATCACAGAAATACTGAAGACGAACGTCCCTTACGCCAGATACCTATTCCGACAGGAGACCCACGAAGAAGAATTCCACTTCCTTGAGAAACTCACGGGTGGTAATTTCAAACCTGATTTCGAAATCCCACCTCAAACAGGGTGTAGAGTAAGTAAGAGCGAGTAGGGAGCAATAAAATCTCTGTATAGATTCCTGACTACTATCTTTAAGAAAAAAATTCTCAAACTTCAAAAAATTTAGTTGACAATATAATTTATCAACATCTGTCTACTTTCCACAGCAAAGCTTGCCTAACAGTTGAATAGATTTGCTGATTCAAATTGACTTTTACAGAAAAAGTACACACTGTGAGAGAATTGCTCTCCACTCTTAAGAAATCTTTGTAAATACTATCATTAGTCATGATAGCAATGTGAATGGTTAATACTGGATTCTGAGATTGATCCAGCAATTTCGAAAAAATAAAAGTTAGTTCTTAAAGAAATTCCGTATGGAGATTTGGGTTGTAAGACATGGAGAGACCGTAGAGAATTTACAAGGAATCATTCAAGGGCATCGACCTGGAAAGTTATCTGAGAATGGCATCCTCCAAGCCAAATTTACAGGACCTGTGTTAACGAAACAAAGATTTAAACATATATACGTATCAGATTTGGGAAGAACTGTTGAGACCTACGAAGCAATGGGATTCGGTTTTCGAAAACACAAACCACCTGTCACCTTCACATCACTCCTCCGAGAAAAGGGCGGTGGGATACTCGAAGGAGCAGAAATGTCGAAATGGGATCAATTCGCCGCGCTTTCAGGAAAGGATCCTCGAGAATTCCACCCATCCGAGGGGGAAAGCTGGGAAATCGTGATGCATCGCGCGGATGCGTTTTTGACGTATTTAATCGATACGGTTTTACGTTCTAAGAAAGTAGACCTTCAAGCAATAGAAAAGAGTTTTGAAATAAAAAAACATGTCATACCCCATGAGTCTCAAACTAATGAACCCCAGAAAATCAACATTGATGCTGCTGAGCAAAAAGAGGAAAGATTAATCCAGGAGCAACCCAAAAAGGACGACGAAAAACAGAATAACATGGAAGCTTTACAGATTCAAGGATCGCCCAATGAGGAAAATGCAGGTTTAATCAATTCAAAACAAGCCAAAAAATCAAGTGCATTGTCTTTTTTCAAGAAATTCTTCTGCTGTAAGTGTCTCAGTAGCGAAGAAACTTCAAGCACTCGTTCACCACCTAAGATCTTGGTTATTACGCATGGTGGATTCGTCATGGAGCTGTTCAACGCTATTGCCTGGAGACAGGATAAAAGAAAGCCAGTACTTCGAAACGATACACTAAATTGCAGTATTAACGTGATTAAAGTCACACTTGGCAGGAACGGAAAGGAAAATTTTAAAGTAATTCGGAAAAACGATGTCTCACACCTTCAGGGAAAGCTTCCTTAACTATTTACCGTCTTATGATGATCCAGAACTACTCAATAGCCTTTAAATTAGAAGCAATTCAGTATGTCTTTAGAAAATTGCATATAACTAAGTTGTTGACTTAACTACGAAAATACCACCCATTATTGTTATTTTGGTATTCTGTCAAAAACAAAGGAGTTTGTAGAATCAAGATCAAGCATAATCAAAGAATATGAAAATTTCTCTTAAACTGATAGTCCATATAATGAATGCATCCCGAACTAAATAAATCTCAATTACATCAAATCCTCAACAAAAAACGACACACTAATCACTTTATTCCTTTTGTGGTCAACTACAAAGCCATGAATAGCCAAACGGCATCGAGACAGCCATAGTGATTATCCAAACAACCGCCCAAACGCTCCGAAAAAGCCACTACTCTCTTTTTGAAACAACTCTATATTCACTTTCCTCTTCTCAACTTCACGCAGTATTCCCTGGAACCCACCATACAGAACCGATACGCAGTTTTTATTGTTCAGCATCAATTGCTCAATAAATACCTGCGCCAGTTTACCTTCAGTTTCGTCTTTATTATTCGTCCTCATAATACATATATGAGCCGCTTTGTCATAGGAAGCAGCAGCTGTTAAATATTTCTGAAGCAGTAGCTGGTCTTTGTACACCTTTGAAGGAACTTCTACACTAAAAGGAAGGAAACCCTTTTCTTTTGTGCGTCTGATATCCAAAAATCTAAACTCAATCTCTCGATCATAGCAGCTCCCAAATTTCTTTCGTTCATCCGTCGTCATCGCAGTGTGCTCAATTATAAAATTCACCGCTTCCGCTGGGAATACGTATAAAATATTGATTTTCGCGCTGCTAAGCAACTCTTGCCAATTTTCCGCGCTCATAAAATTATCTCCCATAAATCCGAGATTCCTAAGAGCGACTTCAAACGATTTCGGAGTCGTTGCCTTGATGCCATCAGCTAGCCTAAACCAAGCCCGAATCTGGTCAATGCCTGTCAGAAGCTCGTTTTTCATGTTCATGTTTAAGAATTTTAGCAAAATGGTTTCCTCCTTCTCATTCGCAAGGTTAAAAATCCGTTCTTCACCGAATTTTAACAACGCTACGACTAGGTAGAAGAAAAACGTTTTATCTGATCTCTGGATATACTGATCCAAGATCTCATACACGAAATCGATGGGCGTCCCTTGGATAAACAGAGTCATTATCCAGGAGGTCGCAAACATTCTAATATCAATGTTTCTCATCTTAAAAAGCTGCGAGAGCTCGGCGCAGTGGTATTGAATGATCAAATCGCAGTACTTGTAAGCGGTTTGTAGATGAGGCAGCTCGTTTTTCTTCCCAAATTTCTTCGGGGTGAGGATCGCTGTGAAATAGTTCCTCATAAACGAGTTCAGATAAGCAAAGCAATCAGCTGTGCGAAAAACCGTGCTTTTTAGCAAGAGAAAAGGAGCGATAATTTCACAAAGCCCTTGCTGGTAATCAACACTATTCAGAATGCAATAAAAAGCAGCAAGGTCTCGAAGCCGCTTTCGAACCTCTGTCTGCTTCATCACTGGAATTTCCGTACGAGTGCGGCTGATATCTTTTTCGATCTGCGCGTCTCCAGGGAAAGAAGATTTATCCCAGTTTTGAAAACTCCATGTGTCGGAAATTATTCCATCGTCATTGAGATATTTCTTCCATTCGAGGTTAATTTTGTAGGGTTTTTCCTCTATTTTCGGGGTTGGCTGCTGCGGCTCGGGTTGGGAAGGCTTTTCGTCCTTAGTGCCGTCGAAGTTCAACTTTTTTGGCTCTATTTCCATATCTTGGGAACTTTCGACAATAGGTTTAGAAGTAAAGCTTGAGTTCATCATTGGGTAATGGCTTGACATTCTAGTGGGTATTAATTCTGAGCTTCGCAGGTCTTTTGGTACTGAGGAGAGACCCATTTTGAAAAAATCGGTAACATGCTGACTCGCGATTCGACGATGGGCAGGATGATGTGGACCTGGCTTCGACCCTTTGCGAAGGGACTCGAATTTCTTTGCGCCAAAATAATTGTCAATAATTGAATCGTTCGATTCGACCATTCTCTAATTGTGTTAGGAAAGAGATCTGAATTGGGCTCAGTGATAAATTAATTCTGTATAAATTTACGCGACTTGAATTGAGCTTATATATAATCTGTTTAAATTGACAGCAGGTCATTGCAATTGATCAACTTCGTTTTGAAATGTGTAATATGTTTCGAGGTTGGAATGTCAGAATAGGATTGATTTTATGTGGAAGGTTTATCAGGCTGAGGCCATATTCATTCCATCGCCATGAATGGCATATTTAATACTGACGCCACGAAATTCGATGAAATCTAACGAAATTCGCATTAAGGACTCCAAGAAAAATCTCTCAGAAATAGATTGTGCTTGATTTATCCTTTGTATTCCTAAACAGAGGTAGTTTGCACCCGTTAAGTAGTTATTTTGTGCTCAATTAAAAGAAATTACTAGGAGATGTACAACTCTATTCATTGAAATAACTTATTCGAAGTGATGTGAAATATCAAAAGGAATTTCCAGAAATCAATTCGAATGTATTTGTCGATATGTGAAAAGTTTTTCAGCGATCCTTCTTTTATTGCAAGAGTTGAACTTATGAGCATTGCTGTTTTTTTCTGAAGAAACATTTTTTTATAAAGATTTTAGAATCAAAATTGATCGCCAGTTATTATTCATTACTCCAAAGCTCTTTTTCAAGGGCTCCTGAAATTTCAGCAAGTAGGAGAAATACAAGTTAACTATTTCAGAACCTAATCTAATTATCTACAGTAGAGAAGAGATAAACTTTAGAAGGCTCTTATTCGTCAAAAAAAGAGTCATTGAATCACTAATGTTGTTTTTTCTTAACATTCGCTTTTCGATTTTTGTTTTCGTTATTTTCTTTCCAACTATATGTCAGTTCTTCAACTTTTGAGTTTTAATTGAAATAAATATTGGGATCAAGGCATCTCGAAACCAAAAAAATATGCACGCAATTTCCAGGCTATTTTGTGTCGTTTTCTTGTTAGTTTTCATATCTGTTCTCTCTGGAAAGCACCCACAGTCTGTTCACCTTATAGAGACACAAGCGACCAAGAAGTCACACAGTGTTTATTATGGCTCAAGATGGAATTATTCAGAGAAAGTACTTCCTTGGTGCTCTCAGGCCAAAAACCTCTCAATAATCGCTGCAAGGAAAGTAGCAACTTCCTCTCCAGACATGACTATGGTCGCAATCTTAAACCAAGGCAACACACTCATCCTAACCTCTCCCTTCAATATTTCAGGCTCTAAACAAACTTGCCTTAACTGGAGCCTTGTAAAGACTTTATCACAGGATAAAGACCTCATTTGCTATGATCTTGAGGTTTTCAAAGCCCAGAAACAACTCAATATTGTCGTTGATTGCTTCCAAAAGCAAATTGAAACAAATTTCCTGCTTCGTGTTCAAGTTTCTTTCGATAGTAAACTCAAAGTCCTCGATTCCAGACAGGCGACCACACTTTCCCCCAACTACTATCCTCGGAAGAGTTTCGATAGCAATTCCAAAAGATATCTTCGAACTTATCAAGATGAAGGAGACCAAAACGTGTTCTTCCGATTCGTCGCCTCAGAGTCTCTTACCCAGCCAAAGAGGTGGCATATTGAGAGATATACGCTTGATTCATCAAACCCGACTAACACAGGAATCACCCTTGACTATCGCTTCGATAGCAATTTCTCTCCTATGAATGATATCGTCATAGCGGACTTTTACCCTTTTCAGAATTTTTGGCTTATCGCGAACCAGACAGGCTCTCTGTTGACATTAGCCATCAGCAAAACCACTCAAACTGTCCTAGATATTGTTAGTTTCAAAAATTTGAAGTTCCAAACGGCAGCAATCAGACAAGAAGAAAATGGAGAATTGAGTGCCTTAGTTTCTTACTCAGGCACCACAGGCTATTTTAAAATCGACTCGAAAGGTAAATTTAAGACGCAATTCTACGCAGAGAACGCCACGAGCACCGTCTTCGCCAATTGGGTGGGAAGCAGAGCTTACTTGGAACTTATTGGTAGTGATGGTAATTGCTCTTTGAGAGTAAGTGAGTTAAATAACTCTCAGGCGGTTAATTCAAGGATAATACAAAACGTTTCTTGCCCCGCAAAATCGGCAAAGTATATCTCAGTGCCTGCAGCCTCCCAACAAAAAGAGCGCATTATCAAAATACAAGATGGAGGTCTCGCTCTCAGCAAAATTAATTTTTTGGAAGCGACAACAGCACCTGCTCTGAGTCTCTTTGCCATCACTGCTGGAAAATCCGGATCGAACGAGCAATCTAACACCACATTACAGAGTAATTCTACTTCCAATAGTACAGGCAGCAAGATTGTTTACGAACGAACAAAACAACTAATGGATCCTCCAAGAACAACAGTACCAACAAGACTAGTGCCGGGGCTTTTGACGATTTGGGCAAGAAGTATAAGTGGTGGTACGTCGCATTGATTGGCACGATTATTCTACTTTTAGTTGGAGGAGGACTCGTTTTTAGGAAATATGTTAGGAGAAAGGCATATACGCCTGAATATGGGGCGATGTCTGGAGAAGATGCTCTTATTTGATTATTTTACATATCAGACAAACATAGTCTGCATACCTTAACTTCCTTGAGGTTTAATAGATGATGTCTCCTTTATTTTGTAATGCTTAAAAGAACCCTGTTCAGAAATTCTCTTTTTCTATGGAGAAAATAGTCTCGTAGCCAATGTAAGTCGAGAAGATATGAAAAGAGGTTGCAACAACTGAAAGATATAGTCTTTAGCACATTCGACGAAGCTTAACCTAATAAATGGCATTTTAATCAACAGGCTATAGAATTCACATTAAAATTCGTAATTTCGATCCAAATTCCCTCATACACAATTATGTATTAATGTTTCCTCTCGAACCTTGTCTCGTTAGGATAGTTAATATTACTTTAACCTTAAATAATCGGCATTAAAAACAGCCGATTCAGAATAAAATTCACTCATAGGAACTGAAAAAAGTGCATGTCGAACGTAGTATCTTATCGTCTTATCGAGTTCTGCTTGCGGGAACTAATGCGTCTTAAAGGAGGAGGAGATTGTAACTCGTCCATTATAACAGAGCTGATCCTGCTTCTTCTTTGACTGAGATACATCTTTTGATAGAGCCCTCCTTGCGACATCAAAAAGTCATGGTTACCAATCTCAACGATTTCTCCATTCTTCATCGTAATTATCGTCTCACACGCCTTTACAGACCGTAGCTGATTTCCAATGAGCACGATTGTGCACTGCTTCTCCTCGATTAATTTGTCAATCGTTTTCTGAACCTGGAGCTCGCTTTGAGGGTCGAGCATGGCTGTCGCGTCATCAAATATGAGGATTTTCGGTTTCTTTAGCAGCGCTCTTGTTATAAAAATCTTCTGACGCTCGCCCGAAGACAGTCTCATTCCTTTGTCGCCAATCTTCGTCATTAGTCCAGACCGGAATTTCTTCACGATATCAATAGCTCCTGTCATCTTACAACAGTTCAAGAGCTCTTCATGCTTGTAGTTTTTCACGCCGAAAGTTAAAACCTCTTCAAGCGTCCCTGGAAGCAGCACGGACTCAGGACTGACATACCCAATGTGATCATGCAGCCATTTGAGGTTCAATTTTTTGAGATTGTACCCATCTATAGTAATAGCTCCTTCAGTAGGATCGTACATCCTCAATAGAAGTTTCATAAAGGAAGACTTTCCACTGCCACTATGGCCGACAATCGCGACGCTGCTTTTACATCTCACCTCGAACTGAGCGTTCAGAATGACAGGGAAATCAGGTCGGGCTGGGTAAGCAAACTTAACGCCTTCGAAACTGATATAGCCTTCCAGCTTGTCTAATATTATCCCCGCGTTCCATTCAATTTTGGGCTTGTAGTCTAAAAACTCGAAAAACCTTTTGCATGAGAGACCTGCCTTAGATATACTGTTCACGTGGTCAGAGAACACCTTTGTGATATTCGCGAGCGCGTTACAGTTGATTACAAAAGTAGAGAACTTTCCTGGCGTTATCTGATTGCTCATGAGCAGCTTAGCGCCGTATATAAGCACAATGACCTCTCCGATTCTTTGAATTAGCATATTCATTACCTTATGTGAAGCTTCAAGAAGAGATCGTTTCGTTGTCAATGCGAATGATTGCTTGAGGATATGTTCAAATTTACTGATAAACTCTGATTCTTGGGAGTTGCTCTTCACCACGTTGAAATTGCTGGCGGTTTGCGAAAAGAAATGCGCGGACTCTTTGGTGTTTTTATCGATCTGCAGCGTTGTAGTTTTCATGTATTTCGAATATTTTCTTATCACCACAGAAAACAACGGAATCGTCACCACAAGGCACATCGTCAAGCCAAACGATATCTCAAAGAGTTGGTATAAGCGAACGAAGTTCGTGTAGAGCTCCGAGAAGATTTCCATAAATGTGATGAAAGTGGCTTGCTTGCTCACGATTTGGAGATCTTTTTCTAAAGTCCAGAAAATTTTGATCGCGCCCTTCGCTTCTACGTATTCAATGTCCTTATTCACGAAAGATTCATAGGACGCTTGTTTTAATTTGAGATAGATTGTCTCGCGGAGTAAATTTTGACTCAATGTGCTCAAGAAATGCGAAATGATCGAGATCACAACGAATTCCAAGAAGTCGTAGATGAGCTCTTCGATAACATCTTCCGCGTTTTCAAGAATGATAGCATCGACGATCTTGCCGGCAAATACGGGGGTTTTCACGCGATAAACAGTCGAAACGAAGGTAAATACGATGTAGCAAATTAGAAAAATAGTATGTCTGCCGGAGAACTTAATCAATCGTATTAGAGTGCGCTTTTTAAACATAAATTCAATGTTTGAGTCTGATTTATGTTTCTTTTTCTCTTTTTCTTTCTTTTCTTTTTCATGGCCCATGGGGTGCAGCCTAATGCTTTGATTTAATTTGTGGTGGTAAGTCAACGAGCAAGCAGCAACACCGAAATCGGTGGTTTGATCTGTGTTTTCTAATTCCATTTCCATTTTTACGGATTAATTAATCTAAATATTCCTTGTTAATTGTAATTGCAAATTTCACATACCAATAACAGAATGAATACAGTAAGTTTATTTCTCTGTTTTTTATCTTCAAGGTAAATGTAATACCCATATATGTGATAACGCTATATTCTTCAAAATGGAAAACTCCCGTCGTCCTTGCCGAAGGAAGGAGGTTTGTTACTATTCCTAACAGCTTTTGACTCAATTAAGAAACAGCAATTTCGTTTAGAACTATTTAAGTTTTAATCCTATAACAAGATGGTGTATACAGTCTAACAATACAACTATCATAGTAAAGAAAAGAGCTATATCTTAGCAATGAAAAATGTGAGACCAGTCATTAAATCTCTAAAGTAAAACTGAGCCTCCTAAGCAAAAAACCAAATCAAAACTGTGTGTGATCCAAACTTCTCCCCCACCTTATTCAATCAAGGACAAGGAGGAAGATAAGCCTTCTTAGATACGTTTCTTGACTGTGAAAAGCTTTGCTTTCAGCTCATTGTATATTTCAGGATCGTATCTTGTTGGCTATAAGGGAAAATAAGGCTTGCGTTGATAAGAAATAGGTTTACCTTCTTGCAGGATTTGAAATAGCATTTTCTGCATAATCCTCTAGCGAAATGAACTTGATGCTCGCAGTTCCAAGGCTTCTTCGTTCTTCCATACTTCTCATAGCATCTCTTGCAAAGTCCCTTCGCGTGATGCTTTCTCCATGTGTGTTCGCACGCTAGTTCCTTCTTCTTTTCAGCAAAGAGGTTAAAAAGCGGTCGACTTCTCGTGTCATTGAAGTCAGAGTCATGGTGCTCTTCTATCTCAAGAGAGTTTGGAGACTCGCTGTCGGATTTCCTGAGCTCTTCAGATTTCTCTTCCTCAATCTTGATATTGTCAATGACGGGCTGTTCTTCGCATTTCACTTGAATATCGTTTGCCGAAGCCAATGAATGACTTTGAGTTTCCTTTTGGGTTGGAACTCTTGAAACTTCGATTAATTTATGCATTGATTCACTGCTTTGGGTGCTTGGTTGAGTGACTTCAGCGAAAGCTGTGTCGGATTGAGGAGGCTGGATGAGGATTGTAGTGCTTTTTCGGATATTTTGTTGGAGCAATGAAACAGAAAGAAGCTGTTTCATGTATTGTTGGAGACTGCTGAGAGCGGCGAGGTTCATTCTCTTCTTCTGAATCTCGATTTCTTGCATAAGGGAGGTTAAGTCAGGTGATTGCATTCTACCGTTCGCGCGGATTGTAAATTTTTCTTAAATAAATAAGTGTTTTTTAATAAAAAAACGATCGACTGTTTATAAGTTCGCAACTTCGTTTAACAAATTAACCAACTTCAATTCGCACTGGCAAAGTGCTTGTTTTAATCGCTATTAATCAAAATTTTGATTTATCCGTTTTTATTAATGCTCAATCATACGTGCTCAATTCAAGATTTAGTTTCTAATATACCACGTAATTCGGTAACGATTCGGTTTTATGAAAAGATGGGTTTATTGCCGTGTAAAGAAAAAAACGGTCATGCCAGATTCTAATTTTATAGAATACACGTAACCATTTACGACTCATTAACGATAAGAGGATCTAGCAATCGTTTTTTAGAGAGTACACATAAACCGAAAATGGCCTCTCTGGTTTAGAAAATCTATTTTTTGAGAGTTCTCAAGTCGTTATAAGCTATTGAGTCAGGTTTGATGAACCTAACTTCAAGTGAAGTCTTTATCCACGGAATAGTTTAACTGCCAATAACCGAGTCTATTCCATCCGAAAAGTTGATTAAAACGTAATAAAGTTCTCTTCAGAACTCTGCTCAAGCATAGTTCAGGCGCTTAGCTTACTGGCTGGGCAGTAGGGCCCCAACTTCTCATGCTCCCTTTTTGACGAACTTAACTCTAAATGTTAGAAACTGAACGTTGAGCGTGAATTCTAATGAATGGAATTCAATAATTTTCCTAGATAGCCCCAATGCTCACTTAGAATCTCATAACGTTTACTTTAAGGGAAGCGTTCATGTTTGGTGGTGAAATAATTATTAAACAGTGTCTTTATTGGTAATATCGGAAAAAAACACCATGATATATGATATTGGATGAATATTTACAAGATATAGGAACCATTTCTTTAAATTTGACTAAATTTATTGACTATCCTTAGATGAATCTACGTCGGTCTGGCTTTTTTCGATTACATTTTGCAACTTCAATTCTTCTCTTTTTTTGAAACTCCATAATGCAATGGTCTTATCGTCAGCCCCTGAAACAAGAAAACTCAAATCAGTCGCGAGTGCTATACCTCTAACACCGCCTAGCATACAATGGACATCTAAGATACAACAACTATTCCAATGGATTACCTCTATGGACCTCTTTGTACCTATGAATTAATTCTTTCCGTTTTAGATCCCAGACTGCAAGCGTCTGGTCCATTGATCCTGTGACTGCATAATGGCCTTCAACGGACACTTCCAAGGCAGTAATACCAACTTAGGCCCCAAAAAATTGATTACTAAGTTCTCATCTGTGGGTGAATTTACATTCATGCGTATCCGCCAAGGTGAAGAGAAGCACTCTTTTCTTGTAATCGAGGACCGCTATACTTCGATCTGATGAGGCGGTTACAAGGTAAACCCCATCTGGAGTGATCCCAAGTGCTACAACGCTCCCTAGATTAATATTCTCTTAAGCTAAAGTCCTTTTTCAACAAGTTTACCTTTATGAAGATCGTCAAAATCACAAACACGAGATCCATTCTTTCTTTCAAAGATTGCAACATGCGAATCACTTGACCCTGAGATTATACACATGTCATCATAGGAAACTTTAACAGTCGTCACATATCCTAATTCGCATTAAAAACATTATCATTATCAAGTATAACCTCATAAGATGAAAGAAATCTTGAAAAAAAAATTGTATTTGTTTTACCTTGATGGGCTTCTTTGATTCGGCGGAGCACTGATCTCTTTTTGAAATCAATAATTGCGATTGATCGATCATCTGAACCGGAGACAATATACTTCCCATGGCTGGTGACAGCAACTGCATTTATAAATCCTATGAATTATTTCTCATTTAGAAAGCCAGCAATCTCCTTTGATTACCTTCATGGACTTTTTCAATCCGTGCAATCTGTTCTCTCTTTTTTAGGTCGCATATCGCAATGTTTTTATCCCAAGAGCCTGAGATAAGATAGGTGCAGTCATGTGTAATCGTTAAGCAACTCACAAGATCTAATGCAGTTAAGTATTAGTTAGGATTTTGACATGGTTCGGTTTGATTTACCATGGTGGAGAGTATCAAAACGATGTAAAAGTTCTCTTGTGCGCAGGATCCAGATTGCGACCGAAAAATCAGCTGATGATGTCACTACATAGCTTCCATCGTAAGTAATCGCTAGTGCTGTTATCGGACCTGTTAATCATTGGGAAGAGGGTTAGATTATGATAATCAGAAACACTTACTTTCATGGCATTTTTCAAATCTGTGCATGAGTTCGACTTTTGTTTCCTTTTGAATAATCTGATAAATAGAGATTGTTTTGTCTCGAGAGCCCGAGACAATGCAAGAACCATCAGCCGATCCTGCCACAGTGTTAATGAAATCTTTGTTGCTATGAGTCTGAGATTGCTATGGCATGGAATTACCGTTTTGGACATTGGGAACGAATAAGGCTAACTCCAACTTGGCTATGTCAATCATCGCAACTGATTTATCATCGGAACATGATAGAAGGAACTTCCACTTCCCCATTTGAGAAATATGCTTTATGATATCTTGAGGAATATCGGGTAATACGACTCAAATAATACTCTCACAAAAGAAGTTTACCTCGGTGATGATTTTCAAATTTACGGACGACTTTTCTGGTGTCTAGATCCCAAAAAATCACGCTTTTGTCCCAAGAAGCAGAAATTATATAATTTCCTGCTTCCAATGGAGTGATAACAACTGCGCTGATCAATTCTAAAACATGGGATAAGCTCGGCTGTTCAATAGCCTTTACCTTTATGAGCGTTATTTATCCTTTGAACAAGCTTCCTGCTCTTAAAATCCCAAACCGCTAGCGATTTATCCGCTGAGCCTGAAACGAAATATTTGCTATCCTTTCCAACAGCAACGCACGTAACAGAATCTGGTTGGCAAAATCATTATTTTGTATGAATCCAGCTCAAGACTCACCTTTATGTGCGTGTTCGATGCTATAGAGCACTTGCTGCTTTGTGAAATCCCAGACTGTGATGGCTTTGTTCCATGAGCCTGCAATTACGTATTTTGTGTCTGATGTCACAGCCAAACTCTTAACCGAATCTATCACAGGGCAATTCAGGTACTACGATAACTGCGTTGAGCTTACGCATGTAAAATCCTTCAAAAGTGCATATTTTTTCTCTGGTTTGCAGATTGCACACTACGATTGATCGATCGTCTGACCCTGTAAATACGTAAACGTCATCCTGCGATAATTCCAACGTCCTTATCGGAGCTTGCAAGAGAATGAATTGGCAAATAATTTCAGGAGACCGTACCAGTATGAATGGAAGTGAATTGGTAGACAATCGTCCTCGAGAGCAAGTCCCATATGGTTAAATAAGTATCATCAGAGCCCGTGATGATGTGTTTGCCATCGCTAGTAATCGCTATTGCATTTATAACATCTATAACGAGGTAAATGAGGAATTATTTGAGAAATATAACCTGAGCCGAGTATAAATCGATGTCCTTCGTGATGCTGCATAAGCTCATCGAGATTAGTGGCTTTGCTGATCACTTTCGGACTGCTCGTAGCTAGTTTTTTTGATTCAGAAAGTCGATACATTTCGCGAAAAGGTCAATAAAAAATATAATTTGTAACTCTGATACGGATCCAAAATGATACAACAACAATAAAAATATATCTTTGTGTGTGAAACAGATATAAGGAAGCGAGAATGATAATTCTATTAGCGATAACAGCAATATCTTTCTCGGGAAATCTTCTGTACTGCCATTCAAATTTGATTTAATTAATTGCAATAGAGAACCAAAAAAAAATAAAATAATAAGAATATTAATGTGTGTTCGTGTTTGCTTCAGCTCGTCCGATTCAGAAGCGAGTCAGAGCATCACGCATACGATAGCATGACTTTCAAGGTTCGATTGGTCTCTCGTCTTGCACTTGGCGGTGATATTCTATAAAAGCGAATTAGAGAAAGACCAAATATCAATGGGTACTCTTGAGACTCTTGTAAAGTTTATACGTGGGGAAGCACACAACGATTGAAAGCAGCAATAGCCCCAGTTCGCAATAAAGGACGATATCAAGGTAAGTGAAACTGCCCTCATAACTATCGACCCGATACACGATCACTAAAGCACTGCCAGCCAATAAAAGCATGATATTAACCACGTGAACTATTAGGAAGACGATTATCGTGCGATAACTTCGATTCATGATTGCGATTAGACCGATCAATGCCCCGATAAAATGGAAAATCCAATGAATTGCGAGAACGACAAATTGGGACACGAACTCGAATGGAAAGCTCGTGATTCCCAATTGTTCAATGTCCATCTGCAGAATGAGGAAATAAACAATAGAGAATATCCCAGCGACAATCGTAAGAACCCCACAGATCTACATTACACAACAAATGTTAGGAAAGATCACTTCCGCAAAAAACTTACGAAATTGATGATAACCAATGCCTTGAATAAGTGAAAACCACGCAATTTCTTTTTCAATTTAGCAATTGACTTTGGTTGCTTTGATTTCGATTTTTCAGTTTTCTCTGATTCCGGCTCTTGATTCTGCTCCATCAAGTCTTTGGTTTTGGTCTTCTCTCGTCGTTTTGTATAGAACAAGAACTCTGGTTCCGGAGTCTCTCTTTGAAACAGCAATGGCTCGATTGGTTGTTCCATTGAGCTTTTACTCCCTTCTCTTGGCTGAGTTGATAATCTCCGCTCCTCCACTATAACCTTGTGGCTCACTATTTTTTCCGGAGATTCTTTGACTATTGCTGTAGGAACGTCCAGGAACCTAAGGTTATGCATCGAGAATAATTGCTGCTCATTCTTCTTTGGATGATAGAAACAATTGAAGGTGGAATTCTAATGAGTATGGGGTTTTACTGATTGTTCAGGTTCATGTGTGATCTCCATGGTTGGGACCCTTGTTTCTGACCTCCGTTCTTCAGTTCTCACAGGTCGGAAGATATTAGTCTCTCCCTGTTCAGTATTAACGTTGAAACCGATTATCGAAACTGAAATTGTTGAATTAATGAGTGAAGCGTAGTATTACCTTTCCTTTCGGACTCGGTTCTGATATGTTCTCCCTTTGACCAGTTCCCAAGAACGGGTTTCAAGGCTGATGTAAAGCCTTCCTTCGTGGGAGTATACAAGTCTTTCAGATTGTTCAGCATTTAGTTGCCCTAAAAATATAGTTTTCGAATAAGCCACGGTTGAATTCTGCTTTAATTGATTTTAAATTTCAACACCTGAAAGAAGGTTCTGAGCAAGGCCATAATTCTAAATATAGTTTAGAGAATGCGCAGCCTTCTTGAGCTCTTATATAAGGGCAATATACTTGGTATTGTGGTTGATAAGACCAAGTCTTATTGTGATCATTAAATTTGACACCATTTCGATGTTCCAGATGATTCTGCCCTTCGAAGCACATATTGAAAGCGATCGATTCCAGTCATCCCCAAGGGCACTCAACAAAAAACTCCAAAGCATGTAACATTCTGCATGGCCCTTTTAATAGCGAGCTTGTTATTAAATTAATATTTTCTCAAGAAACTGAGTAACTCTCCCATAAAGTAAGCTTTATCAATGATAAATGGTAAAGCATGGCTACCTAATTTCGTCACCGAACACTAATCTTACATTGGAATCCTCTTCAGAAATTTAATTACAGATTGAAAAATATGAATAAAAATGTTGAGCCTTTCGAAAGCCCAACTGAGATGGAAAAAAATGAAATTTCATTTCTAAAAAAGCTTCTTTTAATCGTTTATATGCGTATTCAAAATTTGCTGCTCTCTTATTTCATTTTTCCTATTTTTTTGTTAATATACATTTCTTGAGAGTGCATCAATTTCAGGTTCTCTATCTCCTTCATATAATGACTGATCCTCTCATCCTTCTCTCTCCTGAGCTGCTCGTACTCCTTGTCTTTCTGCTCGCTTTTATGAAAGTTAATTAGATTCAAATACTATGCATTGAGTTACAGTTCGAACAGCAAACTAACAGATCTCTCTCGCACTTGCACAAGATCTTTCCTCAGCACCTCATTCTCCTGCTCGCTTGCGTCCTTCTCCGAGATGAGGTTGCGCTTTTCTATGTCATGCTTGGCTTCAACTACGGAAATTCTATCCTTCAAATGCTCGATTTCTTCATATGCTTTTTTCAAATGTTTTGTTTTTTCCTCTAAACTTCGGATATTTGACAAGCTTCGATCGTCCTAAACTCTTTATTATCACGTAAGTAAAAGGATTTACATTTTGGTAGAGCTCCACAAGTGTTTGCGCTTCCCTTTTTAACTCGAGCAGCTTGTTCAAACTCTTTTCAAAGGAACTCATAGAGTGATTTGTTAAATAAATAATTTTGAAAATTAACGATTCAATCTGTAAAAAATTTCACAATATCAAATTTCTGGTGCTTTAATCATAAAACCAGTCGCAGAGTTATAGCATTTGAAGAGCTTGTAAAGAGTCTATTCCTCACTGAGAATAGAGCCCTTGGTATTGGTAAGAGGTAAGCTCTAATAATTATCATTAAAGCATGCTAAAGTTTATCAGATTCTTGCAAGGTTCTGAAAATGTTTACGTTTTCGGAATTCAGAAAAAAAAATTAATAGAAAATAAAACTGACAGAACTCAACAGAACTTGAGAAATCGGGTTGAATTCATCGACTCTGGTACTAAGACTGTGCTTGTATATTCAAGTTGACATACTTTATTCATTATTCAGATCCGCTTTTAAAATGATAAAAAAGCCCTAGCCTTATTTGTGTCGTCTTTTCGCTCTTTTATTTGTAACAAAAAAGAATCATAAAATTACCAAAAATTTTATTCTGAAGCAACTTGATGTCTGTAACTCCAACAAAACGAAGAGCACACGCTGCATTCGAATCCCCTCAAAATCCCAATAGAACACAACGAATCGTCACCCATCCTCGTAGAAACTTGCTGACAGAATCACCAGAAGTTATTAATCCCGATGCTGATCCTGTATGGAATGATCCTGAGCTGTTTGCATATACACGCCGAGATTTTCATAAAGCAGTGAGAAAACTCCCTATTTAAACAGCTCAGAACTTACTTTTACCATTACTAGCTGCTTAAAACCTCAGATGTCTCGAAGGCAAAGAAATATGCGGAAGTAAGGCAGGAATATGTCAATTCTGTATAAAGTTTCGACTTTTCCTATAGACTAAATTTCTATCTATGACAACTAGATACGAAGCCAGAAGAAACTTCAAGAAGATATGTTTGAAAAATACGGCTTTCATCAGAGTCAATCGTCGAAAGTTTTTATGGGCAACGTGGCTCAACACGCTCCTTCATCGGAAATGAGGGACACAAATGAAAAGGACAAGCACAGGTACTCGGTCAACGGTTTCTACAAAACGAGCAGGCTCTTCCAATCGATACCGGACTTTAAGTAGGCTTTGAAAAATTATGAAGCTCTAATAATTGCCTGCCAGGAAGGAGATTGTTTCAAAGGCGAACCGCACGACTACTTCATTTGCCATAAAGTCAGCAACGAACAGAAGTACGAAGAAAAAATATTTGTGGCATCCGGAACGACCAATTCGTATTGAAGAAGCTTTTAAGGGTTCTTTCGATTCGTTAAGCATTTTGTAATCTCGAGTTTAGGCGAGGACCTTGAGAACGTACAAAATGAATTGAAAGAGGGAAACAAAATTCTCTTCCGATTCGAAGCCGATGGCCAGTGCACATTAGACACCAAAAAGAGAGGTGAATATCGTTTGGAAGAGACAGTTTCAGAGAAACGATTCGCAAAATGTACCTTTGTTGCCTGACTTTCTCTAATAAGCTGTAAGTGAGTACCGCACTTGAAAGAGATGCACAATTCAGAAAAACTGTGATCGCTCCTATGATCGAAAATATAGAGAAAAAACGCTTGCATTTGTCTCAAGAGCCGAAAATAGATACAACCGAACGTACTTTTCTCCGCTGCTGGCATTTCCTCAGCATGATTCTATTATAGCGAGCCAAGAGATGCTTCGAGCCATGGAAGAACTAGCCTGGTCAAGAAACTACCTTGAATTAGAGAACAGTAACCTATGACCTGTGGCATTTTCAAATGATTAACAAAACTTAGATGTGAAAAAACTGAAGACAGATAATCAAAAATTCAAGGAACTCCCATCTATTTGGAAGGAATTGGAGAGTTTCCAAGAGCAAATGCTGTCGAAGACCCAGTTAAAAGAACAAAAAACGATTGACTTCTCCTCTTTATTCGGCCATACTAGCGTCAGCCATGAACAATCCCACACTGTCATAAAACGACCGCAATCGCCAGTTCGTAAACCGCCGGCACCTCAAGAACTGACCTCGAGCGAGATAATACACCTCCTAGGGGGAAAGAAGCCCAAATTAATGGCAAAACTCGGTGAGATTGTCCATAAAAACCGCATGCACGCCGCTAACAGTGCGATGAGCGTTTATATAGAAACCGACTTGTCTCGTAAAGCTGCGGCGAAACTCAAAGGATCTACACCAAATAAAATCCAATCTGCCAAAAAACCTGACCTATCGCTTAGATTAAATGAACTTACTGAAAAAAGATCTCACAAACAAGATTATCCAAATGACACGACTTTGAGGCATTATGATACCCATGAGCTTAATACTGCCACAACTCGCTTAACGAATAGGTCTGAGGCGCTGACATTACACAATTTCGATTCGAAAATGACTGAAACTGAGATTTCGCCAGATAAAGTTTCAAAACCAAAGGCAGGGTTTTCGAAATTAGAAAGTCCTGCAGATTTTAACAAAACAGTATCGCAACTGCCTGTTTCAGAAACCTTTGACCCCAAGAAACTACTTCATCTTTCTCCAGAGAGGGAGCTGCATGAGAAAATCATATTTCATGCCTCGAAATATAATAATTCTTCGGTCTCTTCGCACGAACAGCAGCTCTACAAACTGCAGAGGTGGAGAGGAGGGAATATGCTAACTGACGCAGAGGCAGCAGATCTAGAGAGGAAGATTCTTGTACGACATAAAGTACGGCTGTACCAGCTAAGATTAGTAAGAGAGAACTGTGAGTTGGTCAGAGAGTAAATTTCTTTTTTAATTAGATGTCGAAAACGGGGACGAAGCTGTCGAAAGAACATAAATCCAAATTGAAAGATGAATTCAAAAAGATCCAAACAACGGGACTTCTAAAATAAATAAAAAATTAGAACTAGCGTCCTAACGTGAAGGCATCTCTCTGAATTGGATGCTATGAGGAAGACAACACCTTGCTTGATACAATAAATGTCTATGGCAAATTATAGAATTCCAGTAAATTATGAATTTATGAAACAAATTATTGATTCAATAAGATTTTTTTTTTATTTCCTCATGTTATTGTTTCAAATGAAATGTCTCTATTTCTTTTATTTATTTTTTCAAGTTTGTATGTAGACTATGGTCTCGAATAGATCGGACATGTTAAATAATTCTACAAAGCCAAATATCCAACCTGTATTTCTTTGTTTTTATCTAAACATCGGTCAATTTTCTGGCAAACCAAATAGCATTAAAATTGTAATCAAAAAATTTTAAGTTTCAGCAATTATACACTGAGAGAGTCAAAATAATTATATTAATTGACTTACGCGAAGAGAACCATGTCAACTACCAACGCAGAAGAAGACCGAGAACTCTTAATGATCGAGGACCTTTCTCAGAAACTTGTAATCTCGGTTATTACCCTTCAGCCATCCAAGCTATTCTATTAGGAGGAAGTTTACCGCAAGATGGAAGAAATCAGAAGAGAAAACCTCCTTTTCGAGTCCTACATCCTGAGAAACGAAAAAGAGTTTGCAGGAAAAAAAGAAGACACGGAACAACAAAAACGATATAGAAGAAAAGGCGATAAACTCGATCAATTCCAAGAAGTCAAACTGCTGAGCTCTGAAATGAAATACGAAATTGCTAACGCTGAGAGCGAAGCTCTCAAGAAAAATATCGATGAAGGCAGAATTAAATCAGACTCAATTTTGGAAACTCTTAGAGTATCACACCCTCTTCTCTGTGTATAGACTTTATTCTGATAATTTTTCAGGCGATATTGGAAGAAACCGATATGGCTATTACAGAGATTAGAAAGGACGCGTTCGATTTCCAAAGGGAAATATTAATTGGTATTGAATCATCAAAGGATATCCTTTGAATTTTCAATGATTAGGCGGAGAAAATACTAGAACAGGCAAAATCGAAGCGGAGAAAATTATGAAATATCGCGAGGAGAAGCTGAGACAGAAGGAGGCGCTGATTGAGAAATATAAAGCGAAGAAAGCAACGCTGGAGACTCAGATTGTGAAGACTGAGAACCAAATTCGGAAAAAGGAAGAGATGGGCGATGATCTTAAATTCATCGATTTCCATCAGCTTCAGATCGAGAATAAGAAATATGTGAAAGAAATAGACGAGAAAAATGATCATTTGCTTTCTCTCAAGATCTCTACAGGTATGAGGCTGATAGAGTCAGCATGGTTGATAATGGAATTTGTAGGCAGAGTAACGAATAAGCTCACCGGAGAGAAGAAGGGACTGCAAAAGAAAGTGAAGGATGGGTCGGACATAAGAGCTGAGAACTCAGAAAAGAGGAAAAATATAGAAAATGCGAGGAAAGAGATGAAGAAGATAGATGATGAGATAGATCAGATTCAAAAGAAGAATCGAGAGCTTGATGCTGCGAAGAAGCAGATTGAGAACATGCCAGAGGTAAATTCCTGATGAAAGTATTCAGAAAGTTCAAATTTTTTCCCGTAGACGATGACGTATGTCGACATGAAAGCGAAGGCGGATAAATTGAACTATGAGATAAAGAATGAGAGGAGGAAGATCGAGATCAATAATATTACTTTCCATAAGGCGAAGAAAGCTCTAGGAATCCCTGATTTTCAGGAGTTTCAATGCCGTTCTGGTGAAGCATCATTGTTGTATTAGAGAAGCAGATGTTTTTCGTAGACTTTTTGATACGATAGGGTAGTAATTAAATTTGATCTGCTATATGCATTTATATTCAACAATTGAATGTAAGTTTGTTCTCTGTACTCTCTACTAAGTAAAAAGTCAAAAAAATTCTGCTGTATGACCTCTATAGAGAACCGAAAATCAAATGAGCTGTTTAGGTACTATTTTAAAATGATAGAATTTTCGGATCAAAATCTCTCTCTTTGATTTCGCAGCCAGCAGCCTTTTACCTATATTCGTTGGAAACACACAAATGAACTGTGATTATAGTTTTTTTTTGTTGTTGTTATTTTGATCAAGGACAGGCTAAATCAAATTGAGAATGAGTGAGTAACAGTTTAGGGTTATATATTTATTGTATTTCACTTTGGTTCGCAAATCTAACACTCAAGTGACTAGGATTTGAGTAAATCATATTCTTTAATAATCTAAAATATTAAATTTTCGATTGAGGAGATAAATTTGAAGGCTCAATTATGTATTTAGCTCGGACGCCGGGCGAGCCAAGGCTCTGGCATTAGTCCTAAATGTATACGTAGGCCGGGCTCCTTAATAAAAATCTTCTATGCTCCTAATTTTTGGCTCTTGCCTATTCTCGATTATCCCAGACCTCATCGATCGGCTCCGGATCACTGGATGGCCCGCTTAAGTAATCGTCACAGTCGCAATCGCCATATTTTCCTCCACAAATATAGCAAAATTCATACCCGCACCGACAAGTCATATGCTGGCAACCTGAGATCCTTTCAACCCAAAACTTACAGCTTGGGCACTGCTTGAATTTCGCTCCTTGCACGAGATTCTGGAATAATTTATCATTTTCACCCAAGTCATTACTAATTTGATACTCTTTACAGGTCATCCCCTTATGGTATTCAACTCGACATCTTAAGCAATAATGCTTCTTGCACAACTGGCAAAAGAATTCAGGAACATTTGAATCGGCCTCAAACGCAAACTTGCAGTTCGGCGTTGGACACCAAGTGTGCATTCCAGCGTTCCTATCGAGATAGACCGCAAGCGAGTACTCATTAAATTTCTCGAGGTAGGTTTTGTCAAGTATGTCCACCAAATCATTCTCCAAAATCTCATTGCGGCATCTATCATGAGGACATCTAATCGGCAGTTTTCTCGCGTCTATTGATTCCTTGATGTAAGGCCTTACGCAATCAGCGTGGAACGAATGTCCACACCTATCGAAGCCAAGGAACTGCTTTGAAGTCAAGGTCTCAAAGCAAATTGGGCAATTGACATTGTTGTTTAACTCATCAAGTCTCTTGCGATTTTTTTCTTTCTCGAGTTCTTCTTCAGCTTTGAGTTTGAGGATCATAGCCTCCGAGAGTTTTTCTTCTTCACTGAAGTTACGAACGAGGTTTGGCAGGACGGAAGGGTTTTCTAATTTCTTGACGATGTAGGCGTCTACATTGATGGTTGGATCTTGAAGCTGTTGGACATAGAGATTGTATTTGTCGTTTGTTGTGATGATTTTTTCGGATTCGCAGGTTACGATTGTGCCGATTTTCTCAAGGAGCTTTGCTGGAGCCTCCTTGTCGTAGGTGCAGGTAAGGTACCCCCAATAAAAGGCGTCGATGAAGTTTATTTCAGGGGAGTAGCGGGAGTTTTTGATAATTTCTTCTAAATCCAAGAAATACTTCTGTTTAGTGTTGACGATGGAGAGCTTTGATGGTGGGATTACAGCTACTGACATAGATCTGTTGTGGTAAATAGATGAGATAAGCGAGTTACTTTTAATTTAATTAAATTGTTGATTGAGCTTTGTGTTTAAATCATCAAAATGAGACTCCATCAAAATTGGAACCTCAGGCGTTTGATCCGAATTGATTAGAATCCGTTCAGATTTAATTTTTACAAAGAGAATTATTGTTGGAAGTTGGGCTAACGAAAGCTCCATCGGTTCTAAAGGGTAAGAGTCATTTGAATACTTCTGAATACTTTTGTGATAAGCATTACCGGAACGTTTAAACAGGTCTCTTATTGCAATCTTTAGCAATAAAGATCTTTGAAGTCTGATTGTTGGTGTGAGTCTTTCCTTTAGATGAGAAAATTCAGAAGTCAATAACTTTTTGAAAGCACATAATCAAAAAGATTTAGGTTTTAAAGAAGGTAAACCTATGACCATTTTTGTGTGACAAATGGCGATGAAAGATCAAAATTAGGATACCACTGCAATGATCTTCAGCGAAGTAACGAATTCAATGTAAATTTTAGGCAGCTTCTCTGTTGGTACACATCAAGCACTAGCACTCGTTTGTCAAAGTAAATTTTCATCTGAGAAATACTAGAGCATGGATTTTGAGTGAAATGCAAGTGAATGTTTCTTATATTGCGAATTAAGATAAAGATTCCTAGCATAAACATTCACATCGGAAACCTTATGCAAATTAAATATCCCTATATATACATATTATTTTTTCGTCTCAAGTCCAATTTAACTTTGAAATCGTCTTTAATATCCTGAAAAAATATTATTATGAATCCAGCGCTGGTATTATTCACTCTCAGGAAGCTCATTTCGGTTCCTCTTCGGATTTGCTGAGAGTTTCAGTACGTTTCTTAATGAGATCGAAAGGGTTCGGACGAATTGTGGCTTTGCTCAATGGGTCTGAGGGTTCGTCATGATTCATATCCATAATCAAAGAGGTCCCTAGGTGAATAAATAAGTGTCACCCCAGAATATTCATAATTTCAAACTTTCTTGTTCCAACAAGTGCGCCTGCGAGTCCGTCTGATTTTCAGTTTTATTATTTCCCAACACCTTGTCTTTTAGCTGGAAAAATGCTAGCTTCGCGTCCTTGAACACCTAAAAAGATTAGATATCCTCACTTCAACGTATATCAAAGTAGGTCTACTCCTATCGCAGTTTCTTTCGTTTCGTGGAGGACTTCTTTGCCGATTTCCTTCACAGTTTTCCCTTGTACCGATTTCGTTACGGTGTCTGCTAAATAATCAACATCTCGTTTGACTTGAACCTTAGCTTCCTCGAAGAGCTTAATGATGGGATTTTTCTTGGGCTGATCTGTGGAGGCTGGACTGCTATTAGGATTCATGTTCTCAAGCTGAAAGGAAGCTGTTAGCTCTTGCTGAATTGAAATGGATGTTACTGTCACGTTCGCGTCTTCATTATTTTGTAAAAGAGCTTCTGTTTGCTAGAAGTTGTGTTTAATTTGATTGATGGCTTAGTGAATACTTGATTTGCATCGGTATGAGCTGAAGGGTCTCGAGGTTCTGGAACGTCATCGCCCATCTACGGTTTAAATAAGATAAACCGAACAATTAATCGCTAGAAACCTGCTTATAGCTGCTTAAAGCCTGTGTATCAGCTAAGTTCTCTGTTAATAAAGCGATTAGATCCTCAACTATGCAGTTTTACCGTGTTGAACGTCTTCTCTGTGCTCCATAATGCTTGATATCAATTGAATTCTGAATTAATTATTTCGAAAGATAAGTACCCGATTACTAGTTCCAAACACAATCCTGTAATTTTCTGAAACGAGTGAAAATTAACTGCTATAATGCAAATCCATTAACCACGTATCGGTACAAATCTTCGATAAAGGCCGTTAATTTGCCTTATATCTAACTAACGCAAGAAAGAATTTAAAACTTTGGCCATATATATTGTATAAAGAATTTTAGATAATTCATCTGCCACTTGAGTGGAACAGAGCAGATACTAAGGTATTGACGAACAATTTTATAGAATTTGATAGAATGGCTTTTCAAAATCTCCACCAAAAAAAAAAAGGAGAGACAAACTTAACTCACTTAAATATCTTATATGATACTCACCTGAGAAACACCGTTCTTGAGGAACTGTTTAGATCTAGTTTACTTAAATTATTGATAATGTTCTGGTACTGGCATTCTGTATCCTTCATCGAATTCTAGCTGGCAGCCATCATAGTATTCTGAATCACATCTCTGAATTTTGAAATTTCCTGAAAGATGCTCAGAGAGATATTTCGAAACAGGCCTCACGTCATCAATCTATCCACGCAAGAGCAATGAGAGTCCATTACAACGTAGTGCTTACCTTATTCAATTTCTCAAGGAACGAATATAACATATAGAGTTCTCTATCACTTTCCTCACCTTCGAAGCGTTTAATGCGGATACTATTGTTAGGCTGACACTCCATTTGCTTCTCAAAATCCTATTTAATGCAGCTCTTAATTCCCAAATCATGCTGGAATGAACTTTACATCAATGAAAACTGTCTGCTCTTGACGAAAACCCAGAGCCCATATATTCTTCAGGTATAAGTTATCATTGACTTTCCTGCAAAACGCGCGGTCATACAACGTGTAAATATATTTGGATATTCCAGTCTCTTCGACAACTCTCTTCGCATACTACCAGACAACAATATTAATTGCGAATTCTTGTTTTGATTGCCTTACTATTTCGTCAGCGCTTGTTAAAATACAAATGTTATAGATTTTTGAAAGTCCCTTGAGAAACTCCAACAGTCCAGGCCTTGGAATGATATATTTTATTAAAGTTTGTCTTCCTTTTTCAATCTAATTCATCCTGTTAGAAAATGGACTGCCCAGAGGCTAATACCGTGACCTGCACGAAGCTTTCCGTTGATTGTGGTGTTTCTCTGCTCGCAAAGATGAGCGTGTGATCAAGATCGAAAATCAAGGTCTTCTTCTCCTGAGAGAGTTAGGGTCAAGCATGAGAGCTAACAGTTAATTTGGTACATGCTGGTAGATCATGCCATATTGGCAATCATTGAATTTCTCATTGATTTCTGCAAGAGACTTCGAAGTGAAAGCAGGTGCTTCAGGACATTTGGCCTTCTGTTGAATTCGGACACTTTCGATTTTCGAGCGTCTGCGTGAGTTCATGGAAAATTTGTTTTGAAAGAACGAGAAAAATCCATTTGAGGTGCTTAGTCTGTATTTCGTAGACAAAAACTGTTTGATTGATTCCATTTGATGTAGATATAGATGAATGATAATAGAATAGGAGGCTCTGATATTGAAAGTAGAATATAAGAAACGTTTTCTTAGTTCATTAATAAAAGATGCATGAGTTGGATAATTGAGATTGAGAGATAAAAATATACGTGTTCTGTAGAATTATGACGTAATTAATTCTTGATTCGTAAATATCAGCTGACTTAATTCGTGATATTAATTTATGTTGCTTCATAAAGATAATAAAACCACCTCCTGGCCATATTGTCGATGTGAATTGAGAAGGTTGGCTGGGTTTACAAAGGAGATAGTTTCTGATCTGGAGTTTGGGTTTACTTCCAACTTCAATTAGTACCTGTAGAAACCAGTGATTTTCAAGAGCGCTTGCAATTGTTTTGGTTCCGGGTATAGTTTTGCAATTGTAGATGATGAAATTTCGAAGAATAGAAATGAAGTATTATGCTGATAGAGGAGAGAACATCTCTATTGATTAAGACAATTCTTCTCTGAAGTTAAATGTAACCGACATCTTCATCCTCGGACATTATTGCATCAATTTTGAAGAGCTATTTCGAATCCTTAACGAAATACTGGAGGACGTTTTTTTATGTTTTCTTCAGTCATATTCAGTTATACGAATATTATTGATTAGATATGCACTGTAATTTTTCCTCGAGTTGGGGTTCGTAAAAGTTAAACCATTCTGGTTCTCAAATATTAGTAAACTCGAACTATCTTTAAATAATCACAATAATCACAACAACCATAAATCAGTACGGAACGACTAATTGCAAAGAATTAGCATCACACCCTATAATATGCCATGATACTCTATGATAAGCATCTAATTTCATAACTATAAACACTAAAAAGACTTGACTCGTAAATCTTCCGCTGCGGTTGGGAAAGTGAACACACATTAATTACCAAATGGAATTAAGAGATAAATAGACTGCGAAAAAAAAAACATAAATTCCATTGAAACCCGTTAGACCGCAGAAACCGCATAAATTCCTTCTGCTTTGACCGAGAATGAGCCAGGAAGTTTGATCACTCCTGAGCTATATTTCCCAAGCTTAGAGCTCACACCCACCGTCCCTTCTAACTCATCAATTTGTTGCTTTTCTTGGAAATTCTCGGATTGCTTCGACCTGAGATACTTAATGGTGCTTTCAGTGGTCTCTTTTGTTTCCTCTACCTTCATTGGGCCAAAGTTCTTTCCCTTCAAAACATCTTGGACTTTTTTCAAATAATTGTTGCTTTCAGGCTCAGCTGTATAGTACGAAAAACCAGCTATTTCTTTATCGCCAGAAGGCGTAGTCTTCAGCGTCTTTGCATCATCAACCGTTAGGTTTCTTCCCGTGAAATAAACACTTGTTGGATCAATAGGGATAGGCGGCTCAAAGATATTGTTGGTTTGCGTGTTCACACCCTTGAACCAAGAGTGCTTTAATATCTCCGAGATTCCTTTTTTGTAGCCGAGCCTTTTTTCGCATTTCTTGGTCAACAGCTTAGACAGCAAGTCCTTGAGGTTTTTAGAGAGGCCACTGAGGTCAGGCTTATCATTTAGAACCTGCTTGGTGAATGATTTTTCGGATCCTTTGTACTCAAATGGGGTTCTTCCAAGGACAAGTTCGTAGATCAATACTCCAAAGCTGTAATAGTCAGATGCTTGGCTCATAGGCTTTTCCTCGAGATTTTCTGGTGCCATGTACTCAAGCGTTCCAACGAAAGAGTTCGAGAGTTTAGCAGCGGTTTGAAGGTCCTTAGAAATTCCGAAATCAGCTAGTTTAACATTGCCATCAATGTCAAGGAGAATATTCTCGGTTTTAAGATCGCGGTAGAGGATTTGGTTCTGATGGACGTGGTCCAACGCAAGCAGCACTTGCATTGCCAAAAACTTGGCTTCTGCTTCTGGTAAAGTCTTAATGCGTTTCATATGAAGGAATAGGTCTCCTCCGGCAGCGTACTCCATAACGAAATACAAATGCTCAGCCTAATTAGGATTAGTTAATTGAATGCATTAGCACAAATGATATTACTGTTTGGAAGCTGTAATGCAATTGAGTGACAAACGGACCTTTCAAGCGGATCAGATAATCTCTTTCTCGCATCACAAGCTCGACAGTGCGCTCAGGTGAGGAGTATGCGCTCCTGGAAATCTGCTTCAAGATGTAGAATTTGCCTGTGTCCAGTTTTCTCACTAAGAAAATTTTCGAAAACTTTGTTTCGCAGATCATTCTCGCATATTCAAAATCTTCGACACATATCTTCTCACCCTTTGGACGATAAGGGTGCTCTCTCTTATAAATAGGCACTAGCACCATCGAATTCTCAAAAACTGTTAGGGTCTTCTGAGGCAGCGTGAGCCAGTAGTCAATAGCGAGATTTCCATCTCTCGTCTTGAGTCCAATATAATTTGGGATGCTTTGAATGACTCTGGAGTTAGGACCTCTCTCGAGGACTCTATTGAGTGCTTCGGTGACTAGCCACTCGCATGTAAGATGGCCTGCTGCAGCCTTTTTAAAGTCGATGGTGATTTTTGTCTCCATGTCGAACATAATAACCAAAGAAATGTTGATAGCTTGCTTGAGTTCAGAGTTGACATGAATGGCAGAGTCCGACTGGATGGTTTTCTTTGGCTTGATAGGATCTTGGTAGAACGATTCGTGGTGGATGGAGGATTTCATACTTTTATGTTCTCAGATTATAGTTGATCTCTGATTTCAGTGGTTTTAGAAATTAAGCAGAGAAGGGTTCTATTCAAAATAACTGATTCAATCGAACCAGTGAAAATATTCGGAAAGTATACTCACACTTGCCGCTATTTTATGTCAATTCTTATTGATTCTCAACAATAAACTTCCAGAACCGGCCTTCGAAATTGGAACAGTAATTTAATTCGGAAACTGTTAGAATTTTAAGTATTTTAAAAAAAACCTGGTCAGTACTCGTGATTCCAGCCAGAGATCGTGGCTAAACCTTAGTATCAGTCCAAAAAAAGAGCTGAGGTGCCAATATGAGGGTGTAGATAGGGAGCCGAACTGATGATGGATGTAGTTCTCAGTTTTTTTTTTTGGGGTAGTGATGATAGAAAAATCTCTGTGAGGGTTATGGGCGTGTTGCTAAGTCCAATAAAAGAGCCTTGATTCATTATTTAATTTGATTAATCAACCAGCGAAGCTGTTCGAAAATTTTTTTAAGTACCAGATCGTGGCAGCAGACTGTTTAACGCCTCAGAGAAAATGAAGGTAGATACTGATTTAGCGCATGCAATACAAAGAAGAAGGGGCATTTCGATAGCATTTGAGAGCGAGATTTTAAAATCCAATGGAAGACCAATCAGCAATTAAATGTAAGGATCGGTTAAATGGAAGGCGAGTCAGTACCGGAACTATGGCGTTAAATATTATTCCTGGAATCAATTGTGGAATCTATCGCTTCCAGGCTGTTGCAGGCAAGATTCGGGAGCTATTTTAATCAAATTAATTGATTTTAACAAGTTGTGTCCGAATTGATTCCGATGTCTGAAATGAGGGAATAATTAAGAAAGGTTTAAGTACCACTCTCCAATGTCCTTAAAATTTAAGAGCCAAAACTTATCTATCCAAAGAAATTGTGAAAGAAAGACTATATAGATATTAATCAGCATAGAAAATTTAAACTTAAATACCTATTATTGAGGACTAGAGGGTCTGGTTGGAGAGAGGTTAGCTTTGGTGTAACTGGGCAGAACGATTAAAAGGAACAATTTCATTGTTTGGTATTGTAAAAAGTAAAACATTTGATTTTCTGAGTGTCTTAATGCGATTCGCTTAATTAAACTTGCTAACACATTATCTGATCTAAGTTCATAGATGATATCCAAGGTGACGAAGTAGATATTTAGGGCATTTTCTAAGGGAAAATGAGTTTGGTAGTGATGAATTGATGTAATAACTAAGCAGATTACACGGATTATTGAACCGTAAACGACAGTAGTCAAGCTTTTCTTCCAAAAATGTTTTTGATTCGATTAGATGTGTTCAAAGTGATCGATACTTTCTGTATTTATGCATAATCAAAGTGGCTCTAGTAAATGGTGGTTCTCTTCTTCGGAGTTAAGATAATACTCTTTCATATTATGAGCTCATCCTAGCAAATACTCTATCTGAAAAAATTATTCATCTCGCATTCTGATTTTTCTTTCTTTTAGGTCAAAGAGGCCTCTAACTGGAATTACCCTCAATACATGCAATTTGGTGGTAGTGAATAGATGATATTGCAATGAAAAAGATGGTTATAGGCAAAATAAGTTCCCAATGTTTTCACAAAAAACTTACACATGTACACTAATATCCTAGGCAAACATCCACAGGAAAGTCTCTCAAAACAAAGCAATTTTGCCACCTTTTATATTTTCTTGAGGCTTGTTGATTTATCTGTACAAAACGAAAGATTGGAGACACGATTGATTGGAAGTTTGAAAAAAATACCAAATACACCTTGTTCGCAATACCACATTCCAAGGTATATTCTTGTGAGATATGAAAGTTGAGATATAAAATAGAGTTACAGATTAAAAAAAAAATATGATAACTCAAAATAAAAAGCGCATAAGGAACACTTCCTATGCCTGTTGTTACTTTTATAAGTCATCAAAAAATTTGTTTTGCTACATATTATTCTTTACTGTAGACTGAGCATTTCTCAACAAATTCATTAATGTTATGTTCTGCAGATGTATCTGCGAGGTATACGCAGTGAGCGGAGTTCCCGTCCCAACCGTATGTGTACCTACATTAGGACTCAGAACCGAATTCCAGTTCTGTGTCATCCCTAAATAATTCGTAGGAAGCGTGGGTACCCTGATTTGTCCAGCGAGCACATTGGGCTGGACAATTGGAGAAACAGCTGTTAGCGAATATATCGACTGAGCCGTGGCATTCCCCTTCGAATTTAAAAGCGCGTTAAGCTGGTAAGCTTGATGATTTTGAAATAGCGACTGAGCTAGCATGGGAAGTTGGGAGTTAGTGGAGCCCAATTTGCTCATTTGGGCTAATTGCAGCTGCGCTAACAATTGAGAGTTTGGTTCTAGCTTCAGGCCTAGTCGAATGGGTTAGATCTAGCCACGAAGAGATTAAATTACTTGGAGTGGCCAATTGGTTATCCAAAGTCTCAGCGCTCGGGACTCGGAATTGGCTGACAGAGGCTAGGGGCTTTAAGCCTGGCATTGAGGGTAGTGCCAGCCCTTGGCCTCCTTCTTGTGTTTTCTCTTTAAGGCTGCTCTCTTTGCGAACGCTCTCGACTTCAACTTCCTCACTCTTGCACGCTACCGGAGCAGTACTTTTTTTCTTGGGTTTTTCTTGCGGTGCGAACTTGCCGCTGACTTCCTCACCGCTTGATTCTCCCCTAGGAACCTCTTTTCTTTTCGTGGATTTGGCAGCCGAAACGGTAGCCCTTTTGCCTATTCTGCCTTCTTTCATAAACGTCTTGCAAATGGACTTAGCCGTTGAGTAGTTTATTCTAAGTTTTTTCGCGACCTAACAACCGATTAGGGGTAATTAAGAGCAAGTGTTACCTTCTTGACGCTCATGCCTTCCTCTTTAGTGAGGTGAATTAGTTTCTTCCGAGTCGCGTCAGAAATTGACTTGTATTTCTTTCTCTTGAGTTTTATTGTCGAGTCTAAAAATTGGATCAAAGAAGCCTGCTCCTCATCCAAAGCGTCCTCTTGCTGTACGTGGGAATTCTTTGTTCTCAGCTCCATTGTTTGAAAATATACGAAGAAATAAACGGTTTGTACAATCAAAGTTTATAAATTCTATTAATTCGGGAACAAAGAAGTCCAGATAAAGCCGCAGAAATTTTGCGAGCTTAAGAAATCTTTTATAATCAATAGCTAATAGCCGTTGGAATTGAACGAAGAGAATAAATCTTTTTCTCGATTAGTTTATTTAAGTAATTGAACATTAAATATTAACGCCTGGGCTGGCTATTATTCCTCACAACGGGCTCTTCGGGCCTTTCAGCTTCAGGGTTCCTCAAAATAAGAAGTCGCTCCACTCGAAAAAGTTAAATAGTCTGATCTCGCGATCTAAAGGGCAAAAAGTAAAAAAAAAAGTTCTGGAAAAGGAAGTGAAAAGAGAAGGAGAGTGCCAATTCAATAATTAAGCAAAAACAGCTCTCTGTGATGCGGTATTTGTCTTTCGTTTGGTCCTAACTCGCAAACGTGAAAGAGCACTCTGATCTCGTAGATAAGACGTTTTTAAAAATTGAGAGGGCATTAGTTGATTTTGCGATTTTTAATATAAATGAAATAAAAAAGCAGAGTAATTATAATCCAAGTAATCAGGTTTATTAAATAGAATAAATCTTTGTATTCTTTGATGAAATAACCTAAAAAAACATAAATGATAAAGTACTCGAAATTTAAATTTTCTTTCGAATAATTTTGAAAGAACAATATGACACAAAAAAGCTCATTGGAGTATTGTATTACCAATGAAAGCATCAGGAACTCAGTAGCCTGCACTTCCAACCTGCGATTGCTGTAAACAGCTCGAATTAGAATAATTTCTCTCTGTATTTAATAAAGAATAATAATAATTTCTTTATCCAGGTAAATGCGACTGGCGTAGTTGCGCGAAGAACCTGACTAGGCTAAGTTATAGGTTTTTCGTAAAAAGAAGTTGAATCTTATTCTTCGTATTCCAGATATTCAAGTATAGATATAATTTCGGAATTGAAGTCCGTGATTCATAAATCTAGTCTCCAAAACTCGTCTTGCATGGTCAAATGAGAACGGATCTCGTTTTGGATTCCTCAAATCATCAACGCATATACAATATACACATGCCATAAACTATCAGAAGCAATTGAGATGCTAATTCATTATTTTTCTTTTCCATTGCTGGAGAATATACACTATCTGTTTGCAATTAGTACATAACTTAGCGATAGAAACTTAAAATACCCCCTAAATATAATCAAAAAGTTAAGAAGAGCACTCTTACTTGTGCCTATACCTAAAATAGCCTCATAACAGAGCAATTTTGAATCACGTTTCCATTGGCATTTGAAAAGTTAGTTGACAGATATGACTGGTAATTTTCTTTAGGTCGTTATGTTACACTATAAAGTTGTAAAGCTGTGAAGTTGTGAGCTCAAGGAAAAAATGCTTTTTATGGAAAGAGTATACTTTAAATCAATATTTTATTTATAAAAAAGTTTTATTTTGGTTCGAAATTGAGAAGCTCTTCTTGCTGACAAATAGAATAACACTAAGTGCTGGAAGTTGCAAAGAACACGGCAATATTGAAACTATGGAATTTTCATGGCGTGAAGCCTCTTCTTGTTCAGAAACTAAACGAATCCAGCTGGTTTTCGCGGAAACCCGCTGAATTCCCTCGCTTCTATAAAATCAGCTCCAAAATGTATAGTGATGTTCTCCATTTAGCTGATAGGGCTAGTTAAGATCGTCGGCGGATGTTCCGTAGAGAGATTATCCAATTTAACTTTTTGGTGTACTTTGAGAGGGTGTAGAGTGTTGTGAGACAGGGTTAATTGAAATTTATTTCACGATGGTGTCCGGGTAGTCGAATTCTAATTTCAAGCTACTTTTTTAGGATGATGATTTGTATTAGACACGGAGAAAATATCATACCATTCAAAAACTACTTGATTAGGAACAAAAACCGCAGTCAGCCTAACATAGTTTTCGGATAAGGGTTCCCAAGAGTCGTATTCTCCTTCCCACGGCAACAAGTTGTTCCAAAAAGTCTGTGGTTGTGATGGTTTGTAAACAAGACTAGCTGGATTTGAGCTGAAATTTCTGCTTTACAATTGAAAATCGAAGAATATGTCATTCACTCTGGGAGAGAGAGATAGAGACTATGAAGGAAGAGCTTTGAAGAGCAGGATTATGAAAGAATTATGTTTTCAATAGAGAATAAGAAGAAGTATGGGTAGAGAAATAACAACTTAACGAATACGAGTCTGGATGATTACCAACACAAGTCTCCTGTAAAACATTGACTCATTAAATTTGTTTAATCTATACTCCTCTAATTCCTGGAGCCTTATAAAAGTGTGCTATATTATAAAGATACTCACAACAACAACTCTGAGTACCATGGAAATATAAAATATGTCATAACAAACTGTAAATTAAAGATATATGAATTTTGGAAAAATGTTGCATGAAATGCAACAGCTTTCCTCAACAGGAAAATTCGGAGCTCTCGATTAGCTCTTCTTCGATGCGGCTTTTCTAGCTAGGTCCTTCTTTCTAATAGCTTTCTCGATTTCATAATTTTGCTTTCATAACGCAGCAAAAACAATTCATATTCGACTAATTCTTCATGTAAAATTACAAATTTCAAAAGCGAAATATTAAAAAGGCGGAATAGTGTCACTCAGAAAGAACTCGCTCGGATAACCACATCTCGATAACAGCGATGAAAAACTGGAGAAGATGAGATACCAAAAAACAATTCACGATCTATAATGCGAAAAAGAGGTTCTTGAATCGACTGATTTCACAATCGTTGAAAATGAACAAGACAATTATCGGAAAATAATCGAAGACCAAAGAGTCATAATGCAGACAAAATGAAAACGAGTCTGAAAAGGAATTCGCAATCCTCTCAACAAAAAGTATAAAAGCAGTAATCAGTTATACCAATTCATTCAGGAGACTTTGGATACCGTTCTCGCACTAATATGGCTTAAACATAGTCCTATTTGCCATATAGGTTGTCGCTTGAGAAGTATTATTAGATTCGTTCGCGAGATGCTCTTCATCGGACTTCTTAATCGAGACTTTCAATCTTTTCGCCCCAACTTGGAAGCCATTCATTTGCTCTATAGCTAGTTTCGCGCTCATAGGGTTGTCGTATTTGACAAATCCTAACACAAAGCATTAGACTCACTTCCTTATAAATTACGATACCATAGCCTCGGCTCTTCCCTGTATGCTTATCGAAGACGACTTTCGCGCTTAGAATGTTGCCGAATTTTTGGAAATGCAGTTGGAGCTCCAAATCAGCTGAAAAAAAATATAATATGAGACTAAGTTTGTTTGAGTAAGTACTCCATTCCGCTGGAAGATAATAGACAAATAAATTCGCCCCAGGCACTTCCTTGATATTCGCTTGATTCGTGGTAGGACCTTGAGTCACATTCTGGACGGCACCCATCTGAGCTTGTGGGTTTATTCCTCCCATGAGCATTGGAAAAGCTGCCATCTGGTTCATTAACAAAAGATTCGCATTGCTGGCATCGGCTGTCCCGCCTAATGCACCCATGAAATTGAACCCTCCTATAAATCAACCTTAGCTGAAATTACATAAAGGCAAAATATACCAAACATAGCTGGGTTAAAAGCCTGCCCAAATGCCATATTATTAAACTCTACTTTCGAACCGACCTGAGCGTTGTTTTGCTGCGTTTTCTTCTTGTTTTCAGCAAAGCGAACTTCAATCGGCATGGACGAGTTCAGCAAGTATGCCTGAGTGTTTAGTGCCTTTATAGCGAGCAAGCAGCTTTCAAGGTGCTGGTATTTGACAAAAGCACAGCCTTTGGCAGTTCCATCTGGTTTTTTCATGATATTGATCGACTCAATTTTTCCAAAGGGCGAAAAAACGTCCGATATGTTCTCCTATGACAAACGAATTAAATATATTCATTTGCGACATCCAATAAGTTACCTCAACCGTCTGAGGAGGGACTTTTCTAATGAAAAGTTTCGCATTTGGTATATCCACGTTAGTCAAACCTAACCTCTGCTCTTCTCCATCGGCCCAGCGGACCTGCATCGGTCCAGAAATCTAAAAAATCCTATGAATTTGGGAAAAGCTTTGAATGTTACCCCTGGTAGCCTAACAGGAGCCGATTTATTAGTAATATGCGCAATCGCTTCCTCAGCTTTCGTCATCGAGGCAAATCGCACAAAACCGCAGCCTTTCGAGACGCCGGTGTTCGTGTCTCTAAGAATCTGAGCCTCGAGGATCTCGCCGTAAATCGAGAAAAAGTTCATTAATTTTGTTTCATCCCTTTAGAAGCCACCAAAAAGCAAAGTTAACAATGAATTGGACTCCCAAGAAAAATACCAGTCTTTTGGCAGCGGTCGAACGAAAAGTTTGAGGTTAATGCGATCGGAGTTGTTTTTAATCAATACCGTCGTCTAATCACCAATTTCATTAGCCATGCTCAGGTTATTGTGGAGTAATTTACGTTATTGATTTTGAAAGCACCTTCTGTATTATTGTATCGAGTGGGTTCTGCTTTTGGTTCTTCGTTATCTTGTCAAGTTTTATAATGATCAAATTAAGGTTTCATTGAGTTACCTGTGCTGGCTGAGGATTTAAGTGACTGAGAGCTTTGTTGTAAAGCTTGGTTTGTGTTTGAATAATTGATTTGATCCACCATAGTTCTTAAATTTTGGTTTTGTTTGTTGTGGGAACTTAATGGGAAAAACCGGTTCTAATTGTGTGTTTCTACCTTTTATTGCAATGAAATAATTGTGTTTGACTCAATGTACAAATTAATCTTTTTGAATTAAAGCGCCAACATGGGCACTTAAATTAATTTAGGCGGACATCACCCGAAGACTTTTATTTGCCAAATGAATCTTTGACATGCGGATTATCCTTTGATCGATTTTAACTCTGGCTTTCTTTCGAAATTTTCGAGACCGCCATGAGGTCTCTTTTCAACAGGAAAAAACATAAAGATAGAATTACAATGTATACATGATTATAAGATATGCGGTTCACTACTAGGAGAAGGATACGCAGGTGACTGCTGGCGTTTTTAAACTTATGTATTAATAACCCATAAGGATTAAAAGAAGCCAATACATAAGAAAGGAAAAAGTAATAAAGAGGAGACCTCTCGTTCATTTAAATAGTAAATTTGTTTAATAAAGAAAAGAATGTTTCATGTTGCCGCTAGTGGAGGGAGAAAAATGAAAACTGGTGCTCGGCCTTTTCTTCTCCAATTCCGGAAGCTTTCCAAAAGACTTTGCCCGAAATCTGAGATTTTCTGGGGGTTGAGGAATTTTTTCCGTGTATGATTGGTCTTGAGTTTCTTTACAGCTCGACGATCTGAATTTTTGCAAGGTTGTGATGAAACGAAGTTTCTCTCTTACCCTGGCCTTTCTTTTCACCTTCGGAGAATCATATAACTCATGCTCTACACCAGCCTTGCCTAGTTAATAATATAATAATCATGAGCATTGAATAGCCATTTCCTATTTATTTACTTAATTCGATCTTTTCCAGTCGGAACTCCTGGTAATGGTCATCCGTCGTCCCTCCAAAAATATACAATTTTCCCGAGTTAATACACGAGCAATGTCCGAACCTTGGCCTCAGACTATGCGAATTATGAACCCTCGGCCTAACCCAAAGCATTCTCTCCAATATTAGCACATATACATTATCAATGGTCATTTCAACGCTCTGATAACCACCTTTTTGGAAAAATCCGCCGCTCTTCCCGCCGTATATCACAAGCATTTCTTGCTCTCGATAATAACTCATTGAATGCATGTATAGCGCTGGAGGCAGCGTTCCCCTCGTCGAAGGCTTTTCCCAAACTAAACCTCCCATTTCCGGTTTGTAAGACAGAACTTTAAGGGTATCCAGTATCTCTCCTTGATCATTTTGACCTCCATACACATAAAAGCCTTCTGGAATCTAAAACACGGGGATTAGACGAATCGGAATTCCTTTGTTATTACCTTTCTGGCTTTGGATTCATAGGTCGAATCACTGATGTCTTGAAAGACTGCGCAGAGTTTATGGTAAGCAATTCCATGTCCCTGCGTGTCGATCTCTTTATTAACGGTGGGTATCTTCTTCCATTTGCAAGTGTCTAATGATCAGGTTAGAACTTTACATAAGCCGTCATATTACCAGAATCAAATCCCCAAAAATCATTCATATACGCTCCAGAATCTAGAATTCCTCCATATACCATCAATAGACGGTTATACACACAAGACGCATGATATTTTCTAGGCTCTATCGCTCCTTTGGTGTTTGAGGCTGTATGCACGCGGTTCCATTGTTTTAAATGCGGGTAGTAGACCATGACCTCATCGGTGCAAGCGCGCTGGATCAACTTATTCGGCAACTCGAAATATTTCTCTCCGCCGAATACAATCATTAAGTTTTTCACGATCTCAGCACAGTGGCCGACTCTTTCAAGGCCTGAAGTCTCTCCAGTTACCTTCGGGTACTTCCATTTTTCCTTTTGAATGTCATAGACAGCCAGACCGAAATGCTTTCCTTTGACTTCCCCACCAAATAGCAAAAGATCATCTTTCCAAGAAACTATCGTCGCTCCGTCTCTTCCCATAGGATCAGTCATCTTATCCTTAGTCGGATTTCTCCTATAATAAAAGAGTTCATGTCTATCGATTGTGCGGGTAGCTTTAAGATAAGTCGAAGAGAATTTTCTGAACAGCATGTGGGATGTGGCACTGAATTTAGAATCTATCTCGGCGCTTTTATTAGCAATATACGCATATAAGCCTTTGTTAATGTCTTGCTGACTAATCTTGATTTGCTCATTTGTTTCGCTGGTGGCAGTTTCTGAATTCAGGTTTTTGATTGGATTTAGTTTCGCAAATATTGACTTTCTTCTTTCAGAAGATTCCAGACTATGGGCACTTCCTTCATTTCGTTTCCGGCTTGCGTTGGTGTCTGTAGCTATTCTCTCTCGAGAGCCGGATGAAATTTCCATTGACTGATTTGCCCTTTTCTTAACGGTTTGTGGCTTGATTACTCGATTCGAATCCTCAAAAATTAAGCTTTGATTCTCCAAAAAATTTGTAAATTTCCCTCTCAGTGTGCTGTTTGGGCTTATAGTATCTTTTAACCCTTTATCTCGAATTGAAATAGACTTACTGCCCAATGAGGAAGCTTTTTCCATGAGTAATTGCCCCGTTGGTGAGTTATCAAAACTTTCGCTTGAATTCGGGTCGCTATCTCCTCTTTTGAATAGAGATTTCTTTAAAGGTGATGCTTTAAAGTCAACCTCCGAGCCTGAAGAGTTGCCCCTTGAATGAGAAGCTCGCATTGGGAGATTGATCATTGGATGTGCTTTTGATCCTTTTTGAGTTTTTGGGGTATCTGATCCTTCTGTAAAGGAACTTTGGTTGCTTTTGATAGGTTTGGTTATTTTGGGTAATATGAGTGGAGATTGAGGGTCAATTGCAGGGTGTTTCGTGGACTCAGTGATGTGATGAGGATTCGTCTGACCAATGAGAGATTTTAGGGAAGCTAAGGAGGAGGATTGTTGCAGTTTCTTGGCTCTCATTTGTGCTTCTGCAACGTTGCTTGCGTTGGGACCTCCGATCATGACGAGTTGGCTTTGTGTAGTAGTAGTCAGAATTTATTGCAATCAAATACGTGATTTAATTGATTTATTTCAATCCCTTGTTGAACGATTTTCGTAAAAGGAAAAAAAAAAATTTATTTGTAAGAAAAAGCCCTCACTAAAAACGATAAAGCACTCCTTAGAAATCCGGTCACTCTAAACATTAAAGTATTTACTGAGAGGAGATAGAGTGTATCTGCCGAAAATGTAAGAAATAGCAAGAGGAGAACTTTTTCTTTGTGTTTCTCTGATTTGGATAAGCGATAATTAAGTTCTCAATTTAACTGGAACAAATTCGTGATTTTCACTGAGTTAAATGAGTACTTTGAGAGAATAAAACAATTATTCGTGATTTTTATGGCAAAGAGATCTACTTCTCTAGTAGGCGGCTTGATAAAACTGCTATGGATATATGAGTCTTTCCAGAAGGTTGAGAATCTCGGAAATTTGTGAGTGTCCTTTCCGTGCCTTCAATATTTCTTTAAGGGCCTTAGCACGACTTGGTGGAGCGAGATAACTCTTTATTAGAAGATGATGATGCTATTCACCTTTCAGAAATAAAAGCATATTACATCCTATCATTTTACAATGGGTAACCATGTGATTCAGTTCTTAAACTCAGACTCAGTGCCAGAAACTATATTACTTGTTTATATTTGAAGATGGATGACACTGGACCATCCGAAGATATCTACAGAAATCTATAAAAATATGAACCCAAATTTATAGACACACAATGAACATTCAATGTAAGGGTTCAAAATAAGCGATCTTTTAGATATTTAATATTCTTGATATTCTTGGCAAAGAAAGTCCAAAAATATTTGAGAGGTAATCTTGAAAAGCAAGCAGTTTTAATTAATGAAAAATGATTCACTTTACTCGATGGTAATTCTTGGTTGTCGTTTTCTGGAATAGCATTTTCCAATCTTCTTCGGAGGCGTTGCTCACTTCCAATTGTATCAAAAGGCTCTCTCTTGTCAGATAACCGCTTTGAGACTATTTAGATACCCATTAGATGAAATGAATTTATTCTTTTGAAAGCTGAGGCCATTACCACATCCAAAAGCTTGAAAGCTGTGTTCACATTTTGTCTTGTAAGGAGGTAACGTCTGTTCATGATGAATGATAGAAATTCTTCAGTCAATGATTGTTATGAGGGGTTTTTTGGGGGATAAGTATTACCTGTACAGGTAATTTGGTGAGATGGGCCTGCGTTTATTGAGCGAAGGAGTTGGTCTATTTCTTTTTGAGCACCAATTGGATCATTTCGCAATTTAGAGTATTCTATTACGAGTCGTTAAGAGGGACCGAAGAAAATAAGATATACTAGCTAGCAATTCGAGCTTCGAGATCGAGCCATCGTTATTAGTGTCGACTGACTCGAAGTAGCGGAGACATGACAATTTTTCTGAAGGTCCGAGAACTCGATTGATAACAAATTGAAGAATACTCCGATATATCTTCCCTTTATCCTAGAGGATTATCATCCTCGATGATAACGTGTTTTTCCAATAGTTTGGTTACCTGAGGTGTTACAAAAGATTCGATAGATTCCTGAATTTTTTTTCTAATGTCGAAATTCGCTTTGTTGAGGGCGCTGTGACGTAGGAGTTCGAAATGCTTGGGTCGCTTCTCTGGATCAGTAACAACGCACTCTTGAACCAGCGCTCTCATTTGAGAAGAAATATTTCTTGAACCTAGTAGCGATCATTGACCTCATGTAGGAGGATGCTGTTACTTTTGAATCAAAATTGAATTTTATCTGGTTCATCAAGGAATTCAATATTTCCTTCACTGAGAACGATTGGGCCTTCACCATGTAACATGGTGTGCAATAGAGCACCAAACGCCCAAATCTCAGAGCTTCTGCTATAACCTTTTCCTTTCAGCACCTCCGGAGCACGATATTTGATCTGATCGGATGTTGAGAGTGTGAATGGAACAAACATAATTTTAATTACTGGGAGAGGGTTGCAACTCTTTGGCTCATCTTTTCTGAGTCTCGCAGCAAATGAAAAGTCTAGTAATTTAATGATAAGAGATTCCAAGGAAATCTTTAACAATAGATGAATGAAAAATGCATTAATCCAAGGTATTCTCATTACCTCACAGTCTCTTAGATTTAAACCTGGTTATAGCACTCCAAAAGAAATCAAATATCGCAATATAAGTTAAATTTTACACAGAATATAAGATCGATATAATAGGTATATAGGTATCATAAATGTGTCCGCAATAAACATTAGTTAGGATTTACAATTGTTTAATCCAGCTTTTATAGATAAATATTGATATTTACATAGAGGGGACCAGTTTGGTAGAGTTTTCGATACTCTTAAGGATCTCGACAAAGCGAGTCCATAAATTGTTGAAAGTTAATCTTGGGAACAGAATTTATCAGTCAGATATCGATAATATTCTCTAATTTACCTGATAACATTTTCTTGAAGCATTCTTTTGAAATAGCATATTCCAATCCTCATCGGAGGCGTTGCTCACTTCTAATTGAGTAAAAAGATCTTCTTTTATAAGATAACCGTTTTGAGACTATATTGCATCATATTGAATAAATCCATTCTTTTGATTAAGGGTATTACCACATCCAAAAGCTTGAAAGCTGTCTCTATGTTCTGTCTTGTAAGAATGAATCGTCGGTTCATGATGAGTGATAGAAACTCTTCAGTCGATAATTATTAGAAGAGCTATTTTTGGGGAGATAAGTACCTGTATAGGTAATTTGATGAGATGGATCTGAATTTATTGAGCGAAAGAGTTGGTCTATTTCCTTTTGAGCTCTGATCGGATCATTTCGCAATTTGGAGTATTCTGGTATGAAATTTATAAGAGGTGAAAAACAATAAGAAATACTGCCTAGCAATTCGAGTCTCGAGATTGAACCATCGCTATTCGTGTCAACGAGTTCAAAGAAGCGTATACAGGACAATTTTTCTGAAGGGTCCATCACTCGGTTTAAAATAAATTCTATAATCAACTGATGTATCTTTCCTTTATCCTAAGGATGGATTGATTGAATTAATTCTAAGAGGGATCAAAATATTGATAATTTACTTGAGGTATTTTGAGTGCTTGACTCACCTCTTGGGTGAGTTTTCTCCTTTCTAAGCGAGGCTTGTTGAGAGCACCATGACGAAGTAATTCGCAAATTTTTGGCCTTTTCTTCGGATCTATAGCGACGCAGTCTTGAATTAATGCTTTCATTTGAGGAGAAACATCCCGTGAACCTATCACAAATCATTAAGATCGTTATGAAAGGATCCTTGTACTTTTAAATCTAAATTGAGTGTTGATTTTGTCATTATTGAATTCGATTTCCCCTTCACTGAGAACGAGAGGGCCTTCACCGTGTAGCATGGTGTGCAATAGAGCACCAAACGCCCAAATTTCAGAGCTTTTGCTGTCGCCCTTTTCTTTTAACAGTTCTGGAGCACGATATTTGATCTGATCAGGTGTTTGAGTGTGAAATGAGTAAATAAAATTTAATTACCGGGAGAGGGTTGCAACTCTTGAGCTCATCTTTTCTGAGTCTTGCAGCAAATGAAAAGTCTAGTAATTTGATTGTTTCTATCCTTCCGTTGAGCCCAAATATGAGATTCTCTGGACATATCAACCTATTTTTTATAGTAATGCGAGTTATCAATTTGATGGGATTATTTTATGTTGAACCCATTGACGATGTCTTTGGTATGCAGAAACTGGATAATGGAGGCCACTCTTCTTCCAAGTACTGAAGTCTCACTTTCAGACAAGTAGCAGTTTTTGTTAATATGAGCAGAAAGAAAATTTCCTTTGATATTTCTATCAATAAGGTTATTAGTTAATATGATCAGTTTATTCCAGACGGGCCATTTACTCATAAATAAGATAATAATAGTCTTCATCTTCAAAAAGCTCGAAGACTTTTGCAACGTTGGGATGGTCAAGCTCTTTTTGTATCCCAATGCTTTCGAAGAACTTTTCCGATGTGAGCTTCTTCTTGACTATTCTCTTTTTGATCTCTCTTACAAGAGCAGGTGTGCCTTTTTAATGCAATTAGATACTTGAGACGAGAAATTTGAGTCACTTGATGCAATATGAGTCGCCTGGTAAATTGTCGAATACAGGACTAAAACCATTTAGCATTTAGACTTTTTGAAGGAATGGCATGGAAAGCTTACATTTGCACTCTAACGACTCACTTTCTCTCTTATAGATCAATGAGAGAGAGTCTTTTGGAATTTGTCGAAAGGAATTTTCTGTTATAAGGAAACTCCTTTCAAATTTGTTTGTTCTCTTCTGGCCTTCCCTTGTGCGGATAGAGTTGGATGTCGGGACTGTACTCAAGAGATTTTGTGGTTCTCTTCCATTGTTACGAGCGGTTTCGCAGCACGCTCCCATTCTAATTTGTTTCTGACTGTTGAGTAATATATAAAAAAATAATAGCACTCTCTTATGAAATAACAGTGATTAATTTCGGGCTATGGCCCAGAATAAATTTAATAGACTGATACATTTAGTGATCAGATCGTATTATCCACTAATCAATTAAAACACTCTCAAATTTCCCAACGCTAGAGGTTAAGTATATACTAGCAAGTATTTTACGTTTCCATAACCTAGATCACCTTGCAGAATCTCTCCCAGGGCGCTTATCAAACAGTATCGGTACTCAAATAATAAATGCCTGAACTCCAATGAAATCAAACTTCTCAGCTTCCTAAAGGCAGCATTTTCAAACCCAAAAAGATCTTTTTATTCTTATGGTTGTTAACGCTGTCAAGCAACTCCCAGACCATTTTCAGAGCCCATCAGAACGCTCATTAATAGCTCCTCTAACGAAATTCCGATAATCCGATTCAAACCTTTGAATTTCTTCTCAAGTAATCTTGAATTCTGGCGGTAAAAACTTTTCTACTAATGACATAAGGGAAAAATGTTCTTTTCAATTATTCAATTTAATTAACATTTTTCTCACCACAAATTCTAGCTGCTGTTTATTTAGCGTCCCCTCAGGATCATTAGCTCTCATTGACCAGCTTTGGCTACAGAAAATGAGTCTGATTGAGCTTCAGCGGGGCCACTGTGACTATATTTGAGAGATTCTCTGTGTGAGACAATGGACAAAGTCCGTCAAATCAGCAAGCAATGAACCATTTCTTCGAAAATAACGTTTGTCTTCAAATTGTTAACAAAGCTAAACTAAGGGAAGAGTCAATGAATATCGCCTCTGGACGCTATTTCCATTTTCACAAATTAATACTTTACGGCTGCGGAAGATAAGTTCAATAAATAAATACGCTTAATTTAAAGAACATTTCAATTTAGTCTTTTCTTTATTTAAAACTTCACTGAGCCCCAAGTCAGAACAAGCAAAGAATCGTGCAAAATCCACTGTTTTAGGGTTTTTTTGCTTCTTAAAGTTACAATAATAAGATTTGGAAGATAGTTTCTCGCGATCCAATTGCCAGTTAACGAACCAAAGCGAAAGAAATCCGCATTCAACATATTTCAAATTAGGAAACTCTTTTCTCCTGTTAGTTCTTTAGAGTGAAGTTGGCATTTTCTCTAACGAGGAGTTAAGACCTTTTGACAGTGTCTTTCTTCATTTCCTGCTTGGCACCTAAATAAGTTTCTCACTTCTCAATTAAGATCTAAAATATCATCAATCAGATCGCAAATTAACAAATTTTATTTGGAAAGAGAAAAATCATTCTCGAATAAATTGAGAAATTTGAGTTGTTCTCTCGGTCCGAAATTCAAATCTATAATTGTTTTCAATACAATTTGATTTTTAAACTCTACAACTTGAGTATACAATCAGAAACATTAGTTTTGAACTCTTTCCCACTTTCTGAGCCAACAGTGTCATGACAGCATTGAAAACGGAAATATTAAGCTGAGATCTTTCTATTTTTTGTTCACAACGTTCAACATTGAAAATTTTTCGCGTCGGTGGTTTTTGAAAAAGTAGTTAGATTAAAATTTGTAAGCAAGAATTAGCGGTAAGAGGTAAGTTAACTTTGCCACTCGCCTTTGAGTCCTAACCCAGCATTTTGATAATTGAGAGTAGAGAGGACCCTTCGCTCAAGAATCATGTGCAAACTCATTGGAAGCCTTCCGTTCCTTGGTTTTTCGTTTAGTGTAGAGCTGTATAAACATTGAAATATGTTTTTTTCAAAGTCAAGTATTGAAGGTAATATTAGCAGTTCAATAGGCAACAGAGAGATACAATAACTCAAGAATAATCATTTATCAGACCAGTCGACTCTCATTGGTTTCATAAACCTTCCGAGACTGTTTTTTATGTTTTAAGTTTAGAACAGGTTTCCTTAAAACCGAGCTAAATTTACGATAACTTTTCAGAAGAGATAGAAGAAAAGAAGGATTGGAGATGATATAAGATTAGATTGGTTCGAATTACAGTGAATTTGAACCCAAAAAATGGCAGTATTGGCACGTTAAGTATTATCTAACAAAAAACCTAACTTAAAACCAAGTTAAATAAGTTAGCCTCTGCGATCCATTTTGGTCAGTTTTACTGCGACCAAAGCCGCGGCAGACTAAAAGGAAATTTTTAGCCGTGATTTCATCAAAAATTTACCTAGCGGCGAGCAGTAAAAGGCTTGAGCCCTTTAATGAATAAAAATATTCCTCCTCTAATTAACTTTTTTTTCAGGCCATTTTCTCAACTCTTTAGGTGATTTTGGCAAAGATTTCCTTGCAATATGTATTTCTGGCCCTTTGACCAACGACGAGGACACCAAGATTACATTGAAAAGATTGAAAAGCTCAATTGAGAAAAGAAAAATCATTCCAGTTTAAATTTAGCAAATTTAATTTTCTTGAAGTATCAAGCACTATAAATTTTTGTATTCATTAACAGCATTTCTACAATCTCCCTATTTTTGCTTAGTTTGATCAGTTGTAACATTTTAGTAGCAAAAAGTCTGGGTAGTTTCAGCTTCCATCCTCCTATAAAAATTAAATGATTAACTCGAAGTGTTTTGTTTTTGGGATCTTAGAGGAAAACCATTGCTCTCACAAAAGGAAAATGCAGTAATACTTGTCATAATATATATTTTTATTAATATTGCCATTTACTTTTCATTTTTCAGTCTAAATTTTAGATCCAATTGAAGTGGAAATTTTCCAAATTCTTAATCTAGAGTAGCATGATATAAGTTCTCTTGACATTTTATTAAGATGAAGAGAAGAGAGTATACGCAAATTTATATATTCATACATGAATTGAAACATTCTCAATATCTTCAGCAATGGTATTAGAGGTAGAGGCACTACTTTTCTGGAAAGGAATCGAATATCGCATTATAAATTAATTATCCACATGATGGAGAATATCGAGATTTATAAATATATTATAGGTAATAAGGTAGTATAAACAAACCAGCAATCAAGCATTAGATTACATTTAATTGTTTAACCAGCCCTCTAGCTTAATATTGATATTTAACTCAAGGATAAGGCCATTTTGGTGAATTCTTGATAGGTGATCTTAAACAATAAGTTAGAGAAAAGAATGATTGACCAGTTTACTGTATGACATTTGGTTGAATCGTTCTTTTGAAGTAGCGCGTTCCAATCTTCATCGGGGGCGTTACTCACTCCCAATTGAGCGAAAAGATTTTCTTTTGTAAGATAGCCACTTTGATTCTGTTTTGAAATGCAAAAAATTCATTAGATTGGTTCTTTTCGATTTCTATGTTATTACCACATCCAATATCTTGAAAGCTGCGTCTACATTCTGTCTTGTAAGAATGAATTTTCGGTTCATAATAATTGAGAGAAACTCTTCAGCCCAAAAAACATTAGGATTACTCATTTTGGAGATAATAAGGACCTGTACAGGTAATTTGATGAGATGGATCTGAATTTATTGAGCGAAAGAGTTGGTCTATTTCCTTTTGAGCACCAATCGGATCATTTCGCAGTTTAGAGAATTCTGTTATGAAAATTAAGAGGAGGTGAACAACAATAAGAA